>Ga0163144_10013467_pt1 | contig 17075 bp, 11 predicted proteins | sample OliLak19BULKMAT1_FD_123175 | JGI IMG/M metagenome (GOLD analysis project Ga0163144, IMG submission 123175) | Freshwater microbial mat bacterial communities from Lake Vanda, McMurdo Dry Valleys, Antarctica - Oligotrophic Lake LV.19.BULKMAT1 | ecosystem: Environmental > Aquatic > Freshwater >... | reverse complement strand
GGCCCGGTGCACCAACCAGATACGGCCAATCACGCAAGCCGCGACGATGATCCCGCCGCCACCAAGCCGAGCTCAACGCGTACCTCCCGCGTCCACTGACCATCACCGCCGTTGCCGCCTTTGCCTTCCCTCGCAGTCTGCACACCGCACCGGATGGCGCCGGTTGTAGCGACGCTCCGGGAAGGATGGGCGCCTTAAGGACGAGGTCAGGAGCGGCAACGGCGGTGATGTGCAGTCAGCGGAGGATGCAAGCGCCAAGACCGGCCAGAGGGGCACGTATGGCGGGCCGGGCGGTTGGCCGTATCTGGTTGGTTCACCGGGCCGGGGTACGGCTATTTGGATGGCGTGGGTGCCGGGCCAGACGCTGGTGGGCCAGACACGGCAGCAGCGGCGGAGTCGCTGTTCACGGCGTGAATGACCACGTCCCCCTCAGCGCGCTGCCGCTTGACCCAGCTTCGCCGCGTGGTGCGGGCAACCGGCTGCAGCTGCCTCTTCCGGCGTCATTGCGGCAGGTGCGGCGACCTGAGGTGCCGCGCCGGGCCGCTTCTCACGCGGGTGTAACACCATTTTCATCCCGTGCTTGGGCCGCATGGTGATGAGCGTCTCCGCTTCCACCGGGTGACCATGTACCAGTTCAACCGTTGCCTTCTGCAGCAGCGTGGCCAGGATGAGCGGCGCTTCCAGCAAGGCCAACGTGTCCCCAACACATTTGCGCTGGCCAATGCTGAACGGGAAATACGCCAGGCGAGGAAGCGCTTTGACTTCCGGCGTGAACCAGCGCTCCGGATCAAACCCTTCCGGGTTGCGCCACAACGCCGGATGACGGTGCGTGAGGTACGGACTGGTGATGACCGTGGTGCCTTTCTTGACGTGGAAGCCGCCCAGAACGTCGTCATTCTCAGCCCAGCGGTCCATGATCCACACCGGCGGGTGCACGCGCATGGACTCCTTGAGCACCGCGTCCAGGTACGGCATCCGAGGCAGGTCTTCCGCCGTGGGCGTCCGATCACCCAGCACCAGGTCTATTTCCGCCAGCACCTTGCGCATCACGTCCGGGTGCATGCTGAGCCGGTACAACGTCCACGCCAGCGCATTGGATGTGGTCTCATGACCCGCCATCAGGATGGTCAACACCTCATCTGCAAGCTGCTCATCACCCATGGTGGCGCCCGTCTCCGGATCCTTGGCCGCCATCAACAGACCCAGCAGATCCGCATCTGAGGACGGAGCAGAACGCCGCTCAACAATCACCCGCTCCACCAGCCCGCGCAGCATGCGGCGTGCGTCCTTGAACTCACGGTTGCGCCGCGTAGGCACCGCAATGTGCGGCGAGAACGGACTGTTCAACCGGAAATCCACGTACCGCTGCGCCACCGTCAACGCCGCGCCCACGCCGCCCGCCTCCGCCGCCAGGTCCCGGGAGATGAGCGAATAACCCGCAATCCTCAACGTCACCAACGTCATGTCTTCCAGCACGTCCCGGGTTTCATGACGGGCCGCAGCCTGCTCCCAGGTCTGCGCCATGTCCGTGGACACGTTGGTGATCATCCCCGCAAAACCCAGCATGCGGTCCCGGTGGAAAGCAGGTTGCACCGTGCGGCGCTGCCGCAGCCAGAAGGACCCTTCACTGGTGACCAGCCCGTTCCCAAGCAGCAGCCGGAGCACCTGGTACGGATACGTGTTCTTGGTGTAGTTCGCGCGGTTGTCGACCAGAACACGCTGAATGTCCGCGGGATTGGCGCAGACCATGATCGGCATGTGCGCAAAGCGCATGGAGACCGTGTCACCATGCTCGCGGTGTGCGCGGAGCAGCGTGGCCAGCGAGTCCGCCGCAAAGTCCGGCGCCGCGCCCATCAACCGGCTTGAGCCCTTGAAATAGGGCGCTGCCGGTGCCCGCACTGCCATCTCCTGAGTTGCCGTGGTCATTCCCGCCTCCATGCGTGGTGCGAATATGAGCCTTTGCTCATGTTTTGTCCGCTCGCATTGCAGAAGGGGGGTATGACGACGGAGGGCGCCACGCTCAAGCCCCAGGTGCTCACATTCTTGGAACGGTTTGGGCAGCCGGTTGTGTCCGTTGGGACCCCGGCCTAGGCATCCCGGCCACCATGACCACGGACCAGCGCTTTACCACGCACACGGTTGAAAACCAGGCCCCGCCGCTGGGGCATTACAACGCGTACCGCACGGACACCGTGCTGCAGGCGGCGGTGAACCGTGAAGGCGGTGGCTGGGCGGATGCGCACCTTGAAGCCTACGGGGCCGTGGCGGGCGGTGAGCTCATGGACCTGGGCTACACCGCCAATGAGAACAAGCCCAGGCTGCGCGCGTTTGACCGCTACGGGAATCGGATTGATGAGGTGGAATTCCATCCCAGCTACCACCACATCATGCAGCTTGGGATGCAGTACGGGATGCATGCGTTTGCGTGGCGTAATGCGGACAAGACCGGGGCCCACGTGGCGCGGGCCGCGCTGGCCTACCTGCACAACCAGGCGGATGCCGGTACGGGCTGTCCACTGACCATGACCCACTCCGCCGTGCCCGCGCTCAGCCACAACCCGGCGCTGGCGCAGACCTGGCTCCCGCACATCACCAGCTGTCAGTATGACCCGCGCGTCCTGCCCTTTGACAAGAAGAACGGCTGTACGGTGGGTATGGGTATGACTGAAAAGCAGGGCGGATCTGACGTGCGTTCCAACACCACGCGCGCCACGGCCCAGCCGGACGGCAGTTATGAAATTGTAGGACACAAATGGTTCTTTTCCGCGCCCATGTGTGATGCGTGGCTGGTGCTGGCGTACGCAGAGGCGGGCATCACCTGTTTCCTCATGCCCAAGATCCTGCCGGATGGGTCCCGCAACGCCATCCGCATCCAGCGGCTGAAGGACAAATTGGGTGATTGGAGCAACGCTTCCTCAGAAGTGGAGTTTTTGGGCGCCAGCGCACAGCGCGTGGGTGATGAAGGCCGCGGCGTGGCAACCGTCCTGGAGATGGTGGCGCTGACCCGCCTGGACTGCATGATTGGCTCCAGCAGCCTCATGCGCCAGGCAGTGGTGCAGGCCATCCACCACGCGCAGCACCGCAAGGCATTTGGCCGCCAGCTCATTGGCCAGCCGCTGATGCAGAACGTGCTGGCGGACCTGGCGCTGGAGTGTGAAGCGGCCACCGCGCTGACCATGCGGGTGGCGCGCGCGGTGGACGCGTCAACGTCAAATCCGTCTGAAGCGGCCCTGGCCCGCATCAGCACCGCGGTTGGAAAATACTGGATCTGCAAGCGCGCCCCACCGCTGGTGAATGAAGCACAGGAATGCCTGGGCGGCGCGGGCTACGTGGAAGAGACCAACCTTCCGCGGCTCTACCGCCAGGCGCCGCTCAATTCTATCTGGGAAGGCAGCGGAAATATTCAGTGTCTTGACGTTCTGCGCGCATTGACCCGCGAGCCCGCCAGCCGCGACGCGCTCTTTGCTGAGCTTCACGCCGCCAAGGGCGCCAACGTGGAGCTGGACCGCACCACGGCATGGCTCACGCAGGCACTGGAAGACCGCAGCACCCTTGAAGTCCGCTCACGCCTGGTGGTGGAGCGTATGGCGCTGGCGCTGCAGGCGGCCATCCTGGTGAAGGCGGGCAATGACGCCGTCTCGGACGCGTTCTGCAAATCCCGGCTGGCCGGGGAGCACGGACTGGCCTTTGGAACTCTGGGCGCAGACGTTGCACTGGAGCACCTGATTGGACGTGCTTCCGTGGCCAGTTCTACGCCGGTTGGGTGATGGCACCCACCGCAAGAGCATGTTTCCGCCCCTGCCAGCTGAACGCCCAATGAACGTCATACCATTTTTGGTCTGAGCAACCTGCGGCCTTGCCGCGAACCGTCCGGGACCCCAAGCCTGGAGCAGCGGGGTTTTGAAATCACATCCTGAAGCACGGGGTTGTTCCTCTGCCGCGCGCGTCAACGGAACCGGCGCGCTCCACGGAGGACGGCATGCGTTGGTATGTGCTGTGCGCTTTGTTCCTCATGACCGCCTGCGCCGGCCCGGGTGACACGTCCGGCCAGACCGCCGGCACCGTGGATGGCGGCGGCGCTCCGGACATCTGGTTTGTGAATGCGGTGGACCACCGTGACCAGGTTGGCAAACAGTTCACCTACAGCTGCACCAGCAACGGCGCGCCGGATTCCATCTGGGGCACGGACGTCTACACGGATGATTCCTCGGTCTGCACCGCAGCAGTCCATGCCGGGCGCATCACCATGGAGCGTGGTGGCCAGGTGACCATCCAGATGTCACCCGGGCTGGAGAGCTACACCGCGTCAACACGCCACGGCGTTGCCAGCATGGAGTATTCCGCGTGGCTGGGGAGCTTCTTCTTCCCCTGACCAACAAGCCGCCGTCAAAGTAACACTTTTCATGAAGGTGCTACCGCGCGTGCGCAAACAACCAATCCACCACGGTGGCGGCAAAGTCCGGCGTCACCATGGGGGCGTGGCTGGCCTCCTTCATGGTCCACAGCTCCACGTCACCACCGGTGCGGCAGGTGGGATAACGCTCGCGCACGGTCTCATTGCCGGCGGCGGCGTTGTCCAGGTTCAGGTCGTCGCCGGCGGACTCACGGGTTTCTGTGCAGCCATTGAGGCGCGCAAAGGTGTCCGTGGTGACCACGGCGCCGGGATACTCTCCGCCCACGTCTGTCTTCCCGCCGTCATACTTGATGACGTCATCCGCGGTGCCGTGCAGTTGCAGCACGGAGACCGGTTGGCCGGGCTGGCATCTGGTGGTGTCCTGCCACGCGGCACCCGCCAGCGAGACCACCGCCGCCACGCGCGCATCCAGCTCACACGCAAGGCGCAATCCCATGAAGCCGCCGTTGGAGTGCCCCACCACAAAGATCCGCGAGCGGTCCACCCGGTGCCGCGACTCCACGTCATCAATCAGCGCGGAGATGAACGCCACGTCATCCGGCTTCTTGCCGTCAAAGTCACAACACGCGTCCGTGGCGTTCCAGTAGCGGCGTCCATCCTTGGCAACCAGCCCATCCGGGAACGCGTAGAGGAAGCGCTTCTCCTCCAGCACGCGTGATATTCCCAGGTAGTTGTCCTGGCTCAGTCCGGTGAGGCCAAAACCGTGCAGCAGGATGACCAGCGGGAGTCTCTCCGTGTCCGTGGTGTCACGCGGTGCCAGGAAGTTGTACGTCCGCCCTTCCACAGTGAACTGCTGCGCCGGGAGATTTGCGCAGGACAGAAAGACCAACACCAGCCAGGGTATGAACCGCACGCGCAACCTCCGTCAGAGATGGTGGGGTCTCAGATGCACGCGGACCCCTACCGGGTTCCCGTGACATCGGGCAACACCCCGCCGCCGTTTGTGGCCCAATGTAAATCCCTCCAGATGCCCCCATGACGACGGCCGTCCGTGCTAGGTGGGCTGCGTTCGCTTCACGCCTTGGTTACGGTGGTTCCATGCGTTGCTTGTTCCTGCGGCACTCCATGCTTCTGTGCGGGTTGCTTGCCGGTTGCGGCAGAGCCGCCGCGGACCGCGCCAGGCCCGCGCCGCCGCCGCCCCGGGACATTGAAGTGCTCACCATGACGCCCACGCCCGTCCGGGACACCGGGGAATACCTGGGCACCCTGCTCTCAAGAGAGAGTGTCCAGGTGTTGACGCAGGTCAGCGGTTACGTGCGCAAAATCCAGATCAAGCCCGGGCAGAAGGTGAAGAACGGCACCTCCCTGGTTGAGGTTGATTCCCGGGAAGAGGCTGCTGCCCTGGACACCGCCGTTGCCCAGAAGACCGCCGCGGACGCACGCGTCACCATTGCCCGCCAGAACCTGGCCCGTGCGGAAGCGCTCCACCGGAGCGGCGCACTGAGCACACAAGAGTATGACCGTTTACGCGCCGAGCTGAAATCCGCGGAAGCCAACTCCGCTGCGGCTGAGGCCACCATTGCGCAGCGCCGGGTGCAGGTTCAATTTCACACCATCCGGGCGCCGGTGCCCGGGGTGCTGGGAGAGGTCTCCGTCCGCGTGGGTGACTTCCTGCCCGCCGGGGCGCGGCTCACCAGCATTTCCCAGGTGGATGTGCTGGAGGTCAGCGCCGCCATTCCGGCTGCGCGGGCGCGCACGCTGGCGGTCTCCTCGCCGCTGGAGATCCTGGATGACGCCGGCAACGTGTTGCTGGAGAGCACCGTCTTCTACGTGTCACCGGAGGCGGACCTGCGTACTCAGCTTGTGGACGTCAAGGCGGTCTTCCAGAACACCGCGGGCCTGCGTCCGGGTGAGCTGGTGCGCACCAAGTTGGTCTACGGAATCCGTGAGGCGTTGCAGGTTCCACCCATGGCGGTGACCCGGCAGAGCGGCCAGCCGTTTGTGTTTGCCGTCATCACCAAGGACGGCAAGAGCGTGGTTGAGCGCCGGCCTGTCACGCTGGGCCCGCTGGGAGAGCAGGCGTACGTGGTGGAGAAGGGTTTGAATCCCGGAGACCGGATTGCGGTCTCAGCGCTCCAATCCCTGCGTGACGGCGCAGCCGTCAATCCGCGGGAACCGGTACCTACGCGCGCCACCAGCCAATCCGGCACCGCCGCCGCACCACCCACACGCTGATGCCAGCCCTGCCCCGAGCGTCCCGTGTTTGTTGACTTCTTCATCGCCCGGCCGGTCTTTGCCATTGTCTGCTCCATCATCCTGACGTTGGCGGGATTGCTGACGGTGGGCTCGTTGCCCATTGCGCAATATCCGGACCTGGCGCCGCCGCAGGTGTCCGTGACGGCGGTGTACGTGGGGGCCAGCTCAGAGGTGGTGGAAAATGCGGTGACCATTCCGCTGGAGCAGGAGATCAACGGCGTGGAAGGGATGCGCTACATCACCTCCACCAGCAGCAATGACGGCATCAGCACCATCACCGTCACCTTTGAGCCCACCCGGGACATTGAAGTGGCCGCGGTGGACGTCCAGAACCGAGTCAGCCGCGCCGCCGCCCGCCTCCCTGCGCAGGTCAACCAGGCCGGCATTGTGGTCAACAAGGCCAGCGGCCAGCTGCTGGTGGCATTTGGACTGTTCAGTCCAGACGGCCGGTATGACCCTAAATTTCTCAGCAGCTATGCGGACGTCTATCTGAAGGACGCCATCAAGCGCATCCGCGGCGTGGGTGACGTGCGCATCTTTGGTGAGCGCAAGTTCTCCATGCGCCTCTGGCTCAACCCCACGGAGCTGGCCCGCCGTAAACTGGTGGCCTCTGACGTGGTGCGCGCGCTGCAGGAGCAGAACCTGCAGGTGGCGGCGGGACAGGTGGGCGCGCCGCCATCCATGGTGGACCAGCCATACCAGCTTGCCGTGCGAGCGCGCGGCCGCCTGGTGGAGCCCGCAGAGTTTGATGAGATTGTGGTGCAGCGTGGTGCAGACGGCCGCGTGGTGCGTGTCAAAGACGTGGGACGCTCTGAGCTGGGCGCGGAGAGCTACAGCCAGCTTCTCCTTTTCAACGGACGCCCCGCCGTGGGACTGGGCATCTTCCAGCTTCCCACCGCCAACGCCCTGGACGTCCGTGACGGCGTCAGCCGGGAGCTGGTGCGCCTGGCCAGGGACTTCCCTCCCGGCATGACCTACGGGCCGGGCACGGACACCACGCTGGCCATCCGTGCGTCCATCAGTGAGGTGGTGAAGACGCTGATGGAGGCCATTGCGCTGGTCATCCTGGTCATCTTTGTGTTCCTCCATGGCTGGCGCAGCGTGCTCATCATTGCGTTCACGCTCCCCGTCTCCCTCATTGGAACGTTTGCGTTTGTGAAGGCGTTTGGTTTCTCCATCAACACACTCACGCTCTTTGGACTCACACTGGCCACCGGCCTGGTGGTGGATGACGCCATTGTGGTGATTGAGAACATTGAGCGCCTGATGAGCCTGCGCAAGCTCACCGCCATGGAGGCCGCGCGGGAGGGCATGCATGAGGTGACCGGCGCGGTCATTGCCACGTCCATTGTGTTGGTTGCGGTGTTTGTCCCGGTGGCCGCATTTCCGGGCACCACCGGCATCATCTACCGCCAGTTTGCGCTCACCATTGCCGCGTCCGTGGCGCTGTCCACCTTCTGCGCGCTCACCCTCACACCCACTCTCACCGCGCGTATGCTCAAGCACCATGAGGGCGAGAAATGGGTGTTCTTCCGCGCCATTGACCGCATGCTGGACTGGACGCGTGCAACCTACGCGCGGCTCCTGCGGCCGCTCTTGCGGCGCCCCTGGATCCTGGGCGTGTTCTTTTTGGGCTGTGTGGCAGGAACTGTCATACTTTTCAGGTCCGTGCCTACCGGGTTCATCCCGGATGAGGACCAGGGTTACCTCATCATGTCCGTGCAGGGTCCGGATGGAACGTCCCTGGCGCAGACGCAGAAGGTGCTGGACCAGGTGAATGAGGTGTTGACCGCCCAGCCGGAGATGGCGGGCACGTTCATCGTCGGCGGATTCACGTTCAGCGGCACGGGCCCCAACCTGGCCACCGTCTTTGCCAATCTCACGCCGTGGGAGCAGCGCACGGGCCCGGACCAGAGTGTTGCCAAGGTGGTGGAGCGCCTCCGTGGTCCGTTCAGCCGCATTGGCGCCGCGCGCGTGGTCCCCTTTCAGCCGCCCGCCATCCGAGGCGTGGGAACCGTGGGCGGTTTCCAGTTTGTCCTTGAGGACACCTCTTCCGGACGCTCTCTGCAGGAGCTCAACGCCGCAACGCAGGAACTGGTGGCACGCGCCAATGGTGATCCACGCCTGCGCGGCATCTTCACGTCCTTCACCGCGGACACGCCCATCCTTGACGTGGAGGTTGACCGCCCGCGGGCCAAGGCGCTGGGCATTCCCATGGAGCAGGTCTTTGGCACGCTGCAGCTCTTCCTGGGCAGCCAATATGTGAATGACTTCAATTACGCCAACCGCACCTACCGCGTCTACGTCCAGGCCGAGGAGCAGTTCCGCAACAGCCCGTCTGATATTGTCAGCTTCTACGTCCGCAATGAGACGGGGGATATGATCCCGCTGGAGTCTCTTGTTAAAGTAACACCCGAGTCCAGCGCGCAGGTCATCCGGCACTACAACCTCTTCCGGTCCGCGGAGCTCAACGGGCAGGGCGCTCCGGGCGTCTCTTCCGGGGCGGCGCTGACGGCCATGGAGGAAATTGCCGCGCAGGTGCTGCCGGAGGGGATTGGCGCTGAATGGACGGGCATCAGCCTGGAGCAGAAACAGAGCGGCGGGGAGACGCTGTCCATCTTCCTGCTGGGTATCCTGTTCGTCTTTCTGGTGTTGGCTGCGCAGTATGAAAGTTTTGTGTTACCATTGGTTATCATCCTCTCTGTCCCGTTGGCGGTGCTGGGTGGCCTGGGATTGCAGGCTACGCGCGGATTGGCCAATGACGTCTTCTGCCAGGTGGGCCTGGTCATGCTGGTGGGCCTGGCCAGCAAAAACGCCATCCTCATTGTGGAGTTTGCTGAGCAGCTCTATGAACGCGGCCACTCGCCCATTGACGCCGTGGTGGAAGCCGCAGAAATCCGCCTGCGGCCCATCCTGATGACCTCCATTGCGTTCCTGCTGGGCGTGGTTCCTCTGATGGTGGCCTCGGGTGCGGGCGCGGGGGCGCGCAATTCATTGGGGACCACGGTGTTTGGCGGAATGCTGGTGTCCACCGTGGTGAACTTTGTGTTCATCCCCGCGCTGTATGTGATTGTGAAGCGTTTCCGGCCCCGCAAGCCCGTGGCAACAACGTCATCCGGACCTGCGCCCAGCGCTGAGCCAGTGGGTGAGCCGGCCACATTTCCCGCGCCTTCAGACGCCCCACAGAAGTGAGCGCTGTTATTTATGAATTACATGCGCTCCCTCTTTTTGATTGCGCCCGCGTTGCTTGCTGCCTGCACAGGCGGTCCCCAGGCGGGCGAGACCTCTTCCAGCACCGGCACCGGCACTACGTCGTCAACCACGCCGGTGGGTCTGGGCTCGCCGCCGCGTACAGAGGACGCGCTGAGCGGCACGCGGCTCAAGGCAAGGTATTACCAAAGTGGAGATGGTGCCCGGCAGTTCATTGGCTGGTTTGACAGCCAGCGCAACGTGCCATGCCTGTTCTGCATGGCGGACAGCCTGCGTTGTCTGCCTGCGGTGTCAGTCCAGTCCAGGGATGCCTTTGCCGACGGCGCGTGCTCCCAGAGTGCGTTGCCGGCTGCAGTTCCTCCCTGCACCAATCCCGCGCCCACGGAAATGACGGTGTTTCGTCCGCAGACTTTGGCTGCGCTCACATGCGCATCGGACATCCGGGCGGTTTCTGTCGGGGCGCTCGTACCTCCGCCAACTCCCATATTCTTCAAGGACGCTGACGGGGGCTGCATGCAGTCTGCATCAAACCCCTTCGGCTTCTACCCGGTCACCGGAGAGATTCCCCTCACGGACTACGCAGCAGCCACGGTGATGACGGATCCCTGAGCCATTGATGCAATACGTTTGTCTCCACACACCAGGGCACCACGCCCCTGCCGCGTCTGGCCCACCAGCCCCCGGCCCGGCACGCACGTCATACAAATAGCCGTACCCCGCGTAGCGCGCGCCAACCAGATACGGCCAACCGCCCCAGCCCGGCAGCCCACCCTTTCCCGCCGCCACGGATGTTCACGGGGCGTCACGCATGCATCACGCGCCAACCGGCCATCACCGCCGTTGCCGCCTTTGACCTTGAGGCGCCACGGTGGACGGTGGGGGGGAATGTGACGGCGTAGACAAAGGCGGCAACGGCGGTGATGGGCGTCTTGCGCGGTGAACACGCCAAAGACAAAGGGCCGGCCCCTCAACCAGGAACCGGCCCTTCAATCCGTCCACGTCAAAGAGTATTACTTGATGCGCATGCCGTAGAAGCTGCGCCACACAAAGACCATGCTGACCAGCAGGAAGCCCAACGCCAGGTAGCGTGAGAGGTCTCCCGGCAGTTCAATGGCCATTTCCACGGCCAGCAGGCCAAACAGCGTGGTGAACTTGATGATGGGGTTCATGGCCACGGAGGACGTGTCCTTGAACGGGTCACCCACGGTATCACCGACGACGCAGGCAGCGTGCAGCGGCGTGCCCTTCTCCTTCAGTTCAACTTCCACAACCTTCTTTGCGTTGTCCCAGGCGCCACCGGCGTTGGCCATGAAAATGGCCTGGTAGAGACCAAAGAGCGCAATGGAGATGAGGTAGCCAATGAAGAAGAACGGCTCAAAGCAGGCAAACGCCAGCGTTGAGAAGAAGACGGTGAGGAAGATGTTGAACATCCCCTTCTGCGCATACTGCGTGCAGATTTCCACCACCTTCTTGGAGTCTTCCACGGACGCCTTGGTGCTGCCTTCCAGCTTGATGTTGGCCTTGATGAACTCCACGGCGCGGTAGGCGCCGGTGGACACGGCCTGCGTGGATGCACCGGTGAACCAGTAGATGATGGCGCCGCCGGTGATGAGCCCCAAGAGGACCATGGGGTTCATCAGGGAGAGGCGCGTTTCCGCCTGGCCCTTGTAGCTGTGGTGGCCGTCAAGAATCTTGATGATCGAGAAAATCATCGTCGTGGCGCCCACCACGGCCGTGCCAATCAGCACCGGCTTGGCAGTGGCCTTGAAGGTGTTGCCCGCGCCGTCATTCTCCTCAAGGAAATGCTTGGCCTTCTCAAAGTTCAGATCAAAGCCAAAGTCCCTTTTGACCTCTTCCTTGATGTTGGGAATGGTCTCAATGAGGGAGAGTTCGTAGACGCTCTGGGCGTTGTCCGTGACCGGTCCGTAGCTGTCCACGGCAATGGTCACCGGGCCCATGCCCAGGAAGCCAAACGCCACCAGGCCAAACGCAAACACCGCCGGGGACTGCATGATGCTCAGCAGGCCGTAGTTGGAAATGAAATACGCCACGCCCATCAGCGCGGTAATGGTCATACCCATCCAGTAGGCGGAGAAATTGCCGGCAACCAGGCCGGACAGCACGTTGAGTGACGGACCACCTTCACGGGACGCCGTCACCACTTCTTTGACGTGCGCGGAAGACGTGGAGGTGAAGACCTTGGTGAGCTCCGGGATGATGGCGCCGGCCAGGGTGCCGCACGTGATGATGGACGCCAGCTTCCACCACAGCGTGCCGTCACCCAGGCCCGGCAACAGCCAGTAGGAACCCGCGTAGGTCACCGCAATGGAGACGGCTGAGGTCAGCAGCACCAACATGGTGAGCGGCTGCTCAAAGTCCATCTTGTCCGCGTTCTGGTAACGCGCGCGGGCCATCAGGTCATTGATGAAGTAGCTGACCACGGAGGTCACCACCATCAGGATGCGCATCACAAAGAGCCACACCAGCAACATCACCTGCACTTGTTGCTCAGGCACTGCCAGCAGGATGAACGTGATGAGCGCAACGCCCGTGACGCCGTAGGTCTCAAACCCGTCCGCGGACGGACCAACTGAGTCACCCGCGTTGTCACCCGTGCAGTCAGCAATGACGCCCGGGTTCCGCGCGTCATCTTCCTTGATGTTGAACACAATCTTCATCAAGTCAGAGCCAATGTCCGCAATCTTGGTGAAGATGCCGCCGGCAATACGCAGCGCGGATGCACCCAGAGACTCACCAATGGCAAAGCCAATGAAGCACGAGCCGGCGTTGGCCGGGTCCACAAAGAGGAGGATGAAGAGCATCAGCAGGAGCTCAGTGGAGATGAGCAACATGCCAATGGACATGCCGGCCTTGAGCGGGATGTCATACGTGGGGAACGGCTTGCCCCGCAGGGAGGCAAACGCCGCGCGGCTGTTGGCATAGGTGTTCACCCGGATGCCAAACCACGCCACGCCGTAGGAGCCGGCAATACCAATCAAGCTCCAGAGGATGATGACCGCCACCCGGGCCAGCTCAAAGTGCTGAAGCTGCCAGAAGTAGTAGACCATGATGACGCCAATGAAGCCCTCCAGGAGGAGGATGAACTTCCCTTGGGTGATCAGGTACGTCTTGCACGTCTCCCAGATGAGATCTGAGATGTCATGCATGGACTTGTGGACCGGGAGGTTCTTCAGCTGCAGCAGCTGAAGAATGCCAAAGCCCAGTCCAAAGACACAGACCAGCAATCCGCCCATCAGGAGCGAGCGCCCCGACATACCGCCTGCAATGGCGATGTTGAGGTCCGGGAGCTTGAGGTCCGCTTCACTGGCGTATGAGACGCCCGGGACCAGGAGTGCCAACAACGCTGTCGCCGCGGCGTAGAGCCGGGCGGCAGACCGCTTCAAACCTGCCATGGAGGAAACTCCGTCGTCGTGATGGGTGCTAGTGCACGTCAACCGTAAGAGGCGCGCGCGTCTAACAGACGGGGCGCCCCGCACGCAACCAGGGGCCCAGAAACCCGCGCCGGTTCTGCATTTTTGCGCGCCGTCCGCCCCCGCACCGGGCCACGCCCGTCACGGAACCACGCGGAACACTTCAGCTTCCGGAAGGGTCAGCACCACGCGGCCCGCAGCCTCCAGCTCCGCCCGGGGCAGATCTTTGAAGCGGGCCGCCAGCGCCGGGGCGGGCGCCAGCGTGAGGGACACGCCGGTTTTCCGGTTGCGGAAGGTGGTACGCACGTCCGCCGCCTCCGCTGCTTCCATGCGCAGGTTCAGCTTCCCCAGCGACGCACCAGTGGCCGCTGCAGCGCCGTCCGCCACACACGAATACTGAACAAGCTGCGGCGCATGGTGGATCACTTCCAGATCAAAGGATCCGGGCGGCAGCCCCAGCTCACGCAGCGCAAAACTCCCCATCCGGTGGCCCGCCGCCACCCACGGTCCCACGCCGCCATGGATGCGCTTGATGGACTCCACCGCCTCCGCCTGCGGATCCGGCGCGGCGCGCTCACACGCGCACAGCGCCAGGCACACCACCAACGCAAGCCGGTCAGGACGCCATGCCGTCAGAGTGCTCATTTGGTCCGCTTCACCAGGTTGACCGGCCCCATTTCCAGCACCGCCCGCGAGGCCGCATCCAACACCGTTCCCGGCGGCGCCGCCCCATCCACAGACGCATTCTGCAGCCGGATGGCCGCGCGCACCATGACGTCAAGCTGGGCATTCATCTGCCGGATCCCCGCCTGCGTGGTGTCCTGCGCCATGATGCAGATCCGCCGCCCCGTCTCCAGGAGACGCCCGCGCATGGGATTGGCCACAGCGTCCTGAAGCTGCGCATCCACCACCATGGCCACCATGTCCCGCAGCATCTCCAGGCCCCGGCCCGCCATGTCCGCCAGCACGCGGTTGCTGATTTTGGTGAGCTGCTTGCCCAGCTCGTCCAGTTCAATGAAGGCCGGGTCCAGGCGGGCAAGCTCCAACGGAGCGTCATTGCCCACGGTGGCAAAGGTCTGCCGCTTCATGCTGCAGCGGGGCAGATGGCTCTCCAGCTCATGCGCTTCCCGGAAGAAGATCCCGCAGTGACGGCAGCGTGTCTCCACCGTGCCGTGGCGGACGCCGGCTTCCGGCTTGGGAGCCGCTGCAGGAGCGCGCGGTGCGGGTGGTGGTGACGGCGGCCCCACCGCCACGCCCACCAGCATGGGCTCTGCGTCATCCATCATGGCCAGCTGAAGCGCCGGGCACGAGGCCGAATGCGCCTTCAATCCCAGCGCACTGGCCATGGGCGCTGCACACCCTGGGCAGCTCAGCGTTGGCGGCATGGTGGGCGGCCGGGATGCGGTCCTGGTCCGTCCACCTTGCGCGGCCGGCGTTGCCAGCGGCGGAGAGGGCGGGGGCACGTACGGCGGCGGCATGGTCCGGGACGGCGGCGCGTGGCCCATGGCCGGCGGCGTTGCGGGTGGTGTGGCCGGACGGAAGCTGGGCGGGCTTTGCGGCGCCGGAGCGTTGTTCAGCCGGGCGGACTGCTGCTGCGCCGCCAGGAGCACGGCGTAGGCGGGGGTCTCCTCGGTGAAGCCGCCTTCCGTGGGCAGGTCCTCCACCGGATGCAGCTCCAACCCGCTGTCCAGCATGGGCATGGGCGCCGTGGGCGGCACCACCTTGTCCAGCACGCCGGCTGCCGCCTCTGCCACCACGCGCAGCGGGACCTTCATGGTTGCGCCGTCCTGGTCTTCCACCCGCGGCGGCGGCGTCACCACGGTCCTCAGCAGGGTGGATGGGGGCGCCACCAGCGTGGATTGCAGCAGGTCTTCCAAGGGCGGCTGGGCGTCAGCCTCCGGCGTGACGTGCGTGCGTTCATGCGTGTGCGGCGCCTGCAACGCCGCTTCCAGCGCCTGGGCCATCTTCAGCGCGCCGTCATGCCGGTCACCGCGGTCCGCCGCCATGGCCGTCTTGAGCACCGCCCGCACCGCCGCCGGCAGCGCGGATCCGTCCACCACCGCCTGCTTGTTCTCCATGGGCGCCTTGCCCGCGGAAGACGCCGGTGGATGTTTCCCGGTCAGCAGAAAGAACAGCAGGCCGCCCAGGCTGTAGACATCTGCGCGGCGGTTGAGATTGACGTCCGTGGAGGTGGCTTCCGGCGCGCGGTAGATGATGCCCTCCGGGCGGCGCACCGCGGGCTCACCATAAAGGACGCGGTGCAGGCGCTGGCCGGCGGGCTCACACACCACGGAGCGCCCGTGCGCGCCCAGCATGATGTTGCCCGGCGTCACCGCACCGTGGACCACACCGGCTTCATGCAGCGCGTGAAGCGCGCCGGCCACCTGCCAGATGATCCGCGCCGCCGAGCCCAGGTCCAGCGGCCCCTTTTTCCCCACCAGGTCCGTCAGCGTCCCCTGCGTGAGCAGCTCCATGACCAGGTACGCCAGGTGGCCGGTCTGCTCGCCTTCCACAATGCCTGAGTCCAAAATCTGCAGGAGGCTGTTGTGCCGGGCCGCCTGCACCTCCTGGAGGTCCGCCAGGGACTCCATGACGGGGGCCAGCGCCTCATCCGCCGGCGGAATGACCACCGTCTTGAGCGCCACCAGGCTTCCGCCGCGCACCTCTTCCGCCTGGAAGACGCTGTGGTGCCGGGCGCGGATGAGCTCCCGCATCACGCGGTACCCCTCCACGTTGACCCCCACCAACAGCGCCTGTTGACCCTTGGACATCCCGCCCCGGCTCCCAATCAACGCGCCGCCGATAGGGTAGGCTGGCGCGCACCGCAAGCCACAAGTGTCCGGCATACACCCCCGCCGCGTTGTGCCAATGCCGGGCGGCCGCTTCAGGGTGGGGCGCAGAAATACCCATCCTCCTCGCTGACCAGGCGGCAGACTTCACCCATGGCCGCACAATTCCGTTCCTGGGGGGAGCCCTGCTGACACCAGCGGGCAATGTTGCCGTCACAGCGGCCCAGGAAGTCCAGGTCCCCGCAGCGGCGGCTGAGACAGAAATAGCCCGTCTCCCGGCTCACCACGCCGCAATGCCGCTCCTGCTCCGCGCAGTCTGAGGTCTGGAGCTGGCCGGACGTATTGCACCACTGCGCCACGTCGCCCTGGCATTGCCCGCGGTAGTTCACGTCCCCGCAGTTGCTGGTCACGCAGCCGTAGCCAAAGTCTCCGTTCACCAGGACGCAGCGCTCACCACACGCCTGGCAATCCCGCGCCCGGGCAATCCCGCCCCGCTCGCACCATTGCAGGGACTGGCCGTCACAGCGGCCGTGCTCGGTGGCGCCGGCGCACGGGTTGGCCGCCAGCGGAATGCAGCGCCATCCGTTGTCACCGGCAGACCACCCGCAGGAGCTCCCGCTCTCACACGCCTGGTAGGCCAGCACATCCCCGGCGCAGAAGCGGACCGCGTTGCCATCCGGATTGCAGACACCTTCCGTGGTCATGCTGCCGCACGGGACGGGTCCGGCTCCGGCGGTGGGGCCGGTCCATTCCTCAATCCAGCTCCGAATGGTGTCCACCCGGGTGTAGCGGTCCCGGCCCACGCAGCTCTCATCACCCCATTCCAGCTCACCCACCACGCGCACGTCTCCCGCCGGGGACATGCGCAGGGACGGCCCTCCCGAATCCCCGTAGCAGACCCCGCGCTCCCCCATCCCGTTGACCACCAGCGTGGCGCCGTTGTTCTCAAAGCCATCCAGCGGCTCCGCCACAAAGAAGCGCCCGTTGCTGCTGCCGGTTTCCGTGCGTCCATAACCCGCCTGCTCCAGCGTCATG
>Ga0163144_10013464_pt1 | contig 17077 bp, 15 predicted proteins | sample OliLak19BULKMAT1_FD_123175 | JGI IMG/M metagenome (GOLD analysis project Ga0163144, IMG submission 123175) | Freshwater microbial mat bacterial communities from Lake Vanda, McMurdo Dry Valleys, Antarctica - Oligotrophic Lake LV.19.BULKMAT1 | ecosystem: Environmental > Aquatic > Freshwater >... | reverse complement strand
GGTGCGGTCGTGATGGCGCAACAGCGGCTCGACGAAGAACGCGCACGCATGGGCCCGGAAGTCCGGCGACACATAGCCCACCTTCAGGCGCCGGCCGGGCTCCCGCGCATTCGGGTGACCACCTGTCAGCAAACCCGACGCATGCCGCTCGCCCCAGGCGCGGTGCAGATTGTAGATTTTCGACTGGGGCAGCTCATCGACATAGGCCAGCGTGAACAACAGGTTCGCGTGGGCCGCGACATAGGACGGCCGCGCGGCGACCGCACGGCTGAAACTGGCCATGGCGTCGGTGAGTCGCCCCTGATCCTTGCGCAGATTGCCGAGATTCAGATGTGCTTCAGGGAGGGCCGGGTCGAGTTCGAGTGCGCGCAACAGCAAGCCTTCCGCCTGCTGGGCGTCACCCCCTTCCTTCAGCACATTGGCGAGGTTGTAATGCGCAATCGCCGACCGCGGCGCCAGCGTCAGGGCTTCGCGATAGGCTGCGGCAGCCTCGGCCCAGCGTCCCAGATCCTTCAGTGCCGTACCGAGGTTGTTGTGCGCATCCGCAAGCATCGGCGCGCTGGCGATCGCTCGCTGGTAGCTCGCCAGTGCCTCATCTATCCGGCCGAGCGTGCGCAACACATTCCCATAGTTGACCAGCGCCGCCGGAAACACCGGCCGCAGACGCAAGGCCGTTTCAAAACACAGCGCCGCTTCCTCGAGGCGACCGTAGTCGCGCAGCGCGTTGCCCAGATTACTGTGCGCTTCCGGAAAGTCCGGCTGCAGGCGCAGCGCCCGATGGTGGCAAACAATGGCCTCCTCCAGTTGCCGCTCCTCGCGCAACAGGCTGCCGAGGTTGTTCAGGATTTCGGGATCTGCCGGCGCAAGTGTCTGCGCCTGGCGCAGGCCTGCGAGGGCGGCTGCGCGATTGCCCGCGAGATAGTCGGCAACCGCCAGGGCATTCAAGGCGGCGGCCTGCCCGTCGCACACAGGGGTTTCGCGCGCCGCCGCGACACGGCCACAGCAATGTTTGAACTTATGCACGCTGCCACAGGGGCAGCGCGCATTGCGGGACTGGACGGGCGACACGACTTGCATGGCTGAGAAACAGCAAGTTCCAGGCCACACACGATGCCGCGTGTGCTGGCCGGGCCGCATTCAAGCAATCCGTCGCGCCGCCGCCAGCATTGGAGTCCTGCTCCCGTCGCGCCCGCCCCGAGTGCACCGCCGAGACCGAAACCGCCAAACCGGTCACAAACCGCCAAGTCACCCTAAAGGAACCGCAACCCACGCCGCTACGGCTGGCGGGAGGCGGTGAATGCTCAATCGAGCATGTCCGCCAAATGAAGCTAGGTTTGCCGTTGCGCCTCCCACGCCGCGGCGACCAGGAGATTACGCATGGCTCAGTCCATTAATACCAATATCATGTCCCTCAACGCGCAGCGGAACCTGAACCGCACGCAGATGGACCTCACGACTTCGGTGCAGCGCCTGTCATCCGGCCTGCGCATCAACAGCTCGAAGGACGATGCGGCCGGTATCGCCGTCGCCACCCGCATGACCACGCAGATTGGCGGCCTGTCGGTTGCCATCCGCAATGCGAACGACGGTATCTCGGTGTCGCAGACCGCTGAAGGCGCGATGGACGAAATGACCCGCAACCTGAACCGCGCGCATGACCTTGCCGTGCAGGCTGCGAGCTACAACACCTCGCAGGACCGCGTGTCCATCAACCAGGAAGTCACACAGATTCTGGACGAAATGTCCCGTATCGTGAACCAGACCCGGTTCAATGGCGAAAAGCTGCTGACCGGTGGTTTCTCCGGTGACTTCCAGATTGGTTCGTTCGTCAACGAAACGATCAACGTGTCGCTGTCGAACCTCTCGCCGACCGCCATGGGTGTGGCGACGAACTACTCCACCATTTCCGGCCTGACCGACGCGCAGCTCGGCGGCCGCATCGCCGTGTCCTACAACAACGGCCTGGGCGGTGGTGCGTCACTTGAAGGCGCCGACCTCGGCAACGCAGTCGCCGCCGACACGGTGTCGCAAACGAAGATTTCCCAGATCAACGCCGTCGCCGACCAGACCGGCATCAATGCGTTCGGTTTCGGCAACGGCCAGGTCGGCTCGAACTACGGCTCCGCCGGCGTGACCGCCACGGCGATCGACGGTCTGACCGCCGGTTCGCTGACCATCAACGGGGTGTCGATCGGCGCTGTCGCCGCCGGTGCCAGCTTGACCAACGTCGGTGACAACCTTGTCTCGGCCATCAACTCGCTGACCTCGCAGCACGGTGTGACCGCGGTCAAAGTGGCATCGCCTGACGGCTCCACCGCGACGGACGAAGCCATTGTGCTCGTCAACCGCACGGGTTCTGCGATCACCGTGACCGCGAACTCGAGCGTAGACGCGGGTGTAACGAGTTTCTTCACGGCCGGCACGACGTCGGTTTCCGCCGGTGCCAACGGCGCCATCGTGCTCAACGACAGCCTCGGCGACCTGACGACCACCTACGACACGTCCAGCTCTGGAGCCGCAATTGTCGGCGTCAGCTCGTCGACGACCACGCTCGCAGATGCCACCGTGAACTCGCAGACGGTGACGTCGGCCGCGTCGGCCAACCTCGCGATGCTGGTGTTCGAGAAGGCACTGGACTCCATCAACAGCGAACGCTCCATCATCGGTGCGAAGCTGAACCGTATGGAAGCGGTTATCCGTAACCTCGAGAACGTCCGCGAAAACATCACGGCCGCGCGCGGCCGCATCCAGGATGCGGACTTTGCTGAAGAAACCGGGCGCCTCACCCGCGCCCAGATTCTGCAGCAGGCGGGTACGGCGATGGTGGCGCAGGCCAACCAGTTCCCGCAGTCAGTACTGTCGCTGCTCGGACGATAAACGTCCTGGCGCTGGGCAAGGTGGAGACGCGCCGCAGGGCGCGCCTCCTTTCCCCCAGGCAAGTGAGGTAACGGGCCATGATAGATAGAGAGCCCTTACCGCGCATCGCCGAATTGAAACAGTCGGCGAAGTACGCGCGGATTTCAATGACGACAACGCAGCCGGCAGCCCCGGCGGCGGAATCTGCCGAGGCGGCCCAGGGCGCCAAGCCGGCGGCAGTCGATGCCAAGACTTTGCAGAGCGCGCTGAGCCATCTGACCGAACACGTTCAGAACCTGCAGCGGGCCCTCGAATTCAGCGTCGACAAGGAATCCGGTGAGACGGTTGTGACGGTCGTCGATTCAGAAACCAAGGAAGTGATACGGCAGATCCCGTCGGAGGAACTGCTGGCGATAGCGAACCGTCTGCGTTCGACCGCCGGCGTGCTGATCGCCGAAAGTGTCTGACGATGTCCGGCCGGCGCCAGGGCGCAGGCTGACGGATGTGAACTGCCGCACAGCACCGGTTGACGCCGGCGCGCTGATTGCGGACATAGGTGCTTCAGGCACCGGAGGTAGCTGACATGCCCTTGCTGAGCTCGCCGGGCATCGGGTCCGGCATTGATGTGCGCGGCATCATCCAGAAGCTGATGAGTGTCGAACAACAGCCGCTGTTGAAAATCAGCACGCGCGTGGTCGAACTCAAGACACAATTAAGCGCCTATGGTTCGTTGAAAAGTTCCGTTTCGGGTTTCCGGGACGCGATCGACAAACTCGCCGATCCGTCGAAGTTCAAGGCTTTCAAAGCCACGTCATCGGACGACAAGATCGCAACGGCGTCCGCCTCCAGCGCGGCAGCGAAGGGCGTCTACAACCTCCAGGTGCTGCGCGTCGCGGAAAATCACCGCATGGCCGCAGGTACTACCTATTCGAACACCGACGCCGCGGTGCTCGGTACCGCCGGCGAAATGATGACCATCTCCGTGGGCAGCGCTGCGTTCAACGTCGAGTTCGGCGGCAAGACGCTCGGCGCCATCCGCGACGAAATCAATGCCGCAGCGACCAACACCGGCGTGACCGCGTCAATCCTCAAGGACGATGTCGGTTACCGGCTCTCGCTGTCTTCGAACGGCACGGGCAGCGACAAGGCCATCGGCGTCACGTACGCTGGTGCCGATCCGTTTGCCCTGCAGACCTTGAACGCAGATCGCGACACGAGCGGCAGCTTCACGATTGCCGACCTGAACGCCGCCGTGCGCCTCGAGGGCCAGTTCGACATCACGAGCAGTTCGAACACCCTGACCGACACCATCCAGGGCGTGTCGATCAATCTCCAGGCGGCCGGCACCACGACTCTCACCGTCGACCGCGACACCGCCAGCGTCGAGACCTCCGTGCAGGCGTTCGTGAAGGCCTATTCAGATCTCGTCTCGAACCTTAACAAGTTGCGCGGCCAGGCGCTGAAGTCCGACAGCAGTGGCCTCGGCTCCATCGAAAATCAGATGCGCAATGTGTTGAGCCAGCAGGTCGACCTCGAGGGCTCCTTCAACAACGCGTTCGAAATCGGCATCAGCACCCAGAAAAGCGGCGCGCTGACGCTGGATTCGAAGCTGCTGTCGAGTGCCATCACCAGCAACTTCGACGGCCTCGCCAAGCTCTTCGCGGATCCGGATCAGGGCCTCGCCAAGCGCCTGAGCAGCCTGGCGACCAGCTTCCTCGACACCGGCGGCATGCTCGACGGGCGCACGCAGGGCATCAACAACCAGATCAGCAGCGAACAATCGAAAAAAGCCCTGCTCGAAGAGCGGCTCAAGATCATCGAGGTCCGCCTGACCAAGCAGTACAACTCGCTCGACGCGGTTGTCGCGCGGCTGACAGGCTCGGCCAATCTGCTGACGCAACAGCTCAACGGGCTGACCAACCTGAACAACCGCAACCGCTAGCCACCGGGAGCGCACTGCTTGAGTCTCCCATCGCCCGCCTGAGGCGAGGGAACTTGCGGACAGAGGCCCCATTGGCCGCACGCCGACGATCGTGATTTCCACTGGCCGATGCAAGCGGGTACACCGTGTGTCGGGCTTCCTTTATCAGCGCCGTACAATCAGCAGAGGCGCCGCCACGTCTTAGCCCGGATGCAGCAAAGCGCTGAGGGATCCCCTCCAAAATTTCGGCGCGATATACGCGGGGGAGGGGGCGTCTCGAGCGTGGAAGATCCCGGGTTCCACTGCGTTACACCCGGGCTACGGAGAAGCACGCAGTAGCCCGGGTGGCGCGCGCAGCGCAGAACCCGGGAGCTGCGAACTTGGGGGTACCTTAGCGCAAAGCAAAATCCGGGCTCGAAGACGGCACCGCGTCGAACCCCATGCAATCATCGCGTGCGCGTACGCCGGCTGCGCAGCGCGCGCCTACAGGTAGTTGAAAAGGCTCAGGCCCTGCACGCGCACGAAAGCCTGCTGGGCGGCTTCTAGAATCTGCGAGTGGCGCGCGAGTTCACTGATGGCTTCCACCGGATCGGCATCCTCAAGGGCGGACCTCACCGTTTTGAGTTGCAGGGTCAAGTCTTCGTTCGTCTTCAGCTGCGACTCGAGCGTGTTCGCGCGTGCGCCCACCGTGGCGCGCGTCGAGATCAGTTTGGACAGCGCCTGGTCGATGTCGGCGAGTCCACGATCGAGTGCGAAAGTCTGCCGTGCGCTAAGGGCAGGCGACGTGGCGTCGAGCTCCATCGCGGCAATGACATTCTTCAGCGTCGTGAACACGGACTGATTTTCACTCGGATTCACGGTGAACGCGTCGCCGATGGCCGGGGTGCCGGTGACGGCCACCGACAGTCCGTTGAAGCTGATCGCCGCGCCCGGGCTGTAGGCCTGGGCTGAGAGCACCGTCGCGCCGCTCGTGTCGTTGATGACATCGAAGGTGTTGACCGCCGTGAACACGATGCGAAAGTCATCAGGGACATAGCCGGCGGCGTTGTTCAGCGCATCGTTGATGAGCCGTCCTGTGCCGGTGTTGGCCGGGGCCACGTCCATCACGAAGATGCCGTTGCCATTGCGCACGCCCATGAAGACGTCGACGCCAGAGAACCCTTCGGACAGCCTCCGGTTCTCAGAGATCGACAGCTGCCGCACATTCTCGTTGCCGTTGAATACCACATCACCGGCCGCATTCACCGTGAAGGGCACCGTATCGACGGCGGTGCCGGCAAAAATATGCTCGCCGCTCGCGTTGCGGGTATTGCCCAGGGACACGAGCTCTTCGAGACGTTGGCGCATTTCGGCAGCGAGAAAGCGGCGGTCGTCGGTGCTCAGCGAGCGGCTCTTGCCCTGCAGGATCAGTTCGCGCGTGCGCTGCACGAGCGTCGTCGCGCTGGTCAACGCGGACTCCTGGTCCGCCAGCCGCAGGTCGACGAGATTCGCATTCCGGTTGAACTGTTCGACCGCCGACAGGCGTTCGCTGATGTTGAGGATCTGCGCCGCGGCCACCGGGTCGTCCGCGGCACTGGCCAGCCGCTTGCCGCTCGAAACCTGCAGCTGGTATTTCTGCACCTGGCCCTGCAACGACAGCACGCCGTTGAGCGCACGATTGAACTGGAGTGGGGTTGAGGTCCGCATGGCTAACTCCGCATGGCTGCGATCAGGGCTTCGAACATGGCGTCGGCGGTCGCGATGACTTGCGCCGCGCCCTGATATGACTGCTGATATCGGACCAGATTGGCCGCTTCTTCATCGAGATTGACGCCGGCGATCTCGTCGCGCGCCGCTTCCGCATTCTCGAGTTGCACCTGCAGCGCATTACGACTGATCTGGGCCTGCTGGGTCCGGGCACCGACCTGCCCCAGCAGCTGGCTGTAGCTGTCCTGGTAGGTCGCCGTGTTGCTGTCCATGATTTCGGTCGACCGCAGGCCGAACATCAACAAACCGTTCGCGTTGTCGCCGCGACCGTTGGCATTCGCCTGCACGGTGAACGTGTCGCCGGCCACCGGTGTGCCCGTGATCTGCACCCGCCAGCCGTTGAGGTCGATATTCGTGCCGCTGGTGAACGGAATCAGCGGGCCCGCGCCGTTGATCTGATAGGTCGTCGGCGGATTGTTGAATGCCAGCTGCGTGGTGGTCTGCAGCGCGGCATTCGCCGGATCGAGCACGCTGGGCGCGGCAATCTTTGCGTCGCTCAGGTTGGCGAGCGCCCCGCTGCTCTTGACCGGGCTCGCAAAGGCCAGTCGCAGCGGATCGTTGACCGTCAGCGCCATGTCTCGCGCCACGTACTTCGTCGGCTGAATCAGGTAGGCGTCACCGTTGGCGGGCGCGGTGCCGACGGTGATCGTCATGCCGTCGACATTGAACGGGCCTGCGCCGGTCAGGGTCTGCACGCTGCCGGTATCGAGCCGCTCGAGCGAGAAGTCGGTGCCGTCGTGCGTCAGGCGATAATCGGAGATGGTCAGATTCTGCAGACTCGCCGGGTCGATCGTCACGGTTACCGTGCCGGTGTTCGTCGCGGCGCGGTTGACGACCGCCTCGCCGTGCGCGAACAGGTCGCCGCCCATCGCCCCGCGCACATCGAGACCGGCGTTATGCTGGGCGTTGTAAGTCTCGGCCATCACCGCCGAAAGACGGCCGATGCTGTTGCGTGCGGGGTCCAGGATCTGGTCGCGGAACTCGAGGATTCCGGCCAGTTCACCGCTGACGAGTGCACTGCTGATCTCCGACAGCACGCCGCCCTTGCGCACTGACACCTCGGTACGCGCGCCGTCGAGCCGGTTCGGTGTCGCCGCCAGCTCCACGTACTCGGCACCGGCCACGATCAGCTGGCCGTTGCCGATGAACACGTTCACCGAGCCATCAAACTGTGGCGTGACATTGAGATTCGCGAGCCTCGACATTTCTTTCAGGAGGACGTCGCGCTGGTCGAGCAGATCGTTCGGCGGCGCGCCCTGGGCGAGCCCCATGGCCTGCACGATGTCACGATTCAGTTTGCCGAGGGCCTGCGACAGTGAGTTCAGCTTGCCGACCTTGGCCGCGATGTCCTGGTTCACGTTGCGCGCCATCGTGCTCAGACGACCTTCGAGATCCTGGAAGCGATCGGACAAGGTTTCGGCTGCGTTCATGAACACCAGCCGCGCTGGCGTCGACGACGGGTCGTTGTTGACATCCTGCAAGGAGTTGAAGAAGCGCTCCATCGCCGGCGTAAACGTGCCGTCACTGAGCAGCGTGTCCACCTGTTGGGAAAGGTTCGAGTAGGCCGCCGCGCGCGCCTCTCCCGCGGCGTTCTGCCGCACGTTGGTGGTCAGGAACTCGCTGCCCATGCGGTTGATGGCGGCGATATCAACACCCTTGCCGGAGAAGCCGCTGCCGATGAACTGCGGCGGTCGCTCGGTCAGGGTCACGCGCTGGCGGCTGAAACCCTCGGTGTTGACGTTCGCAATGTTGTGGCCTGCCGTCGCGAGCAACTTCTGGTTCGCCAGCAGCGCCGACATGCCTATCGAGAACATTTCCGACATGAGTGCCGCTCCTTAACCGCGGTTGGGTGCAGAGCCGGCGAGCCGGCCATGGATCTGGAGAATCTTCTGCGCATAGGCCGGATCCGTCGCATAGCCGGCGCGCTGCAGTTCCTGCACATAGGCTTTGGGATCTGCGGCGCGTTCGATTGCGCGCTGGTAGCGCGGATTGCTCTGGATGAAATCGACGTAGTCGTCGAACGCCGCGCCGATGTCCTGGTAGGCCCGGAACGCCGCGCTGACCTTCACCGGGCGGCCACCGAGCACTTCGAGTGTGCGCTGGGTGACCGTGCGGCCTTCCCACGACGGGTCGGCCTTGATCGAGAACAGATTGTGCGAGGTCTGGCCATTGGCCCCTCCGACCACATGCCTGCCCCAGCCGGTTTCAAGCGCGGCCTGTGCCATCAGCACTTCCGGCGTGGTGCCCAGCTTGCGTGCGGCACGCTCGGCGTGGCCGCGCAGGCGCTCGACGAACTGCTGCTGCCGGGGCTCCACTTCTGCCAGCGGACGCGCGTTGCGGATAGCGCGTGTCGGGCGTACCCATTGCGTGATGTCGACGACGGGTTCATCGGTTTCCACTTCGGGCGGCGAGACATACGGCAATGCCGGTGCCGGAAAGGCACGACGCTCGGGCAGCGTCAGTTCGCCGTCCGCGGTGCTGGCGCCAGCGGACGGGCGGCCGGCCGCCAGCTGCGCGCGCAGCACCTGGTCGAAACCCAGACCACCCTGTTCCGCCATCGTGAGCGCAATCTGGCTGTCGAACATTTCGTTGTAAAAGCGCATTTCATGGCTGTCGAACAGACCCGAGGACGGCGTCGCATCGCGCGCCGCCTTCAGCATCATCTGTACGAACAGGGCTTCGAACTCACGCGACACCTGCCCCATCGCCGCCTCCGGATCCCGCTTGGCCTCGGCACGCAGCGCGCCGAGACGCGAGACGTCGGTGTAAGGATTGAGCGTTGCTGCCGTGCCCGTTGCCATGATGAAACGAATACTGTTGCTTGAATCTGCAGAGAACAATGCACAGGGAGTGCCAACGCAAAAAGCCGCAAACGCAGCTCATTTTCATAGGTCTAATCGATATGCGAAGGCACTCGGCGCGGCGCGGACGGCAAGGGCTTGCCGCCCGGCGGACACCCGGGCGGCAGTGCCTGCCGCGTCAGATGATCAGCAGTTCCGCCCGCAGCGCACCGGCTTCCTTCAACGCTTCGAGAATGGCCACCAGGTCACCCGGTGCGGCGCCGACCTGATTCACCGCCTCGACGATGTCGTTCAGCGACACGCCCGGGTCGAACAGGAACATCTTGTTCTTCTCTTCCTTGACGTCGATCTGTGAGTTCGGCACCACCGCGGTCTGGCCGCCGGACAGCGCACCGGGCTGGCTCACGATCGGATCGTTGGAAATCGTGACCGTCAGGCTGCCGTGGGTGACCGCCGCCGCCGACACGTGCACGTTCTGGCCTATCACCACCGTGCCGGTCCGCGAGTTTACGATCACCTTGGCGGGCGCCTCGCCCGGCGAGAGCTCGATATTCTCGACCACCGCCATGAACGAGGTGCGCTGGCCCGGATCGGCCGGCGAGCTGATCCGAATCGACGAACCGTCAACGGCCTGTGCCGAACCGGCCCCGAGCACTCCGTCGATTGCCTGCGCCATGCGCGTGGCAGTCGTGAAGTCTGGGCGGTGCAGGTTCAGGGTCAGCGCTTCGTCAGTCAGGAACGGCGAGACGACCTCGCGCTCGACCGTCGCGCCGTTCGGTACACGGCCGACGCTCGGGATGTTGACCGAAATGCTCGATCCGTCCTTGGTCTCGGCGCCAAAACCGCCGACGACGAGATTGCCCTGCGCCATCGCGTACACGCCGCCGTCGGCACCCTTCAGCGGCGTCATGATCAGGCTGCCGCCGCGCAGACTCTTGGCGTTACCGATCGAAGACACCGTGACGTCGATAGTCTTGCCCGGCTTGGCGAACGGCGGCAAGGTCGCATGGACGATCACCGCCGCCACATTCTTCAGCTGCGGATTCGTGTTCTCGGGCGTCGTGATGCCCATCTGCAGCAGCATGTTGCGAATGCTCTGCACCGTGAATGGCGTTTGCGCGGTCTGGTCACCGGTGCCGTCGAGGCCGACCACCAGGCCGTAGCCGACGAGCTGGTTGTCGCGCACGCCGGCAAGGGTGGCGAGATCCTTGACTCGCTCAGCCTGGGCGCTGACCGGCAACAGCACGGCGAGCAGCCAGGCAAGCGAACGAAAGCGTGAAGATGTCATGGGCGTGGCCTCGGCTTGTTCAGAACGGGAACAGGGCGCTGACGAAGAAGCGCGCGAGCCAGCCGATCTTGCCGGCATCCGCCTCCGCGCCTTCGCCGGTGTAGATGATCGTGGCGTCGGCGACCTTCGTCGACGGCACGGTGTTGTTGGCCGCGATGTCGAACGGCCGCACGATGCCGGAAATCTTCACGTATTCATTGCCGGAATTCAGATTCAGCCGCTTCTCGCCGCGCACCAGCAGGTTGCCGTTCGGCAGCACATCGGCAACCGTCACCGAGATGTCGCCGGTCAGGCTGTTGCGCTGGGCGGTATCGCTTTCGCCGCTGAAGGCGGAGTTCGACGCGAGGCTGGTTTCGAGGCTGTTGTTGAGCGTGTCGGACAGCGGCAGCACACCGGGCAGCGCAAAGGCCGGGTTCGCGCCGAGCAGCGTCGGGTTGGTGACCGAAGTGTCCTGGTTCTTCGCGATGTCGTTACTCTGCGACTTCGTGGCGTTGGTCGACTCGGTGAGCCGAATCGTCAGGATGTCGCCGATGCGCCGCGCGCGGCTGTCTTCGAACAGCACGACGTCGTAACCCGCCTGGTAGATCGCGCCGGACGCCGCCTGGCGTGCCTGCGGCACTTCGAGCGGCGCCGGCAGCGAGGCCGCATAGGACGGATCGCGACGCGGCGTGGCGTTGCAGCCGGCCAGGGTGACCGCCGTGAGCAGTAAGGCCGTCAGTGCGCGCCGATCTGCCCGGGCAGGAAGTGAATATCGTTGCATGTGTATCGCGCCCCCTCAGCGCGTATCACGGCCGGCTATCAGAGTGTCTGCGACACGAACTGCAGCATTTCGTCGACGGTCTGGATGGCCTTGGAGTTCATTTCATAGGAACGCTGTGTCTCGATCATGTTCACGAGTTCTTCGACGACATTGACGTTCGAGCCTTCAAGGCTGCCCTGCACAATGGAACCGAGTCCGTTGAGTCCCGGTGTGCCCTGCTGGGGCGCGCCGCTCGAGACTGTTTCCCGGTAGAGGTTCTGACCCACCGGCTGCAAGCCCTGCGGGTTGATGAAATCGGTGAGCTGCACCGAGCCGACCTGCTGCGGCTGGGCGCTGCCGGCGACGAGCGCCGACACCGTGCCGTCGCCGCCTATCGTCACGCTCAGGGTTTCGGCCGGAATCGAGATCGCCGGTTCGAGCTGATAACCGAGCGAGGTCACGAGCTGGCCCTGGGAGTTCATGGAGAACGCGCCATCGCGGGCATAGGCCGTGCTGCCATCGGGCAGCAGCACCTGGAAGAAGCCGCGGCCTTCGATCGCCATGTCGAGCGAGTTGTCGGTCTGCACCAGCGTGCCCTGTGTGAAGGTCTTCGCTGTGGACACCGTGCGCACGCCGGTGCCGAGCATGAGGCCAGAGGGCAGTTCGGTGTTCTGCGACGACGCGGCGCCCGGCTGTTTGACCGTTTCATACAGCAGGTCTTCGAACGACGGCCGGCTCTTCTTGAAGCCGGTCGTGCTGACGTTCGCCAGGTTATTGGCGACCACCGCCATGCGGGTTTGCTGGGCGTCGAGTCCGCTGCGCGCGATGTGCAATGCAGATGCCATGAAAGTTCTCTTGTCTGCCTATGATGCGTTACAGGCGCAGCACGCGGGCGCCTTCGGCGTCCATCGTCTGTGCGGTGTCCATTGCCTTGATCGCCATTTCGTACTGGCGGGCGTTTTCGATCATCGAGATCATCTGGGTCACGGGGTTCACATTGCTGCGTTCAAGCGTGCCCTGCGTGACGGTCACGGCGGCGTCGATCGGCGCCGGATTGCCGTCCTTCTGGCGGAACAGGCCATCAGCGCCCTTGACCATCTGGCCCAGGTCGAGCGGCCGCACGAGGCGGATGCGGTCGACCTGCGCGAGCGTGCTCGCATCCTGACCAACGGGACGCGTCGTGATCGAACCATCGGCGCCGATCACGATCGTCTCCGACGGCGGCAACGCGATCGGGCCGCCGTTACCGAGCACCGGCAGACCGTCCGCGGTCAGCAGCTGGCCGGTGGCGGTCAGCTGGAATTCGCCGGCGCGGGTATAGGCCTCGCTGCCGTCCGGTGCCTGCACGGCGATAAAGCCTTCCCCATTGATCGCCACATCGAGAGCGTTGCCGGTGTGTTCGATGGTGCCGGTCGTGAAGTCGACACCCGGCCGCTCGGCAAGCGCGAACACGCGCGACGGATGACCTTCGCCGAACAGCGGCATTGCCCGATAGGCGGCGAAATCCGCCTTGAAACCGGTGGTGTTCGCGTTCGCGAGATTGTTCGCCGCCTGCGCCTGGCCATTCATCATCTGGCGCGCGGCGCTCATCGCGAGGTAAATCATCCTGTCCACGGTGTCGGTTCCGGGTGCGCTGCGTCAGGCCGTTTAGCGGATGTTGATCACGGACTGCGTGGTCGCGTCCGCGGTCTGAATCACTTTGGTACTGGCCTGGAAGTTGCGCTGGGCGACGATCAGTTTCACCAGCTGCTCAGACAGATCGACGTTCGAATCCTCGAGCGCGCCGGCCTGCACCAGGCCCATGCTCGAGCTGCCGGGCGCCCCGATCAGCACCGAACCGGCTTCGAAGGTTTCGGCCCAGTTGTTCTGGCCCAGCGCGCGCAGGCCCTGCGGGTTGGGGAAGTTCGCCAGCGCAATCTGCCCCTGCACTTGAGACTGGCCGTTCGTATAACGGGCGAACACATTGCCCTGGGGGTCGATGTCGACGCCGGCGAGACGGCCAGTCGTGAAGCCGTCCTGCACCACGCGATTGACGCCGAACGGCGCGCCGAACTGCGTCATCTCGGTCATGTCGACCGACACGTTCATCGCCGAACCACCACCGCCCGGCGTAAACGCCGGCAGGGCAATCGCGCCACCGGCCGGTGTCGCCAGGCCGCCGCTCTGGCCAAAGGTGATCGGGTTCGCCGGGCCGACGCTCGTGCCGTCCACGGCGGTGTGCACATCCCACGCGCCGGCGCCGGTCTTCGCGAAATAGAACTGCATCAGGTGGCCGCCGCCCAACGAATCGAACACGGTGGTCGCGGTCGTGAAGTTGAACGTCGAGTTGTTGTTCGCATCAAAGGGCGTCACCAGCGGCAAGGCTTCCTGCGAATCGAGGTTCGCGCCAAGGTCGACGGTGCCCGAAGCGCGCGGCGAGGTGTTGGCCGTCGAAATCCGGAGCTGGCTCAACGAACCGGTCACGTTGCCGGTGTCGTCCGCGGTGAAGGCCTTCAGGCGCTGGTTGTTCGCATTCACCACGAAGCCTTCGCGGTCGAGCCCGAAGCCGCCGTCACGCGAGTAGAGCTGCGCGCCATTGTCATCGACGATGAAAAAACCCTGGCCACTGATGGCCAGATCCATGCCGTTGTCGGTGAAGGTGATGTTGCCCTGCGTGAACTGCTGCGCCACGCGCGCGGTGTTCACGCCCTGCCCCGAGGCATTGCCGGCGACGCCGGTGCTGGAGGTCGCGAAGACGTCCGAGAACTCGGCGCGTGAACCCTTGAAGCCGGCGGTGTTGACGTTGGCAATGTTGTTGCCGATGACGTTCAGGTCGGCAGTGGCGGCGCGGATACCGCTGATGGCAATACGAAAAGGCATGCTGGATTACTCCTGGAATTCTTGCGTGGTCGCGCTTACATCACGCGACGGATGGCGTCCATGTTCACGGCGCCGTAGTCGGCGAGATTCAATACCGGCGGCAGTCCATTGCGCGGCAGGGAAACGCTGTCGACATCGGCGCGAACGAGTGAGGTCAGCGCCTGGGCCTTGTTGTCGATGGCGCCCTCTACCTTCAGCGTGTAGAGCCCGGCTTGCAGGCGGCTACCCTGCCCATCGAGGCCATCCCAGCTGAGGTCGTGGGTACCGACAGCGGTCGGACCAAGATTCAGGGTGCGCACGGTCTGGCCCGTGGCGTCCTGGATGCCGATGCGCACCGCGCCAGCCGGCGCCGGCACGTCAATTGCGAACGGGGTATGCGCGCCGTCGACGAGTTTCAGCTTCGGGCTTTCGATTTCGACCTGACGGCCGACCATCGTCGATGCCTGCAGCGCCTGGCTCGACTGCAGCGAGGTCGCGAGCGACGCAAAGGACTTCTGCAGTTCAGTGATGCCGTTGACGGTGCCGAACTGGGCCATCTGGCTCAGGAACTCACCGTTCTCCATCGGATTCAGCGGGTCCTGGTGCTTCAGCTGCGTGATCATGAGCTCGAGGAACGTATCCTGGCCTAACGACTTGTCGGCCTTTTTGTCCGGGTCGAGGCGGTTGCTGCTGAGGCCTTCGACGCCGTTCGGCAAACCGGTGATTGAATTCGCCATCTTGTTGACTCCTTAACCCTGGCCCAGCGCAAGGGTGCGCGTGAGCATCTGCTTCGAGGCTTCCATGATTTCGATACTGGTCTGGTAGCTGCGGGAGGCCGAAATCATGTTCGCCATTTCCTCGATCACATTGACGTTCGGCATGAAGACATAGCCGGCTTCGTCGGCCAGCGGATGGCCCGGCTGGTATTCGCGACGCAACGGCGCCTGGCTTTCGATCACCCCCGCCACTTCGACACCGATACCGGCTTCGGCGTCCAGATCGAAGTCAGCCGTTGCGTCGACCGCCGGCATGAACACTGGATGCCGCGCACGATAAGTGGACTCGATGCTGCTCGAGGCGCTGTTCGCATTGGCCATGTTGCTGGCCGTCGTGTTGAGCCGCACGCTCTGCGCGGCAAGCGCGGATCCGGCGACGTTCATGACGTTGAACAGGGACATGATCAATCTCCGCGGACGGCGCGGATGAGCCCGCTGAACTTGCTGTCGAGAAACCGCATCGTGGCCTGATAGCGCACGGCGTTCTCGGCGAAGCGCGCGCGTTCGGCCTGCACGTCCACCGAGTTCTGGTCGAGCGAGGCCTGGGCCGGCGTGCGGTACTGGATTTCAACGCCACTGTGCCCGGCGTCGCCGAGCGCGAAGTGCCGGTCGCTGGTCCGCGTCAGGTCGTCGCCGGCGCTGAGGGCGTTGTCGAGCGCTGCGCGGAAATCGATATCCCGCGCCTGATAGTTCGGGGTGTCGGCATTGGCGAGATTCGCCGCGATCAGCTCCGCCCGCTGTGCACGCAGGTGCGCCGCCAGGGGGTGAATGCCAAGTGCGCTGTTGAGATTGAACATCGGAGGTCGCCTGCCTGTATCGGTTGCCGAATACAGAGCGAATCCCGTGCCAAGATTAAAAATCCCACAAGCGATTGATTTATATGATTGATGAACGGCCGGAGGCGGCAAGCGGCAAAGCGGCGGCCGGGCCGGTGGGCAATGCCTTGCCGCTGTTTGCCGGGTCAGGTTCCGGGCGCGCGGTGAACAGGCTGGCGCTGATAGATCACGCCGCCATCGAGGCGGCGCGGGATCAGGGTGCTGTGTTGGCTGGCGAGGGTTTCGGCGGTGCCGAGGATCAGGTAACCGGCCGGCGCGAGGCAGGACGCCACCCGCTCGAGGAGCCGGTGTTGGGCTGCAGCGCTGAAGTAAATCAGGACATTGCGCAGAAAGATGACGTCGAAAACGCCGCATCCGCGTGGGTCGTCGAGCAGATTGAAAAGCTGGAAGCTGACCGCGCGACGCCAGGCCGGACGCAACAGGTAGCCGCCTCGCTGGCGCTCGAAGTAGCGCTCCAGCCTGGTCGGTGACAATCCTCTGACGCCGTTCTGGGCATCAAAGATCCCCTCCGCCGCCATGCGAAGCGCGCCGGGCGAGACATCGGTGCCGAGGATCTCGTAGCTCGCACCGCGCAGACCGGCCTGTCGCTGACGGCACTCGTCCAGCGTGATGGCCAGCGAATAGGCTTCCTGGCCGGTGGAGCACGCAGCGGACCACAGGCGCAAGGGTGAAGCTGGCCGCCAGCGTTCGGGCAGCACGCGATTGCTCAGAACATCGAACGGATACTGATCGCGAAACCACTGGGTCTCGTGCGTCGTCATCGCGTCGATCACGGCATCCTGCAGCGCGGGCGTGGGTTGTCGTTCAAGCGCGAGTACCAGCCCGTCGAGATCGCGCAGGCCGAAGCTCGTCAGCACCGCGCCCAGCCGGCTCTGCGCGAGATAGGCGCGATCGGCGCCGAGCTCGATGCCGATACGGCGTTCAAGGTAGGCACTCAGGCGCAGAAAGCCCGGATTGCCCGCGCGCTGGACGGGCTCAGGCGGCGGGCTCATACAGAAGGTATCGCGGCCCGCATCACGCCCGGCCGGGTTCAGGCCGCGGCGCGTTGGTGATTGACGATCGACAGCACCAGCGCCGCGAGTTCGTCCGGATCGAATTTGGGCACGAGCTTGTTGGCGCCGACGGTGGTGGCCATCGACTGGTTGAAGCTGCCACTCAATGACGTGTGCAGGCAGATATACAGGTCTTTCAGCTGCGGATCGGCCTTCATGGTCTTGGTCAGGGTGTAGCCGTCCATCTCCGGCATTTCGATATCGGACAGCAGCATCGCAAAGCG
>Ga0163144_10013463_pt1 | contig 17078 bp, 16 predicted proteins | sample OliLak19BULKMAT1_FD_123175 | JGI IMG/M metagenome (GOLD analysis project Ga0163144, IMG submission 123175) | Freshwater microbial mat bacterial communities from Lake Vanda, McMurdo Dry Valleys, Antarctica - Oligotrophic Lake LV.19.BULKMAT1 | ecosystem: Environmental > Aquatic > Freshwater >... | reverse complement strand
CTGGTTGGCCTCCTGGTTGGCCTCCTGGTTGGCCTCCTGGTTGGCCTCCTGGTTGGCCTCCTGGTTGGCCTCCTGGTTGGCCTCCTGGTTGGCCTCGTGATTGGCCTCGTGATTGGCCTCGTGATTGGCCTCGTGATCGGCTTGTGATGCATGGGCCGCGCGCTCGTGAAAGCCCGCGCCTGGGCCTCGCGTTGGTACGCTACAGAGACGATGGCACGACGATTCGAGCTGCCCACGTGTGGGGCGCAGGGCGCGAAGCGGATCGCCGCACTCCTTCCGGTGTTGGTGCGGGTGTTGGTGGGGACGCTGCTGGTCGCGACGAGCTCGACCGCGTGCTCGAGCACGACCGGCCCGTCGCACACGGTGACACCGGCCACCCGCGGTGGCGTCACGTTCATCGCGCCGCGCTGCGCCCTCGTTCGCTCCTGCCTGGTCGGTCAGGTGACTGCGGCCGACACATCCGCGCCGCTGTCGCGCGCCGCGGTATTCCTCGAGCGCGACGATCGCGATGGTCCGGGCGTTCGCATTCTGACGCTGACCGACGATCAAGGTGTCTTCACCGTCGTCGACGCGCCGACGGGTCGCTACCGCCTCGCGATCTACAAGGATGCGCGACGACTCGAGGCGCGCGGGCTCAAGCTCGGCGAGCCGGGCACGACGCTCGTGCCGGTGCGGCTGCCACCGGGCTGATCACCAGCGCCCCGGGCCGATCACCAGCGCCCCGGGCCGATCACCAGCGCCCCGGGCCGATCACCAGCGATAGAAGCCTTCGCCGCTCTTTTTGCCGAGCTTGCCGGCCGCGACCATCTCGCGCAGCAGGGCAGGCGGCGAAAAGTGCTTGCCGTCCGGCAGTGCGTTGGCGAGGTACTCGGCGATCGCGAGCCGCACGTCGAGGCCGACGAGATCGGTGAGTCGCAGCGGTCCCATCGGAAAGCCGTACCCGAGGGTCATCGCCTTGTCGATGTCCTGTGCGCTGCCGACACCTTGCTCGACCATGCGGATCGCTTCGAGCCCGATCACGAGCCCGAGTCGGCTCGTCGCGAAGCCGGGCGAGTCCTTGATCGTGATGCACTCCTTGCCGAGCGCACCACCGAACGCGCGCAGGCGATCGACGTGCTCGGGCGCCGTGCGCTCGGCGACGACGATCTCGAGCAGCTTCATGATGTGCACGGGGTTGAAGAAGTGCGCGCCGATGACTCGCGTCGGATCGGGCAGCGCGTCGGCGATCGCGGCGATCGACAGCGAGCTCGTGTTCGTCGCGAGGATCGCCCCCTTCGCGGCCGTCTTCGCCGCGGCGCCGAGCACCTGGTGCTTGAGCGCGAGCTGCTCGGGGACCGCTTCGATCACGAGATCGACGCCGTCGGCGCAGCGGCCCAAATCGGTCGTGGTGGTGAGCCGGGCGAGCGCCGCGTCGCGGTCCTCGGAGGTGACTTTCTGCTTGTCGACGCCGATCTGGAGGTTCGCCGTGATGCGGTCGCGACCGGCGGTCACCCTGGCGTCGTCGACGTCGAACAGACGGGTCTCGAAGCCCGCGCTCGCGCAGACCTGGGCGATCCCGTGCCCCATGGTCCCTGCGCCCAACACCGCCACCTTCGTGATGCCTGCGACGTCGCCCATGCGCGGCGGTTATGCCACGAATCGACCGGTCCGGGCCGCAGCGCTGCGGTCAGGGCCGAATGCGCTGCGGCCGGGGCCTTTGCCTTGGCCTTTGCGCCGCATTGGACATACGCTGCCCCCGAGCGAGTCGACGTGAAAGCCCGCGGGGAAATCCCGATCATCATCTTCTGTGCGGAGGACGACGAGGCCGTCCTCGCGAAGGTCGTCGACGAGCTGCGTCGCGAAGGGTTGTCGCCCGAGATCGTGCCGGGCGTCGAGTTCGACGGCAACCTGCTCACCACCGCAGTCGATGGTGCGACCGGCGAGACGCTGTTCGTGCTGTGCGGATCGAACACGATCGACAAGGTGGCGCTGCGGCGACTGACCGGTCTGTTCTCCGCGCGGTGTGGGCCGGGACATCGCCTCATCTCGACGCAGCTCACGCCGTCGCGGCCGCTCGCGGTGATGCCGGCGATTCGCGGTGCGATCAAGGATCTGCGCCTCGCGGGTGAGACTTCCGAGAGCGAAGAGCCGGCGCAGGAGTCGACGACGTCGCACCTGCGCGACGTCGTCGAGGCGTTCGCCGAGCCGGCGCCGCGGCGCCGTGCCGCGCCGAAGCCTGCCGCCGAGCGGCCGGTCGACGCGCGGCGCGACGACACGCGTCCAGTCCCGATCATGACGCCGCCCGTGCGCGAAGCACCGCGCACGCCGACGAACGTGCCCACCAGCGCGCGACGCTCGGCGCCTGCGAAGGCGGACGCTGCACCGCAGGCGGTGGTGAGCGACGACATCGTGCGATCGATCGAGCAGCGACTCTCGGCCGTGCCCGCGATGCCGGACTCGCTGGTGTCGACCGATCCGGCGGCGAGTGGTCAGCACGCGCGGCGTGTGCCGCCTGCAGGCGAGTCTTCCGGGCGCCGGCCGGTGTACGACGAGCCGCGTGGCAATCGCATGCTGCTGGTGTTCGCTGGTGTCGGCATCGCGGGCATCCTCGCGCTCGCGCTCATGCAGGTACTTCAGCCGTCGCAAAGCGGGCCTACGGGTGCTCGTGCGCCAGCGAAGGCGAACGCGACCGACAGCAAGCTGGGACCGAATGATCGCACGCCACCGGAGGCGAAGGTCGGGACGCCGGAGGATGTGAAGGCGGCGATCCCGATTCCCGATGCGAAGGTCGAGGTGCCACCGACCGAGGCGCCGAAGCCCGACGTCGTCGATCCGCCCGAGCCGATCCCGATCCCGATCCCGATCCCGATCCCGATCCCGAACGTCGACGTGCCGCCCGCACCCGCAGCGGTCAGTCGCCGCGATCGCGATCTCGCCGCGCTCGAGCTCGGTCACAACGAGGGCCAGCTCGACCGGCTCGGCTCGCTGTGGGTGAGCAAGGGTTCCGGCGAGGACGGCACGTGGGAGGACGCGCAGCGCAAGTGCGGTGGTCGGCGCGTCAATGGTGTGCACGGGTTCCGCCTGCCTGGCACGCGCGAGCTGAAGAAGATCCGCGCGGCAGGTGTGATCGCGTCGGGCAACTACTGGACCCGCGACAAGCGCGAGACCGACGAGGCAATCGCCTACGACGCCGGCAGCGGCGCGACGAACGTCTATCTCACGATCGAGCCGAACGCGCGGGCGCTGTGCGTCCGCGTGCTCTGATCACCAGAGCTTCACGAGCTTCGCGTCGCGATAGTAGTGCGCGAGGATGTCCTCGTGCGACTTGCCGGCCTTCGCCATGCCCATCGCACCGTGCTGGCACAGGCCGACGCCGTGCCCGTGGCCACCGCCGACGAGCACGATGCCGCCGTCCTTGTCGCGCTCGGGTTCGACGACGAACAACGAGCTGCGCAGGCCGCCGAGCGCCTTGCGGATCCGGAGCTCGCCCTGCACGTCGACCTCGCCGCGCTCGCCGACGACCCGCAGCGTCGTCGCACGCCCGCTCTTGCCGCGCGTGATCACGCGGAGCTCGCGGATCGTGCCGAGCTCGGGATCGATGCCGGGCTTGCCGGCGATCGTCGTCGGGTCGAGCACCTCGCGCCAGCGATACGCTGCGCCGGACGACTCGCTCGCGGGCGCGCTGTAGCTCTTCGGCGCGGCGCGCAGGAACGCGTCGATGTTGCTCGCGTCGATACCCTTGCTGAACTTCGCCGGCAGCAGCGGATCGGGCCGCCCGCGAAGCTGCGGATCCTTCGGGCTCGGCCACACGACGTCGTTGTCCTCACCGTGGCCGCCGCAGTTCGCCGAGTACACGGTGTCGACGAGCTGGGTCTCGCCCGGGCGCATCGCGACCGCGCCGATCGTCGCGTGCACCGCCTTGTTCGTGCGCTCGTGCTCGCGGATCCGTCCCGCGTAAACCTGACAGTGCTGCTCGGAGCAGAGCAAGAACGGATCGTCGAGGTGTCGCGTGCCGATCTTCGCGAGTAGCTGACCACGCGCCGCGACCGACTGGGCCTGCAGCGCGGCCATCGGCGCCGACGCGAAGATCTCGGCGGGCACGAGGCCGCTCAGCAGATCCGCCTCGCCGACGAGGTTCGCGACCGACAGCTTACCCTTGCGATCAACGGCGACGTAGATCCCACCGCGATACTCGCGGGACTCGCTCTTGCTCGGGCCCTTGCCGTTGCTCTCGAGCGGCACGCCGTGCACCGTGATCGGTCCGCCGTCCTTGCTCGCGAACCACAGCACACCGTCGGCGGCGATGTGCAGGCCGTGCTCCGCGTCGTGGGCGTGCAGCGAGCCGTGGCCGCGGCGCTCGATGATCGGGTGCAGCTTGCCGAGCGCACCGTTGCGTTGGCGCACGACCTCGGCGCGGCGACGCGCCTCGTCCTCGCTGCCGTGGCTCTCGCCGACCACGAGGATCCGCCGGTTGTCGAGCACGCGACCCGCGACGCCGAACACCGTGCCGACCTCGTGGTCCGCGGCGTCGAAGCCGAGTTTTTTCCACTTGTTCGCAGCGGCGTCGACCGTCTTCATCGTCGGGCCCGCGAGCTCCTCGAGCACGACCGCGAACTTCTGCTTCGCGGCGTGGCCGCTGTGCAGCGTGACGTCGAAGCTCGTGCCGCCTTCGATCGTCGTCCCGCCTGCTCCCGACGGCAGGACGAGCAGGCCACGGGCCGCGCTGATCGTCACGCGCTCGACGTGCTGAACGATGCCGATCGTGATCTGCGGCTCGCCGCGATCGTTGAAGTGGAACTGGTTACTGTACAGCAGCTTGATGCGATCGCCGAGGCTCAGGTCCGATGCGCGGCTCGTGCCGCTCCACACCAGGCTGGTGAACGGCGCCATGGCAGCCAGCGCCGCCGCGCGGCGCAGCCAATCCCGCCGGGTGGAGCGGGGGCTCGAGTGGACGCAACCGGGCGAGCGTGGGCGGACGGAGGCCACCGGGACCATGTGCCGTACGGATGCGGCCCAGGTCTAGTTTTCGGGGGAAGCGGGGCGCACCGGGCCGCGTACGGAGAGTCGCGGCGGGTTACGCGTGATGTAGAAGAGATTCTGCAGGTTGATCACGAAGTGGGCGACGACAGCGGCGCCGAGATTGCCGGTGAGCAGCGTCAGCTCGCCGAACAACAACCCGATCGCGAGTGAGCTCGCCGTCCACGGCCACAGCGCCAGCTTCGGCGGGATGTGCAAGAGCGCGAACACGAGGGTGCTCGGCCACAGGCCCCACGCGTCGAGCATCGCACCGCGGAAGAGCAGCTCTTCGCCGATCGCACTCGTCGCGGCGAGCAGCACGAGCTCCTGCGGCGCGGGTCGACCGAGCAGCGCGCGGAACTCGGAGTGCAACGACGGCAGCCAGTCGAAGCGGCCCTCGAGCGCGCGGAACAGCTGCACGACGACGAGCCCGACGGCCGCGCCGACGAGCGGCGTCCACAGCAGCGTCTGCCAGCCCTGGTCCGGATCGACGCGCCAGATGTCGTTGCTGTCCTGCGTCGTCGCGTGCCAGAAGAAGCCGACGAGGCCGACCGCGCCGTAAAACGTGATCACCGTGCGCGCGCGGGCCGGTGCATCGACCGGAGAACGACTCACACGCGGACCCACGAGGACGCCAGCATAGCCGCCGGCCCTGCCGCGGTCACGACGGGTTCGGCGCGGTCACGATGGGTTCGGACAGACGCCCGGCGACGGTGCGGCGGTGATGGTCCACATCACCGTGCCCGGTGATACCGCCGGGTCGACGCGCGCATACCCTTCGCCTTGCCCGCCCGCCGGCACGTCGACCTCGCCGACGGCGCCGGTCTCGTCGACGAGGCCGCTCACGTTTTCGTCGCCGTAGATCAGCGCGTCGACCGGTACGCTGCCCTTGTCGATGTCCGCGGCGGGACCGAGGAAGAGCGCGATTCCGTCGGCCGCACCGTTGGTCGTGTTCTCGAGATCCGTCGCGAAGTCGATCGACTGATCGAACGTGGGGTCGAAGTTGGTGGCGGTCGTCATCGGTCCACCGACGACGAAGCACTCGCCGACGCCGATCTCGCCGACGAGATCGAGCGATTGTCCGTAGGTGCCGCCGCCCCAGCCGAGGCTGTACTGCGCGAGATCGACCGGCTCGTGGCACGGATTGAACAGCTCGATCCACTCGAGCCTGTCGTCGCTGCCCTGCGGATCGTTGAACACCTCGTGCAGCTGCGGATGGCACTCGGCAGGCTCGCCGGTCGAGCTCGACTCGTCGGCGTCGCTCGACGAGCTCGTGTCGGATGTCCCGGTCGTCGACGACGCATCGGACGATGTCGGCATCGAGGTGGTGGTCGTGGTCGTCGACGGGTCATCGGTCGTCGACGTCTCCACCGAAGTCGTCGACGTCGTCGGCTCGCCTGATGTCGCGCCGGTGGATGTCTCGTGCGCGAGCGTCGTCGCCTCGGTCGGCGCGCCGGCGCAAGCCACCGCGAGCGCTGCGAGACACGCGAGCTGTTGGGCGCAGCGACGCACGGCGACGACCATCCGAAACGAGAACAACCACCGATTCGTGCGAAGGGGGGGACTCGAACCCCCACAGGTTACCCCGCCAGATCCTTAGTCTGGTGCGTCTACCAATTCCGCCACCTTCGCGTGGGGTGCGAAGGGGTATCACGAGCGGGCGCGGCAGATCAAGGGGGGCAGCGGCGGTGCGCCGCGGGCGAAGTCAGAGCATCTCGCCGACTTCGTGCAGCCGCAGGACGTTGACGCTGCCGCGCTTTTTGATGGGCTGCGCGACCGTGATCACCACGCGGGCGGTGCGGTCGAACAGGCCCTTGGCGATGATGGCGTGGTCCATGTCGATGAAGATCGTCTCGCCGTCCTCGGACTGCGGCGAGAACATCACCGGCACGACACCCCAGTAGAGCGCGAGCGTCTGGTACGTGTCCGGGTTCGGCGTGAACGCGAAGATCGGCACCCGCGGCCGGTACTCGCTGACCAGCCGTGCGACGCCACCCGAGACCGTGTACGTGATGATCGCGCGCGTGTCGGGCCACGCCTCGGCGGCATTGACGGCTGCGAAGGCGATGGCGTTCGTCGTGTGCCCGAGCTCGAGGTCGACGCGCTTGGTCGCCCACGCACGCGGAGCGCCCTCGGTCGTGCGGATGATCTTGTCCATCGTGCGCACGGCGAGCACCGGATGCAGGCCGGTCGCCGTCTCGCCCGAGAGCATCACCGTGTCGCTGCCGTCGAGCACCGCGTTCGCGACGTCCGACGCCTCGGCGCGCGTCGGTCGCGGCTTGCGGATCATCGACTCGAGCATCTGCGTCGCGGTGATGACGAGCTTGCCGTAGCGGTTCGCGGCATCGATCGCGCGCTTCTGGATGATCGGCACCGCCTCGGGGCCCATCTCGACGCCGAGATCGCCGCGCGCGATCATGATGCCTTCGGCCGACTGGATGATCTCGTCGAGCGCCTCGATCGCCTGCGGCTTCTCGATCTTCGCGATGAGCGGGCGCATCTTGCCGCACTCGCGCATCACCTCGCGCGCCTCCTCGAGATCCTGCGGCTTGCGCACGAACGACAGCGCGACAAGGTCGACGCCGAGCTCGAGCGCGAACACGAGGTCGGCGCGATCCTTGTCGGTCATCGCCGGTACCGGCAGCTCGACGCCCGGCAGGTTGATGCCCTTGTTCGACGAGAGCAGGCCACCTTGCAATACCGTCGTGACGAGCACGTGGCCCTCGGCGCCGTTCGCCGTGAGCTCGATGTTGCCGTCGTCGAGCAGGATGCGATCGCCCGCGCGCACGTCCACAGTGAGGCGCTCGTAGGTCGTCGTGACGCGCGCGGTCTCGCCGTCCTGCACGACCTCGTCCTCGGGCTTGGTGCTGATGAGCAGCCGATGACCGGCCTCGAGCTCGAAGCCCTCGCCGGGGATCTTGCCGACGCGCAGCTTCGGGCCCTGGAGGTCGGCGAGAATCGCGACGGCGACGCCGCGGCGGCTCGCCTCCTGGCGGATCGCGCGATACGTTTTGGTGTGGATCTCGTGGGTACCGTGCGAGAGGTTCAGCCGACATGCATTCATGCCGGCATCGATGAGGGCACCGATGACTTCGGGGCTCGAGCTCGCGGGCCCGAGCGTGCAGAGGATCTTGCAACGTCGGTGAGGTTGCGTGGGCGGACGCATGCGCACGAAGAATGCCGTGGTCACAGTCGGGCGTCGAGCAGGGCGCCGAGCTCTTTGACGTCCACGACCTCGTCGTCGACCACGTAGCCCGGCGTACCCTTCACTCCGCGCTCGCGCGCTTCCTTCGCGAAAGCGGCCGCGCGCGCCTGCGTCGCGGGGTCGTCGACGCAGGTGCGCAGCGCCGCTGCGTCGAGGCCGATGTCGTTCGCCGCCGCGTCGACGTCGGCCGCTTGCGCGCCGGAGCCGTTCGCGAACAGCCAGCTGTCGGTCTCCCAGAACTTGCCCTGCTCGCCGCCACAGATCGCGACGCGGACCATCTGGCAGCCGCCCATCGCGTTGGCGGTGCAGCGCAGCCGCGGTTGCTGGCGCCGGACGACCCGGAGCTTGCTCGGGTGCTTGCCGACCTTGCGCAGCATTCTCGCGGTACCGACGCGGCAGTGCGGACACGCGTAGTCGGTGAACTCATGGACCGTGACGACCGGCGTCTCGGCGCCGATCCACGGATGGCCTTCGTCGTCGACACCGTGGGGCAGCTCGACCCCGCGGGTCCACATGATCGACGACCAGTAGATCGGCGTGAACAGCCGCACGCCGATCCACAGCACTGCCGGCACTGCGACCGCGCCGATCCAGTCGTTGCGCGTCGGCGGGGCAAGGCGAGCGCGGAAGATCCACGCGAGGACGAACAGCGCGATCGCAATGACGTGCACCGCTTCGCAGAACATGCAGATCGCACCGACGTGCAGCAGCTCCTCGGCGAGGAGCGCGAGCGAGGCGAGGGCCGCGAAGCCGGAGAACGGCACGAGTAATCGCGAGCCGCGCCACGAGAGCAGGAGCAGCGCGTAGAAGCCGAGCGCGCCCCAGGCCGGGAGCGGCACGCCGAGGAACACCGAGAAGCGCGAGAGGGTGACGGCGTTGCAGTCGAACGTCGCGTCGACGGAGCAGATGCTCGCGCTGTCCGGCACTAGGTACGTGCGCACGTGCAGCACCTGCAGCACGCCCGAGACCAGCAGGCCGAGAAATGCGAGGCCGGTCGCGACGGTGCGCGGGAACGGGGGCGGCGGCGCCTTCGCGTCGTCCATGGCGCGGATGCTGGCATGGGCCGCGCGGTGCGGCAACGGTCGCTCAGTCGGGCGCGTGGATCTCGAGCACGAGCGGGCAGTGATCGCTGGTGCCGGCGATGTCCGGGTCGGGGTGGGTCTGGGTCGAGCGCAGCGGCGCGCACGCGTGGGCTGCACATGCGCCGATGGTTCGCGCGCGAAGATCGGCACCTTCGAAGCCCCGGACGAACACCAGGTCGAGCAGCGCAGGCTCCAGCCACGCGTCGCGGCGTCGACCGTCCCAGTACGCGGAGCAGCCGCCGTCGATCGGCACCGGGCGGACGCCGAGCGGCTGCAGCACTGCCGCGAGCGCGTCGCGTTCGTCGGTCGCGGAGAACTCACCGTTGCCAGTCGTGTTGAAATCGCCGACGACGATCACGTCGCGATCGGGATGCAAGGTGATCCGCGCCAGGAGATCGGCGAGCGCTGCCCACTGCAGGCGGCGGATCGACAGCCCTTCGGGTGTCGCCTTCAGATGCACCACGACGAGGTGGAAGTCGACGGCGCCGACGCTCACGTGGCTCGACAGTGCAGGGCGCACGCGGCCACCGTGCTCGAGCGTCGCGTGCTCGACCACGTCGGCGACCTCCGTGTCGCCGTCGACGAGCAGGCCGAGCTTCTGATCGCGTGCACCGCCGCGGACCGAGAGCGTCGCGCGGCGATCGGGAGCGAGCGACGCGAACGCTGCCGGATCGAGGACCTCTTGCACGGCGACGACGTGCGGATCGATCGCGGCGATGCGGCCGGCCATCGCCGTGACGTCGTGATCGCCGGGGAAGTTCTCGAGGTTCCAGCTCATCACCACGAGCGTTCGCGCCGGATCGGGACGCGAGCCGCACGCGATCGGGTGCGTGAGCAGGCGATGCGCGACGATGCCCGCGGTGACGAGCGCGAGGTGGATCCAACGGCTGCGGCGCGGCACGGCGCGACGGATGGTCGGCCGCCGCCCCAGCTCGTTGCGTCAGCCTTCGAATTCGAAGTGCGACAGATCCACGTGCACGTTGCGCACGAGGCTCGCGACTCCCGGGCGGGCCTCGGCCTCGGGCTCGACGTCGCGGAGTTGCGCGGTGTAGACACCCGAGAGCAGCGCTGCACGCTTGCTGTCGTGGACGATGCCCGTGCCGATCACGAGCGTGCGCGCGCCACCGGGTAACGTGATGCCACGACCGCTGCGACCGAGCAGGCCGATCGAGGGGCCCGCGGGATCGTCGGCGAACGGCGCATCGACGTAGAGATCGGCGTGCGGCACCGACTCTGACGGCTGCGTCAGCTCGATCTCGAGGCGCAGCCCCCACGCGCGGCGCAGCGATCGCTTGCGGATCGTCTCGAGCAGCAGGCCGGCGTCGAACTCGTACACGCCGTCGGGATCGAGGCCGCCCATGCTGAAGATCGGCAGGCTGATCGTGTACGTCGGGCGGAACGTCTCGGCGTCCGGCGGCTCACCGCTGCCCGCACCGACACCGAACACCATGCGCAGCGCCGCGAGCTGCGGCGGCTCGAACATGTGCGTGCCACTGCCGCTCGGCAACGGCGCTGCACCTTCGGCGAGACGCGGGATCAGAACGCGACGCGACATGCGTCGCAGGCTATCACGGGGCCAGCACAGGATCGATCAGGCGCGGTGATCGATCTGGAGCTTCTTGCGCTCGCGACGCTTGCGACGGCGCTCGGCCTCACGGAGCTTTCGCTTGCCCTTGACGCTCGGCTTCTCGTAGTGGCGACGCCGCTTGATCTCGCGGAGCACACCTTCGCTCGCCATCAGACGACGGAGCTTGCGAATCGCTCGCTCGACGCCGCGGTCGTCGACCTTCACCTCGAGCGGCCGACCCTGCACGGGCTCGTATTGACCGCGGTCGTTGGTGACGACGGTCGGAGTGGTGGCGGCGGGCGTGGGCGTCTCGGGCGTCGACATCGAAGGCGGCGAGGTATAGGAGAGGGGCCCGCGGGGGTCAACCCCTGCGGGCGTGGCCGGTCTAGCCCCTGGTGCCGCCCATCGCGGCGACTCGTCCACCGTCGACGACGAGGCAGCTCCCCGACACGAACGGCGCCTCCGCCAGGTAGAGCACGGCCATGGCGATGTCATCGGGGGTGCCGATGCGGCCGAGCGGAATCTGCCGAAGCACCGCGGCCTGCGCCGAGCTGCCCTCGTCGTGGCGGCCGTCGGTCGGCCACGCGACGGTGCCGGGCGCGACCGCGTTGACGCGCAGCGGTGCGAGCTCGATCGCGAGGGCGCGTGTCGCCGCCTCGAGGCCGGCCTTCGCAACGCAGTGATCGAGGTAGCCCTTGATCGGATGGAGGCCCGCGACGTCGACGATGTCGACGATGCTGCCGCCGGTACGCGAGAGCACGGGGGCGAGCGCGCGTGCGAGCGAGAGCGGTGCGACGAGGTTCGTCGCGAGCACACGCTCGAGATCGGCGTCGGTGCGCGAGACGAACTCGCCGCGCTCGAAGGACGCCGCGTTGTTCACGAGCAGATCGACGCGACCCTGCGCAGGGCCGGCTGCGTCCGTCACCGCGGCGACGAGGCGAGTGCGCTCGTCCGCGATCGAGAGGTCGGCACACACGCAGCCGAGCACCGCAGGGCCGAGCGCTTCCGCGAGCGAATCCGCCGGCGAGTGATGATGGTGGATCCACACGCGCCACCCGCCACGCGCGAGCCCACGCACGATCGCCGCACCGACGCGCACCGCACCACCCGTGACGACGGCGACGCGCGCCGTGCTCGCAGACTCGACCATCTCGCTCGCGCACGTTAGCACGCCGTTGACAGCCACGCGGGGCTGGGCCATGCATCCCGGCACCCGTGACGGACCGGAACAAGATCGACGTCGAAGGATTGCGCGACGCCGTCCTCGCGCTCTTGCGCGCGGCGGGTGCCGATCCGACAACGGGTGATTTCATCGGCACCGCCGATCGCGTCGCGAAGGTGTGGTGCGAAGCGTTCCTCGCCGGTAACGCGATGGACCCCGCGCAGATCCTTGGTGCGCCTGTGCTCGGCGAGGCACCGACCGAGATGGTGGTCGTGCGCGAGCTGCCCTACTCGGGCATGTGCCCGCATCATCTCTTGCCGTTCATCGGCCGCGCGACCGTGGCCTATCTGCCGGGCGACAAGCTCGTCGGCTTCGGTCGACTCGGCGAGCTGGTGCGCTGCTTCACAGCCCGGCTCACGTTGCAAGAGCGTGCGTGCAACGACGTCGTCGATGCGATCATGACCCACCTCGGCGCCCGCGGTGCCGCGTGCATCATGGTCGGGCAGCATGCGTGCCTGCGCATCCCGGAACAGCGTCACGCGGCCGAAGTCGTGACCGCATCGTTCCGCGGCGAGTTCCGCGAGCGCGCGGAGCTGCGCGATCGATTGATGCCGAGGGCGTGATGGTGACCGCGTCGATCGATCGTCGGATCCCCGATGTGCGGGTGCCCCGCCACAAATTGTCTTCACGGCCCGCCGGGCCTGAAAAATCATGCGTGCGGCTGGGCGCCCGGCGGGTTTGCGTCTAGGCTTGAGCCCGGCACCGATGCTCGACGACGTCGAACTCGAACCAGAGGCGCTCGCCGCCCTGCCGATCTTCCCACTGCCCAACGTGGTGCTGTTGCCCGGCATCGTGTTGCCGCTCAACGTGTTCGAGCCGCGGTACATCGAGCTCGTGGATCATGCGCTCGCGTGTCATCGCCACGTCGGCGTGCCGCTGTTGCTGCCGGGGTTCGAGCGCGGCTACGAAGGTCGACCCGCGGTCGAGCCGGTCTTCGGCCTCGGTCGCCTGCTGTCGCATCAGCGATTGCCCGACGGGCGGCGGTTCATCCGACTCGAGGGCATCCGTCGCGTGCGCGCGGTCCAAGAGCTGACGTGCGTCACCCGGTTCCGTCAGGTGTCGGTCGAGCTCTTGCCCGAGGATCTGCCGAACGACGACGAGCAGGTCGAGGTGCTCAAGGCCCAGCTCGAGCGCATCGCGAGGTCGCTGCCGGGTGACGATCAGCAGCTGCTCGGCTCAGTGCTGATGATCCCGGACGCCCGCGTGCTGCTGTACGCGATCGCGGCGATCCTGCCGACGTTCGGTTGTCTGCCGACGCATGGTGATGGGCACGCGCGCTCGCCGTTGCTCGAGGTGCAGCAGCGCTGCCTCGATGCCGCGAGCGCGGATCAGCGGGCGCAATGGTTGCTCGACTGCAGCAAGAGTATCTGCGACGAGCTGCACGACAGCGGACGATTCCCGCGGTCGATGCTCAACTGAGGTCCGATGCGAAGCGGTTGAGGCGTATCGCGACCCCCTGCGCGCCGGCGGAGCGGGACTCACCGCCGCGGGCGCCCGATCGTCACTCCACCGTGCGCAGCAAGCTACTGCGCTTGGGTCCCGTCGCGCTGCGCATGCTCGCGCCCATCGCAGCCGTGGCCGCGATCTCGAAGAACGCACGCCCGACCTCGCTGTCCGGCGCGGCCTCGACGACCGGCATGCCGGACTCGCCACCGAACGCGACCTTCGGCTCGAGCGGCACGCGTCCGATGACCTCGACGTTGAACTCGGTCGCGAGTCGCTGCCCACCGCCGGCGCCGAAGATCTCCGCGTGGTGACCACACGACGGGCACACGTACATGCTCATGTTCTCGACGATGCCGAGCACCGGCACCTCGAGCTTCTCGAACATGTTGATCGCCTTGCGCACGTCGATGAGCGCGACCTCTTGCGGCGTCGTCACGATCACTGCGCCGGTGATCGGGATGAGCTGACACAGCGAGAGCTGCGCGTCGCCGGTGCCTGGTGGCAGATCGACGATCAGGTAGTCGAGGTCGCCCCAGCGCACGTCCTCGAGGAACTGCGTCAGCAGCTTGTGGATCATCGGACCGCGCCAGATGACCGCCTTGCCCGGCTCGACGAAGTACTCGACGCTCATCACCGGCAGACCGCGGTAGATCGCCGGTGCGATCCCGCCGCCACCCTCGGCCGTCGACGCCTCGCGCTCGGCTGTGCCGAGCATCTTCGGCACGCTCGGCCCGTAGATGTCCGCGTCGAGGATGCCGACCTGCGCGCCGAGCTTCGACAGCGCCATCGCGATGTTGACGGACAGCGTGCTCTTGCCGACGCCACCTTTGCCGGCGGCGACCGCGATGATGTTCTTCACGGTCGGCAGGCGGTTCTGATCCTGGCGCGCCGGCTTGAACGGCACGCGAAGTCGCCAGTCGATCGAGAGGCCATCCAACGCGAGTGGCGCGAGCGCGGTGCGGATCGCGGCATCGAGCGCGCCGCGTAACGGATATCCCGGAGAAATCTCGTGGACGACGAGCGTGGCCTTTCGCGCCGACTCGTCGGCATCGACGCCCGCGAGCTGACCCGACGCGACGAGAGCGGCTCCGGTGGCGGGATCCTTGACGTGGGCGAGCGCGGCGCGGATCTGGTCGGTGAGACTGCTCATGGCGCTCCAATCGAGGAGACGGTCGGGTCGGACATGTAGCACTGGGGCACGCTGCAAGCTACTCTCGGGAGCGTCGGTCCGAGAGCGACCGACGAGAGCTCGCCATGGCCGTCCTCGACGTCGTCAAGTATCCCGATCCGCGCCTCCGCGAGCCGACGTTCGACGTCGAAGCATTCGACGATGGCCTGCGCCAGCTCGCGCGTGACCTCGCGGACACCATGTTCGCGATGAACGGTGCGGGCATCGCCGCGATCCAGGTCGGTCGCCTCGAGCGCGTGTTCCTCATCGACGGTCGCGTCGCAGGGCGCGAGGACGACGAGCCGGTCGTGCTCGTCAATCCGGAGATCATCGAAGAGGGGCGGGGCATCGCGATCTCCGAAGAGGGCTGTCTCAGCTTTCCCGGGGTGTTCGTCGAGGTCAAGCGTCCGCGCTGGGTGAAGGTCCGCGCGAAGAATGTCGACGGTGAAGTGTTCGAGATCGACGGTGATGGTCTGCTCGGCCGCGCGCTGCAGCACGAGCACGATCATCTCACCGGCCGGTTGCTCGTCGACATGGTGGGCCTGGTCAAAAAAGAGATGATCAAGCGCAAGATGAAGCGCTGGCACGCCCAGAACGAGGGCGACGCCGACAGGTCCGACGAGAGCACGCCGGTCATCGTGTGACACGCGCGCGCGGGTTCGTGCTCGCGTGGCTGACCAGAATTGGTTTCGGCATTGGGTTCGGCATTGGGTTCGGCCCGCTGTTGGGCTTGCTGCTGTGGCCGGCGCTCGCGCACGCCGACGACGAATTCGCGTTCGCGGTGGTGCGCCACGATCTCGGGTCGCGCATGTGCGTGGACGAGAAGGCGATGGTCGAGGTCGAGCTGCGCAACGACGGCCAGGTGCCGTGGGACGCGGGCAAGGGCGACAGGTTTGCGTATCACTGGCTCGCCGCCGACGGCAGCGTCGCGGTGCGCGAAGGTCGACGCACCGCGATCCCCGGCGAGATATTGCCGGGGCGTACACAACTGGTGCGTGCGCGCGTCGATGCGCCGAGCGAGCCCGGTCGCTACACGCTCGTGTGGGCGATGGTCCGCGACAAGGTGCGCTGGTATCCCGAGCCGCAGGTCGAGCTCGATCGGCAGCGCGTCGTCGTCGACGTCGGTGCAGGCACGACGCCGCTCACGTTCACCGTCGAGGATGCCGCTGCAGTCGACATCGCCGCGGGCGAGACCACGACGGTGCGTGTGCGGCTGCGCAACGATGGTTGCGCGTCGTGGTCGCACGGCAAGGGCGACTCGCTCGCATACCACTGGTTCGATGCCGAGGGGCGCGAGGTGGTGCACGAGGGCGCGCGCACGGCGATTCCTCCGACCGAGCCCGGTGCGTCGGTGGATCTCGACGCGACGATCGAAGGTCCGCCGGGTGCCGGACCACATGTGCTCGTGCTCGAGCCGGTGCGGGAGCCGCTCGCGTGGTTCGGTGCGCCTGCGACGGGCGGCGGTCGTCACGACGTCGAGGTGGCCGCTGCACCGCTCGCCTGGTCGCTCGTCAGCGCCGCGATGCCGACGATCGCGTGGGCGGGTGAGTCGATCACGGTCCGCGTCGTCGCCCGCAACGACGGCACCGCAGCATGGACGAGCGGGCAGGGCGATCGACTCGCGTATCGCATCACGTCCGACGATCCGGAGCCGCCGCCGGTCGAAGGCGTTCGCACGCCGTGGCCGAGTGACGTCGACCCCGGCGAGGAGGTCAGCGTCGCGGCGACGCTCGAGCTGCCGAGCGTGCCCGGTCGCTACACCGTGCGCTGGCGGCCGGTTCGCGAGCACGTGCGGTGGTTCGGGCCGAGCACGGGCGATCCCGACGACACGCGCGACGCGTTCGTCGTCGAGGTCGGTCCACCGCAGCTCGCGTGGTCGCTCGTGCATGCCGACGTCGGGGGACGACAGTGGGCGGGACGCGCCTCGCTCGTCACCGTCGTCGTGCGCAATGATGGCGGCGATGCGTGGTCGCCGACCAAGGGCGATCGGCTGTCCTACCGGTGGTTCGATCACGACGGCCAGCCGATCGGTGGCGAGGGCATGCGGTCGGAGCTGCCGTACGACGTCGCACCGGGCGAGACGGCGACGGTCGAGGTGCGTGTGCGCGCGCCGGACTCGATCGGGCTCGCCATGCTCGAGATCGGCATGGTGCGCGAGCACGTCGCGTGGTTTCCCGCGCCCGACGATGCGACGACGCGCCAACGCGTATTGGTGGTTCGATGGGGCGTGCTGCTCACGACCGCGACGCTCACGGCGCTCGCGCTGGTCGGCGTCGCCGCACGGGGATCGTCCGGCACCCTCGCACGCGTCGTCGCCGAGGCGTGGGCGCCCGCGCATGCGGCCGTCGCCTGCCTCGCGCTCGGCGAGATGTTCACCGACCTCGCGCACATCG
>Ga0163144_10013462_pt1 | contig 17079 bp, 10 predicted proteins | sample OliLak19BULKMAT1_FD_123175 | JGI IMG/M metagenome (GOLD analysis project Ga0163144, IMG submission 123175) | Freshwater microbial mat bacterial communities from Lake Vanda, McMurdo Dry Valleys, Antarctica - Oligotrophic Lake LV.19.BULKMAT1 | ecosystem: Environmental > Aquatic > Freshwater >... | reverse complement strand
GCAGAGTACCGCAAGGCGCTTGAGTCGTTTCAAAAAGCATTTACCTTGTATAAGGCGATTGGCGATCGCTCTGGGGAAGGCAACTCGCTCAACAATATCGGGGGCATTTATGACAGACTGGGGTAGTATCCGCAAGCCCTGGAGTTCTATCAGCAAGCCTTCGCCATTCTCAAAGCGCTTGGCGATCGCTCTGGGGAAGGCAACTCGCTCAACAATATCGGGTATTTGCTAGAAGCTCAGAAACAGCCAGAACTGGCAGTTGTGTTTCTCAAACAGTCTGTCAGCACCTACGAATTGATCCGGCAAGACCTGCGGGTGCTACCGCCTGAACAGCAAGAGTCCTATACCAAAACGGTTGCCGATACCTACCGCAAACTAGCCGACCTGCTGCTTCGGCAAGATCGGGTGCTAGAAGCGCAGCAGGTCTTAGACCTGCTTAAAATTCAAGAGCTGAATGACTACTTACGCAACGTTCGTGGCGAGGCATCCCCACTGATCGTTTTGCGTCCAGAAGCAGAAATCTTAAAACAGTATGGTGAACTGCAAAAGACTGCCATTCAAGTCGGCATCGAACTGGCTCAACTCCGCAAGCAAGGGTCTGAAGGCAAGCTTTCCCCGGCAGACGAGCAGCGGTTGATTCAATTGGATCAATTGGAAACGGCGCTGAATCAGCAGTTTAACCAGTTCAAAGACCGTCCAGAGATTCAAAAATTGGTGGCTCAGCTCAGCCGCGCAGCGCAGGAGCAAAGCATCAAACTAGCCGACCTGGAAGCACTACGAGACGATCTGCGTCGCCTGGATGCCGTCATGATCTACCCGCTGGTTCTGGACGATCGCCTGGAACTGATCATCACCACGCCTGACTCCCCGCCGCTACGCCGTACGGTCAAGGTTAAGCGGGAGGTGCTGAATGCCGCGATCGTCGAGTTCCGCCGCGCCCTGCAAACCCCCGGTAGTGATGCCAAAACATCTGCCCAAACGCTTTACAACTGGTTGATCAAACCCCTAGAAGCCGACTTGAAGCAAGCAGCCGCCCAACTGAAACTAGGAAAAGCCCTCACGCTGATTTATGCTCCCGATGGGCAGTTGCGCTACATTCCCCTGTCAGCCCTGCATGATGGACAACAATGGCTGGTGCAACGCTACCCCATCAACAACATCACAGCCAAATCCCTAACCAAATTCAACCAGCCTTCTAAGCCTCAAATTCGCGTTCTGGCGGGTGCGTTTGCCGATGCCAAAACCACCTATCCAATTAATGTTGGCACGCAGAACTTCTCCTTTAAGGGCTTGCCGTTTGCGGGTCAGGAAGTGACTCAACTGGCCGCCGTTTTTCCCGGTACGGCACAGTATCTCGATCGTGCGTTCAGTCTCATTAGCATTAAACCCCTGATGAACGGGTTCAGTATTGTGCATCTGGCAACCCACGCCGCTTTTGTACCAGGTGATCCAAGCAACTCTTTCATCCTCTTTGGTGACGGCAAGATTGCCACCCTACGCGATATCGAGAACTGGTCACTTAACAACGTCGATTTGGTCATTTTGAGCGCCTGCGAGACTGGCGTTGGCATCAAGGCGCTCGGCGAGAAAGCCTTGGGCAATGGCGAAGAGATTCTCGGTTTAGGCTACCAGTTTCAAAATCGTGGCGCGCGAGCCACGATCGCCTCGCTCTGGTCAGTCGATGATGGCGGCACCCAGGCATTGATGAATGCCTTTTACACCGCACTGCAACGGGGTAGCATCACCAAAGCCGAAGCATTACAACAAGCCCAGATCGAGATGATTCAGAAGGGCAGTAAGACAACAGGTGAGCGGGGTGATAGTTTCAAGCTACCCTCGTCTGATGGCTCTAAACCTGCGATCGTCTTCGATCCTAGTCATCACTACTACTGGGCACCGTTTATTCTCATCGGCAACGGGTTGTAGGATGATGGCACTATGACCCTGCCACTTAACGACGCTATCCAACGCTACCAGGACGCGATCGCCGCCCTGGACAACGCCGATCGTCCCGTTTCAGCCGCGATCGTGCTGGCAGTCCTCAACTCCAGAGATGGCATACAGACAGCGCTGGCAGACACCCCAGAAGCAGACGGTGCCGTTCTGCAAACCATCAGCGAACTGGATCAACAATTGAGAGCACAGGCAAGCGCGATCGCCCCCTTCACCCAGTCAACCGATTGGCGCGCCAGCTTCAGCCCCAAAGAAACCGCCTGGTGGTGGTTTTTGGCAGCACCCAAACAAGGCTTGACACAACTCGATTGGCTCTGGACGGCTCTCTCCATCACCTTTCTCACCATTTCCTTAGGACTGGTGGGCGATATTTCCACTCGTTTCCTCAAAGGCGGGCCCGATACCGCAGGCGCGATCGCGGTCAGCGTGCAAAGCATCTTGACGCTCTTAGCAGCGGGTGGCGCACTCACCAAAGCCGGACAGACCGCAGGCAAGCAAACGCTCAAAGCCGTCAAGGTGCCAGAGCCGTACTGGCAAGCGTTAGGCGCTGGATTTGCTTTCCTATTGCTCTTAGGGTTGTTTGGTCTGCGACAGTCTTTGCCTCAAATCTCCATCTGGTACACCGATCGGGGACTGGAAAACTACCACAAAGGCGATTGGGGTAGTGCCGAAGCCCACTACAAACGAGCACTGGAACTGGATGCTGATAACACCACGGCTCACTTCTGGTTGGGCAGACTCTACGAAGACCTGCAAAAGCACGATGACGCTCGCACGCAGTATCAGTATGCGATCGCCACCAAGCCCGATGCCGTCAATAATCTTGCACGGCTCAGTATCCTCAAACAGGACTACTCAACCGCCATTTCACTCCTGCAAAAGCCCCTCTCGGATGAGCAAGCCTCACTAACCCCCGAAACAAAATTTGCCTTGATGAAAAACATGGGCTGGGCACGGTTGAAGCAGAAAAACTTCACCGATGCCGAAACCTGGTTAGGCGATGCCATCAAACTTGGAGAGTCCGCCAAATTACCGGATGAAAAAATTGCCGCTGCCCATTGCTTAATGGCACAGGCGATCGAAGCGGAGGGCAATCCCAAAAAAACCTTACCCGCCCAGAAAAAAGCCCTGCCCGACTGGAAATTTTGCGTCCAGTACGGCACGGCCACGGTTCCCGAAGAAGACGAGTGGATGACCACTGCCCAACAACGCCTGACCAGGCTGGAGGCTCCCTAGTGAAACTCAAGCGGTTACAACAGAGTAGGCGATCGCTCACCATCCTGGGTCTGATGGTCATGGTGATGGCGATCTTCCTCCTGATAACACCGCTCACCCTCGCCCAATCTGCCCCAGCCAATCTCCCCCGTTCTGCCAGAGTACAGCGCCTTACGGGTCAAGGCAAAGTGCGCGTCCAACGAGACCGTCCGCCTCAAACCCTGTTTGCTCGTCAGGGCACCGAACTCAATCGCGGGGATTTAATTTCTCCAGACAAAGGGGTGCAGGTCAGCATTCTTTGCCCCAACGGGTTACAGCGATCGGTGAAAGCCGTCACTGGCTTGGGTAAAGTGTGTCCCGTCTGGAAAACTGACGCTTCCAGGGGCAACCAGGACTCTGATACAGCCGGGGGATTGGATTCCTCAATTCCCTATCTCATTACACCCCGCCACACCCTGTTACTCAATGCCAAGCCTCTGTTGCAATGGAACCCGGTTCCTAGTGCCAGCCAGTATACGGTTGAGGTTATCGGTGCTAGCGGCACCCAATGGGCAACGCAAACAAAAGATACTCAAATCACCTATGCAGGCAAACCCCTGGAACCTGGTGTTGCCTACTCGCTGGTAGTCACAACCGACAGCGGACGTTCGTCTCAGGCAGACAAAACACCCGACGGCACTCCGGTCAAAGCGCTCGACTTTAGAGTGTTGCGTCCAGCCGAAGCCGCTGCCGTCCAGGCAATCACGTCCAAACTGCTGCAAGCTAATCCCAACGATGAGGCAACCGCCCTCATGCTGGCTTCCTACTACGGAGACTACAGTTTGCCTTCAGCAGCGATCGCAGCGTATGGCTTGTCCCAGGACAACTATCAAACCTATAGCCTTAGCGCTGACGCGATCGAAACGCTACAGGCTCAGCTTAAGCAAGGCAAGCAGTCTCCCCTTTTGTCTCGCACCCTGGGAGACCTTTACTGGCAAACCGGCTTGCTGCGGCTGGCAGGGGAAGCTTATACAAAGGCGATCGCTCAGGTACAAACGCCAGAGGATCTTGAAGAGTGGACGCTGGCTTACTATGGCTTAAGCAAAGTTTACGTGACCCTCGGCGACCCACAGCAAACACTTCAATGCCTGACCCAAGCAAGAATTGGTTTCATCTTCCTGGGAAACCAGGCGAAAGCAAAGGAATTAGAGGGGCAGATCGAGCAATTGAAGAAAGCGGCAGATCATTCACTCAACAGACAAAAAGTCATAGCGATTGGAAGGCATTGAGCGGCAGTGACGGTTGCGATCGAACCAATCTAAGGTCACTCTAACCACAATCTTTGCTCACAGAACGTTTCAAAGGCTTACCACGAAAGCTTTTAACCCCCTTTCAGGTTGATCTTACCCTCACCTGCCAAGCAGCGGAAAGACGACATTTAATTTGTCTTACCCCGATCTCCAAGCCTTTCAGAAAGCAACACTTAATCCGTCACTTTTTCAAAAGACGACAGCTAATCTGTCATCTTTGCCGACGGCTCTAAAGCATCTTTTAGCCCTCACAAGCTCTCGAAAGCCCTGATATAGCGAGAGAAGCGCCTGACGACAACAATTTGTCTCGACGACATTTAATTAGTCACTGTACAATTTGCAAGTGTATTTGTGCCCAGTGATGTATAGTTCATCACCATGTCATGATTAGAATGAACCGATCGCACTCGGGAAGCGCCTTGCAGTTAAATGTTGTTGGCGTTGCATAAAACTACAGTCTTTAGTTCAAAATTTGCCAGTCGTGCCCTTAGCAAATACACTAGAAGCTCGATCGCGTCCTGCTTTTTAATCAGTTGAGCGACATTGAACGCTGTTCTTTGATCGACACACCAACCGATCAAACGGACGCAGGAGTGAGGAGTGGAGACGAGTGAGTGTCGTTGACTAATGCCTTGGCAGGGTTCTACATTATGTTGCCTCAGAACATGCGATTGGCTTTATGCCTTCTGCCAATTGTTTTCTAGAGCGGGCTTTGAGCGATCGCAACCGCGTTCGCAGTACCAGTCTAGTCACAGATTTGGCATTGAGTCTTTATGATTAAAATCAATAGGAACCTCTCTAGGGCATCCTGATATTGCGGCTACAAGCGGAAAAATGAAGAATGTTCGGCTGCCTCAATGTTAGGTGCACCTGGAGTCGCTTGGCTAAACAATGACTCATCAACTTCAACAGGACACTCCCACCGCTGTTGTGGGCAAACGTTACAAACTCATCAGTCAATTAGGCGTTGGTGGGTTTGGGCAAACGTTTCTAGCGCAAGACCTTCATCTGCCAGATTGCCCTCGCTGCGTGGTCAAACGGCTGTTAGCCAAGACAAACGAGCCCAAAAGTCTGCAAACAGCGCGTCGGCTGTTTAACACGGAAGCGAGAGTCCTTTACCAACTGGGCAACCACGACCAAATTCCAGCGCTGTTCGCCCATTTTGAGGAGAATCAGGAGTTTTATCTGGTTCAGGAGTTTGTCGAAGGCGAACCCATGACTCGGCAAATTATCAAAGGAGAGCCGTGGGAAGAAGAGCGAGTGGTTGCACTGCTTAAAGATATTCTTGAGGTGCTGGTTTTTGTCCATCAGCAAAATGTGATTCACCGCGATGTCAAGCCATCTAACCTGATGCGTCGTCGTCGCGATAGCAAACTGGTGCTGATTGACTTTGGTGCCGTGAAGCGTGTCAGTGTCGAAGCGGCTGACCCCAATACTGACATGGCTGACTCAACGGTTTCCATTGGCACTCAGGGCTATATTCCCAACGAGCAGCTTGCAGGTAAACCGCGCTTCAGTAGCGATATCTACGCAGTTGGTTTAGCGGGCATTCAGGCACTTACAGGCGTGCTGCCACGAGAACTGGGCGAAGATGCTCAAACCAGTGAGCTTGACTGGCGCATCCACACCCCAAACGTCAGCGTTGAATTGGCAACCATTCTCGATCGCATGGTGTGTTATGACTTCCGCGATCGTTACCCTACTGCGGTGGAGGCGTTAGAAGCGCTCCGCAGCATTGCACCAGATCTAGCAGGCGATGGTGCGCGATCGCTAGACGATGATTTAGCCTCGACTGTGCTGCTCGACTCGACTCAACCGCAGATTTCGATGACGCTGAAGCAGCCCAGTGCTACCTATGATTTCGTCCCTACCGATCCCAAAGAGGAAACGCTAACATTATCTGGTCATACCGCCTCCGAGTCTTTCCTGCGGGAAGCAGCACCTGTAGATGCAGCCCCAAAAAACTTTCCAGGCAAGTGGCTAGCGGTTGCGTTTCAAAAACCAGCGCTTCAACGATGGGCACTTCTGACCGCTGTAACAGGCATGGCACTCTTGAGTTTCAAAGTCAGTCCCCTCTTGCGTATCAGCCAGCCGACTGCACCCTTGAGCGCCATTCCATACTCGACTCCCAAGCCCTCGCCCATCGCCAGTCCTAAGCCACTAACACCTGAGCAGGAAGCCGCCACGCTTTTGAACCAGGCAAACCGCCAGCGCGAACAGCGGCAATATGCAGCAGCAGTAGCCAGCTATGACAAGATAATCAAGCTGAAACCCAAAACAGCAAAAGCTCACTGGGGACGCTGCGAGTCGCTCACAGGACTAAAGCGACCAGATCAGGCGATCGTGTCGTGTAACGATGCTCTTGCCTTGAACCCCGATTATGCTGAAGCGCTATGGAGTCAAGGAAAAGCACTCAAGCAGCAGGAGCGATCGCTGGAGGCGCTTAAACTCTTTGAGCAAGCCACTGCTTTGAAGCCAACGTTAGCTGATGCCTGGGTCGATCGAGGTATGACACTTCAAGAATTTGGGCGGTCATCGGAAGCGATCGATGCACTAGACGAAGCGATCGCGCTCGATCGGAACTCTGCCGAAGCCTGGAGCACAAAAGGAGCCGCACTCTGGAATCTGGGGCGCTTTGATCAAGCCATTGCCGCTTTGGATAAGGCTCTGCAAATCCAACCCAAAGCCGAAGGTGCTCGTGTTCTACGTCAGCAGGCAAAAGAGCAGTTGGGCTACTAAGCAGTTCGTAGGTAGGGGCGCACGGCTGTGCGCCCCTACGGAAAACGCCGAGGTGATTAAATTCTTGTTCCTAAGCGCTTTTCCCGCACAAACGAACCTCCCTTCTTCAACAGTCTGTCCTTACGGAGAAAGACTGGAGCAAGAGAGGCTCGGAACGTATCATTAAGAGCTTCAGGTTGATTAACCAGAGCTTCTACTTCGCAGCACCAACTGGAAATTTCACATTGGCAGGAGGCTGCTGATTATCAGGCTCTACGGCTTTACCTTCGATAAAGGAACGCAGCATCCATGCCATTTCTTCGTGTCCTTCCATCAGACCTGTCAGAAAGTCAGCCGTACCTTCGTCGTGGAACTCTTCCGAACACTGGTCGATGTGCTCACGCAGGTTGCGAATGGTTTGCTCGTGATCGTTCACCAAATTAGAAACCATTTCGTAGGACGGTGGCACTGCACCGCTATGCTCACTGATCGAGCCATACTTCAGAAACCCTTCTGCGGTACCGAGAGGATAATTGCCCAGGGCGCGGACACGCTCAGCAATAGCATCAATCGTCTCGTTCAAAATCTCGTACTGCTCTTCCCAAATCTGGTGTAGGGAGCGGAATTCAGGTCCAGTTACATCCCAGTGGTATTTCTTGGTTTTGATCAACAGCAGGTTGGCATCAGCCAGGTCTTTGTTCAGCAGTGCACAGACACCAGCGCGTTGCTCTTCAGTTAAGCCAATGTTCAGCTTTCGCATTGTTGTAGCTCCCATTCAGTTTCTACACCTAGTTCACCAGATTTGCTCCTACTGGGGCATCAACCGGATGGGAGATTGTTGGTGTTCAACAGTTGACACTTTGGAAAGAGGAAAACTGTGCCGGAGTCATACGCAGGCTACTCTAGAGCGAAAAGCTCTTCCGCTGAAGACGGATGAATGCCGATCGCCTGATCCAATGCTCGTTTGGTCAGTCCCATAGGCATGGAAACCGCGAGACTTTGCACAATTTCTGCCGCGTGATCGCCAACCATATGCACGCCTAAAACGCGATCGGTGGCGTTGTCCACCACCAATTTGATCAAGCTTTTGGCAGCACGATCGGTCAGGCTGTAAAACAACGGTTGGAACTCAGTTTGGTAGCAACGCACCACATCACCGTACTGTTCGCGTGCTTTGGCTTCACTCATGCCGACAGAGGCGGCTTCTGGATCGCTGCAAACGGCTGATGGCACGTAGTCATAGTGCAAGCTTTTGGCGTGCTTGCCAAACGCAGTATCGGCGAACGCCTTGCCCTCAGCTCTGGCAACAGGCGTGAGTTGAAGACGATTGGTACAATCCCCGATCGCAAAAATATGAGGTTGATTGGTGCGGCTGTCGTCATCAACTGCGATCGCTTTTTTACCTGCTTCAACGCCTGCCTTGTCCAGGTTCAGCCCGTCCAGTTGAGGAACGCGACCGGTTGCGGCAAGCACGACATCGACCGTCAATGTTTTTGGACAATCGCCTTCTAACGAGACGCGAAACCCTTCAGGTACAGGTGCGATCGCGCTGATGGTTGTGTTGCATAGAATCTGAACACCGCGCTCGACCAAGCCATGCTGCACTGCTGCCGCTAGATCAGTATCAAAGCCTGAAAGAATGCAAGTCTCGTGATTCATGAGTGTAACGTCACAGCCAAAGCCGCGCAGAATGCTGGCAAACTCAACGCCAATGTAACCACCGCCCAAAATGGCAATTTTTTGCGGCAGAGCACTCAGGCTAAACAAGTCATCGGACGTAAGCGCGTGCTCAATGCCTTGAAGCTCAGGCTTGACTGGCTTACCGCCCACCGCCAGCAAAATTTTAGCGGCGGTGATGGTGCGGTTGCCGACTGCTACTGTGTGCGGATCAACAAAGTGAGCGCGATCGTGAATGAACGCCACTCCTGCCTTTGCTAACGCCTGCACCTGTACCTGCTGCAACCGCTCAACTTCTTGATCTCTAGCAGCGACAAAACGTTGCCAGTCAAACTGCTGCTCACCACCGCTCCAGCCATAGGCGATCGCGTCCTGGTTTAGCCGCGCAAAAGCCGCCGCGTAAACCATCAGTTTTTTGGGAATACAGCCACGGTTGACGCAGCCTCCACCTAATTGTGCCTGTTCAGCGATCGCGACAGTGACACCATACTGCGCTGCTCGTTTTGCTGCCGCTAGTCCTCCTGGACCGGCACCGATCACCAATAAGTCGTAGTCGTAGCTCATGCGCTGCTCTCAAACCCAACGATCGTTAGCTTAATGACTGTCGCTGTCAGACTGTGATAGCCAAAAGTGAGAGTTTTTCATTGTCGCTATACGCGTGAAACTGAGCTTCCATGCCATCAGACTGAGCGTTGTTCTGCTTCATTTGCAGGCGATCGACTCGCGTGAGCGGTACAGCTTTTAGGCATCATTCTTATTAGCAATGTGGCTTGACTGATGAGCGAGGTTGTTGACCCAGCCAAGCATTCAAGCACTCAAAGACTTTATGAGATCGGCAGCGAGAATTGATAAGAAAGATTAAGCATAATTTTGTAGAAATTCTAGCTTTCATTCAAGTGGAAAACTTTACAAAGCTCTCTGCCATTTCAACAAACCTAATAGTCTTTCTCAGCAAGGCTTTCACGTTCAAACTGGCAGCAGAATTGCTGTTGACAGAGGCTTATAGCGTCTGAAAGATCATGAACAATTACCAAAAACTGTAAATTTAACCTACAGAGACTCATCTAACGTAGGTGATATCTCTATACTGTGAGAACTTCAATCCCACGTGTGGGGATCGCTAGAAAGCATTGCAATTAAAACAATCAACTTTTATTTTAGGAGGCACGGGCATGACGTTATCTCAGAGTCAAAGCTTTAAGAATGTCTACTACCTTTTGGCAATCAAAGGTTTCTTGATTTGGGTCTTTGCACTGACAGTTTGTCTGCTCGTCATTGGCTTTCCACTGATCATGCTGATGGTGACGATCGGCTCTTTACTTGCAGTTGTTTTGCAAGCAGTCCTACCGATTAGCGCTGTCTTAGTCGTTGCTACCAGCATCATTGGCTTTAATCTTCTGGGCATCATGCTGGGCGCTGCCATCCTGACTGCGAAGGGTGTCGATCCACAAGACGTGCATTGGCTACGTTGGCTCCACGGTGAAGCAGACCCCAGCCACACGTCAACCTATGCCGCTTGCCCACTCACCTGCGATGTCGAAGGATAAGCAAGCGAAGGCGGTAGCGATTAACTACTTTCAGATTCCCATTCTGTCTAGGTAAGAAAGCGTATGACACTCGGCTTTTAATTTGCACAAGTAAGTTAATTGAGAACGAGTAGCGATCGTTTCGCCTTCACTAACCCGGTTAAAACCGGGTTTTTTATTGCGTTGCTGCCGTACCGCTGGTTTGGTAAAGTTAAACCTCGGTAACCCTTGAGCGCTCGCTTTTGAGCACAAAGCATCTTGCTGGCACCACTGAACCTTGTGCATGAAGCAGAAGGTCTGCTGGATAGCAGTTTGCAGAAAATTAGCCCATGAGTCAGGGTTCAAATCTGTAGAATGAGATGACTTTAGAATGCGATGATTTTGCCACAGGTTTCACCCAGCGCTCTTGCTCACGTCACACACGAAAGCCCGATGCAGAAGACTCCCATTCCAGTAAGCATTATTTTGGGGACACGCCCAGAGGCAATTAAGCTGGCTCCAGTGATTCAGGTATTCAAGGCTTGCCCCACGTTTGACACTCAAGTGATTCTGACGGGGCAGCATCGGGAAATGGTGGATCAAGTCATGGCATTATTCCATTTGACGGCTGATCACGACCTCGCGATTATGCAGCCAGGTCAAAGTTTGAGTGACATTACCTGCTTGAGTTTGCGAGGCTTAGAAGCGCTCTTTCAAACGCTTCAGCCCAAGCTGGTTTTAGTGCAGGGAGATACGACAACAGCATTTGCGGCTGCTTTAGCGGCGTTCTACCAAAAAATTCCTGTAGGGCACGTTGAGGCTGGTTTACGCACCGATGACCTTTACAACCCGTTTCCTGAAGAGGCAAATCGCCGTCTTGTCTCCCAGATTACGCAACTGCATTTTGCACCAACGGCAGTCTCAGTCGAGCATTTGGAGCGATCGGGTGTACTCGGCAACATTCATCAAACGGGCAATACCGTGATTGATGCCCTCCTGAAGACGGCCGCACAGCAGCCACCCTGCGACATTCCCCATCTGGCATGGGAGAAATACCGCGTCTTGCTGTCAACGGTGCATCGGCGTGAGAACTGGGGCGAGCCATTGCAAGGGATTGCCCAAGGTTTTCTGAAGATTCTCGATCGCTTCCCTGACACAGCCCTACTCTTACCACTGCATCGAAATCCGGTAGTGCGCGAACCGTTACAAAGGCTGTTAGGCGATCATCCCAGGGTGTTTCTCACCGAACCGTTGGATTACGCAGAGCTGGTTGGTGCGATTCAGCGTTGCTATTTACTGCTCACCGATTCTGGTGGCTTACAAGAAGAAGCACCGAGCTTAGGTAAACCCGTTTTGGTGCTGCGAGAGACCACTGAGCGCCCAGAAGCTGTGACAGCAGGCACTGCCAAACTCGTGGGCACTAACCCTGACCAGATTGCAGAAGCCGCAGGAAGGCTTTTGGGCGATCGCAGCGCTTACCAGGCAATGGCAATGGCGGTCAATCCGTTTGGCGATGGACAATCTGCGGCGCTTATCCTGCAAATCGTCAAGGACTACTTCCAGGTTTAGCCTAGTCGTCATCATCTGGTAATTCTGGTCTTTGCCGCTCGGTTTGTTCGAGTAAGGCTTGCTTCGATTCTTTAAGCTGCTTCCAAAGCTTCTTAATCTCTTTATAGGCATCGCCTGGAGGCACTTTGCCGCCTGTTTCCAGACCACAAATGATGGAGACCCGTTGGGCAAACTCCTGTAAGTTTGCGTTGAACGTTAAATGTTCTGGCGTAAACTCACCCCGGTAGCTTGCCGTTGGGTAGAAGAATTGATCCTTTTCCTTGCTACTGTCTGCGCTTTCTGACATGAGGATAACCCAATAAACTGAACGACAGCGATCGGCTAAGGATCGTGGATTAAATAAAACCGACAAATTGTTCGTAGGTAGGGGCGCACGGCTGTGCGCCCCTACGGAAAACGCCGAGGTTATTAAATTTTTGTTCCTAAGCGTGCAATCACTCCAACCTGATAGTAATGCTCTCTCAACGGCTTGACCAGCTTTAGAACAAGATCTAGCCATCAAAGCGGCTTCCGAGAGCATGACTACAGAGGGGTCATCCACTCTTATTGCCTGAAACAACCGCGTTTCGACTAGCCTTCTGCTATGGCAACCCTAAAGTATGGATGAACAGTCCTTAGGGGTTCAAAGGGCTGCCAGCCAGTCTCAGTGCCGATCAGCCGTTTTCTGATGCGGCAGATGCACTCACTTCTGATCGCGGCTGAAGCTGGTCTTCCCCTTTCTTGCCATTCGGTCCGCCGGTCTTGCCATGATGATTGCCCTCACGATCGCCCTTGCGCGGTTTAAACCGTTCTTCTAACGACACGATGATGATGTAGAGAATAGGCACCACAAACAGGCTAAGAATCGTGGAAACCAGCATTCCGCCTGCAACAGCCGTACCGAGCGATCGGCGACTGTCCGCCCCCGCACCCGCCGCAAAGACCAGTGGCAGCAAGCCTAGAATGAACGAGAATGAGGTCATCAAAATGGGTCGTAGCCGTTCTTGGGCGGATTCGACGGCTGCCTTAGCGATCGAAAGTCCCTGTTCCCGCAGTTGGTTCGCAAACTCCACAATCAGAATGGCGTTTTTACTGGATAACCCGATCAGCATGACTAGACCAATTTGCGAGTAGACATCGTTCGAGAGTCCACGTAATGTCAACGCCAGCAAGGCACCCAGGATGGCTAATGGTACCGTCAGCAAAATAATCATTGGGTCAATGAAACTCTCGTACTGCGCTGCTAACACCAGGAAAACAATGACAATACCCAACCCAAAGATGATCGGTGCCTGCCCGCCAGAGGATAGTTCTTCAGCAGAGGTGCCCGACCATTCGTAGCCTTGCGTGGGTGCCAGAATCTTCGCGGCGATGTCTTGCATTGACTTGAGAGCTTGCCCAGAGCTAAAGCCAGGAGCAGGTCCACCCGTAATTTCAATCGATCGAAACAGGTTGTAATGATTGATGGTTTGTGCGCCAACGGTCGGTGTCAGCGTGACAAGGCTACTGAGCGGAATCATTTGACCACTGGTCGATCGCACCTGAAGTTGTCCTATATTGCCAGGGTTGGCGCGGAACTGCTTGTCTGCCTGCACATAGACCCGATAGGTACGGCGATCGAGGTTGAAGTCGTTGACATACTGCGAACCCAGCAGCGTTTGCAGCGTGTTGAATACCTGATCAACAGGTACGCCCAGCGCTTCTGCCTTATTGCGATCGACCTCCACTTTTAGCTGCGGTGTGCTGGCGGAGTAAGTGCTATACACTTGCAGCAAACCAGGAGTCTGGGCCGCCTGCCCAACGATTTGACCCATCGTTTGCACTAATGGATCTAACTCACCACCCGTTTGACGGTCTTGCAGCTCAAACTGGAAGCCGCCAACCGTGCCCAAACCCTGAATGGCGGGAGGATTCACTGGAATAATGCGAGCGTCGGTAATGCCGCTCAGTGTGCCTCGTAGGTTGCCTAAAATGGCTTGGGCAGACTGCCCTTCCTTTTTACGCTCCTCCCAGGGTTTGAGGGCGGTAAAAATAATCCCCTGGTTGGCAGTGTTACCGCTAAAGCTGAAGCCGCCGACCGAGAAGGTGCCCACCACGTCGGGAATTTTGAGGATTTCTTGCTCGACGCGGTTCATGACATCGCCTGTGTAGTTGAGCGACACCCCATCAGGACCCTGGATCAGCGTGATGAAATAGCCCTGATCTTCGTCAGGCAAAAAGGCAGTGGGTACGCGCGTATACAGTACGCCTGTGCCCACCAGGAGCAGGGCAAACACACCCAACACGATGAAGCGCGCCCTGACTAGCTGTTGCAGCGATCGCTCGTAGCCGCTGCGCGTTTTGTCGATCGCCCAGTTAAACCGATCGAACAGCCAGTTGCGCTTGGGTTCACCTTGCCGCAGCAATAGGGCTGACAGCGCAGGCGTTAACGTTAGCGCATTAAACGTGGAGATCGCGATTGAGAAGGCGATCGTCAGTGCAAACTGCTTGTAAAGCTGCCCTGTAGTGCCAGGGAAAAAGGCAACGGGCACAAACACTGCAATGAGTACCAGCGATGTGGCAATGACGGCACCAAACAACTCCCGCATCCCCTGAGACGTTGCTTCGCGCGGACTCATGCCCTCATCCTGGATCAGCCGAACAATGTTCTCCACCACAATGATGCCATCATCCACCACCAGCCCGGTTGCCAGCGTCAGCCCGAACAACGACAGCGAGTTGATCGAAAAGCCGAAAAGCTTAATAAACGCAAACGTCCCAATGAGCGAAACCGGGATTGTGATTGCCGGGATCAATGTGGTACGCCAGTCTTGCAGGAAGAAGAAAATCACAATAATGACCAGGACGATCGCCTCAAACAAGGTTTTGATCACTTCTTTGAGCGAGGCATCGACATAGAGGGTCGTATCCAGCGCGACTTGGTAATTCAACCCTGGTGGGAACGTTGCTTTCAGTTTTGCCAGTTCTGCCTTCACTTCTTCAGCAACGGTCAAAGCATTACTGCCTGGAAGCTGGTAGATGCCGATCCCAACTGCGTCATTACCGCGATAGCGCAGAAAGGAACCGTAGTTTTGTGCGCCCAGTTCAACGCGCCCCACGTCCTTGAGTCGCACGAGATTACCGCCTGTCCCTGTCTTCACCACCAGATTTTCAAACTCAGGCACACTGGTCAGACGACTGACGGCTTGGAGGTCAATCTGGTAGCGTTGATCGGCAGGAGATGGCTGCTGACCGATCGTGCCTGCACCCACCTGAATATTCTGACTCTGGAGCGCTGTCACCACATCCTGAGCGGTCAAGCTACGACTGGCTAGCTTGTTCGGATCAATCCAGAGCCGCATGGAGTACTTCCGTTCACCAAAAATAGTGACATCGCCAACCCCTTTTAATCGCTTGAGCGCATCCACAATGTAGAGGTCGGCGTAGTTGCTCATGAAGGTGTTGTCATACTCACCGCCCTGAGCGTAAAAGCCGATCGCCAGCAAAATATTGCTCGATCGCTTTGTAACGCTGACCCCAGTATTTCTGACGGCATCAGGCAGTTGGGGTTCTGCTACAGCGATACGATTTTGCACGTCTACAGCGGCAATATCTTTGTCCCGCGCTGCATCAAAAGTGACGGTGATAGTGCTTGTGCCATCGTTACTGCTGCTGGAGGTGATGTATTTTGCGCCCTCTACCCCGTTGATTTGCCGCTCCAAAATGGTGGTGACAGCGTTTTCAACGGTTTCAGCCGTCGCGCCAGCGTAGTTTGAGGTCACGCTAATCTGGGTTGGGCTGATTTCGGGATACTGCGCGATCGCCAGCGTTGGGATCGAAATTGCGCCCACCAGGATAATGAGTAGCGAGCAGACGATAGCAAAAATCGGTCGTTTAATGAAAAAATCGGCAAACATACAGTTACCAGGAAAAGTGTATGGAGGCGGCGACAGGGTACTTGGCGATCGACATCAGGCATGGCGCTCAGGCGGCACAAACACCTTACCTCTGTACAAGGCAGCGCAACCCTATGACTCTGGGGCAATTTCAGCGTTGTCTCTGAGACTCAGCAGCCCTGACGTGACAATTTTTTCTCCCGGCTTCAACCCATTCAGCACCTGATAGGTGTTGCCCTCAATATTGCCAAGCTTCACCAGCCGTTGTTTAGCAACCAGCTTGTCGGGCTGTTCGCCCGGTTGCGCGACAAAGACAAACGTTTGCCCCGCCACGCGAGAAACGGCGACGGTCGGGATCAAAATGCCAGGACGCTTGCTCCAAATCACGCGTGCGCGAACAAATTGCGCGGCTCGCAGCTTGTTGGCAGAGTTGTTGTACAGCGCTTTAATCAGCACCGACTGATCGGTACTGTTAACCGCAGAGGCAATAAAAAACACCTGACTCGTGCCCACCACTTTCCCCTGCGCGTCAAGCAGCTCAACCGTTGTGCCTTGCTTCACGTCGGGGGCGCGATCGACCGGAATCGAGAGATTGACCTCCAGTGGATTGTTTTGGGTAATCGTCACCATTGGCGTTGACGTATCAATAAAATCCCCAACCTTGACTGGAATATCACCAACTGCGCCTTCAAACGGAGCTGTAATGTTGTAAAACTGAAGCTCGACCGCCTGCTCTTGAGTGCTTGCCTGGTTTTGCTGCACAATACGATCGTTGCTGGCAATCACCGACTTTTGCGCTTGAATTTGTGCCTTTGAAACACCCACTTGCGCCTGTGCGGCTGCCAGGTTATTGGCAAACTGATCCAGGGCATCTTTAGTGACTGCCCCTTGACTATATAAAGTGGTGTAACGCTGATACTGTGCCTGCTTCAGCTTTAAGTCTGCTTGCTTTTGCAGCAAATCAGCTTCGTAGCTTTTGAGAGTGGCTCTAGCATTAGCGCTGTTGGCGATCGACGATTCCACTGTCGCAACAGCGCTACCCACCGTCGCCTCTTGCTTCCGGGGATCAATCAACAAAATAGGTGTGCCAGCAGCGACGGTATCGCCCGCCTTCACCGAAATTTGTGTCACCTGCCCTTCCACACGCGGCTTCAGGCTGACCGATCGCCGCGATACCAGGTTTGCCACATATTCAGCGCTATCGTTCACGGTGGCTGATTCGATCGCGACAACTTTAACTTTTGTCGGTGGCGGCTTGTTCGCATTTGCCGTCTGTTCACCCTTGCTGCAAGACCCCAG
>Ga0163144_10013460_pt1 | contig 17082 bp, 14 predicted proteins | sample OliLak19BULKMAT1_FD_123175 | JGI IMG/M metagenome (GOLD analysis project Ga0163144, IMG submission 123175) | Freshwater microbial mat bacterial communities from Lake Vanda, McMurdo Dry Valleys, Antarctica - Oligotrophic Lake LV.19.BULKMAT1 | ecosystem: Environmental > Aquatic > Freshwater >... | reverse complement strand
GGAAGGCCTCGATCAGCGAGTGCGGCAGGTCGCGGATGAAGCCGACCGTGTCGGACAGGGCGACGCCGCGCTCGATGTTCTCGAGATGGAGCTGGCGCGTCGTCGTGTCGAGGGTCGCGAACAGCTGGTCGGCAGCGTAGGCGTCGGCGTTGACCATGCTGTTGAACAGGGTCGACTTGCCGGCGTTGGTGTAGCCGACGAGCGAGACGCGGAAGGTCTGGTTGCGCTCGCGCGCCCGGCGCTGGGTGCTGCGCTGCTTCTTGACCTTCTCGAGCTGCTTCTTGATCGCCTTGATGCGCTCGCCGATCATCCGCCGGTCGAGCTCTATCTGCGCCTCGCCCGGGCCGCCGCGGTTGCCGATGCCGCCGCGCTGGCGCTCGAGATGGCTCCAGCGGCGCACCAGCCGGGTCGAGAGGTACTGCAGCCGCGCCAGCTCGACCTGGAGCTTGCCTTCGTGGCTGCGCGCCCGCTCGCCGAAGATCTCGAGGATCAGCATCGTCCGGTCGGCGACCGCGACCCCGAGGTGCTTCTCGAGGTTGCGCTGCTGCGCCGGCGACAGCGCCTGGTCGAAGATCACGACCTCGGCCTGGTATAGCTGCACCATCTCCTTCAGCTCGTCGGCCTTGCCCGAGCCGACGAAGAACGCCGGATCGGGCGCTTTGCGCCGGGCGATCACTCGCGCGACCGCGATGTCGCCCGCCGATTCGGCGAGCAGCGCCAGCTCGTCGAGCGCGGCGTCGAAGTGCTTCCCCTTGGCGCCGAAGTCGACGCCGACGAGGATCGCGCGCGCCGGCGCGCCGCGAGGCGAGGCCTCGGCGGAGAGGGCGCCGCTCAAGGCGCGGTCCGCCGGCTGCGCGTGGCGCCGGTGGTCAAGATTGCTCGGGGGTGTCCGGCGCGGTCTGGAAATTCACCGCACGGCCCGGCACGACGGTGGAGATCGCGTGCTTGTAGACCATCTGGGTGACCGTGTTGCGCAGCAGGACGACGTATTGGTCGAAAGACTCGATGTGCCCCTGCAGCTTGATCCCGTTCACCAGGTAGATCGAAACCGGAACGTGCTCTTTGCGCAGCAGGTTCAGGAAGGGGTCTTGTAATAGCTGCCCTTTGGTACTCACGTTGAAACTCCGTGATGTGTTCTGGAGCGGGGCACGTTAACACAGCGTTTCTCGCATCGCGTCGTGTAAGGCCATGCTCAGGGGCGCTTGTCGGCGAACGGATTCTTCGAGGCGCGCATCTCGATCCTGAGCGGCGTCCCGGTGAGCTTGAAGTGGGCGCGGATCCGGCCCTCGAGGTAGCGCTTGTAGACGTCGGTCACGTGCTCCAGGGAGTTGCCGTGGACGATGACCACCGGCGGGTTCATCCCGCCCTGGTGGGCGTAGCGCAGCTTGGGGCGAAACGCCCCGGCGCGCTTCGGGCTCTGGTGCTGCACCGCCTCGAGCAGCAGCCGGGTCAGCACCGGCGTCGGCATCTTGACGTTGGCCGAGGCGTGGGCGTCGGCGATCGCCTTCCAGACCGGGCCGAACCCCTGCCGCTTGACTGCCGAGATCTGCAGCACCGGCGCGAACTTGAGGAACGGCAGGCGCTGCACGATCGAGCGCTCGAGCTGTTCCTTCTGATAGGCGTCGACCGCGTCCCACTTGTTCACCGCCACCACCACCGCCCGGCCGCTCTCGAGGATGTAGCCGGCGATGTGCGCGTCCTGGTCGGTGACGCCCTGGGTGGCGTCGAGCAGGAGCAGGACGACGTTGGCTTCGGCGATCGCCTGCAGGGTCTTGACCACCGAGAACTTCTCGACCGCCTCGAACACCCTGCCCTTGCGGCGCAGGCCGGCGGTGTCGATCAGGTCGAAGCGGGTGCCGCCGCGCTCGAACGGCACGACGATCGCGTCGCGGGTGGTGCCCGGCTGGTCGAAGGCGACCAGCCGCTCCTCGCCGAGCCAGGCGTTGATCAGGGTCGACTTGCCGACGTTCGGCCGGCCGGCGACCGCGAGCCGGATCCGCACCGAGGCGGGGTCGGAGTCGACCGGCTCCGGCTCGACCGCGTCGAACGCCGCCGGGCCGAGCGCGACCAGCAGGGCCGCCTCCGCCAGGCTGCCGATCCCCTGCCCGTGCGCCGCCGAGATCGGCAGCGGGTCGCCCAGGCCGAGCTCGTGAAACTCGCCGAGCAGCGGCGAATCGGCCATGCCCTCGGCCTTGTTGACCGCAAGCAGCACCTTCTTGCCGGCGCTGCGCAGGTAGCGGGCGATGTCGTGATCCTGGCCGGAGACGCCGGAACGCACGTCGGTGACGAAGATCACGGCGTCGGCCTCGGCGACCGCCTGGCGGGTCTGCTTGGCCATCTCGCGGACGATGCCGGTGGGGTTCTCGGGCTCGAAGCCGCCGGTGTCGACGACGATGAACTCGCGCCCGCCGACCACGGCGTCGCCGTAGTGGCGATCGCGGGTCAGGCCGGAGAAGTCGGCGACGATCGCGTCGCGCGTCCGGGTCAGCCGGTTGAACAGCGTCGACTTGCCGACGTTGGGCCGGCCGACGACGGCGATGACGGGCTTCATGCCGGTCGCCGGCTCAGCGCCCGCCGTGCCGCGCCGAGGGCGCCGACGCCCCCGCGGGGGACAGCGAACGCCGCGAGCGCGGGGGATCCATCGCCGGTCTCAGGACGGCCGGAATGCGAACACGCCGCCCGCGCGGGTGACGACGATCAGCGTGCCGCCCACCACCACCGGCGGCACCGAGATCTGCTTGCCGTCGGTGGTCGAGCGCAACTGCGTCTCGCCCTTGGCGCGGCTGAACCAGTGCAGGTTGCCTTCGCGATCGCCGAACACCACCGACGCGCCGACCACGCCCGGCGCGCTCACGCCGCGGTGCATCAGCGCCTCCGAGGTCCAGGCGACGTCGCCGCTGGCCGTCTTCCAGGCGCTGAGACGGTCCGAAGCATCGGCACCGAACAGCAATTCCGCATCGCCGGCGACGGCGTCGGTGCCGCCGATCTGCTTGGTCCACATGATCCGGCCGCGCTCGGCATCGACGCAGCCGACGGCGGCCTGGAACGAGCGTGCGCAGAGCAGGTCGCCGGTGCGCAGCGCCGGGCCCACCAGGTCGGCGAGGCGCTCGACCTCGTTGGCGCCGCGCGGCGAGCCGACCGGCACTTCCCAGCGGATCGTCGACGACAGCGGCTCGATGCCCGCCATGCGCGGCCCCTGGCCGACGACCAAGGTGTCCTTGAACGCGGCGATCACGCCTTCCTGCGCCAGCGTCAGCGGATCGCCCGGCCGCTGCACCTGCCACAGCTTGGCGCCGTCCTCGGCATCGAAGGCCTGCACTCCGCGGTCGACGCCGAGCACGAAGATCCGTCCGCCGGCGACCAGCGGCGCGGTCGCGACCCGGGCGCCGATCGCCTTCTTCCACTTCACCTGGCCGGCCTCGAGGGCGACCAGCTCGCCGCCGCGCGTGACCACCGCCGCGATCTTGCCGTCGCTGCCGACGCCCGCCGAGAGCTTGGCGCCGACGTTCGCGCGCCAGAGCGAACGACCGCTGGCGGCCTCGAGCGCGACCACGTTGCCGTCGCTCGAGGCGAGGGTGACGACGCCGCCGTTGACGGCGACGACCATCGGGAACTCGACCGCGCCGACGCTGTCCTTCCAGACCTGGGCGGCGGTGATCGGCGCGACGATCGGCTCCAGCGGCTTCGGCGTCGGCCGGTCGGGACCGAACGGGTTCAGGCCCGAGCAGCCGGCCAGCGCCGCCGCGGCGAGCAGCGTCGCTAGCAGCTTCACTTGGTGCTCCCGGCGCCGCTGGCCGCGCTCGCCGCCGGGTCGACGCCGAGGACGTTGAGCTTGGCCTCGACGATGCGCCGGTAGTCGACCTGCGCGTCCATCGCCGACCACGCCTTCTGGTAGGCCGCCCGCGCCTCGTCGCCCTTGCCCTGGGCCATGAGGACGTCGCCGCGCCGGTCGGCGGCCAGCGCCTGGAACTCGATGGCGTCGACGCCGTCGAGCTGCTTCAAGGCCTCGTCGTACTTCTTCTCGTCGAGCAGCAGGCCGGCCAGGCGCAGCCTGGCGACGGTGCGGTACTCGGCTTCGGAGCCATTCTCGGCCACCCACGCGAGATCGGCGCGGGCGGCATCGGCCTGGCCCTTGTCGCCGGCCAGCTTGGCGGCGGCGAGGCCGGCCTGGCCGGTGAAGGCGGCGCGCGGATAGCGCGCCTTCATGTCGGCGAAAATGCGGCCGGCACGCTCGGCGTCGGCAGCCTGCAGGGCCTTGTCGAACTCGTCGTACATCGAGCCGGCCTTCACGCCCTGGTCGCGCTGGTACCAGTTCCAGCCGAACCAGGCCAGGTAGGCGCAGGCGGCGGCGATCAGCAGGCCCGAGATCAGGTTGCCGTATTGATTCCAGAAGGCCTTGAGCTGATCGAGCTGCTCCTGTTCTTCGAGGTCGAGTTGCGTGGCCATGGCGAGGGATCTTCGGGCAAACCGGAGATTATGCGGTGAGGGTCCCTGCCCACGCGCCGATGTCGGCCAGGGCGACGAGGCGTTGCGGCCCGGCGGCGTCGCGCAGCGGCTTGACCGCGACCTCACCGCGCGCGAGCTCGTCGTCGCCGAACACCAGCGCATGGCGGGCGCCGCTGGCGTCGGCGCGGCGGAACTGGGTCTTCATGCTGCCCCAGCCCTCGGCGCCGGCGGCGTGCATCTGCACCGAGAGGCCGGCGGCACGCAGCGCCTCGCAGGTCGCCAGCGCCACCGGCAGCGCCTTCGGCCCGGGGACGACGGCATAGACGTCGAGGCCCGGCGCCGGCATCGGCACGCCGACCGCCTCGAGCAGGAGCAGCATCCGCTCCACGCCCATGCCCCAGCCGATCGCCGGCGTCGGTTTGCCGCCCAGCTGCTCGAACAGGCCGTCGTAGCGGCCGCCGCCGCAGACCGTGCCCTGCGAGCCGAGGTGGTCGGTGATCCACTCGAACACCGTCAGGTTGTAGTAGTCGAGGCCGCGCACCATGCGCGGGTTGACGCGGTAGTCGAGGCCGGCGGCGTCGAGCGCGGCGCGCACCGCGGCGAAGTGCGCCAGCGACGTCTCGCCGAGGAAATCCATCAGCCGCGGCGCGGCCTCGACGATCGTCTGCATCGCCGGGTTCTTGCTGTCGAGGATGCGCAGCGGATTGCTCTGCAGGCGGCGACGGGCGTCGTCGTCGAGCGCGTCGGCGTGCTGCTCGAAGTGGCCGATCAGCGCCGCGCGATGGGCGGTGCGCTCCTCCGGCTGGCCGAGGCTGTTCAGCTCGAGCCGCACGTCCTTTCCCTCCTCCAGCCCGAGGTCGCGCCAGAGCGCCCGGCACATCAGGATCTGCTCGGCGTCGACATCCGGCCCGGCGTGACCCAGCGCCTCGACGTCGATCTGGTGGAACTGGCGGTAGCGGCCCTTCTGCGGCCGTTCGTGGCGGAACAGCGTCACCTGGCTCCACAGGCGCAGCGGGCCGTTGTAGAGGGCGTTGTGTTCGATCATCGCCCGGACGATTCCCGCGGTCGCTTCCGGGCGCAGCGTCAGCCGGTCGCCGTTCATCGCGTCCTCGAAGGAATACATCTCCTTCTCGACGATGTCGGTGACCTCGCCGAGGCCGCGCACGAACAGGGCCGTGGGCTCGACGATCGGGGTGCGGACGTTGCGGTAGGCGTAGCGCTGCATCAGCGAGCGCACCTTCTCCTCGAACCACTCCCAGCGCGCCGATTCCGGAGGCAGGATGTCGTTCATGCCTTTGACGGCGCGCAGGGTTTCGATCATGTCGGGGGGCGGCGCGCCGAGGCGCCGCGAGGTCAGGCGACGGCGGGACTGCCGAATCTCTTCTCGATGTAGTTCTCGACCAGCGCATGGAACTCGGCAGCGATGTTGTCGCCGCGCAGCGTCAGCGCCTTCTGGCCGTCGATGAAGACCGGCGCCGCCGGTGCCTCGCCCGTTCCCGGCAGGCTGATGCCGATGTCGGCATGCTTGCTCTCGCCCGGGCCGTTGACGATGCAACCCATGACCGCGACCTTCATCGTCTCGACCCCGGGATAGCGCGCCTTCCAGACCGGCATCTGCGAGCGCAGGAAGTCGTCGATCTCCTTGGCGAGGACCTGGAAGGTGGTGCTGGTCGTCCGGCCGCAGCCGGGGCAGGCGGTGACGCTCGGGTTGAAGGCGCGCAGGCCGAGCGACTGGAGAATCTCCAGGGCGACCACGACCTCCTGGGTTCGGGCCTCGCCCGGCTGCGGCGTGAGCGAGACGCGGATCGTGTCGCCGATGCCTTCCTGCAGCAGCACCGCCAGCGCCGCGGTCGAGGCGACCGTGCCCTTGGTGCCCATGCCGGCCTCGGTCAGGCCGAGGTGGAGCGGGTAGTCGCATTGCCGAGCCAGCGCCCGGTAGACGCTGATCAGGTCCTGCACGCCCGACATCTTGCAGCTCAGGATGATCTGCTCGGGCGCCAGGCCGATCTCCTCGGCGCGCCGCGCCGACGTCAGCGCCGAGAGGATGATCGCCCGGTACATGATCTGGCGCGGCTCGTGCGGATCGGCGAGCTTCGCGTTCTCGTCCATCAGCTCGGTGAGCAGCTCCTGGTCCAGGCTGCCCCAGTTGACGCCGATCCGCACCGGCTTGGCGTACTTGGCCGCGACCTCGACCATCTGCGCGAACTGCCGGTCGTGCTTCTCGCCCTTGCCGACGTTGCCCGGGTTGATGCGGTACTTGGAAAGCGTCTCGGCACACGCCGGGAAATCGCTCAATAGGCGATGGCCGTTGTAGTGGAAGTCGCCGATCAGCGGCACGTCGATGCCCATCCGGTCGAGCTGCTCGCGGATGTGCGGCACGGCCGCGGCCGCCTCCGGCGTGTTGACGGTGATGCGAACCATCTCCGAGCCGGCGATCGCCAGCTCCTTGACCTGGATCGCGGTGCCGATCGCGTCGACGGTGTCGGTGTTGGTCATCGCCTGCACCCGCACCGGCGCGTCGCCGCCGACGGTGACGATGCGCCCGCCCCAGCGCACGCTCGCCTGGCGCGAGCGGCGCGGCGCCGGACGCGCCGGTTCGACGAAGGCATCGAGGGGAGATCGGTCGTCGCGCATGGTGTCGCTACCTGAGTTCGAGGCGGGCCACGTTGTCGCGTGTGAAGGCCCGGAGGTCGGTCGGCTGACCCCGAAAAACGAGTTCCGTTCCCGCCGCGTTGCCGATCCGCACGCGCAGCGGCGGGGTGCCGTCGAGGCCGACCGCCTCGCCCGGCTGGAGCAGACGCGAGACCAGCGCCTGGCCGCGGGCGTCGGTGACCTCGACCCACGACGGCGCCGAGGTCCGCAATTGAAGCATGCCCGAAGGCACGGCGCCCGGGTCGCCCGTCGAAGCGGCCGGGCCCGGCGACGCGGCGGCGACGGTGGCCGTCGCCGGCGGGGCGGCGGCTCCGAGAGCGACCGGTGTCGCGGCGGGCGCCGATCCTGCCAGCGCCTCCGCGGCGGCCGAGGCCGATGCCGGCAGCGCGACGCCTCTGGCCGCCGGGTCGGCCGCGTCGCCGACCAGGCCGGGCGGCATCCCCGACTCGACCTTCGCCGGCGCCGCGGTGGGTCGTTCCGCTCCGCCCGGCATGCCGATGAGGCCGGCCGGAAGCAGGAACACCGCCAGGGCCGCGACCAGCAGCAGCGCCGCCAGCCAGTAGACCGGATTGGCCAGCGCCCCCGGCCAGTGGCTCTGCACCAGCACGCCGGGACGCTCGCGAAACGGCGTGTTCAGCCCCTCGCCGACGTTCTCGAGCCCGCGGCCCGGCGGCGGCGGCAGCAGCCGCATCACCGGTGCCGGGTCGGTCTTCAGGGCCCGGCAAACGGTCTGCGCCAGCGCCCGGGTGAAGGTGGCATCTGGCAGCGCGTCGAACCGGTCGGATTCGAGCATCTCGAGCTTCTTCGGCGAGACCTTGATCGACGCCGCGAGCGCGGCGATGTGCAGGCCCTGCTTCTCGCGCGCCTCGCGGAGCAGGCGCCCGGCCGAAGCCCCGCTGGCCGGCGCCGCGGCGCCCGCCCCTTCATTCATCGAAGGCTTCGCGCGCAAATGCCGCCGCCTCGCGCGATTGCGGGAAGCGGTTTCGCAGCTGCCTGCCGAAGTCGATGGTGCCCGGCCAGTTGCCGAGCTTGTGCTCGATCCGGGTCGCCAGCCACAGGGTCTGCGCGTTCGAGACCTCCGGCAGGGCATTGACGCGGCGAATGTAGAAGCGGGCCCGCTCGAAGTCGCCGCGGCGATACAGCACTTCGGCCAGGTTCGTGGCGGCGAACGGGCTGGCCGGATCCAGCTCGTAGGCGCGCACCAGGGCGGCTTCCGATTCGGCCAGCTGCCCGGCAAAGGCCAGGCAGACGCCCTGGGTCAGCTGCGTGCGGGCGACGCCGGCATAGCGCGGCACCGCCAGCGCCTGGGAGAACAGTGCGTTCGATTCCGGATAGCGCTTCTGCTGGCAGAGGTAGTAGCCGTAGTTGTGCATCGCGTCGGCATCGCGCGGGTTGAGCTGCAGCGCGCGCTTGAAGCTCTCCTCGGCCAGCACGTGATCGCCGAGGTTGGCGTAGATCAGGCCGCGCAGGTTGAAGGCCTCGCCGTAATTCGGGTCGGCCACGATCGCCAGCTTGACCTGGTCGAGCGCGGTCGTCATCTGGTTCTGGCCGAAGTAGGCCGAGGCGAGCTCCATCCGGGCGCGAGCCCGACGCTGCGCCTCCGGCTCGTCGGACGCGGTGATCCGGTCCCTGGTCTCGTTGGCCGGCGTGGCCGCCGTCCGCGGTCCGGCCGGCGGAGGCCCGGCGGCGATGCAGCCGGCGAGCGCCGCGACGACGCCGAGCATCCATGCCCCGCGGCGCAGGCGGACGACGGCCCTCATGCGGGGCTCCGCGCGCCGCCTGTCGGCGGGTCGGTCCGCCGCGACAGCGGCGCGGCGACGCGGTGCTCGATCCGCACCGGCAGCGCGCGCACGCTGCGTTCGCCGACCCGGGTGCGGTCCTGCACCTCGCCGGCGAGTTGGCCGCAGGCGGCAGCGATGTCGTCGCCGCGGGTCTTGCGCACGGTGGTGACGATGCCCCCCGTCTGGAGCACGGCGGCGAAGGCGGCGACCCGCTCGGGCGGCGACCGGTGCAGGCCCGAGGCCGGAAACGGATTGAAGGGGATGAGGTTGATCTTGCAGGCGAGTCCGGATCCCGTGCCGCCACTGCCCCGAACCAGCGCGAGCAGCGCACCCGCCTGTTCCGCCGAGTCGTTGACGCCGTCGAGCATGCAGTACTCCAGGGTGATGAAATCGCGCGGCGCGCGATCCAGGTAGCTGCGACAGGCAGCGAACAGCTCGGCGATCGGATACTTGCGATTGAGCGGCACGAGCTCGTCGCGCAAGCCGTCGTCGGGCGCGTGCAGCGAGACCGCGAGCGCCACCGGGCAATCGTCGCGCAGCCGCTCGATCATCGGCACCACGCCCGAGGTCGAGACCGTGACCCGGCGGCGCGAGAGGCCGTAGCCGTGATCGTCGAGCATGACCCGCAGCGCCGGCAGCAGCGCCGCGTAGTTCTGCAGCGGCTCCCCCATGCCCATCATCACGACGTTCGTGATGGCGCGCTCGCCCGGCGCGAGCCCAAGGCGCCGGCGCAACTCGAACTCGGCATGCCAGAGCTGGGCGACGATCTCGGCGGTGCTCAGGTTGCGGCTGAAGCCCTGGTGGCCGGTGGAGCAGAACCGGCAGTTGACGGCACAGCCCGCCTGCGACGAGATGCAGAGCGTGCCGCGGCCCGGCTCGGGAATGAATACGGTCTCGATCGCGTCGCCGGCGCCGACGTCGAACAGCCACTTGATCGTGCCGTCGGCGGCGACCTGCTCGCTCGCCACCGGCAGGGCGCCGACGACGGCGCGGCTCGCCATCTTTTCGCGCAGCGACCGGGCCAGATCCGTCATCGCCGCCGGGTCGCGCTCGCCGCGCTGATGGATCCAGCGGAACAGCTGGGTCGCGCGGAATCGCTTTTCTCCGAGCTGCTCGCAGAAGTCGCCTAGCCCGACGCGGTCGAACTGGAGCAGGTTCACCATGCCGACCCCTGGGGGTTGCTGCCTCAGCGCGCGTGCACGTTCATGCCGGCGAAGAAGAAGGCGATCTCGACCGCGGCGGTCTCCGCCGCGTCGGAGCCGTGCACCGCGTTGGCGTCGATGCTGGCCGCGAAGTCGGCGCGGATCGTTCCCTTGTCGGCCTTCTTCGGATCGGTCGCGCCCATCAGCTGGCGATTCTTCGCGATCGCGTCCTCGCCTTCGAGGACCTGGATCATCACCGGGCCCGACATCATGAACGAGACCAGGTCGCTGAAGAACGGCCGGCTCTTGTGCACGGCGTAGAACGCCTCGCCTTCGGCCCGCGACAGGTGCGCCATGCGGGCGGCGACGATCTTCAGGTCGGCGCCTTCGAAGCGGGAGTAGATCGCGCCGATGACGTTCTTCGCGACGGCGTCCGGCTTGATGATCGAAAGGGTGCGTTCGACGGCCATGGGGGTCTTTCTCCGGCTACTTGGGCAAAGCCTTCGATTGTAGGGGCGGCGCGGGTCGCAGCGAGGTTGCAGGTCAGCGGCCGCGCCGGCCGCCGCCCCCGCCACCGCCGTATCCACCACCGCCGCCACCGCCACCTCCGCCACCACCGTAGCCCCCGCCGCCGCCACTGCGCCCGCCGCCGCCGCCGAAGCCGCCGCCCCGGTTGCCGCCGCGGTTCTTGCGATGCACCGCATCGGCGCCGATGTAGCCCATCGAGGTCTGGAGCGGATCGGGCTGCTTCGGGTCGCCCTTGGGCCCGGCGTCGGGCCGCGGCGCGCTGCCGCCGGCGCCGAAGCCGCTGTTCGGGCCGATCCGGCGGCCCTGCACGAAGCGGTGGTCGAAGGTCTGCTGCAGCGGATTGGGGATCCTGCTGGGATCGAAGTCGTCGTCGATGTCGTCGTCGCCCGTCGCCCGCGGCGCCGGTTCCGCTGCGGCGTTGGGGCCGGCCTCGAATCGCGCCTCGTCGGGGCGCCGGGGCGGCTGCGGGCGATTGCGATCGTTGCCCTGGCGGTTGCTGTTGCTGTTGTTGTTGTTGTTGCTGTTGCTGTTGCTGTTGCTGTTGCTGCCGCGCGGGCCGCGGTCCTCGCGGCGCGGGCCGCCTTCCGGTCGGGCCTCGTTGCGCTGGCCCTCGCCCTGCGGATTGGCCAGGCGACGGATCGCCCTGACGTCGGCCTCGTCGAGGTCGACCCAGACGCCGCGCTTCAGGCCGAGCGGCAGCACGACCGTGCCGTAGCGGATCCGGATCAGCCGGCTGACCGTGAGGCCGACCGCCTCGAACAGCTTTCGCACCTCGCGGTTGCGGCCTTCGGTGATGACGACGCGGTACCAGGTGTTGAGTCCTTCGCCGCCGCCGTTGACGATCGACTTGAATGCCGCCCGCTGGCCCTCGACCTCGACGCCTTCGAGCAGCTGCGCGCGCTCGGCGTCGCCGAGCGTGCCCATGACCCGCACCGCATACTCGCGCTCGACGCCGAAGCGCGGATGCATCAGCTGGTTCGCGAGGCCGCCGGAGTTGGTGAACAGCAGCAGGCCTTCGGTGTTGATGTCGAGCCGCCCGACCGACTGCCACTTGCCCTGGTGCAGGCGCGGCAGGCGCCGAAACACGGTCGGCCGGTGCTCGGGGTCGTCGTTGGTGACGATCTCGCCGGCCGGCTTGTGGTACGCCAGGATCCGCGCCGGCGGCGGCACGATGCGCACCCGCACCGGCTTGCCGTCGACCTCGATCCGATCGCCGAAGGAGATGCGCTGGCCGGTGTGCGCCGGCTCGCCGTTGACCTTGATCCGGCCCTCGACGATCATGTCTTCCATGTCGCGGCGCGAGCCGATGCCGGCCTGCGCCAGCACCTTGTGCAGCTTCGGCGCATCGGGCTCGGCGGCGAGGACCCGCTTGCTCGCGGCCTCCTCGGTCTCGACCGGGGCCTCGGCCTCGACGTCGAACTCTCCCGCCAGCAGCTTGGCGAAGACCTCGCCCGCCTCCGGCGGCACGACCGGCTGCAGGTGCAGCGGCAGCGGGCCCTCGAAGTTCGGCGGCAACGGCAGCATCGGCGCACGCCGCGGCCGGTTGCCGTCGCCAGCGCCCTCGCCGGCTTCGCCGCGACGCCGGTCGCGCCGTCCGCGGCGCCGGCCGCGCTCGCCGCGTTCGCCGTCGCCGCGCTCGCCGTCGCCTTCGGCGCGTTCACCCTCGGCCGGGGCCGCCGCTGCTGCGCCGGCCGGCGAGGCTTCGGCGTCGGAACCGCGGTCCGGCCGGGGGTCCGGCGCTGCAGCCGTGTCCCCGCCTTCGAATTCGCCTTGCGGCAGGTTGTCAGATCGGTTCATGGGGGGGTTCCAGCGCGGGGTCGGGGGATGTGGCGTGGGGATCGGGGGGAAGGTCGGACGCCGAGTCGGCGTCGGCGCTCACGTCGGCGAACGACAGCGAGGATTGCGCCGCCATCGCGGCCAGGGCGTCGCGGCCGATGCCCGGCTCGTCGCCGGCGGCGTCGAGCGTCGGCAGCTGGTCGAGGCTCTGCAGGCCGAGGTCGTCGAGCAGCTGGCGGGTGGTGGCGAGCAGCGCCGGCCGGCCGGGCGCCTCGCGGTAGCCGATCGTCTCGATCCAGCCTCGGTCCTCGAGCTGCTTGACGATCGTGCTGGCGACGGCGACGCCGCGGATGTCCTCGATGTCGCCGCGCGTCACCGGCTGCCGGTAGGCGATGATCGCCAGCGTCTCGAGCACCGCGCGCGAGTAGCGCGGCGGCCGCTCGGGACTGAGGCGGGCCAGGTAGCCCGCCATCTCCGGGCGGCTCTGGAACCGCCAGCCGCTCGCCAGCTGGACGAGGGCGACGCCTTTCTCGGCGTATTCGCGACCGAGCTCGTCGAGCAGGTCGCGCAGGGTATCGGCGCCGATCTCGTCGGCGAACAGCGCGGCCAGGTCGCGCAGGGACATCGGCTGGGAGGAGCAGATGAGCGCGGCCTCGAGGACGCGCTTGGCATCCAGGGTCTTCATGTCGTCGTGATAGTCCTCGGCCGCGTCGCTTGGCGGCATGTCGTCACGTCTGGAACGCGGCGGGTCCGGTGCGCATGGCGCTGGCCGGTCGTCGAGATGCACACTCGGGTGCGATCGGGTCTCGATGGGTCTCGTCGATCGCTCGGGTTGCGGCAGGATCGCGCCAGCGCCGGGGGGATCGCATCGAAACGAATGGGGCAGATTGTAAGCGAAGCGGCTCAGGCGGAAGAACCTGTCAGCTGCCGCCAGGCCGGGGCGAGGTCGGCGGGCAACGGCGAGGCGAAGACGAGCGCCCGGCCCGACAGCGGGTGCGCGAAGCCCAGCTCGGCGGCATGCAGCGCCTGGCGCTCGATGCCGTGCTCCGGGCGCCCGCCGTACAGCCGGTCGCCCACCAGCGGCAGGCCGCGCGATGCCAGGTGAACGCGGATCTGGTGCGTGCGCCCCGTGTGCAGGGTGCAGCGCAAGGCACTGAGCACGCCGTCGGTCGCGATCCGCTCGACGTCGGTCCGCGCCGGCTTGCCGGAAGCGACGACCGCCATGCGCAGCCGCATCTGCGGATCGCGGCCGATCGGCGCCTCGACGCTGAACGTCACCGCACCAGCCCTCCCGTGGGCGATCGCCAGGTAGCGGCGGCGGACTTCGCGGCCGGCGATGGCCCGCACCAGCGCCGTGACCGCGACCAGGGTCTTGCCGACGACCATCAGGCCCGAGGTGTCCTTGTCGAGGCGGTGGACGATGCCGGCGCGCGGCAGGGCGGCGCTCTGCGGGAAACGGTCGAGCAGGCCGTTGAGCAGCGTGCCCGACCAGTTGCCGGCGGCCGGATGCACCACCCGCCCGGCCTCCTTGTCGACGACGAGCAGGTCCTCGTCCTCGTAGACCAGCGCGAGCGGCATCGCCTCGGCGCGGTAGGCGCGGCTTTCCTCGGTCGGCAGCAGGGTCACTGCGACCCGCTGACCGGCGCGCACGCGCTGCGCGGCGCTGCCGGCCGGCTTGCCGTCGACGCTGACCTGTCCGCCCTTGATCAGCCCCTGCAGGTGACTGCGTGAGAACTCGGGCGCGAAGCTGACGATCGCCTTGTCGAGCCGCTCGCCGTGGAGCGCTTCGCCGACCTCCCCTTCACGCGTCTCGGGCTGGTCGTCCTCGGCGTCGCCGGCCGACTCGAGCCTATAAGATTCGCCTTTCACCTCGCCCTTCCGAAGATGACCCGAATGTCCATTCGTTCCTGGCTGACAGTGTCGGCGATCTCGCTCGCCGCCCTGGGGCTGGCCGCCTGCGATTCGAACCCCAAGGACGACTCCGCGCGCTGGACTCCCGAACGGCTGTACAGCGAGGCCAAGCAGGAAGCCTCCGCCGGCGCGAACGAGAGGGCGATCAAGCTGTACGAGAGGCTCGAAGGCCGTGCCGCCGGCACGGTGCTCGCCCAGCAGGCGCAGCTCGAGCGCGCCTACCTGCTGTGGAAGACCGCGGAGCCGGCGCAGGCCCTGGCGACGATCGAGCGCTTCCTCAAGCTTCATCCCACCAGCCAGGCCTACGACTACGCGCTCTACCTGCAGGGCCTGATCAACTTCAACGACAGCCTGGGATTCATGGGCTCGCTGGCGAGCCAGGACCTCTCGGAGCGCGACCAGCAGGCGTCGCGCGACGCCTACCAGTCGTTGCGCCAGCTCACCGAGCGCTTCCCGCAGTCCTCCTATGCCGAAGACGCGCGCCTGCGCATGAACTACATCGTCAACTCGCTGGCCGCCTACGAGGTGCACGTCGCCCGCTATTACTTCCGGCGCGGCGCCTACATCGCCGCCGCCAACCGGGCGCAGCAGGCAGTGCAGGAGTTCCAGCAGTCGCCTTCGGTGGAGGAGGCGCTGTACATCATGGCGCAGAGCTACGACCGGCTCGGCCTCACCCAGCTGCGCGACGACGCCGATCGGGTGCTGAAGGCGAGCTTTCCGAACTCGAAGGTCTACGCCAACGGCCTGGGCAACAAGCAGACGCCGTGGTGGCAGCCCTGGTGAGCGTCCGACTCAGACGCTGACCGGCCCAGCCGCCAGCACGCCGAGCCAGTCGAGCGCCGCGCTTTCGCTGTCGAGCCGGGCCATCGGCGGCAGCGCGGCGAACAGCCGCCGCCCGTAGCTCATCGTCGCCATCCGCGGGTCGCAGACGACGAGCAGGCCGCGGTCGGTCTCGCTGCGGATCAACCGGCCGGCGCCCTGCTTCAGGGAAATGGCAGCCTCGGCGACGAAGTAGTCGGTGAAGGCGTTGCGCCCTTCTCCCTCGAGGCGGCGGACACGCGCCTCGACCAGCGGATCGTTGGGCGGCGGAAACGGCAGCTTGTCGATGACGACGCACTGCAGCGCTTCTCCGGGCACGTCGATGCCTTCCCAGAAGCTCTGCGAGCCGACCAGCACCGCCTGCGGCGACTCGAGGAAGCGCTGCATCAGCTGCCGCTTCGAACCCTGGCCCTGGATCAGCACCTCGATGCCGCTGCCTTCGGCGGCGAGCACGTCGCGCAGGCGGGCGCCGACGGCCTGCAGCGAACGCAGCGTCGTCGTCAGGACGAAGGTCCGGCCGCCGAGGACGCGGGCGCAGCGGCCGGCGAGCTCCGCGACCGCGACCGGATGAGCCGGGTCGCCGGGCTTGGCGAAGACGCGTGGCACGAACACCCGGGCGTGGTTTGCATAGTCGAACGGGCTGCCGACGCGGAGCAGTGTCGCCTCCTCGAGGCCGGCGCCTTCGGTGAACCAGCTGAGCCGCGGATCGTCGCCGAGGGTCGCCGAGGTGAAGATCCACGCCTTCGGCGAACCGTGCATCTCTTCCTTCATCGCCTCGCGGATGTCGAGCGGCGACTCGACCAGCCGCGCCTGCTGCGTCGTCAAGTCGAGCCAGCGGATCTTGCCGTCCTCGGCCGGCTGCGCGAAGCGCGCGGCCAGGGCCGCGAGGCGGGCGGCACGCTCGGCCAGGCGGACGAAATCCGGCGCGAGCTCGCTCACGGTCTCGAGCGCTTCGCGCGCCGCTGCACAGGTCTCGCCGACCTGCCGCAAGCCGGCGATGAAGTCGGCGTCGCCGCTGCGTTCGACCCAGCGCAGCTTCAGCGCGGCGCGGACCTCGCCGAGCCGGCCGACCGCGGCCAGCCGCAGGTCGCGCGCGCTCCGGTCACAGGCCGCGGCGAGCTCGGGCCACGGCAGGAGGCCGCGCGCCTGCTGCAGGCCGGCGGCCAGCATGTCGCGGGCGAAGTCGATCAGCTGCGACGAGCCGAGGATGGTGCCCAGGAACTGCACGCCCGCCTCGCCGAGCTGATGGGCTTCGTCGAAGACCGCGATCTCGACGCTCGGCAGCAGCTCGGCGACGCCGCTGTCGCGCAACGCCAGGTCGGCGAAGAACAGATGATGGTTGACGACCACGAGATCGGCCGCCATCGCCTCGCGCCGCGCCTTGTTGACGTGGCAGCCCTTGAACTGCGGACAGTCGCTGCCGAGGCAGTTCTCGCGCGACGAGGTGACCAGCGGGATGACGCTGCTGCGCTCGTCGAGGCCTTCGAGCTCGGCGAGGTCGCCGCTCGTCGTCGTCTGCGCCCAGGCCTCGATCCGGGCCAGCGCGCGCACCGCGAAACGATCCGGCAGCGGCGCCTCCTGGCGCGCGAGCCCGAGGCGATGGCTGCAGAGGTAGCTCGATCGGCCCTTCAGCAGGGCGATCGTCACCGGCACGCCGAGGGCGTCGCGCAGGCGCGGCAGGTCGCGCAGGAAGAGCTGGTCCTGCAGGGTCTTGGTCGCGGTGCTCAACAGGGTTCGCGCGCCCGAGAGCAGGGCCGGAACCAGGTAGGCGTAGGTCTTCCCCACGCCGGTACCGGCCTCGACCACGAGCGGCGCGCGCTCGTCGATCGCGCTCGCGACCGCGGCGGCCATCGCCAGCTGCTCGCCTCGTTCAGCGTGATGCGGATCGGCCGCCGCGAGCGCACCGCCTTCGGCCAGCGCGGCGCGGGCCGCGCGTTGCAGGGGGCTCATGGCGTCGTTGCCCGGGTCGTCGGCACGAGGCGTGGCCGCGCCGCTCATGCAGGCCGCGGCGGCTCGAGCTCGGCTTC
>Ga0163144_10013459_pt1 | contig 17082 bp, 13 predicted proteins | sample OliLak19BULKMAT1_FD_123175 | JGI IMG/M metagenome (GOLD analysis project Ga0163144, IMG submission 123175) | Freshwater microbial mat bacterial communities from Lake Vanda, McMurdo Dry Valleys, Antarctica - Oligotrophic Lake LV.19.BULKMAT1 | ecosystem: Environmental > Aquatic > Freshwater >... | reverse complement strand
TACAAAACGATGTATCTGTATATCCTGTGCCTTCTTACAAAACGTTATATGTAAAATTAGGCAATAGCAAAGGACTAGTTACTTCCAAAGTATATGACCTAGCTGGAACAGAATTGTTTGAAACCAATACCTACAGTATGGCTTCAGATTTTGTATTGGAATTACCAATAGAAACGCTTCCACAAGGAACATATATCTTGAAAATAATAACTAGCGATAGCATCGTTACCAAGAAGTTTATCAAAAACTAGTTTTTATCAATTTCTTACAAAAAGGCTGTCCGAATTTTTGGGCAGCCTTTTTTATGCATTTGAATCAAAGTTAGTTTTTGGCTTGATTCCAATTTCTTGTATTTCTCCCTTGTCCGTGTTCTTTGCTCATTGGTCTGTGGTACACCATAGGTGTCAACTTAAATAAACACAAAGATTATTAATAATTACCTGATACTGTGGTATTTCGCCTTTTGGAGATTCACAAATGCATACTTCAATATGAGGATAGAAAGGTTTATTTAACCACCTTTTTAGTCTTTTAGGATTTTGGATTGCCTTTCGTAGATATTCCGCATATTTTTTACATTTTTTATAGAATTTAATTACTCTTACTCTTTTGTCTTTATCAATAGTTCTTATTTAATGAGAGGCGAAATGCGACATAAAAATTCATCTTTTTTTTAAAATAAATAAATACCAAATGGGTAATAAAATTTATAATTATTCTACATAAAGGAGTAAATGCAAGAGCTACAATTTATTTTTTAGAATTTTTTATTTCATAAGTTCACAACTATTGTGGCACATAGACCACACTGGGAAAGTATATGATTGTCGTACAAGTTCAATTACTTGGTCTGCTGCTGGTCGTTTTTCAAAACTATATTTTATGCTCATTTTGTAATTTTTGCGTGTCGTTTAATGTTAAAGTTACGCACTGCCTTTTTTTGTCCTAACTTATGGAAATCGGAATTGTTACCACAATTCATCCAACCCCAACTCCTAATAGTGGCACATTTATTGGTTGCCCTCCTATACTGCTCCCTATCGAATAACCAATACAAAAACCACCTGCTGGACATTCCGAAAGTTTAAAACTTTCGGAATGTTAATCGTATCCGCTAATTTCCTGTCAACTTTTGCTCCAAATTTTGTAATTCTACCTTAAATTGCTCCCTTATATGAATTGCAAATGGATTGTCGTTCTCGATAGAGGTAAATAATTCCCAAGAATCGCCCCCCAAAAAGTTCTTAACATCCAGCAAACGCTCGTATGCACGAGTCTTCATTTCAAATTCTTTTACATCCATGGCAGACAATGCCCTAGCAATAAAATGAGTGAGGCCTTGCACATAGGCCATTTCCTTATCATGTTCCTCTGCTGTACGCAACAACACATTAAGCTTAAGTTGCTCAGATGCGAACCTCACAATGCAGTCCATTTTGCTGGTTCTCACTGGGCAAACTACAAAATTGAGCCCTTCGATGCCATTTTTACCGCTTTGAGGGCCAAATAAAGGATGTGTACCTACTATTTCACAGGTAGCAGGCAAGTATTTTAGCATCAACTCCACAGGTTTTAGCTTCACAGAGGCCACATCTACAACTATAGCATGGGGGTTTACGGCATGGCTATGTGCTTTTAGAAAGTCTTCGAAAAAACTGATATTGGTGCAAAGAATAATAATTTCCTTTTGCAAAGCTTCATCTAAAGCAGACCAGTGCACATGCAATGACAAGGCTTGCGATTCATAATTTGACCTACTCCAAGCAAATACATGGAAATGAGGTACGAGATAAGGAGCGATAAACTGGCCAAAAGTGCCAAAGCCAATGATAGACAAAGATTGCATGATAGCTAAAATTAATAAAATTACTGCAAATTAGAAGCCGTCTTAAAACAACATATAAGCATAATGAGCCTAAAATTAACAGTTTTCAGATATCACCAACCAAATTGAAAACATTCACTTAATTTTGTTTAGAAATTTTGGGGAGACTCCAGAAAAATTTATCGTCTTAACTTACAATATTCCCATGGATGTTTCAGTTGATATCAGCCTTTACCCTTTAGAGACCGAGTATATCGACACCATTTGGTCGTTTATAGAGGTGCTTAAAGTCAATAAAAATCTCACTGTGGTCACCAACGGGCTTAGTACTCAGGTTTTTGGTCAATATAACGAGGTGATGGCGGCACTTACCGCAGATATGCTGCAGGTTTTTGACGAGCATAGGGCAGTATTTGTGCTGAAAATTGCCAAAGGAATACATCGTTTAGAAAGTTAGTAAATCATGATTTTATTGGGTGCAGATTTAGTGGACTTCCTTATTATCTCGCTCAAATCGATAGCGGTATATGTGTTTATTCTTTTGGCCATTCGCATATTTGGCAAAAAAGAACTGGCACAATTGTCGGTTGTCGATTTGTTATTTATTTTGCTCATCAGCAATTCGGTGCAAAATGCCATGGAGAGCACTAACAGTACTTTGTTGGGCGGCCTTTCGGCAGCCCACGGGTCTATTTATATTCAACTATATTATCAAATTGCTAATCAAGCGATTTCCCCAATTTAGCAAAGCACTGCAAGGCGAAGAGCTGGTATTAGTTTACATGGGCAAAATATTAAAAAGCAATTTAGAGAAATCGATGTTCGGCACCGATGAGCTACAGGCCTCAATTTGCGAGCATGGAATAAAACACATGGAGGAGGTAGATTTGGCCGTATTATAAGTAGATGACAACGTAAACGTGATGTCGGGCATTTTCCTCTACCATTTTTTGAAAAGACGGAAGGCCAAAAAGAAGCTGCGTTAGCAATGTATTAACCCAGTTATATGTAGTACCGCTTTGCAAATACCAAATACAGGGTTACTTTAGTGATTATTTTCAATACAAGATACGTTTTATGCAACAAATATTTAGAGTTTCTATAGCAATATTAGCCCTTATAAGCTTGTTTTCTTGTGGCAAAAAAGAGACTTCCAATGCGACCGAATTAAGACCCGCAAAGGGAGACCGAAATTATGGCGGGGTTTTTCGGATGAATGAATCTGAAAATATCAAAACGCTTTTTCCACCTTCGATCACCGATGCGTTTTCGTACCGCATAGCCAACCAAATATATGAGGGGTTGCTCAAGTTCGACCAAGAATATTTGACTTTGAAAAATGGAATAATTGAAGGCTACTCAGTAAGCGAAGATGGTCTTACCTACACTTTTAATTTGAAGAAAGGAGTGAAGTTCCACGATGCCGATTGTTTTGGCGATGGCAAAGGCAGGGAAGTTACCACTGAAGATGTAAAATATTGTTTTACCTATTTGTGTAGTTACAATGCCCACAATTTGGGTTTTGAAGTTTTTAAGGGCGTTTTAAAAGGGGCAGATGCCTTTTTCGAAGCCACTAAGCAAGGCGAAAAACCTCGTAGCGGTATTGAAGGCTTGAAAGTGATCGACAAATACACCATCCAATTTCAGCTCGAAAAGAAATCTTCTTTGTTTCTCTACAATTTGGCTAGGCCATACACCTACATCTACCCTAAAGAGGCTTTCGACAAGTATGGCCTCGATATGCGAGTGAAACCTGTAGGAACTGGCCCATTCTACGTTTCATCGATAGACGAAGATATTGTGGTAATCTTAAAGAAAAACAACGCTTACCATGCTTTCGATTCATTGGGAAATCGTTTGCCTTTTTTAGAAGCATTGGAAATCAGGTTTTTAAAAGATAGAAAAGCAGAACTGTTGGAATTCAAAAAGGGCAATTTTGAAATGATTTATCACCTGCCCACTGAGCAAATCATTGAAATAGTGGAAGACGCCTTGAACAAGACTAAGCAAGGGCAATATACCAAATACACCATGCAAAGAGAGCCTGAGATGTCTAGCCATTACCTAATGTTTAACCAGCAAAACGAATTATTCAAGAATAAGAACCTGCGAAAGGCCATTTCATTTGGCATTGACCGCACTAAAATACTGGAATATGTATTGCAGGGTGAAGGGTTTAAAGCTGGTGTGAATGGCATAACACCGCCAGTTTTCGATGGTTACGACATATCAAAAATTAAGGGCTATGACCTAGATTTAGATTCTGCTCATTACTACCTTACAAAAGCAGGTTACCCTGAAGGCAAAGGATTTCCGAAAACAGTTATTTACCTAAACTCTGATGGCGAAAGAAATGTGCGTGTGGTGGAAGAGGTACAAAAAGAACTCAAAGACAACTTAAATATTGAGATTGAGATACAGGTATTGCCATTTGCACAACATTTAGAAAATGCCATGAACGGCAAATCTGAATTTTTCAGAATAGGCTGGATTGCAGATTTCCCAAATCCAGAAAATTTCCTTTATTTATTCTACGGAAAAAATGTGCCTACCGATAAAAACGAAGTATCATTCCCTAACCTTTCGAGGTACAAAAATGACGCTTTTGATGCCAATTACGACAAAGCAATGGCAACCACCAATCTTGATGAAACTGTGAATAGTTTACTGAAGGCCGAGCAAGTTCTGCTCAATGATGCTGGAGTAATTGTGCTGTGGTACGATGAGGGATACAGGCTTTTACAGCCTTATGTGCAGAACTTTCCAAATAACCCTATGCAATACAGAGATCTTTCGGATGTATATTTCGCAAACCCTGAAACCCCAACAAAAAAATAACAGCAACAAAAAAAGCCCTGAAATATCGGGGCTTTTTTTGTTGCTATGCACTATTCATGTTGACCGACAAGGGCTCGAACCTCGACTCTTTTGGACCAAAACCAAACGTGTTGCCAGTTACACCATCGGTCAGTTTTTGAATTTGGACTGCAAATATAGCAGCCTTAATTATATCACAAAACGAAAAAGAGATATTATTTATTTTTTTGACATCAACAAATACTTAATTCTTTCCTGCCAATTGCCCACAAGCAGCATCTATATCTTTTCCTCTGCTTCTGCGAATGGTTACGTTCACTCCCCTGTTTTCTAGGTAGTTTTTAAATTTGCCTAGCCTATCGTCATCAGCGTTTTTGTATTCGGCTTCGCTAATGGGGTTGTACTCGATAATATTTATTTTGCAAGGCACATGCTTTGAAAACTTTAATAAATCTTCCGCATCTTTCAGCGTATCGTTGAAATCTTTAAACACGATGTATTCATAAGTGAGCATATTTCCATTTTTTGCATGGAAATATTTCAATGCCTCGGCCAACGCTTCCAGTGTATTGCTTTCATTTATGGGCATAATTTGGTTTCTTTTCTCATCGTTGGCCGCATGAAGCGAAAGGGCTAGCTTGCATTTAAAACCATCATCTGCCAGTTTCACTATCATTTTTGCAACCCCTGCTGTAGATAGTGTAATCCTGTTTCTAGACATATTCAGACCATCAGCGGCCGTGATTCTATCTATGGACTTTAGCACATTGGTGTAGTTGAGCAAAGGTTCGCCCATGCCCATAAACACGATATTGGATAATGGTCTTTGGTACGTTTCCTCAGCCTGCTTGCGAACCTCCACCACCTGATCGTAAATTTCGGCAGGGTCGAGATTCCGCACACGATCCATATAACCAGTGGCACAAAATTTGCAAGTGAGCGAGCAACCTACTTGCGAAGACACGCAGGCTGTCATGCGGTCGTCAGCTGGTATCAGCACACTTTCAATGATATTTCCATCATAAAGTTTGAAAGCAGATTTTATAGTGCCGTCACTGCTTACTTGCTTTTTATGTAAACTGAGGGTGTTGAACACATATATTTCGTTGAGCTCCGCTCTGGTATTCAACGAAATATTGGTCATGTCATCAAAACTTAGGGCAGATTTTTCCCATATCCATTCGTGAATTTGCTTTGCACGGAATGGCTTTTCGCCCAAATTTTCCAAAACCTGCTTAATATCTTCAACTGATGCTCTACGAATGTCTTTTTTAGTGATTGTTGGGTGCATAGTGCAAAAATATGCCATTTTGAATTGAGGTACTAGAAAATTATTTTCCTAACCATACCTGTTACAAATATTGGTCTTTGAAACTTACTTAAACCATCAAATTGTAAAATCAGTGAAATGTGTAAAGCTTGTAGTACAAAATGTAATGCTTAATGAAAACAAAACCGCTTTATTTGCAAACCAATTTTTATAACTTTTAAATTACACATTTATGAAAAAATTATCGTTAGTAGCCCTATTATTGTTAACCATCGGAATTGCACAAGCCCAATATAAGCTCGCGAAAGGCAATGCACAGCTCAATGCAGGAGTTGGCTTTTCTGGCTGGGGTATTCCAGTATATTTTGGCTTTGATTATGGCGTGCACAGAGACATTTCGATAGGCGCAGAGCTTTCCTTTCGATCTTATACCAATAGATGGGGCTATTACGACAAAGGCAATAACCTCCGAAATGACAATTTTACGCACAGCATATTTGGTGTTTCTGCCAATGGTAATTATCACTTCAATACGCTACTTAAAATCCCCAAAGAGTGGGATTTCTATGCAGGTTTAAATTTGGGCGTCTATTTTTGGTCTTCACCATCGGTTTACAACGGCAATGGAGGTACGCAGTTGGGTCTGGGAGCTCAGGTTGGGGGCAGGTATTATTTTACTAAAAACTGGGGTATCAACCTAGAGCTTGGTGGAGGCAATGTATTTAGTGGTGGCAAATTTGGAGCTACTTACGCCTTTTGACAGGTATCGAAATCCTGATTTAGGCAATTGAATAGATTTTCGTAAAGAAACTGACACTGCGAATGTGCACCTCATTTATAAAAAGAAGAGTCCGAGAATCTTTGCCATCTAATCAAATCAATTAAATATGCAGGTAGTTTAACAGGTTTTCACAGGCAAAAATGTACATCACCTTGACAGCTCATTTATTGTTAGAATACTGCGAAAACCTGTGCTTACTACCAAATCACTGTTCCTAATGAAGCAATAGCCCTCTCATTTTTGCGTTCCTTAAATAGAGCCATCAATTATGATTTAATTCAAGTCATAGCTATTCGTTCCCGTAATGTGGATATATTGCCACTTTGCTTTCACAAATTTGTAGTTGATGAAAAAAGCATTATATTTAATTGGTTTCTTGTTTTTTGGTTTGGGAAGTGCCGTATCTCAAAATACCCAACTGCAAGCGGCAGATAACAAGGAGAACCTCTTCGGCCACGGTTTAGAGCTATTGGCTTTGGATCAATACGATGCAGCCCACATCATTTTCTCCAAGTATATAATACTATATTCTAACGACCTAAAATCTGTAGATGCAGCGTATTATGAGGCGTTCTGCAAACTACGAATGAACAATCCGCAGGGCGAAATTCAGATCAGGAAATTTGTAGTGCAACACCCCAATCACCCGAAAGCAGTTTTCGCTAACTACGATTTGGGTAGTTATTATTTCTCAATAAAAAATTATCAGCAAACTATCGAATATCTCAAATTGGTGAATTTGACTCAATTGGATGAAGAGAACAGATTGGAATGCAATTTCAAATTGGGCTACGCCTACATGAATACCAAAGATTTTGACAAAGCAGCAAGTGTATTCCAACGACTAAAATCTACCAAAAACAAATATACATACGCTGCCAACTACTATTTAGGCTATGTCAATTATAAAAATGGCCTTTACGAGCTTGCCGAACAAAATTTAAAAAAAGCGAGCGAAAATGGGGCTTACAAGTCGCTTGTACCACAGGTATTGGTGAACGTATATAGCCGCCAGAAACGCTACGATACATTAATTGCCTATGGCAAACGCACACTTTCCTCCCAAGAAAGTATTAAAAATATGGAGGAAGTATATGTTTACACAGCAGAGGCTTACTACCAGAAAAAAGACTATGAAAATGCCGTGGCATATTTCGAAAAATTTTTAGCTGCCAGTGGTAAGATGAACGATGGTGCCACTTTTAGATATGGGTTTTCACTTTATAAAACCACCAAATACGAAGCAGCTGTTGCCCAGTTGAAATCAATTGCAGAACAATATGACTCTACTGGGCAAGCTGCAGGCTATTATTTGGGTCTTTCATGGTTGAAAACCGATAATAAAGCGTTTGCTTTGAATGCCTTTGCCCAGGCTCGAAAAATGACATTCAATCGAAATATCAGTGCTCAATCTACGATCGAGTATGGTAAATTAGGCATCGAATTGCAGAAATACACCGAAGTAATAGAGGCAATGAAGGAGTTTTTGAAACGCTATAATGAAGGGGCTGAGGTAGAAACGGCCAATGCCTTGTTGAGCGAGGCCTACCTGCACACCAATGACTACATAGCGGCCCTTTCACACATAGAATCTGTGAAGCAAAAATCTCCAGCTCTTAATAAAACCTACCAGCAAATTGCATTTTATAGAGCTGTGAATCTATATAATGAAGAGAAATATACCGAAGCGATAACGCTGTTTGAAAAATCGCTTCAGCACGATATCGACAAAGAAATTACTTTGCAATGTCATTTTTGGTTGGCAGAGGCCTACTCTACACAGAAAAGATATGATGAAGCAATTAGCAATTATGTCAAAGTACTCAGAAGTACATTTCGAACCACTACTGAAATTGAAGCCAAAAACTTTTATGGATTAGCTTATGCTTATTTCAACAAACAGGAATACGGGAAAGCGTTGCTAAATTTCAAAGATTACTTAGAAGAGAAAAAGAGAATACCCCAAAAAGAATTCACCTGCGATGCATACTTGAGATTGGCAGATTGCTATTATGCAGTAAAAAAATACAATGAGGCGCAATTGACGTATCAAATAGCAATTGAAAACCAATGCAATAATCAGGATTATGCCTTTTTGCAACGAGGCATCAATTTAGCTCTGAATAACAAAGAAGAGGAGGCAAAAAAAACACTTGCCAACATCAATCCCGATTCGAAACTATACTACGATGCTTTGTACAATATGGGCCTCATCGATTTTGAAAACACCAAATACAGCCCGTCAATTCCTGTGTTTTCAAAGATCATAAATGACAGAAACTCAAATATTTACATTCCTCTGGCGTTGCAAAAACGAGCGGTGGCCTACAACAATCTGAAGCAATACCAAAAAGCGGCAGACGACTACCAAACTATCCTTACTGATTACCCAAAAAGCAAAGTCACATCTAATGCCTTAGTGGGTTTGCAAGATGCGCTTTCACGCCTAGGCAAATCGGATTTAATGGACTCTGTGATTCAAAACTACAAAGCAGTAAACCCGAAAGATGCCCAACTTGAAAAACTAGAATTTGAAAAAGCCAAAAACTGGTATTTCGATCAAAACTATGCTTTGGCAGTGAGCAACTTAGAAAAATTTTTGGTCGGTTATCCAAACTCTTCATTTTTATCCGATGCCAAATACTACTTGGCAGACAGCTATTGGAAGACAAAAAACTTTGCCTCTGCCAAAGAAACATTCGATGAGGTGATCCAAGAGCATAATAAAAGTACTTTTTACAACCGTTCGCTTCAGAAAATGGCTGAAATACACCTGGACGAAAAAGAATATAGCGATGCCATCGTGAATTACAATCTATTAACGCAAGCCTCCACCAATCAAAAAGAACTTTCCAATGCCTGGAACGGATTGATGATAGCCCACTACGAACTCAAAAACTACGATTCAACAGCATTGTTCGCAAACCTGATTTTAGAAAAGGGTAAAATATCGACCATTATAGCCAACAGAGCTACCCTTTATTTGGCAAAATCGGCTATAGAGCAAGACAGTAAAAATGCCCAAGACTTGCTCATCAATTGCTTCAACATTGCCCAAGACATTTCTGGTGCAGAGGCTATGTATTTGTATGCCAACACGTTGAGTGAAGAAAAAATATACAAACTATCTCTAGAAGTGTTGTTCGATATGGCTACTCGCTATGTAAGTTATGAAAAGTGGATTGGCAAAGCTTTCATGCTCATTGCAGAAAACTACATATCCCTTGGCGAAAATTACCAGGCGAAAGCAACCTTGGCTTCCATTGTAGAAAAGTCGAAGGACAGTGAACTGACCGAAAAGGCGAAGGCTAGATTAGCAGAAATTAACGAAAACTAAATACAGAATTTCAATTCAGTTTTTGGATAAATTAATAAGTCGATTTAAGGACTAAAAAGTACTACCCGCATGATGAACGCAACTGCAACAGTAAAATCGTATAGCTATCCAAAAGCTGGTTCACTGCTTTGGAGCAAGCTATGGCTGCTATTTGGGTTAGTAGTTTCCGTGTTGATGTTAGCAGCACAAGTTCGAATAGATGACAATGGCGACATTGAAAACACTGAAATTGTAATTGAAAAAAACAAGAAAATAGTGTTTCCGGAGATACAAAAGAAGTTTGAGAAAATAGTACTTCCACAAAAAAAAGTGAATACCGACCCCAAAGAGTACCAGTTTAAAGAATTGCAGGCTCCTGTCGCAGATATAGATACCAAGATCAAAATATCAACTATCAAAGACGATATGGCTGCCAAGAACAAAATGAATTATGTTAGAGGTGGTCTCGGAAACTATCTCACCACGTACCTTGAAGGCCAACTGCTAATGAAAAACAACCCTAGCTACCAAGTAGGATTGCATGCCCGTCACTTCGGTTCTATATTAGGTCCGGTAGCCAATTCGCTTACTAGTTCCAATGCGGTAGAAGCAAACGCCAAGTATTTTTTTCCAAAGGCAGTTCTTTCGGCCTCAGCTGAATATGCGCGCACTGTGGTAAACTACTATGGCTACAACCAAAGTGCCATTAATAATGACGATAGCAAGTTGAAGGACTCCATTTATCAAGTTTACCAACAATTTGGAATCCGCACCGAACTTACCCAAGTTGACACCCTTACTAAAATCCAGTACAACTTAAAAGCCAACTATTTCCAGTTCGGCAACCGATATAAAAACAGTGAAAATGAATTTGAAATTGCAGGAACGGCAGCTTATGAGTTAGATAAATCGAGCAAACTTCGTATTGGCACCCATGTCTCAGCTACCAGCTATGCAGACGCTAAGGAATCTTTAGGCCGGTACTTGTTCACTATTAGGCCGGAATATGAGCGGAAATTACTGGGAGATAAACTGATAGTGCGAGGTGGACTAAACTTTGCCTATGAAAATGACACACTTGCGAACAGCAATAGAGCACATATTTACCCAGTGCTCAATGCCGAATACCAATTACTGAGCAAACTAAACTTGTATGCCGGCCTAGATGGTGGAATGGAGAAAAACCTATACCGAACTTTTGTAAATCAAAATCCATTTTTAGGCCTCACCCCTACCCTACTCCACACTAATAAAGCATATGAATTCTATGCTGGACTAAGAGGAAACATAACAAATACCATTCATTTTAAAACCACATTGTCATATATAGCTTATCAAAATTTAAGTTTTTATGTCAATAAAGCAACCGACAACTCCAAATTTGACATACATTACGACAACGCCAAGGTAGTAAAATGGAAAACAGAGTTGGGCTACGAACCATTACAAACAGTGAAGTTGGGCTTAAGAGCCACCTATTTTAACTATCAAACTGACACCTTGAGGCAGGCTTGGCACAGGCCAACGTTCGATGCCACTGCCTATGCATCGTACAACATGTTCAATAAAATCTGGTTCACAACAGAAATTTACTACATGGCAGGCATTAAAGCTAAAGACGTCAAGACAGGCACTCAAATCAATTTAAATGATATTGTGGATATAAATATTTCTGCAAACTACAAAATCAATGATAGATTCTCGGTTTTTGCCTACTTTTACAATATATTGTCACAAAACTACCAGAGATATTATCTATATCCATCGAAAGGAATTACAGTGATGGGAGGATTGGCATTTACATTCTAAGCAGTGAAAGCAGTGGTTGAGAAATATTTGAGGGAACTTCTATACGATTTTGATTGCATAATTATTCCCAACTTTGGCGGATTCATAGCCACTTACATGGGTGCAGAAATCAGCATTGCCAAAAATAAAATTGCCCCATCGAGAAAACAGATCGCTTTTAACGCCAAATTGACTGCAAATGACAGTTTGTTGGTCGATTATATTGCCAACAATGAAAATATTAGTATTTTAGATGCATACAATGCTGTAGATAGCTATGTAGCAGAAATAAAAAATCTTGTAAAGGAAAATTCGCAATATACAATCGATTCTCTAGGAAGAATTTATTTGAATGACGAAGGAAGTTATAATTTTGAGCAATATTTACGATTTAATTATTTGAAGGAGAGCTTCGGGCTTCCTGACCTATATTTCAAACCTATTGATAGAACCTTAGATTCAAAAACTTTATTTAAACCCAAAAAACCAAAGCTTATGGCTTCAAATACCTACAACGAGCTAGAAGAAGACGATGACACCGTAAATCAATACGATGACATGGAGATGGAGGAGGTAGATCTGGAAGAGTTTGAAAGGGGAAAACAGAAGAAGAAATCTGAAAATTTGGCCATATATTATGTAATGGCCATCATGGCGCTTGTAATTACTGCCGGCACTGCCTACTATTTAAATATGAATAAAGAGACGTACGCTATTGGTAGCTTCAGCCCACTTACACTATTTGGGGGAGGCGAAGAATCTTCGAAAGAAGAAGCAGACAATAAACTGCTTCCCAACGAAAGCGATGAGCAACCTGCCGATGGTGAGGCTAGTACCCAAGGTGACGATAACTACAATCCACCTACCGATGACTCATATTCAACACAGGAAACCCCTTCCAATCTTCCCTCTCAAAAGGCAGTATTGCCGGTGCAATCGAATATAGATCCTGAAAACATAATTGACTCAAGAACAGGAAGATTTTACATTGTAGCTGGTGGTTTTAAAAGTAAAAACAAAGCTGGTAATCTGCTCAATGAATTGATAAATGCTGGCAATGCTTCTAAAATCATTGATTCTTATTCAGAATCTGGTGTTTACAGGGTTTCCGTAGCCGATTTTTCAACTTATGAAGAAGCACAATCGCAAAAGAAATCTTATATAGAAACTTATGGAGAAGATCTCTGGGTGCTAGGTTATTAGCAAGGCATCCAAAACGTATTACCTAATTGCGGTACTTGCTGGTGATTTGAGAGCACATTATATTTGAACTCTAACGATCAATTGTTTTTTTAAAAAATATTACTTAAAATGCTCAGCTTCTTTTATCCATTATTGCAAATTACAACTGGGCAATCTGAATTGGGTATAGACTCTCCTGAGGCAGGCACCACTGTCGACATAACACTCATCGATTTGGTAATGAAAGGCGGTATCATCATGATTCCGATATTTATTTTGTCATTCATCGCTATTTATATCATTGCCGAACGGGTAATGGCCGTGAGAAAAGCAGGCAGAAATGCTGATTCATTGCTCGCAGCTATTACACCATCTATCAAAACAGGTGATATAAATACGGCTCGGACACTACTAAACAAAGAAAATTCGGCAATAGGAGCTATTTTAAGTAAAGGCGTAGCTAAAATTGGAAGCCCAATAAAGCAAATTGAGAATGCAATGGAAGCCACTGGAAAGCTGGAGATCATGAAGCTGGAGAAAGGCTTAGCAGTTTTGGGAATAGTAGCTGCTATTGCGCCCATGTTGGGCTTTGTGGGTACGATATCAGGTGTGATCAAGATTTTTTACAATATTTCACTGGCCGACAATATCAGCATAGGGCTGATTGCTGGCGGCCTATATGAAAAAATGGTGACCAGTGCCGCAGGGCTAATTGTAGGCATAATCGCACACACTGGGTATCACTACATCAATATGCTGATCGAAAACCAGGTATTGAAACTAGAGACGGCCTCGCTAGAGTTTACCGAATTGCTCTCTGAATAGACCTCTATTCCACATTGGTGCGAAGAGTGAGTCAAAATTCGGACAAAGAGATTATACGCAAGCTGAAGATCAGTAAATCACCTTCCGTAAATAGTATTACCACTGCTGAGCCCTGCCAAAAGTTGAATTAAGATTAGCCACAGTAACTGCCATAAAGCTGAAACCAAAAGCTTTATGGCATTCGATCGGCTTGCGATAGATATAACTCGCAAAGCAGAAAGAAGATCATTCTACACTGGTTTATTCACTAATGCAGCAATTTATACATTTAAAAGCAAGGGAATAGATGAACAGAAAACAATCTTTTCGAGCTCTTTCCCTCATAATTCTCCAATAATTGGCAGGGCAATTAGCCCTTCTCAAATGATCAGGGAAATCATCGTTTACTTTTGAAAATCAAAAGAATATGTATACCCTCAAATTATAGTTTTATTTTTGCCTTGCATTCCTTATAATTCATGTACAGATACCTACTCTTTTTATTGATTGCCTTGGCTGTTGTGGCTTGCCATCCTGAAGACAATCGCAATAGTGCCAAATTCAGAGAGGAAATGGAAAGCCGCAAATTGCAAAGGGTTACAGAAGGGCAACTTATTGCATTTGCCATGAGAATTGGTAAAAAATTGCTTGATACTACCACCAAATCGCTCAACCCAGAATTCCTTCGAAAGGTAGATTCCGCTTATGGAATTACGATAATTGACTACAAGGCAGGGCAGATTGAGGCCAAAAGTAAATTGGCAGAAATTGAAGAAGCATATATTTACAATCAATCAAATAACATTGTATCAGAAGATAACCTTCAAAAGCAGGGCGATACCTTGCTCATTTACACGCGTCCAGTGGTTGTAAACAGCACATTATCTGGAATTTACGCTGCTTTCATGGAGAAGAAAAAATTAGTTAAAAAGTACACTGACAAAACAATTCGATTCGAATTTTAAACCAATAAATGAGCCTCAAGCAGTAGTTGGTGGCTTTTATTATTATGAATTATACTTTCTTGATCAAAGGCACTTGGATTTCATTACTGGCTGTTATTTTAGCCATCATCATCTACATTACTTCAGTCAATTTCAATCTCTTGGGGCTATTTGGCTCGATGCCAAGCTTAGAAGTGCTTGAGAACCCCGAAAGCGAGGTGGCTTCCGAATTGTATTCTTCCGATGGTGTTACCATCGGCAAGTATTTCAGAGAAAATCGATCTCCGGTAGCGTACGAAGTTATTTCTCCAAACTTAATCAAGGCACTGCTTGCTACTGAAGATATTCGATTTGAAGAACATTCGGGCATAGATATGAAAGGGATTTTCGCAATTGCCTATTATCTTGTCAAAGGTGACAATCGCGGTTCGAGCACCATTTCACAGCAGCTAGCTAAGAACTTGTTCAGCACCCGCTCTGAGAAATATGAAGGATATTTATCAAAAAATGGCTTGATGCGAAAGGTAATTATAAAAACCAAAGAATGGATAACAGCCATAAAAATTGAAAGAGCCTATACTAAAAAAGAAATTATCACCATGTATTTGAATACTGTCGATTTCGGAAGCAATGCTTTTGGTATCAAGGTTGCGGCACAGACATTCTTTACCACTTCACCCGATAGCCTCACAATTCCGCAATCTGCCATTTTGGTAGGGGTGTTGAAAGCACCATCGTTGTATAGCCCAGTTTACAATCCTGAGCGGGCTTTAACGAGAAGAAACACGGTTTTGGCACAAATGGAAAAATATAGATACATTACATCCGATGAATTGGCGGTGTTCAAAGCCCAGCCTTTGGCCTTGAAATACAATGTAGAAAACCACAACCAGGGCATAGCCACCTATTTTAGAACAGTGGTAAATAATTATCTCGTTGGCTGGTGTAAGGCCAGAGGTTACGATTTATATGCTGACGGATTAAAAATATATACTACCATAGATGCACGTCTGCAGCAATATGCCGAAAAAGCTATAGAAAAGCATTTGCGGTTTATACAAAACCAGTTTTACATGCATTGGGCGGGCAAAAACCCTTGGGTAGATGAAAATTTTCGTGAAATTGCGGGCTTCATTGAGTCCGAAATGCCGAGGACGGACACTTATAGGTATTTGAAAGCAAGGTACAACGACAACCAAGATTCGATCAATTACTATCTTAATAAGAAAAAGCCTATGCGGATATTTTCTTGGAAAGGCGAAAAAGACACTACTTTTAGCTCAGTCGATTCGGTGCGATATTACAAGAAAATACTCAATGCAGGTTTGCTTTCTGTAGAACCAGAAACGGGGCACATCAAGGCATGGGTAGGGGGCATCAACCACAAATACTTCAAATTTGATCACGTAAAGCAAAGCAAACGCCAACCTGGCTCCACTTTTAAGCCTTTTATCTACGCTGCGGCTATGGACAATGGCTATTCGCCATGCTTCAAAGTAAAAGACGAGCCAGTCTCTTTTTATGATGAATATTCTGGCACTACTTATACCCCTCAAAATTCAGATGGGCCATCTACTGGCGAAACCCTCACTTTGCGTCAGGCCTTGGCTAGGTCGATAAATACTGTGGCGGCATACCTGATCAAAAAACTCACTCCGCAAACCGTAGTAGATTACGCCAGAAAACTTGGCATCAAAGGCAATTTGGATGCCGTGCCAGCACTTACGTATGGCGTAGCCGATGTATCCATTTATGAATTGGTGGGAGCATTCAGCACTTTTGCCAACCGGGGCATGCATACCGAGCCTGTTTTTATCACCCGCATTGAAGATAAAAATGGCAATATTATTGAAGAAATAGTGCCAAAAAAAGAGGAAGTATTGAATGAAGAAACGGCTTACACCATGCTTTATATGCTGAAAGGAGCAACAGAAGAGAAGGGCGGAACTGCCTTAGGATTGCGAAGATACCCAAATTTATGGGGCGATGGCAACGAGATTGGGGGCAAAACGGGCACTACACAAAATTTTTCTGATGGCTGGTTTGTGGGGGTAAATCAAAACTTGGTAACTGCCATTTGGGTAGGTGGCGACAACCGTAGCATCCACTTTCGAGATTGGCAATTTGGGCAAGGTGCAAAACTTGCATTACCCATTTACGGTTTGTATATGAATGATGTGTATGGCGATCCTAAATCTAGCATAAAGAAATCGGCTTTTAAGAAACCCGCAGGTTATTCAGTGCAGTTAGACTGTAAGAGATTCAATAATGCTCAAGTGGTAGATTCCGATTCGAGTGGTTCCAATCCAAGAATTTATAAGCCACAAAATAATTTGGAGGGGATAAATTAATGCG
>Ga0163144_10013456_pt1 | contig 17084 bp, 12 predicted proteins | sample OliLak19BULKMAT1_FD_123175 | JGI IMG/M metagenome (GOLD analysis project Ga0163144, IMG submission 123175) | Freshwater microbial mat bacterial communities from Lake Vanda, McMurdo Dry Valleys, Antarctica - Oligotrophic Lake LV.19.BULKMAT1 | ecosystem: Environmental > Aquatic > Freshwater >... | reverse complement strand
GTACAGATTCACAAAGACGCAATGCTGCTGTCAGCGGCCACCGGATTGCGCATTGGGCTGGCCTTTGGCGGCGTGGATTACGAGAAGCAAAAGCGCGAGCTGGCGGCCGGGGTTGACGTACTGATTGGCACGCCTGGGCGGCTCATCGACTTCTACAAGCAGCATTTTTACCGCCTGAGTGAGGTGGAGGTGGTGGTGGTGGACGAAGCTGATCGCATGTTCGATCTTGGCTTCATCGCCGACTTGCGCTACCTGTTGCGCAAGCTGCCGCCGCGTACCGAACGCCAAAGCCTGATGTTCTCGGCCACCTTGAGCCTGAAAGTGCTCGAGCTGGCATACGAGCACATGAATGAGCCAAAGAAACTGCAGGTTGAAGACGAATCGATCACTGCAGCGCGGGTGAAACAGTCGGTTTACTTCCCGGCCAGCGACGAAAAGCTGGCCCTGCTGCTGGGTCTGATGGCCGAGATCGAACCCACGCGCTCAATCGTGTTTGTCAACACCAAGCATGTTGCAGCCAAGATTCACGCTCGTCTGGCGCGGGTTGGATTGCCGGCCGCAATCCTTTCCGGCGATGTGCCGCAGAAGAAGCGGCTGAAGCTTTTGGAGCGCTTTTCAAAGGGCGAAATCGGCATTTTGGTGGCGACCGATGTGGCGGCGCGCGGACTGCATATTCCCGATGTCAGCCACGTGTTCAATTTTGATCTGCCACAGGACGCAGAAGACTACGTGCACCGCATCGGACGCACGGCGCGCTTTGGTTCGTCTGGAAATGCCATCAGCTTCGCGTGCGAAAACTATGCAATCAGCCTGCCGGATATTGAGCGCTACATCGGACTCAAAGTGCCGGTGGAGAGCGTGCGCGCGGAACTGCTGAAAATGATTCCCAAGCCGGTGCACGTGAGTGACGAGATTCGCCTGGAAGCATCGCCCGAGGCGCTGCGCGCCGATCAGGCCGAGATGTTGGAAAAACAGGGTGGTGGTGGCAACAAGAAGAGCCCGCATCGGCGTAAGCCCGGCGGCGGCGGGCGCTCCGGTGCGAAGCCGGCGCCGCGTTCAACGCCGAAGATCTCAGGACCCGCATGATTTCAGGCAAGGCCTCGCTTGCACTTGCCCGCGTCGCGCTGCTTTCAAGCGGCGTATTTGCGGTCTGGAGCGCGTTCCAGCTGGTCTGGAGCATGCTTGGGGCAAGTTCGGCGACTCAGCTCAGCACCACGCTGTCCTTGCCCGCCTCGCATTCGGCGGCTGATCAGGCGCCGCAGCTGCCGTTATCGGCCTATAACCTATTTGGTCAGATTGGACAGAGCGCTGGCGCCGCGCCGGCGGCTCCGGAGACGGCACTGAACGTCACCCTGCGCGGCATTGTTGGGGCCAAGAATCCGGAAGACGGCATTGCGATCATCGCGGACCCCAATGGTGACGAAGAACCCTACACCGTCGGGCAAAGCGTGGCCGAAACGGGTGCGGTGCTTGAGGCGGTGTACGCGGATCGGGTCATTTTGCGCATCGCCGGGCGCCAGGAAACCCTGACTTGGCCGAAGCTTGCCGCCGTCACCTTGGGCCGTGCGCCACCGCGTGCGGCCATGCTCCCGCAGCCGGCCATTGCCGCGCCACCCGCGTTGCCAGCACCGCTGCCCGGTGAGGCGGCGCCGTTCATCAATCCAAATATGAACATGACGCCGTTCGAGGCCGTTCGCGAGGCGGCAATCAAGGATCCAAACGCCTTCATGAAGCAGGTTCAGGTCATTCCGCAGTGGCAAGATGGCAACCTGTCCGGCGTTAAATTGAGCTTCGGCGCCAATGCGGCCGTTGCCGAGCAGGCGGGCCTGCGCGCCACCGACGTGGTGGTTGCGGTCAACGGTGTGCGCATCGACTCCATCGATCAGGGCCTGAAAGTGGCAGAATCGCTGCGCAGCGCCAATCGCTTGTCCGTGGTGGTGCGCCGCGATGGGCGCGAAGTGCCATTGCCAGCGATCGAACTGCAGTAGCGCGTTATGATCCGGCTGCGTGTTTTCATTCGTCTGTAAAAACAACGTTTTACAAGACATAGCTGAAGTGATTTATACTCGCGCGTAGTCGCCCACAAACCCGAACTTGAACCCGCTACTGATTGGAATATTCATGCGAACCATGCTCCGAGCCGCTCTGCTGATCGCCTGCATGAGCAGCGCCGCGCGCGTTGGCGCCGACGCTGCCGGTGGCGCGCCCTATGCGCTGAACATGAAGGACGTCGACATCAACGCCGTGGTTGCCACGGTTGCCGAGATCACCGGCAAAACCTTTGTCGTCGATGCCCGCGTGCAGGGCAAAGTAAACGTGATTTCCACGCAAGCTGCAAGCAAGCAAGAACTGTACGAAATGTTTCTGTCGATCCTGCGCGTGAACGGTTTTGCGGCGATCGACGACGGCACCTCGATTCGCATCGTGCCCGAGTCGATAGCGGCTCAGGACGGCAATGTTGGGTTGAGTGACGGCCGCATGGGTGACGACATGACCACCCGCATGATCACGCTCAAGCATATGAACCCGAATGAGGTGATTACGGTTTTGCGCCCTTTGATTCCGCAAACCGGACAAATGCTGGCGCACGCGCAAAGCAACTCGATCATCGTGGCGGATCGCCTCAGTAACGTGCTGCGCTTGGAGGCGATCATCAAGCGGCTCGATCAGGCCTCGCAGAGCGACATCGAGGTGCTCCCGCTGCAGTACGCCAATGCGGCGGAAATTGCGCGCATGCTGGCGCAACTCAACGGCACGGCCGACGGTGGCAAACTGGTCGCCGATCAGCGCACCAACAGCATCATCATGTCGGGCGAGCCATCAAAGCGCCTCAAGTTGAAAGCGCTGGTTGCCGTGCTTGACACACCGCTGAACGCCAACGACAGCGCGCAAGTGATCTATTTGCGCTACGCAAAAGCGGAACAAATCGCGCCGATTCTGGACGCCATGCTCAAAGGCGGTGCCTTGGCCGCAAGCGCGCCGCCAGCCGGAGGCGGCGGGAGCAGCAGCGTGCAGGCCAGTGGCAACACGCTCATCCAGGCTCACAAAGAAACCAATGCTTTGATCATCAGCGCACCGCCGGCCGTGTTTCGCGCCGTGCAGGACGTGGTGCGCAAGCTCGACATCCGGCGCGCGCAGGTGCATATCGAAGCCATTGTGGCTGAGGTTAGCGACGAAACAGCCAAGGAACTGGGCATTCAATGGCAGGCCACGCAGGACAATTTCAACGGCAATGGCTTTATTGGGGGCACCAATTTCCCCGGCGCTCAGGGCAGCGGCGGGATCCTCGGAGCCACCCTCAATCCACTGGCGCTTGGGGCCAGTCCCGGGCTTAACCTGGGCTATGTGCGCGGCACGTTTCGTCTGCCAGGCTCCGATACCGAGCTGATCCGGCTGGGTGCTTTGGCCAAGGCTCTGGCCTCCAATAACGATACCAATATCCTCTCGACGCCTTCCACGACCGTGCTCGACAACGAAACCGCCGAGCTCAGCGTCGGCCAGGAAGTGCCGTTCCTGACCGGGCAATACGCAACCAATGCCAGCACCGGTGGGCAGGGAATCACGCCAGGGGGCGGGCAGGGCTCCGGGCTGGTGAATCCCTTCCAGACCATCGAGCGCAAAGAGGTTGGCCTCAAGCTCAAGGTCACGCCGAGCGTGAATGAGGGTGATTCGGTCAAGCTGGCGATTGAGCTTGAGGTGTCTTCTTTGGCGCCAAGCAGCGCGCAGGGCGCGGTGGATCTGATCACCAATACGCGTCGGCTGTCGTCGAGCGTGCTGGTGCGCGACAACGGCCTGCTGGTGATCGGCGGTCTTACCAATGAGGAGCTCAAGGAGACCGAGCAAAGGGTGCCTGGCCTGGGCAGCATTCCGCTGCTTGGCAATTTGTTCAAGTACCGCTCCACCACCAAACAAAAGCGCAACCTGCTGGTTTTCCTGCGCCCAATCATCGTGCGCGATGCGTTTTCTGAAGAGGTCGTCTCAAGCGAAAAATACAATTTCCTGCGCGCCGAGCAATTGCGCGTGCGCGAGAAAGCGAGCTACTTGGTGCCCAAGGAAACCGTGCCTGTGATGCCGGAGTACAAGGATTTTCTGCGCGAGGGTTTTGGCGATCCGCAGAGCGACGCTGAGTCGGTCCCTATGCGCGAGGCGCCACAGCCAGGTACGCAGCCGCGTGCAGATAGCGGCAGCGCGCGCGAAGCCGGCGCGCTGACGAGCGAGCATCGGGTCACGCCGGCGTTGGCGCTGGCACTGGAATCCGATGCGGACAGGTCGCCAATGGCGCCGGCACGCGCGCGTGAAAGTCCAGTCGTGACGATGCCTAGAGCGGAGGCGGATGCGGCAATCAACGCGGTGGCTTTCTTCCTCAAACTCGGCGCCTACGAAACGGAAGCTCGCGCGCAAGAGCTGACGCGCAAACTCAAGCAGATCCAGATTGACGCCAAAGTCATGCCGGTCGAGGTCGACGGACAGCGCCTGTACCGTTTGGGCTCGCGCCCTTACGAAACGCGCCGTGAAGCCGAAGCCGCCGCGGCCAAGATTCAATTTGCCATCAACGGGATGCAGGTGCAGGTGATCCGCCGCAAAGGTCCGTTCGCACAATACGCAGCGGAACTTGGCTGGGTGCCTTAGGCGGCACAATCAGCAAGCTTCGCGCATGCATCGGGCAGGTCTGAGCCGCGCACAGATCGGCAACTGAAGGTGAGGGCAGGCGGGGATTGCTGCTCGTGCTTGCAATGTGAGAACAAGGTCACCCTATAAACCCTGGCACTGGACATACCGGACACCGGGTAGCACCATTACCTAGTTTTCACCCAGTCTTAACAAAGGAGTTCACTATGAAGCGTCGCGTTCTCGTCACGGCTTTGACCATGCTGATTTCCGGTGGCGCGTTCGCGCTCACCGACCAAGAAATTGTTTCGGGAATCCAGTTCAGTTTCAATAATCCAGGCGCGCGTTCGCTCGGCATGGGAGGCGCATTCTTGGGCTTCTCGGATGACGCTACTGCGGCCTACACCAACCCGGCCGGTTTGACCGCGCTGACCAGCCAGGAAGTGGCGCTTGAAGTGCGCCGCTTCGGCTATGACGTGGAATACGTGTCCGGCGGTAGCGCCCAAGTCGGTCCGGATAACTTTTCGGGTTTGCAGCGTTCCACCGCCAGCGACGATCAGATCTCGCCCTCATTCATTTCCTATGTTTATCCCGGCGAAACCTGGGCCTTGGCGATCTATCGGCAGGTGGCGACGGACTACTCCAACTCGTTTGTGCGTGACAACCTGACCCTCACCTCGCCCACGTTTCGGGCTCCAGGTCAGGCGCCGGGCACACAGCTGACGGTGTCGATCTTCGCCCTTGCTGCCGCCATCGAGCTTGAGGTTGAGAATTACGGTGTATCCGGCGCTTTCGACTTGAATGAGCAATGGTCTTTTGGCGCCAGCGCGATCTATTCATCGGCGCAAATAGCCGCCCGAACGCTGCGATCCCAGGGCTTTACCGAGGTGATTCAAGGCGATGACGACGAATTTGTCCTTAACCTCGGTGCGCTTTACCGGGTTTCGGACACCGTTTCGATCGGCGCGGCTTACCGGCACGGGGCAGCTTTTGACCTGCGCTTCGGCACCATCAGGGATCCGCGCAACCCGCAATTGACCCTGGGCAACACCGATCTGAAGATTCCGCACCAAATTGGCGTGGGCGTGGCGTGGCGACCGACGGATAGCCTCTCGGTTGGGCTTGAAGCCAATCACATCCGCTACAGCCGGTTGGCCGACAACTTTCAGGTCATTGCCTTCGAAGCCGCCAACCAAGGCTTACCCGGTGGTCGCTTCGATGTCGACGACGGTACGGAAGTCCGCTTGGGCGCGGAGTACGTATTCCTCAACATGAATCGCCCATTTATCCTGCGTGCTGGCGTTTGGCGCGATCCAGACCATCGTTTGCGCTATGACAGCCCGCGTCCGGCGAGCAATATTGTGCAGGCGGCGTCCTCGGTCTTATTCCCAGCCGGTGACGACGAAATTCACTACGCGCTTGGCTTCGGTTGGGCTTTCGAGAGCTTCCAGCTTGATGCCGCGGCTGACTTCTCGGATCTGGCCGATATTTATTCCGTGTCTGGTGTCTATCGCTTCTAGTTCTTGAGGCATTCCAAGCCCTCCCCGCACCAAGGGGAGGGCTTCATGGTCAGTCGTCCAGCAATCCCCATCCGGCCATCCGCATTGGCCATCTCCATCGGCAATCGCCTCAAGTGGTCTCGGTACTGCCTGTCCCCGCATCGTCTTGCTGCGCGCGCGCAATCAGCTCAGGGGGCAGCGGCTTGCTTGGCTTCACGCCCAGATTGCGCAACAGCTCGGCTTGGCGAATGGCGTTCCCGGTTCCGCTGACAAGACGATTGCGCGCTTCGAAATAGCTGTCCTGCGCGCGTTTGAGCTGCTCCCCAACCTTGTCCAGGCTTTGCACAAAGCCGCTTAGCTTGTCGTAGAGCTCGCCGCCACGGCGGGAAATTTCTTGCGCGTTGAGGCTGAGATCTTCCTGGCGCCAAAGCTGGGCCACGGTGCGCACCACGAACAGCAGCGTGCTTGGGCTGACCAGCAGCACATTGCTGTCCCATGCGGTGTGGAACAGCTCCGGATCGTGCGTCACCGCCAGCATGAAGGCGGGTTCCAGCGGCACGAACATAAGCACGAAATCGAGCGAATTCAGCCCGTACAGGCTTTGATAGTTGCGCTCCGCCAAGCCCCGGATGTGCTGCCGGATGGAATGCAAATGCTGCTTGAGCGCCTGTTTGCGCTCGCCATCCAGATCCGCGGCGGCAAAGGCGCGGTAGTCCGGCAGGCTGACTTTGGCATCAATCACCAGATTGCGCCCGCCCGGCAGCTTGAGCACGATATCGGGTACTTGCCGACTGGTCTCACTGGCGAGAGAAAACTGCCGCTCAAAATGTCGTCCCTCAACCAGGCCCGCGCGCTCAAGCAGTTCCTCAAGCACAATTTCGCCCCAGTTGCCCTGCACTTTGCGGTCGCCGCGCAAAGCCTGGGTCAGGTGCTGCGCTTCTCGGCTCAGGGACTGATTGAGCTGCATCAGCTGGCGCAGCTGTTCACCCATCGCGCTGCGGTCTTTGCCCTCATTGACGTAGACCTCTTCCACCTTGCGCTTGAAATCACCGATCTGTTCGCGCAGCGGATGCAGCAGCTGGGTCAGATGGGCCTCACTTTGGGCGCCCAAGACCTGCGTTTTCTGCTCCAGAATCTGCCCTGCCAGGGCCTGAAATTGGTCGCTGAGCTGGCCTTTTGCTTGGTCCAGCAAGGCCAGTTTCTCCTGGCTTTGGTTGCGTTCGCTGGCCAGCAACTGCTGCGCACGCGCCAATTCAACTTCGCGCTGGCCAAGCAGGCCTGACAGGGATTCACCGCGCTGCTGGGCGCGTGCCAAAGACTGTTCCAACTCTGGAATTCGGGTCACGCGCTCGTTGAGCTGTGCGCGTTCGCTCTTGAGCTGTTCGATTACTGCGCGTGCCGCGTCGGTGCGGGTTTCCAGCGCCCTTAGCTGTGCGCCCAGCTGTCGCTGCTCTTCTTCGCGCTCTGCAAGCTGCAGCGTCATGCGTGAGCGCTCGGCTTCGGAAGTGGCTTGATAGGTTGCCGCACTGGCAAGCAGGCGCGCGCGCATCCAAAGCCAAGCCAGCACAGCCCCGGCCAGCACCGCGCCGACGATCATCATGCTCCACGTCATGGTCCACCACGTTGCCTCCGGCATGCCTCTTGCCAACTCCCCGCTCGTCTTATAGATGCGTGCGCAAGTCTCCAGCGGTCTGCGGCCGGCTAAAAAGTGCGTGCGCTGCGCCGATAGTCGCAGAAACTAAACGCGTACGCGTGGCGCGCATCGGCTGGATGCTCCATGCGATTTAGCAACTGCCATGCGGCTTGGTCATAGCCGGGAAACCAGGTGTCCGCGCCCGAAATCTCGCAATCGACCTCGGTGAGGAACAGCTGACTTGCGTGCGGCAGTGCAAGGGCATAGATCTCGGCCCCGCCAATAATCCAAGGTGCGGCTGAATCAGCAAGCGCAATGGCCTGCTCCAGCGTATTGGCAAGCAAGGCGCCGTCGGGGCGAAAATGCGCGTCGCGGCTGAGCACGATATTGCTGCGGCCGGGCAGCGCGCGCGGCAACGACTGCCAGGTTTTGCGCCCCATAATCACCGGTTGCCCCAGGGTCAGCGACTTGAAGCGCTTGAGATCCTCCGGCAAGTGCCAGGGTAGGCAGCCGTTGCGGCCGATGGCGCCAGCGCGGTCAAGGGCGGCGATCAGATTCAAATTCGGCGGCATCAAATGCGGTCTCGACGTGGAACCTCTGCGTTCCAGATGGCAATCAGCGGCTCGGGGCCGGGGTGGATGTCCAGTTCACCGCCAATCGATGCCAAGCGTTTACGCATCGCTTTGACGTCGGTTGTCGGCGGTTGACTCAGCCAGCGTGTGCTGAGCACGACATGCAACGACGCTTCGCGCAGCTCGACCTCAATCTGCAGCCTGACCAGGCCTGCGGACTTCAGCCAGAGCGCGACTTGCTGCGGCACCAGGCGCAGCAGCAAGTCCTCATGCATCAGCGACTGGGCCTGATAGCTACCGGCCTGGCAACTGAATCCGATATCGCCTGGAATCATCGCGCGCACCATGCGCGCGAGTGCGACCGGTAAGCCTTGCAGCTTGATTAAATCCGAAGGCGAGTTCGCTTGGTGCTGTGAAAGCAGCTGTTGCTGCCAGCGGGTCAGCTCGTTTTCGACTTGGTGCAATAGTTCGTTCGCTCGCGTAATACTGGTTTCAGTCTCGCCAGGCTGGCTGCGAATGACCGTATAGCCATGCTTGAGTTGCAGACGCAAGCTTGCCAGCAGCGGGGAAACCGCCTCCGGGAACTGGCGCGCCATTCGGCTGCGCTCAGTCTCTTCGGCAAGCTGCTGCACCTGGGCAAATAGGCGCGCATTGCAGATTGCAGAGGCTAAATCGTCAGCAACCGCCTGCAGCAAATCGACATCGTCCTGACTTAGCGGTTTGGGGCTCTCGATGTTGAGCACGCCCAGCACCGAGTCATGCCAGATGATCGGTACGGCTAGCTCCGCGCGCATGCGCGTCGGCACCGGCGGCTGCACATAGCGAGGATCGAGCCGCAAATCATTGACCCACTGGATGCGTCGCTCGCGAACCGCAGATCCCATGATTCCGGTTTGGATCGACAATCGATCCTCGCGCACGATGCGCTGCTTGTAGTCGCCGCCGCGTATTCGCACAACCAGCGTTTCTGGGTCATTCGGATCCAGCAGTGGAATGTCGACGTTTGCGTAGTGAAGCACCTCGTGAATCGCGTCTGCCGCATTTTGCAACAGGGCATCCAGTTCCAGCGACTCCGCCAGCAGCCGCGCCATGCGCGCCAGCAATTGCAGGCGTTCGATACGCTGCTGGGAAGCACGGCTCGCGTCCTCCTGGCGCAGCCACTGAGTGATCAGCGGCAACAACGTAAGCAGGGTGTCGAGGCTGCGCAGCTCGCTGGCGCTGGGGGCCGTCAATCCGATCAGTGCCACGAGGCGATCGCCGTCCGTCACGCGCAATACGGCCAATTCCTGGATGCCGCTGGCACGTCCCAACAGATTCAGGGGTGCGCGAAGGTGCACATGCGCGCTGGTTTGGATCGCCCGGGCGAACATGCCGTCGCCTTGCCCAACGCGCTTTCCCGGCGCCAATTCATCCAGTCTGAGCGCTGCCATGACGTGCAGCACAGGATCGTCTGCGTCCATTTGAAGCAGCACCGCGCTGGAAAACTCGGCGCTTGCGCGGCAGATATCGAGCAGCTCCTGCCACTGGCCGGGCACCAGCTGAGCGATGCGCTGGATGGCCTGTGGCAGATCGAGCTTGAGCAGCGCAACTTGGGAGCGCGTTTGGATGCGACCGAGCATCGCCTGCATCGGCGAAGACTTGTCACCTTTTCCCGCCTCGCTCATGGCTCCCTCCGCACAAACACTTGCAAGCATAGCCTCCGCTAGGTCGTAAAGCGGCGAAACAGCTCAAGGCGGCTGCTTTATGGCGCTTTTTTGCGCTTGCTCTGGTCTGTGCTCTGGCCCTTCGCCACCAGCTTGCGCACAATGCAGCGCTGAGACCGCAGCCCAGCCCCCTCGTGGAGAATCCAATGCTCGATCGTCTTTTACGGCAACGCGAGCCGATGTCGCGCGTGGATACGGCCTGGCTACGCATGGAAAAGCCGACCAACCTCATGATGATCACGGGCATCATCGTGCTGGCCGAAGCCTTGACGCTGGAAAGATTGCGTGAGCTTGTTGGCAAGCGCTTCCTGGAATTTCGCCGCTTTCGCCAGCGTGCCATTGACCTGCCAGGCCAAAGCTTCTGGGAATTGGACGCCGATTTTGACCTCAACTGGCATGTTCGGCGCACCGCCTTGCCCGGCGGCGCGGGTAAGGCTGAGCTGGAGGAATTCGTTTCCCAGCTCGCCAGTTCACCACTCGATCATTCCAAGCCGCTGTGGCAGTTTCATCTGGTGGAAAATTACCTTGAAGGACCCGCACTGGTATCGCGGATCCATCATTGCTACGCGGATGGAATTGCGCTGGTCCAGGTTCTGCTCGCGCTTGCCGATGAGCATCCCGATGGCGTGCATCATCCGATCAAGGCCAAAGTCCAGCGCGCCGGCGGCACCGTGTTTCAGCGCTTGCTTGATCATCCGCGGGCCGGCGTGGGCAAGGCCGCTGAGGCCAGTATTCGCGCTGTGGAAAAGGTGTTTGGTTTGCTCGGACATCCGCAGCAGCTGATGGATCTGGCGCGCAATGGCGCGAACGAAGTGGGTGAGATTGCGGGCGAGCTGGTCAATGCGCTAACGCTGCCCGATGATCCAGCCACGCTGTATCGTGGGCCGTTGGGCGTGAGCAAGCGGGTGTCATGGTGCACGCCCATTGCGCTCGACGAGGTGAAGGCGGTCGGGCGGGCCTTTAACTGCACGGTCAATGACGTGTTGATGAGCTGCGCCGCGGGCGCCTTGCGCGCGTACTTGATTGAGCGCGGTGAGGACCCAACCAACAAGGATATTCGGGCCACGGTGCCGGTCAATCTGCGTCCGCTGGAGCACGCACGGGAACTGGGCAACTATTTTGGACTGGTGTATCTGGACCTGCCGGTTGGCCAGGCCAATCCGGTCACGCGTCTGCACCGCGTGCGCGCAAGCATGCAAAAGCTGAAAAAATCCCGCCAGGCGGTGGTGTCGCTGGGGCTGTTGAGCGCTCTGGGTATGGGCCCGGCCATGCTGCAGCGCCCGGCACTGGAAATGTTTTCGCGCAAAGCCAGCACCGTTGCGACCAACGTCCCGGGGCCGCAGCATGCGATGTATCTGGCCGGCTGCCGCATCAAGGAAATGATGTTCTGGGTGCCGCAAACCGGTTCGATTGGTATGGGCATCTCGATCCTCAGCTATCACGGAAACGTCTACTTCGGTCTTATCACGGACAAGAAAAACGTGCCTGATCCGAACCGCATCATTGACCACTTCAGGCCCGAGCTGGAGCAGCTGCTGCTGCTGGCTTTGCTGCACGACCAAGCCGGACCGATTACCCCCGAGTACGCTGAGCAGCTGATCGCAGACGGCGCCCTCGGTAGGCCTGGATCAGGCGCAAAGCAGTCTGCGGAGCAACCCCGTGCGCAGTCCGAGACAGCTCGATCCGGCACCCGCCGATCTGGCGCGCGCCAAACCAAGCCTGGGTCCGGCGTGCCTGTCGCCAAAGCTGCGCGCAAGGCGGCTGCGCGCCAGCGTGATGCAGCCATGCCACGGGACAAGGCCAAGCCCAAGGTGAATAAGGTCAAGGGCGCCCAGGGCAAGGGCAAGCAAGCGTAGGTTTGGGATGGCTCAAAAAACGCCGGGCTCGCTCAGACCTTGCCTGTGATCTCGACCGAAGGCAGAGCTCGCATCCTTCCCAGGCACGAGATTGCTGCCTTCGGTTGCAGTCACGGGCAGTGCAATCGATGCCGTTCGCAGGCTCACCGCGTCTTACGCGCGCTTTTGCCTCAATCCGCCAATCGATGCAGTTCGCAGGCTCACTGCATCTTACGCGGGCCTGGCAATCCACTTTTTGGCAATTCACTTGCTAGCAATCCACTTCCTAGGCATTGCTTCAGGCAGGTGTCTGAGCGCCAAGCTTCGGGCATCATTGCGGCCTCAGAAGTTGGCTCGGAAAGGATGATTGAAATGCGCATGTTTGCCTTGGGCGAGGATATGGATCAGCTGCGTGACAGCGTGCGGCGATTTGCTGAGGCCGAGATCGCGCCCATCGCCGACGAGGTCGATCGCAGCAATCAGTTTCCGAACCAACTCTGGCGCAAGTTGGGCGACATGGGATTGCTCGCCATCACGGTTGATCCGGAGTACGGCGGCAGCGGCATGGGCTATCTGGCGCATATGGTTGCCATGGAAGAAATCTCGCGCTGTTCCGGCTCCGTAGGACTCAGCTACGGAGCGCATTCGAACCTCTGCGTGCAAAATCTCTACAACAACGGCAGCCGCGAGCAAAAGCTCCGCTACCTGCCGAAGCTGGCCAGCGGCGAATACGTCGGCGCGTTAGCCATGAGCGAGCCGGGTGCCGGGTCCGATGTTGTCGGCTCGATGAGCTGCCGGGCAGAAAAGCGAGGCGAGGTCTGGGTCGCCAATGGCAGCAAGATGTGGATCACCAATGGTCCGGACGCGGACGTGCTGATTGTTTACATGCGCACCCGTGACAAGAGCTTCAAGTCACGCGCGATGACCGCGTTCCTGATCGACAAAGGGATGCCCGGTTTCAGCACCGCACAAAAACTCGACAAATTTGGCATGCGCGGCTCCAATACTTGCGAACTGGTATTTGAGAACTGTGAGATTCCCGATAGTCATGTTTTGGGCACGCTGCACGAAGGCGTGCAAGTCCTGATGAGCGGGCTCAATACCGAGCGCCTGGTGCTCAACGGAGGGCCGCTGGGCCTGATGCAGGCGGCCATTGATCTGGTGCTCCCGTACGTGCGCGAGCGCAAGCAGTTTGATGTTGCCATCGGCACCTTTGGCCTGATGCAGGGCAAGGTGGCGGACATGTACACGGCGCTGCAAAGTTCGCGCGCTTTCGCCTATCTGGTGGCGCAGGAATATGACCGCGGACAGAAGTCGCGTATTGATCCGGCCGCCTGTCTGCTGCACAGCACCGAGAGCGCCGTGATGTGCGGACTGGAGGCCATTCAGGCGTTAGGTGGTAATGGTTACATCAACGACTATCCTGCTGGCCGGATCCTGCGTGACGCCAAGCTTTATGCGATCGGCGCCGGCACCAACGAAATTCGCCGCATGCTGATTGGTCGCGAACTGTTTGAAGGCCGCGAGTGATTGCATTCCGGCATGCCGCGTCCAGTGACCAGTGACCAGTTCCAGTGCCCAGTTCCAGTGCCCATTCCCGGCACCCATGCATTTTGAGGTTGAGACCCATACATGTCTGATTCCGAACACCTAGCCGTCCAAGATGTGCGCCGATTGCGCGAGCTTTGTCAGCCCTATGCCCGCCCGAATCACGTCAAGGCGATCTGGCAATTGCTCAACACTTTGCCGCTGTTTTTTGCTCTGTGGGCGCTCATGGCCTATTCGATTCACGCCCAGTGGTCGTATCTGTGGACGCTGTTGATCGGGATTCCAACCGCCGGACTGTATGTGCGCATTTTCATTTTTCAGCATGACTGCGGGCACGGCTCGTTTCTGGCCAGCCGGCGCGGCAACGACATCCTCGGCGCCTGCCTCGGCGTGATCACCCTGTTTCCCTACAGCTACTGGAAAAAGACGCACGCCATCCATCATGGCACCTCGGGAAATCTGGACCGGCGTGAGCTGGGCGATGTTGAAACCCTGACGCTCAGCGAATATCAGGCGCGGCCCTGGCTGATGCGACTGTCCTACCGGCTCTATCGCAGCGCGCCGGTGATGCTGGGGATTGGTCCGCTGTACCAGTTTGTCATCAAGCACCGCTTCCCATTCGACATGCCGCGCGCATGGCGCAAGGAATGGTTGAGCATCTGGCTCAACAATCTGGTGCTGCTGGGTGCCATTGTCGGCATCGGCTATTGGCTCGATTGGACCACGGTGCTTTGGGTGCACATTCCGGTGGTGCTCATGGCGGGCGCCTGGGGCATTTGGCTGTTCTACGTGCAGCATCAGTTTGAGCAGGCCTATTGGGTGCGCAATGAGAACTGGAGCGCCGCTGAGTCCGCGCTCAAGGGATCATCTTTTTACGACCTGCCGCAAATCCTGCATTGGTTTACCGGCAACATCGGCTATCACCATATCCACCATTTGGCCAGCCGAATTCCGAACTACCACCTGCGCTCGTGCTTTGACTCAAATCCGCTGCTCCAGCAGGTGCCGCGCCTGAAGTTCTGGTCCAGCTTTAAGTGCATGCGCTACAAGCTTTGGGACGAGAAGCTTGGGCGCATGGTCGATTTCCCGCGCCAACGCGCCAGGGGTTGATCCGGGCTGGCGCTCTGTAGTACGGCGGCCAGGAGTTAAGCGATGGGCCTCGGGGTAAGGCTGCTGCGCATCGTCTATACGATGCTGATGTATGCGGCCACGCCGGTGATTCTTTGGCGGCTGATGTTTCGCGGCATTCGCAGCCACGCTTATTTCCGTCGCTGGATGGAGCGCTTCGGCTTCTTTCCCGATCCACGCTTAGCGCCCGCGATCTGGATTCATGCGGTCAGCGTGGGCGAGTTCAACGCCGCCATTCCGCTGATCGAGCGCTTCCTTGGGGACCATCCGCAGCGGCCTGTGGTGATCACCACGATCACGCCCACGGGCAGTGAACGGGTCAACAAGGTGTACGGCGCACGGGTTTTCCACGTCTATCTGCCGTATGACCTGCCGGGCCCGATCAAGCGCTTCTTGAACCGGATTCGACCGCAACTGGTGGTCGTCATGGAAACCGAGATTTGGCCCAATCTTTATCTCACCTTGAACGCCCGCGGTATTCCGGTGGTGATCGCCAACGGTCGGCTTTCTGAGCGCAGCGTGCGCGGCTACGGCCCGGCTTTGCCGCTGATTCGCGCTGCCTTACGCGCCTGCAGCTGGGTTGCGGCGCAATCCCAGACGGATGCCGATCGCTTCCTGCGGCTTGGCGCGGATCCCTCCAGGCTCAGCGTTGAAGGCAATATCAAGTTCGACCTGCATGTGCCCGCCGGCTTGGCCGAGCAGGGCATTGCGATGCGTGCGCAGTGGGGCAGGTCACGTCCGACCTGGCTTGCCGCCAGTACGCATGAAGCCGAGGAGGCTCAGGTGCTGGAGGCTCACGCGCGCGCGCTCGGGCGCTTTCCTGACGCGCTTCTGCTGGTGGCGCCACGCCATCCAGAGCGCTTCAAAGCGGTTTATCAGCTGTGCAAAAGCTACGGCTTTCGCACCCTGCAGCGCAGTGAAGATCAGTTGCCCGATCGTACGGCTCAGGTATTCGTGATTGATACCTTGGGTGAACTGCTCAAGTTCATTGCCTCCAGCGATGTCGCATTCGTTGCCGGCAGCCTAGAACCGATCGGCGGGCATAACGTGCTGGAACCGGCGGCGCTCGGCAAGCCCGTAATCGTCGGACCCCACACGTTCAATTTTGCCGAGATTACCGAGCTGCTGATCCAGGAACACGCAGCGCTGCGAATTCGCTCCGGTATTGAGCTGGGAGGAGAGCTGATCAAGCTGTTCGCCAATCCCGCGCGGATGGCGGCCCTCGGTACGGCAGCACTGGCCACCGTGGCACGTGAACGCGGTGCCGTGACCCGGATTTACCGCCGCTTGAGCAGCCTGCTGCCGGCTGCACAAACATCGACCCAGGCGCAGGTTCGCCCACCCTGAGCCCGCCCGGTCTCGCCGGGATTGCGTTTGCAGCAATAAGCCTCAAAGCCACGCGACTGCGCGCGCAATGACCGTTTTGGGGTTTCGAGGCGCCCCACTCCTGTCATTCTGCGCGGAGCCGATTGGCGTAGTCGCAGAATCCACAATTACCCGGTTTGGTCGAGTGAGCGAGATTTTTCATTTTGCACTCGTCGATTCCGCGACTGCGCTCGCTTAAGCTGCGGGCAGGCACTCGAGGAATGGCAATGTCTGAAATCACGATGATCTTCGGCTACGTGTTTGTGGCACTGGGTATTGCGACCGGCATTGCCTGGCTGATGCGTTGGCGCATCGCGCGCGGCACGCGGCACCCGGTGCTTGACAACCTGATGGACCGGATCGAGGCCTGGTGGATCATCGTGATCCTGCTGGGCATTGCATTTGCGCTTGGGCGGGTTGGCGTGCTGGTTCTGTTTGGCGTGCTTTCGCTGCTGGCGCTGCGCGAATTTGCGACCCTGACCTATACCAAGCGCAGCGATCATCTGGCTTTGGCGCTCTGCTTCTATGTCGCACTTCCGGTGCAGTATTTTTTGGTTTGGATCGAGTGGTATTCGCTCTACACCATTTTTATCCCGGTGTATGGATTTCTGCTGTTGCCGATCGTAGCGGCGTTGCGCGCCGACACCGAACGTTTCACCGAGCGCGTGGCGACGGTGCAATGGGGCCTGATGCTTTGCGTGTTCTCGCTTTCCCACGTGCCGGCCCTGCTCAGCCTTGAGCTGCGTGGTTTTGAGCACGGCGGCCCGATGCTGATCCTGTTTCTGCTGATCGTGGTGCAATCCAGTGACGTGCTGCAGTACATCTGGGGCAAGCTGTTGGGCAAACACAAACTTGCTCCCGAGCTGTCGCCGTCGAAAACCTGGGAAGGCTTGATTGGCGGCGTGCTCAGCGCCACCGCAATCGGCGCCTTGTTGCATCCGCTGACCCCATTCAGCGCTTGGCAGGCGGCGGGAATTGCTCTCATGATCAACGTGATGGGCTTTTTCGGTGGGCTGGTTCTCAGCGGCATCAAACGTGATCATGGCGCCAAAGACTGGGGCAGCATGATCCAGGGCCATGGCGGGGTGATTGATCGCCTGGATTCCATCTTGTTCGCGGCGCCGGTGTACTTCCATGTGCTGCGCTATGCGTTTCGGGATTGAGGTGAATGCATGTCGCTGCGGACATGGCGT
>Ga0163144_10013454_pt1 | contig 17087 bp, 15 predicted proteins | sample OliLak19BULKMAT1_FD_123175 | JGI IMG/M metagenome (GOLD analysis project Ga0163144, IMG submission 123175) | Freshwater microbial mat bacterial communities from Lake Vanda, McMurdo Dry Valleys, Antarctica - Oligotrophic Lake LV.19.BULKMAT1 | ecosystem: Environmental > Aquatic > Freshwater >... | reverse complement strand
CTGTCCCAGATTCTTCTTGACGACCCCATCCAGCTCGGGGACTGTTGATTTAGTCTGAATCAGTGAGCCGCAAGGCGCTAGCCGCGGGTTCTTCCCAGTGTTTTTACACATTCACCCGCGGCTGGCGTCTTGCGGCTCACTCAATCAACAGACCGCTCGCCTGGATGGGGTCGAATCTGGGACAGTCGAACTAAGCCACAAAATGCCCCGACAAGCCAAAACGATTGTCGCGGTTGCGTAGAATATGACGATAACTGCAACTGTGTCGATGCGCCCGGCTTTTCGTACGCGCTCGAATATCGTGGAAGGGCGTTGGTTAAACCGTGGAGGGATTGAGACTTGCGTCCATGGAGCGGCATCCCTTTGTTGCTGGCGCTCACGGCTGGCTGTTCAAGCCTGGAACCGGTTCGTCGTATCAGCCGGTCGCCTAAGCTGCAGTCCGTTCGTCCTGATTCTCCGTCGACGGCCAGCGACCGTGTCACTCCGTCGTCCCCTGATTTCGACGTGGACTTGAACCCTGCCGAACCAGGTAACGGCGCGGTTGTCACGGCTGCCTTCATCTCGCGGCCGGAGGATCCGATCGAAGAAACTCCGGTGGGAGGGCCCGACGATCCTCTACAGTTGGACGAAGTGATCGAATCCGTGTATGGCTCGTTTCCCCTGCTGGAAGCGGCTCTGTTCGCCCGAAACATCGCGTCCGGTGAACACCTGGCGGCACACGGCGCGTTCGACCTGAAGTTGAAAGGGGCAACCGAGAACGGACCGCTGGGCTTCTACCAGACCTATCGCCAGAACATCGGCGTCGAACAACCGACATACGGGGGCGGCGCGCTGTTCGGGGGCTACCGCATCGGCCGCGGGGAATTTCAACCGTGGTACGGGGAAAGACAGACTGACGACGGCGGTGAGTTCCGCGCTGGGGTGGCGGTACCGCTGGCTCGCAACGTGAACATCGACGCCCGGCGTGCACAGTTGTGGCGCACCGACCTGGACCGTCAATTGGCCGAACCGGAGATCCGGCTGCAACTCATCGACTTCGTGCGATCCGCTTCTTATGCGTACTGGGACTGGGTCGCCGCCGGCCGCCGTCTCCAAATCGCTGAATCGTTGCTGAAAATCGCCAAAGACCGCAACATGGCCATCCGCCGCAACGTGGAATTGGGCAATACCGAACCGCCCGTGCTGCAGGACAATCGCCGTTTAATCGTTTCGCGCGAAGCGAAGTTGATCGAAGCACAGCGCAAGAGGCAACAGGCAGCCATCAAGCTGTCACTGTTCTACCGCGATGATCGAGGCCAGCCGCTGGTGGCGGACGATGACCAGGTTGCGGATTTCCCCGCTCCGCAGACGGTCGATGAAAACGCACTCGCCGCGGACATTGAAGCGGCGATCGCCAGTCGGCCAGAACTGCTCGCGCTGGACCTCCTGCAGAAGCAATTGCAAATCGACTGCGCCGAGGCCCGCAACGATCTCCTGCCGGAGATTCAGGCCGTTGTGGCAGGGTCGCAGGACGTGGGTGCTCCGGCGACCAGTAAGAACGATAAATCGCCGTACGAACTCGAAGCGGGGTTGTTTTTGGAAGTGCCCGTGCAGCGTCGCAAGGCACGGGGCAAGATGACGGCGGTCGAGGGCAAACTGGGGCAAGTCGCGGCCAAACGGCGGATGACAGCAGATAAGATTGCCACCGACGTGCAGGCCGTCTATGCCGCGCTGCTGGCCGCTTACCAACAGATCGAACGCGCACATGAATCGGCTGAGTTAGCCGATCGTCTGGCGGAAATCGAACGCCGCAGATTTGAGCTGGGGGAAAGCGACTTACTTTCCGTCAATCTGCGGGAACAGCAAGCGGCCGAGGCTCAAGCCACAGAAGTGGACGCCTTGTACGAGTACTTTACGGCCCGTGCTGATTATCGAGCCACGCTGGCGCGCGATTGACGTCAGCGTTTGGAGGAAGTGAATCGCATCCGCACAACCTGTCCCCGAAGGATGTGTGAATCCGGCCTGAACGTAATGTCAGTGGGTGCGGAGACTGGTGGCAGTGAGCACGTTTGCGACCGATAGTTCCCGCCCGTCGAGTGCCTCCCTCCACAAGCGCGGCGCGCATTCTCCGGGGCTGTCAGTGCTGCATGTCATCGAAGTCAGCGACATCAGGGTGTCCGTACTTCTAACGTTCTGAATTTGCGAACGGCGCAGAAGTTTGCGTGTGGCGGACCTATCGTCCCTGCCATCGCATGATTGACCCCGGATGTCACGGATCACACGGATGAATCACAGTGTGATTATCTGTGAAAGTTGAGACAGTCAGCCTGTCTGACTGAGTCGGTTCCTGCAGAAAACATCACATCGTTTTTTACGATGTTTCAAACGGATAAATCGATTTATTGCCAGAACGATCGGCCTGTATGATGTGCCCGATGCAGACTGGCAGAGTCGAAACCGACACCCGATCCGGAGTGGAACCATGCGCGTGTCCGTGCGCGGAAAACGGATCAGGGTAGGGTCCGAATTGAGAGGAGAGGTGGAGCGGAGCGTGTATTTCGCGCTGGGCCGTTTTGCCAGTGTGATTCGAAAAGTCGAGGTGAGCCTGGCTGACGTGAACGGCCTGCGCGGCGGGATTGACAAGAATGCCCGAATCGTCGTCCTGCTGAAACCAGCCGACGAAGTTTCCGCGGAAGCGACTGACGTGACCGTGATGGCCGCCATTGATCGCACATGTTATCGGGCCAGGCGGCTGGTCAGCCGCGCCGTAGAACGTCGCAACAAGCCGCCGAGCATTCGCAGTGTCCGTCCGAATGATTTTCAGAAGGAGGAATGATCATGCTGGTACTGACTCGTAAAGTCGGAGAACAGATTTGTGTCCCGCAATTGGATGTCGTCATCACGGTTTTCGCGGTGTACGGGCGGAGGGTCCGTCTGGGGATCGCTGCCCCCGAGAAGATTGCCGTCGTCAGGAATGAGTTGCGGCAATCTGTTCCCAAACCCGGCGATAGTCACTCTCTTGTACGACCAGGAACGAGTGATGAATCAACGGAAATTTTTCCATGACCAGGAACATTTTCAAGACCGAAGCGAACCCATCGGCGCAGAACCACATTTCCATCGCTGACCCCTATGGAACTGTCGTACGCACTGGCGAACAGGAATGCGAAACGGCACGCCCATCGAACCGGCAGCCCACTGACGCTTTCGAAGTGGCGATTCGCCTGCTCGCCCATCGCAACTGGAAAGCGGCTGGGTGTCCGCCGGGAGTCGGAGCGAAGCTCTTGCTGGAGGCTGAGCGGGAGGAGACTGCGCCGAGCGGTCATGATCAATCTCCATTCAGGGACAGGAATCTCTCACCACGTCCGGGCAGGACGTTTGAAGAGGCGATTCGCCTGCTGGCCCATCGCAAATGGGAAGCGGCTGTGTGTCCTGCGGGAGTCGGAGTCGAGCTCTTGCTGAAGGCTGAGCGGGAGGAGACTGCGCCGAGCGGCCAGGATCAAGCTCCACTCCAGGATAGTTCAGGATAGTTCGACTGTCTCACTCAAATGAAGTGTTGCCACCGACTGTCTTCTGAAACGGCAACCCGGAGGCTACGATAAGCAGAGAAATGTTGCAGCCGAGTGAATCACTGATCATGGTATTGAACTCCGGCTCGTCAAGCCTGAAGCTTGCCGCGTTCACGGGAGACCGGCTGCACCTGCGCGCCGGGGTCGAACGGACCAGCCACACGGCGGGCGAGCCCCGACTTTGGTTCGAAGACGGGGAAGGGCGGGAACTCACTCTCGACACGCAGCTGACAGCAGACCGCGCGCCGGCCTTGCAGGCTGTGCTCGATGCCTTGGCGACGCGGTTGCCGGGGCGACCCGTTGCGGCCGTCGGGCACCGCGTCGTCCACGGCGGAGACCGTTTTGCCGCCCCTGTCCGCGTCACCCCGGAGATATTGTCTGATCTGGAGTCTCTCGTCCCTCTTGCCCCGTTGCATCAGCCGCACAACCTGGCTGAGATTCGGACGGCGGCGAGTCTCCTCCCGGGCGTGCCGCAGATTGCCTGCTTCGATACCGCCTTCCACGCGACGATGCCGAAGCACGAGCGGATGCTCGGCCTGCCGCGGGCGTACTACGATAAAGGCGTGAAGCGCTACGGATTCCATGGTCTCTCCTACGAGTCCGTCGCCGATCGGTTGCCGGGGATCGACCCGCTTGCCGCTGCCGGGCGGACGATCGTTTGCCACCTCGGGAGCGGGGCCAGCCTGTGCGCCCTGCTGGCCGGCAAAAGCGTCGCGACGACCATGAGTTTTACCCCGCTCGACGGACTGCTGATGGGAACCCGGGTCGGGGCAATCGACCCCGGGGTCGTCCTGTATTTGCTTCGGCACGAGCGACTGACGGCGGAGCAGGTTGAACACTTGCTGGACCGCGAGTCCGGGCTGCTCGGGGTGTCAGGGATCAGTTCCGACATGCGGGATCTGCTGGGCAGCCTTTCGCCCGAAGCCACCGAAGCGGTTGACCTGTTCTGCTACCGGGTCGCCAGGGAAATCGGCGCGATGGCCGCCGCGCTCCAGGGTCTCGACGCAATCGTCTTCACAGGCGGGATCGGCGAGAATTCGCCGGAGGTCCGCGAGAAAGTGTGCGACCGTCTCGGGTGGCTCGGGGTTGGGCTGGATCATTCGGCCAACCGCTTCGGAGCCGTCCGTCTTCAAGCCGCCGGAAACCGGGTCTCCATTCTCCGTGTCGCGGCGAACGAGGAAGCTGTCATCGCGAGGTACGCTTCGCATGCGATCACTGCCTTACCGAGCACCTCTCCCCAGGAAACCGCTTCGCGTCGATCGGAAACCTCATGAACGGCGCGTTGTCCCCGGTCGAAATCTGGAACATCGACGCGTACTGGCGCGCGGCCAATTACCTGTCAGTCGGCCAAATCTACTTGCTCGACAACCCGCTGCTGAAGGTGCCGCTCCGCAGGGAGCACGTCAAGCCGCGCCTGCTCGGTCACTGGGGCACGTCGCCGGGGCTGAATCTCATTTACGTCCACCTCAATCGGATCATCGCGGCGCACGACCTGAACGTGCTCTTTATCACAGGCCCGGGGCACGGCGGTCCGTCGCTGGTGGCCCACGCCTACCTCGAAGGCACGTACGCCGAGGTGTACCCGAACGTCACCGAGGACGAGGCGGGGATGAAGATGCTGTTCACGCAGTTCAGCTTTCCAGGCGGCATCCCCAGTCACGTCGCTCCCGAAACGCCCGGCAGCATCCACGAGGGAGGCGAATTGGGCTATGCCCTGTCGCACGCCTTCGGAGCTGCATTCGACAATCCTGATCTGATCGTCGCTGCAGTCGTGGGTGACGGTGAGGCCGAGACCGGACCGCTCGCAACGAGTTGGCATTCGAACAAGTTCCTCAATCCCGTGACTGATGGCGCCGTGCTGCCGATCCTCCATCTGAACGGTTACAAGATCGCCAGCCCGACGATCCTTGCCCGCATCCCAAAGGACGAATTGCAGAAGCTGTTTGAGGGCTATGGATACAAGCCGTATTTCGTCGAGGGGCACGAGCCGGAGAAGGTCCACCAGCAACTCGCCGCCGTCATGGACGCGGTGACTGCCGAGATCCGGCAGATCTGGTCGGACGCCCGGTCCAGGGGGTTCCAGGGCCGCCCCGCGTGGCCGATGATCATCCTCCGGACTCCGAAGGGCTGGACGTGCCCGGCCGAGATTGACGGCAAGCAGTGCGAGGACTATTGGCGCTCGCACCAAGTGCCGATGGGCGACATGGACAAGGCCGGGCACGTCGAGATCCTCGAACAATGGATGAAGAGCTACCACCCGGATGAGCTGTTCGATGCTGCGGGCAAGCTCAAACCACAGATCGCGCAACTGGCCCCGAAAGGCGAACGGCGGATGAGCGCCAACCCCCACGCCAACGGCGGACTCCTCCTCGCAGACCTGCAAATGCCCGACTACCGTAACTACGCCATCAAGGTGACGAGCCCCGGCGCGACGGACGCCGAATCGACTCGCGAGATGGGCAAATTCCTCCGCGATGTCATGAAGCTCAATCTGGCGAGCAAGAACTTCCGTTTGTTCAGCCCGGACGAGAACAACTCGAACCGCTGGCAGGACGTGCTGGAAGTGACGAACCGGACCTGGATGGCCGAACGGTACGACACCGATGACAAACTGTCTCCTGATGGACGGGTGATGGAGATGCTCTCCGAACACCAGTGTCAGGGCTGGCTCGAAGGCTACCTGCTCACCGGCCGGCACGGGTTCTTCTCATGCTACGAGGCGTTCATCCACATTATCGACTCGATGTTTAATCAACACGCAAAGTGGCTGAAGGTGTGCGGCCATATCCCGTGGCGGCGGCCGATCGCGTCGCTCAACTATTTGTTGTCTTCACACGTCTGGCGACAGGACCACAACGGGTTCTCGCACCAGGATCCGGGGTTTCTCGACCACGTCGTCAATAAGAAGGCCGAGGTCATCCGCGTGTACCTGCCGCCGGACGCGAACACCTTGCTGTGCGTCACCGACCACTGCCTGCGGAGCCGCAATTATGTGAACGTGGTCGTGGCCGGGAAGCAGTTGGCCCCGCAGTGGCTGGCAATGGATGAGGCGCTGAAGCACTGCGCCGCCGGGCTCGGCATCTGGGAATGGGCGTCGAACGACAAGGAGGGCGAGCCGGACGTGGTCATGGCGTGTTGCGGAGACGTGCCGACGCTGGAGACTCTCGCCGCCGTCGACCTGGTGCGAAAGCACTTGCCGGAGGTAAAAGTGCGCGTCGTCAACGTCGTCAATTTAATGAAACTACAACCGCTGCGGGAACACCCGCATGGCCTGTCAGATGAGATTTTCGACGCCATGTTCACGACGGATAAGCCGATCATCTTCGCATTCCACGGGTATCCAGGCCTGATCCACCGACTGACCTACAAGCGGACCGACCACGAAAATCTGCACGTCCGCGGATTCAAGGAGGAGGGAACGACAACCACTCCGTTCGACATGGTCGTGTTGAACGACATGGACCGGTTCCACCTGGTGTGCGACGTGATTGACCGCGTTCCCGGGCTGGCCGCCCGGGCGGCCGACGTCCGGCGGGCGATGGTCGACAAGCGCGCCGAGCATAAGCAGTACATCGCCCTTAACGGCCAGGACATGCCGGAGATCGGTGGCTGGCGTTGGAGTGGAGGGACCGCCTTCGCCGGGTTGGCTGTCGACTCCGCGGCCGACCACGGTTGATACCTTCCGAAACTCTGTAAACGCCAGTATTCAGTTTGATGCGATCCTTGAGATAAACCTCCATGAACAGCAGTCAGAACGACGAGTTTACCCATCACGCAACCGCCAGGCCCGCAGCTCAGGCGGCTGACGTGCAGGCGTGGTACGTGCTCCCCGTTGAGGCGGTGGTGGACCGGCAGCAGACCGATGTGGCGCGTGGTCTGACCGGTGCCGAGGCGGCCCGGAGGCTCGCACAATATGGCTCCAATACCCTGGCCCAGGCGCACCAGCGCTCGACCCTGGCCATCTTTCTAACGCAATTCCAGAGCCTCATCGTGGTCTTGCTGTTCGCGGCCACGGTTTTAGCTTTTGCCATGGGCGAAAACATCGAAGCGGTCGCAATCCTGGTTGTCATCGTGCTCAACGCCGGCATCGGCTTCTTCACCGAATGGAAGGCAGCGCAGGCATTGTCCGCCCTCCAAAAACAGTCGGTGCAGGTTGCCCATGTGATTCGGGACGGCGCGGAGAACGAGATTCCGGCGGCCGAGTTAGTGCCGGGCGATCTGATCGTTCTGGCCGCCGGGGCACGAGTGCCCGCCGATGGCCGGATCGTCGAGAGCGCGCGCCTGCAGATTGAGGAGGCGGCGCTGACGGGTGAGTCGAACGCGGTCACCAAGATCGCCGATCCGCTCCCCGACAAGGACGCTGCTCTCGGAGACCGCCTCAATATGGCGTTCCTGGGGACGACGATCACCGACGGACGCGGCCGGTTGCTGGTGACGGCCACCGGTGCGCAAACGGAGGTGGGCAAAATCGGCACACTGATCGATGAGGCGACCACCCGCGCCACCCCACTGGAACAAAAGCTGGCCCGGCTCGGGCGACTGCTCATTGTGGTCGTGTTGGCGCTGTGCGCCGTCATCGTCCTGGCGGGCTGGCTTCGCGGTGCCACCGACTTCTGGCACATGCTGGAGATCGGTCTCTCGCTGGCCATTGCCGCAGTGCCCGAGGGACTGCCCGCAGTCACGACCATGACGCTGGCGCTGGGGATGCAGCGCATGGCCCGAATGCGTGCGCTCGTTCGTCGGCTTCCTGCCGTCGAGACCCTCGGCTCCGTCACTGTCATCTGCACCGATAAGACCGGCACACTGACCAGGAACGAGATGACCGCGTGCGTCTATGCGCTGGACCAGCGGCGCGTCGATGTGACCGGCACTGGATACGCTCCGGTGGGCAAGTTTCAGGACGGCGACAAGCCCGTGGACCCGCGCGCCGACGAGCACCTCGCCCTGGCCCTGCGCATCGGCATGTTGTGCAACGATGCGAAAGTGGATCGCACCGACGGACACGACACCGTGCTGGGCGACCCAACTGAGGCGGCATTGATCGTCGCGGCGGAAAAGGCAGGAATGAACCAGGCCGACCTGGCCCCCGACTTTCCGCGCATCAGCGAGGTGCCGTTCGACAGCGCCAGTAAGCGGATGGTCACTGTGCATCGCGCGCCGCAAGGCCGGACGATGGCGTTCCTCAAAGGTTCGCCCGGGACGTTGATCGCAGCGTGCAGCGGTCAGGTCCGGGCCACAGCAGTGACGCCCCTCACGGCCGATGACCGCCGGCGATGGGAAGAGACGAACGAAAAGCTGGCCGGCGCTGCGCTGCGAGTTCTCGGCTTGGCGTATCGCGAACTGCCGGAGGGCTACACCGAGGACGCCTTCTCCAAAGAATTGACCTTCGTCGGCCTGGTCGGCATGAGTGACCCGCTCCGCGATGAGGCCAAAGCCGCCATCGCCACCTGTCGCGAAGCGGGCATTCGGACCGTGATGATCACCGGCGACCAGCAGCCGACGGCCGCGGAAATCGCGCGCCAACTGGGGATCGATCGCAATCCTGAGGGGCGTCCTTTAGTCACCGTTCACGGTCGCGAGCTGACCGACCTGGACGCCGAGGGCTGGAAACGAACGGTCGCCGACGCAGCCGTGTTTGCCCGCGTCTCGCCCGAGCACAAGTTGCAGATCGTCGACGCGCTCCAGCAGCAGGGACACGTTGTCGCCATGACGGGCGACGGAGTGAACGATGCCCCGGCCCTGAAGAAGGCGGACATCGGCATCGCCATGGGCATCAAGGGCACCGAGGTCGCCAAGGAAAACGCCGACATGGTGATCACCGACGATAACTTCGCCAGCATCGTCGGCGCCGTCGAGCAGGGGCGGATCATTTACGGGAACATTCTCCGATTCCTGCAGTACCTGCTCTCCTGCAACTTTTCAGAAATCCTCACCGTATTTCTCGCCCTCATGATCGGCTGGCCGCTGCCGCTGGTGGCCCTCCAGATTTTGTGGCTCAATTTGATTACCGACATCTTCCCCGCCTTTGCACTCGCGCTGGAACCGTCGGCCCCGGACGTGATGAAACGCGCGCCACGCGACCCGCAGGAACCTCTGCTCACACTGCGTTTCGTCGGCCTGATCGTCTGGCAGGGGCTGCTGCTCGCCGGGGTCACTCTCCTTGCCTTTTTTGTCGGCATGCACTGGCATGGAACCGAGGGCGAGGGCTTGCGCCAGGCGACCACGATGGCGTTCATGACGCTGGCCCTTGCCCAGGTCTTCCACGCCTTCAATGCGCGTTCCCAGAGGCGGTCGGCGTTCACCAGCCGCCTGTTTACCAATCACTGGCTCTGGGCGGCTGTGGTGTTCTGTCTGATGCTTCAGGCCGCAGCGGTTTACCTGCCCTTCTTACAAAAGGTACTCCAGACCGTCCCGCCCTCTGTCTCGGACTGGGGAGTCATCGCAGCCTGTTCTCTGATGCCCGTGGCCGTGGTAGAGTTGGTCAAGGTCATGACGTTCGGAGTTCGTATTCAGGGAGGTCCGCCGGGCAAAAACTGATTGAAGGAATCCACCATTTTCAAAGCCAGAGTTTCGTTCCCCTGCAAGGGCTGTTTGAGCGGTTGGCTAAAGGCGGGCATCAGCCGCAAGGGAACATTGTATTCGGGTGACGATCGCCCATCCACAATGAGATATCCGCTAAGCTGGCGGCGTTATGGCGTGTGGCGTTTGCCCTGGAACCGCTTCCGAAACTTGACCGTAGAACCAGAGATACCCTCGATCCCGTTCAACAGTTTCCTGGAGGCCGCGCCCGATGCCGTCGTAATCATCGATCAGAACGGAACGATTGTTCGAGTGAATGGACAGGCCGAAAAAATGTTCGGCTACGCGCGAGAGGAACTCATGGGGCAGGAACTCGAAATGTTAATGCCCTTACGCCTTGTTGCTGTGACCGGCTGGGCGCAAGCCGCCGACAAACAGCGTTCGCACGAAGCCGGATTCAACTTCCACGTCGCCAAGCCGGTGGAACTTTCGGCTCTTGAGAAACTGCTGGCCGGGTTCTAGTTTGCGGACTTGGTCTTCATGGCGCGAAGATGGCTGTGGCAGTCGAAACAACTCTTATTTGCAGCCAGCCATTCAAGCTGCGCAGCGTCGAATCGCGATTCCTGAGCGGCTTCATCCAGACGCTTGATCGCCGTCCGAAACGCCTGAGTATGTTCGCGATACTCGGCGTCCTTCAAGGACCGCCAGACATCTGCCCTGGTCAGCTCCGTCAGCACGGCGCTGCCTTCATGAATAAGGTCTTTGTCCTGAACGGCAAGGCCTTCCAGCAGCTTTGCGGCGGCATCCAGTTTCTGCCGCATGTTCAGTTGGATCGGGCCTTTCTTCTTCTCCTCCTCCTGCGCGTCAGCCGACCACATCAGCCAGCCAAGGCCTGCCAAACAAAGTGAAACCACTGAAAAACGTGTGCTCTTTGGCCATCGTCCGAACGACTGAGTACCCATTGCTGCTCCTTTATTCTATTGAGAAATCGACTGCTTCATTGTCAGTTGCCGGGACGCCTTCCACCGACAAGCAACAACTGTTCCGGCAACCGGAGCCTGCCAACCTTGAATACCATCCATGCACAGCGCGCGGAACTCCGGAACCTTCGATCCTGATACGCGGCCAAGCGGCATTCATTTTCGTGAAGGCTGTATTCTGATGGGATCGCTCCTGCAGCAACTCTCACTGGCGGATGGATTGAGCCGCGGCAAGTCAGACATGGTAGAGTCTGACCCGTCATCTGAGAAGCCGGATGAGCGCAATCCGTCGCCGGAGTAGGACAGCAAGACGCACTGGTTGTTCCGCATGATCGTCTCACCTGAATCAGCATGCATGCGAAGGATCAGACGCGCAGTGGATGTGTCGCTGGCGATTCTGAAAAAGGAGATCTGCTTAAAAGTGTCCTGACGCTGTGACTGTCGGTCAGTAGTTGAGTTCGCTACGATCGAACAAGACTGAGCAGCCTGACTCCGGAGGTGGTTTATGCAGAAACTCATCAATGGCATTCACCAATTTCAAGAGACTTTATGACTCAACAACGCAGTGAAAATGACGGCTATCGACACATTCTCGTCGCGTTGGATTTTTCGGAGTCTGCCGAGGCGCCGCTCAGGCAGGCTGTGTGGCTCGCCAGGCAGAACGGTGCAAAGATCGTCGTGGCTCACACGTTGCCCGATCTACAGCGCGCTATGCACTGGACGTCGTACGAGGCACGACTTGATTTGACTTATGGCGAGGGAGAGGTGTTTCAGCGGGAGTTGCGACAGGATTCGGACACAAAGATGCGCCGGATGATGGTTAACCTGAACGCGATGGATCTGGACGTGAAGTTCGAGACCCTTCTGGGCGAACCATTCGTGGAACTAACGCGTGTCGTCCAGTCGGAAGGATACGACCTCGTCCTGGCCGGCACACGGGGCCTTGGCAAATGGGAACAGTTCTTCGTGGGCAGCACGGCGAAGCGGCTGATTCGGAAGTGTCCGTCTTCGGTCTGGATCGTGAAGGCCGAGCATGTCGGCTTGCCGAAAGTCGTGCTGGCGGCAACCGATTTTTCCGACGTCAGTTTGAAGGCCGTAACGCAGGGACTGTGGGTAGCTCAGCAGGCCAACGCGGAGTTCCACCTCCTGCATGTGATCGATTCAATGGACGTCCCGGAAGACGTGGTCGAGAAGATTCCGCAGGGAAGTTCGTTGCGGCAGGAGATCAACGAGGCAGCGAAGACACGGCTGGACACTTTCCTGGAATCGCTCCAGGCCGACCGCAGCCGGATTCAGTCACACTTGTCGTGGGGAACGCCTTGGAAAGAAGTCGGACGCATGGCCCGGCACCACGCTGCGGACCTGATCGTGATCGGCACAGTCGGTCGCAGCGGGATCAAAGGACTGCTGCTTGGCAACACGGCGGAAAAATTGCTCGACACCTGCGATTGCAGCATTCTGACAGTGAAGCCTGACGGTTTCGTGTCACCGATTGAACCTGCGTCCTTGCCACTTCATCCTGGTCCGAAATGAGGCGGAATGGCTCACCAGAACGGCAGCTCATGCGGGGCCTGCCTTGTTCCCTGCTGACAGTCAAACAGGAAGACGTGCTGGAGGAATTGCTTGAGAGCGACATCGGAGTCATCGCGAGGCTGATGACAGACGCCTGGGCCTGTTCCGATGCGGGCACATTCCAGTCAGCCCTATGTGTCGACCAACAATAACGAATGTTCGGAAGGTGAATCATGAGATGGTCCTGGAAGCTCGGTGAATTTCGCGGCATCGCGGTCTACATGCATGCCACGTTTCTGATGTTGATCGTCTTCGTCGGCCTGCGTCACTGGTCGGCGGGCCATACTTTGGAAAAAACGCTGGAAGGGGTGGGCTTTATCCTCGCGCTGTTCAGCTGCGTCGTGCTGCACGAGTTCGGGCATGCCCTGATGGCCGCCAGGTATGGCATCAAAACACGGGACATCACGCTGTTGCCGATCGGCGGTGTCGCGCGGCTCGAACGGATGCCGGAGGAACCTCTGCAGGAGTTGTGGGTGGCCCTGGCAGGACCGGCCGTCAACGTTGTCATTGCGGCGGCGCTCTTTGGCTGGATCCGGTTCACGTCCGGGTTCACGCCGCTGGAACAACTCGGCGTGACAAGTGGTTCGTTTCTCGAACGGCTGCTGGCGGTCAATGTCATCCTGGTGATTTTCAACATGCTCCCGGCTTTTCCCATGGACGGCGGACGTGTGCTGCGGGCCTTGTTAGCGACGAGGCTCGAGTACTCGCGGGCCACTCAGATCGCCGCGAGCATTGGACAGTTCATGGCCCTGCTGTTTGCCTTCCTGGGTTTCTTTGGCAATCCTTTCCTGATGTTCATCGCGCTCTTCGTGTGGATCGGCGCGGCACAGGAAACAAGCATGGTGACCATGAAGGCGGCGCTGGGAGGCATCCCCGTGAAGCGGGCCATGATGACCGATTTTCGCACGCTCCGGCCGGGTGATTCCCTGCAACAAGCCATCGATCTGATCCTGGCGACTCCGCAGCAGGATTTTCCAGTCCTGGAAGGTTCGAAAGTTCTGGGAATTCTTCCCAGTCGTGATCTGCTGGTTGCGCTGCAGCAGCGCGGGCCAGAGGCGCTGGTGGGAGAGGTTATGCGTCGCGATTTTCTCTCGCTGGAAGCGAACGAAATGCTGGATGCCGCCCTCACTCGCATGCATGCGGCCGAATGTTGCATGACCGCCCCGGTGATTCATGGCGACACACTGGTCGGTCTCCTTACCGCGGAGAATGTCAGTGAGTTCCTGCTGATCGTAGCAGCATTAGGCGAACGCCGTGCCACGAATGCGACTGTGGCATAACCATAACTTGTCGCATGAACGCCTTATCGATCGAAATCATGGCCCCCACAATTGCTGCCTGCTATCGCTTTCTCCGTGGTCAATTGCGGCTTGGCACCTCGCTGTCCTGGATGATGATCCTGGCGATGATGTGGGTAATTCCGGCAGCCCTTTGGCGCGGTGACTGGCCATTGGCAGCAAGGGAGTTGAAGGGATGAAGAGCATTAAACAGGGTTACGAGCAGATTCTGGTGGCGACTGATTTTTCGCCGCATGCCTATGCAGCGTTCAAGCAAGCCGTTTGGCTCGCCAGGCAGACCGGCGCTCGAATCGTCTTGGCGCACACCTTGCCCGACCTGCGACGGGCCGTGCATGCCACGTCGTATCAGGCACGACTGGATTTACTGTACGGCGAGGGCGATCTGTTTCAACGGGAGATGCGTCAGGAATCCGACAAAAAGATGCGCCAGATGATCCTGGACCTGAGCGCGACGGATCTGGATGTGAAGTTCGAGACCCTTCTGGGCGTACCATTCGTGGAATTGACGCATGCCGTGCAGGCGGAAAGATACGACCTGGTTCTGGGCGGCACGCGCGGGTTGGCCGCGTGGGAACAATTCTTTGTGGGCAGTACGGCTAAGCGACTGATTCGTAAGTGTCCGGCCAGCGTGTGGATCGTGAAGGCGGAGCATGTTGGCCCGCCGAATGTCGTGCTGGCGGCAACCGATTTTTCCGACGTTAGTTTCAAGGGCGTGAAGCAGGGGCTGTGGGTGGCTGAGCGGGCCAACGCTGAATTCCACCTCTTGCATGTCATCGATTCGATGGACGTCCCGGAAGATGTGATCTCAAAGATTCCAAACGGAAGTTCGCTGCGACAGGAGATTCACGAGGAAGCGCAGAAGCGATTGGACGCCTTCGTGGCATCGCTTCAGGCAGATCGCACTCGGATTCATGTGCATTTGTCGTGGGGAACGGCCTGGAAGGAAGTGGGGCGTATGGCGCAGCGCCTGACTGCGGACCTGATCGCCATGGGCACCGTCGGCCGCAGCGGCATCAAAGGCCTGCTGCTCGGCAGCACGGCGGAAAATGTGCTCGGCACGTGCGATTGCAGCATTCTGACCGTGAAGCCTGACGGCTTTGTGTCTCCGATTGATCCGGCACACTGGCCGTTACATCCAGGTCCGAAAGAGGAAGCAAAATAAAGGTAGCCGTGTTCGATACGCACCGTTACGACCAGGCAGCACTCGAAGCTGCGAACGTCGACCGCGTCCATGAGGTCGTCTTTTTCGAGCCTCGATTGAACAGTTCAACAGCGGTCCTGGCCCGGGGTTTTCGGGCTGTATGCTCCTTCATCAACGACCGCCTCGATGAAGAAACGCTGAGCACGCTTCGTCAGGGTGGAACGGATATTGTGGCCCTCCGGTCAGCGGGGTACAACCACGTCGATCTCGCGGCTGAGGCAGCGTTCGGAATGATGGTCGTGCGCGTGCCGGAATATTCCCCGCACGCAGTCGCTGAACACGCGGTCGCACTGCTGCTGTTCCGACGCGACATTGAGGTGGTGCACAATAACACGGTGCCTGACAATTCTTCTGTGCCTCCTTTCTGGTAGTCTGCACCTTTTTCTGTGCCGTCTGAAACTGGAAGCCGGATGAACGTCACTGATCTGGACAAACTGGCAGCGCTCGTCAAACAGGAACGCCACACGTTACTTGCGCAGTGGAGGCAACAGGTTCGGCAACTGCCTTCCGCCCGGCAGCTTGACACTCCGACACTCAACGATCACATCCCGGACCTGCTTGACGAATTGGCTGCGGCACTGCAGTCACGGTCTGACCAGACGATCCCGGAAGCGCTCTGTGAAGGCAGCCCCCCGGCTCATGGTCTCCAGCGTGTCCAGGACGGATTTGATATTGAGGAGGTCGTTGCGGAGTACAACATCCTGCGCGGCTGTATCCACGATCTGGCCGACGGCAATGGTCTGATCATGCAGGGCAAGCCTTTTCGCATTGTCAACCGCGTTTTGGATGGGGCGATCGGACTCGCCGTGCAGAGCTATGCGACTCGACGAGCACTGGAAGTGCAGCATCGTCGGGAAGAGTACCTCGCCTTTGTGGCTCACGATCTTCGAACGCCCCTGAATGCCATTTCCCTGGCTGCGAGAGTCCTGGAGCTTGTTCTGCCGGATCGAGGCATCAACGCTGAATCAGCCCAAATGTTGAATGCTTTGCGTCGCAACGTGCAGCATCTCGAAGGGTTGGTCTGCAAAGTCCTTGAGGAAAGCACCAATCTCCAAACAGAAATCGGCGTCAAGCTGCAGCGGCGTGCGTTTGATTTGTGGCCGCTCGTTGAGGCTCTCATTCACGATCTTCATCCCGTGGCCGGGACCGCCAGCACTCAACTGATCAACAAAGTGCCCGACGACCTGATCGTCTGCGCAGACGCCAGTTTGTTGAGGCGAATCTTTCAGAACCTGATCGCCAACGCCATCAAGTACACGCCACGCGGTGAGATTGTCATCGGAGCACGGGAACTTGACGCGGAAGACGCCATTGAGTGCTGGGTCAGCGACAACGGAGCGGGAATCCCCGAAGAGCTTCTCGAAAAGGTATTCGACAGGGGAGAGACGGATCCGGAGCACGCCGGTGGAACAGGCCTGGGGCTTGCCATCGTGAAGACGTTTACCGAGGCTCACGGTGGACAAGTGGCTGTCGAAAGCCAGGTGGGGATGGGTTCGACGTTCCGGTTCTCGCTGCCCGGCAGAGCCAATGCAGGCGGCCTGACAAATCGCTGAGTTCGAAGCATACAGAAGAGTGACCATTATGGAACAGAGACCGCTGGTCGAGGATATTCAGAACTACGCGATGAACATCGTCGACACGGTGCGCGAGCCCCTGTTGATACTGGACACCACCTTGCGCGTCCGCTCCGCCAACCGCGCTTTCTACCAAACTTTTCAAGTCTCCGCAGAAGAGACCGTGGACCGGCTCATTTACGAGCTGGGCAACGGCCAGTGGGACATCCCCGACCTGCGGAGGCTGCTGGAAGATATCGTCCCCACGAGTTCCGTCTTCAACGACTTTGAGCTGGAGCACACTTTCCCGGTGATCGGCCGCCGGGTGATGCTGCTCAACGCCCGCAAACTCCAGGCGGGCCACCACGGCGAGCTGCTGGTCCTGGCCATGGAAGACGTGACCGCGCGCAAGCGGG
>Ga0163144_10013453_pt1 | contig 17089 bp, 12 predicted proteins | sample OliLak19BULKMAT1_FD_123175 | JGI IMG/M metagenome (GOLD analysis project Ga0163144, IMG submission 123175) | Freshwater microbial mat bacterial communities from Lake Vanda, McMurdo Dry Valleys, Antarctica - Oligotrophic Lake LV.19.BULKMAT1 | ecosystem: Environmental > Aquatic > Freshwater >... | reverse complement strand
TCGCGGAGGTCGTGCACGGCTACCACGCCCAACAGTTGCCGACCGTGCATGATGGGCACCGCCAGCACCGCGCCGGCGGCGACACCGTCGACCACGTCGTCCCATGTGGCAAGCGCCGTGAGCGCCGCGTCGTACGGCGTCACATGCACCGGGGCACCCGTGCGCGCCGCTTCGGCCAGCGGTCCCGCGCCTAACGAAGACAGTCGCGGCGGGCGAATCACGTCGCCCACGACGTGGTGTACCACGTCGACCAAGGCCCGGTCGAGATCGACCCGCGCCACCAGTACGCCGTCGCAGGCCACCGAGCGCTGCACGCCGCGGGCAAACTCCTCGATGATTTCATCTTCGTCGAGCGTGCGGGCGAGCGAGGTGGTTATCTGCTGCATCAACTGGAGCCGCGCTTCGTGGCGACGCCCGCGCTCGACGAGGCTCCGCACCCGTTCGGCGTCGGCTGGGGGCAGCGTGGCGAGCACCGACTCCAGCGCGTCAGCTGTGCGGAAGTCGTTAGGCGGTGCGAAATCCCGCACGTCAGATGTCATCGGCGTGGGCCGTCAGGCCCAGGTGTGCAGGGGGGCGTCCGACGGCACCAGAAGGAGAGCCGCCGCCGGGACTACCTCGATATCGAGCGGCGTGGACCCCAGAAGCTCTCCATCAGCCTGCGCCGCGCGCGCCGGTTCCGCGTCCAGGGAAATATGTCGTCCGCGTACAAATTGCATGGCTGGATCGGTGCCGAAGTCGTTTCGTGCCATGCGCCACCCAATGCGGAGCGCATCGCTCACGTTTGCTGGAGAAAAGACGCACAAGTCGAGCATTCCGTCATTCTCCGAGATCGCGGGGCCGAGGTGAAGCAGGCCGTTCAGTACCGAGCCGAAGTTGGCGACCACGGCGGCGGTCGCGCGAAAGCGGTGGGGCACCCCGTCTACCGTCGCGCGGAGAGTGAATGCATCCAGCGACCAACTCGCGCGGAGGGCGGTTGCCAGGTAGGCGGCCACACCAAATCGGCGCTTCGCGGCGGCGGTGGTCTGGCCTACCATGGTCGCGTCGATGCCGACCCCGGCGGCGAAGGCAAAGACTCGCCCATCACCAAGCCGCCCCAGGTCGACGCGACGGGTCGAGCCGGCAGAGAGTAGCGTCACCGCTCCCGACACCGACATCGGAATGGACAACGCCCGTGCGACGAGGTTACCCGTCCCCCCGGGCAGAATGCCAACCGGCGTAGCAGAGTCGGCGAGTGCCCCCAGCACCTCCATTACCGTGCCATCGCCGCCCAAAGTGAAGACCGCGTCGTAGTCGCGTCCCATTTGCGCGGCTAACGCCGCCGCGTGACCGGGGTGCGTCGTGCGCCTCGCGTCACAGGTCACGCCCGAACAAGCAAAGGCAAACATCGCACGCGGTTCAAGTCGCGCCCCGCCTCGTGACGCCGGGTTGACCAGGAGCAGGACCCGCCGTAGCGCTACCACCTCCACGCGCGGAAAAAGTCGAACCCCACCTGTCGACGCGTCGTCGTGAAACTCCGGTCGCTGCCACTGCCGCACAATAACAAGTTGAGTGGTGGTTCCACGGCGAAGGAGAAACCGAATCCGTTGGTGAGACGCTGTTCGAGTTTCATGCCGACAGTTTGCGCGATGTCCACCGGATTGAGCTGTCCCCCCGTGGAACTGCAGCCTAACCCCGTGGTGAGGGAAAGAAACGTTCGCTCACCGAGCTGCTTCCCGATGCCGAACTGCACTCCATTGAGCAGCGACTGGCGCGACACCTGCTGCTGGCCGGAAACATTGGCAGTTTGAATATTCACGTAGTCCAGCACCCCTCCCGAGAAACGAGAGGACAGGATGCTGGACAATGTGCTGATGGCAACCGACGAGACTCGAAAGCGATTCTCCGATGTCGCGCCACCAATGCCGAACGAGGGCACGCCGGCCACCAGGTAGCTGATAAGGTCGGACTCCGAGAGTTGTAGCGAGTCCGCGCTCTCCAACAGCAGGCGCGGTCGCGTCAACGTTCCGACGACCCGCACACGAATGCGCACGTCATTGCGCCCGCTCGACGAGCTGGACACCTGCCGAATGGTGTGGATGGCGCTGATGTTGAGAATCGGGTTGAGTTCCGTCTCGTTGAGGAAGCGCAGGTCTCCCCCCTCGACGGTGAAGGTGCGCTGCACGAAGCCGCCCAGGTCGAGACGATAGTAGCCCCGTTCGGTCTGCAAGCTTCCATCGAGCGCAAGCTGCGGCGGCGCGCTCCTGTTGCGACGCCCCGCAACCGTCACGTTCACCGCGCCCCCCAGCTTGATGTCCGCTTCTGCCGATCGCACCCGCACGTCCGAGCCCATCGAGATGCGCACGTTCTCGACTGTGAGATTCTTCACGAAGGCAGGGGGCGTCTTGGGTAGCAGGGCGCGATTGGCAAACACGGTGGTATCGACCACGTTGAACAGTTCCGGGTCGTCCAGCGAGATGAGCTTTTTCTCCGTGAATTCCGGAATCACGATCACCCCGTTGTTCACCGTCACGTCGCCCGACAGGCGTGATCGGTCGAGTGATCCGGAGAGCCGCAGGTTGGACGAGAGCGAGAGTTCGGCCACCTTCCGATTCGCAATGGCCGTGAAGTTGCGAGCGCCTAACGTTACATCGAAGGCGACACCCTCCTTCTCCAGCAACGCCACCCACCCACCCATCCACAGCGAGTCGCGCGCCTCGTTGCCGCTCACCATGCTCAGCCGGCGGATTCGGAGCGTGTCGCGCTGGGCCAGAAGATCGGCGTTCACGTTGCGCAGCCGAATGCCAAGACCGCTCAGGGTGGCGGCCACCGTATCGACGCGCAGGAATCCCTCCAGCGCCGTTTGTCCGTACCGGCCGGCGAGCGAGAAATCGGCCGAGAGTCGCCCCTCTGCCTTGGCGATCGTCGGGATGAAACTCTCGATGACACTCACGTCCAAATTGCTCGACCGCACGGCGATTCGCAGCGTGTCGCGCAGAAAGCGCTGATTGCGCGCGGCAAGCGCTAGGTCGATCGGCACGTTGCCCCGCACCGACACGATGGTCGTATCGCTGCGCACCACGTCGGCGCTACCGCTGAAGCGCCGAGCGTCGTAGCGACCGGTGAGCGTCGCTCGCGCGACGTTGACCTGTCCCACCCGCGCCCCCGAAATCGCCCCGTCGAGTTGCATTCGCGGACTTTCACGCGTACCGTCGATGTCCAGCGTCGCGCTCAGCCGACCACCGAGCGCGACGCTCGATTGCGACATCAGGGCGAGATCGGAAAGCGGCACGCTATCCAACGTCAGTCGCATGTCCACCGCACGCTCCAACGGTGCGCTGCCGGCAAGCGTGATGGCGCCGCCGCGGCTTCCGGCCAGACGCAGCGTGTCCATGGTAAACGCACCCGGACTGGCGACCAGCATCGCGGCTTTCGCCAACGTCCAGTCGTGATCGTCCAGCGACAGCTTGAAACTCTCGAGCCCCACCACCGTGCTGTCGCTGTGCCGGCCGAACATTCCACCCGTGGTCAGCACCGGACCATTCGAAAGCGTGGTCATGAGCTTGAAGTCAACCTCGCGCCTTCCCCTCACGTCCAAATCGAGTGCCACCGTGGAGACGGCGACCGTGCCCAGCGCGATGGTATCCGCCGTTAGCGTCGCCGAGCCCCCGATGCTTGGCTGCAGAATGTTGGTCAGGTCGATCGCGACACGGGCGACTTTCGCTCCGTACACGCCGTAGCTGAGTCCGCGAATGTCCGCCGCGGCGCGCACCCCCAGGGTGTCCAGCGAACCGGTGAAGACGCCGCGCGCCGTGATTTCCGCGCCGAGCGAATCGTGGAGCGCGGCCTCGAGCGAGGCGCTGTCGGCGCCGCCGGTCCGGACCAGATACCGCCGCAAGGCACCTAACGAGTCGGCGGTCACGGAAAAGGCGAGCGAATCGGTCACGCCCGGGACCACACCGAGCGCACCCTTGGCCGCGATCGATGCCAGCGCAGTCTCCACGTGCAGCGTGTCCACGCCAAGTCGTCCATCGCCGAACCGAAGCAGCGCCCGCGCGCCTGCGTACACGCGTATCGAATCGATGAACGACCGCTCGAGCTGCAGGTCGAGACTGCCCCGATAGTTGGCCAGCGAATCGCCCACGAGATCCACCTCGGCCACACCGGTCAGATTCGTCTGCGGATACGCGGAGGTGTCGTACAGCACGCGAGTGTCGAGCTCGGAAAATCGCAACGTGCCGTGATAGCCGTAGCCGCCCGCCGAGTCGGCATCGACGCGCCCGTCGTACCAGACGGTACCCGCCGCGCCGGCAAGCTCGGTGACGACTGTCAGATCGTCTGCCTGACCCTGCAGGCGCAGGGGCCCCGTAAAGGCCCCACGGAAGAGGAGCTCCGCCTCCGGGTAGGCACGGGCGATTGTCGTGATGTTCAGCGGCTTCGCATCGAGGGCCAGATCGTACACCAAGAACGTATCCCCGATGGTCACCCGCCCATTGCCGGTAAATCGCGACGGCGCGCCATCGGCGAAGCGGTGCGTGATGTCGGCATTTCGGAAACGCAGGTCGGTCCAGACCGAGTCGAGCCGCGCCGTTCCCGACACCAACCCACTGAACTTCGGAAACGCCGGATTGATGAACTGCATGGTGCGCAGGTCGAAGTGATCGAGATTCACATCGAGCCCGCGAAACTTGGTGAAGGCAGGGAAGAGGATGTCGAGCTCCCCCTTCACCCGCCCCCTAGCCGTGGCACCGGCGACGTTGGCATCTCTAAAGAAGAAATGCGCATCATCAACACGGAAGCGATTCACCGGCCCGCCCGACGCCTTGATCGTCGCCGTGATCGTTCCCTTCCATGGATACGGGAGTTTCTCGCCGGAAAATTGCTCGATGAGCACCCAGTCGATGGGATCCGCCTGCAGGTCGATGTCCTTCACGATGAAGACGGGCGCACCCGTTCCGAACGTCATGCTGCCACGCAGACGGGAATTCATCGTGCGCACGTCGATATCGTGCAGCTCGTAGTCGAGTACACGCAGGTTGCGCTCGTTGCGGATGCGGAGCGAGACCTTGCCGCCGCCGACGGTGGGGAGGGTGGGATACACCCACGCCACGTCGGCCAACGCGAGTGTGTCCGAGACAAATGTCAGGTCGTAGCGGGTGGGCAGATCGCTTCCCCACCAGACTTTCCCCTTGGCCGTACCGACCGACGCGGGGAGCCGGAAATGCTTGATGTCGGCCCATATTGAGTCGCCCTTGTTGCGCACCGTGCCCCGCGCCTCACGGAACTTGAACGGCGGATCGAATTCGTCGGCATCGAATCGCTCGACGAGAAACTGCCGCCCGAGGAAATCCTTGTCGTCGATGCGTGACTTGCCGAGCCGGAGTTGTCCGTTCGTCCAGGTACGCTCGATGCTGTAGTGGCTCCCCACCGGGCGGATCCTTTTGTCGGTCCGCGCAAACGCAGCCTTCACGGCGCTATCGCGCTTCACGCCACGCAGCGAATCGTCTGGCTGCCACGGCATGGTGAGCACAAAATGCACGTTGCTGAGCGTGGCGGAGTCAACGACGATGAAGTCGCCGAAATTTCGCACGGTCACGGCCGATGGTAGCGACTTTGGACCGGGCGGAAATATCTTCCTGAAGTTCCAGACCTTGGTGGAGTCTTCGCTCACGTGCACGAAGGCGTGGGCGACCGTGAGATGTGACACCACGATGCGTCGGTCGAGCAGGTCGCGCGGATCGAAGCGAATATGGATGCGGCCGGTCGCGATGAAGAGCGAGTCGTTCATCTCACGCAGGGCGAAGGAATCCACCACCAGGTTGGTGAACAGCGACCCATCGATGCGGCCGATGTGCATTTTCCCCTGAATGCGCTGGTTCACGAATCCTTCGATGTTGGATCGGATCTGCTCGCGTCCCCAGGTGGTTTGCGTTGCCGCCGCGATGCCGAGCACCAGCAAGCCGCCTAACGCGAACAGCGTGGCGGCACTGGCCAGAACAACGGTGCGGCGGCGACTCATGGCCTAGAACGCCTGCCCGACGGAAAAGGCGAACGTCAAGCGGCTGAGGAACGAAAGACGGCGAGGCTGAAAGCTGGCCGGACATTCACCGCTCGCCTGCACCGGGGGAAGCTTCGCGTCTCCCGCAGTCACACGGCCGGGCGTCACAGGCAGTGTGTTGCCCGGACTCACGCAGTAGAGGGGACGAACCACGATATCCTGCAGTCGTGCCGAGTCGTTGAAGTAGGCCGGCCCCGCAGGCGCCTGATACGGGTTGTACCCGACATCGATCCGAACCGGACCGATTGGCGTGAAGACGCGCACCCCGAAGCCGGGGGTGACTTTCAGCTGCACCGGCGCCTGCCGCCCGGTGTTGCCACCGCTGCGGTTCCACACCTCTCCCGCATCCACGAAGATGGAGTACTGGATGAGATCGGGAAGAAACACCGACCGAAGTCGCAGTTCGGCGTTGGCAATCACCACGTTGTCGCCGCCGCTTGGCACGACGCGCACCGATACGCTGTCCGGCGAAGCGCGGAAGAACACCGTGTCGCCACCCACCGGAACTTGCTGCGGCTTTGAGACGTCGTAGATGACGGGACCCAACTCGTTCTGCCGAAATCCGCGAACCGAATTGGGGCCGCCGGCGTACAACCGCTCCTGCGGCGGAACAAACGATCGGCTGCCAGTCACCGACAGGCGGTTGCCAATCACTGTGCCCACCCGCAATCGCAACACGAGGACGCTGCCGCTCAGTACCGGACGATAGATCGCCCCATCGAACACGGCCCGATTGAATTGCTGATCGCTGCTTGAGCCGATGGCGCGCGAGGCGTGACGCAGCTCGAAACGCATCACCGAACCCCGGGTGGGATTGGCGAAGTCGTCGGCGCGATTGCGGGTGGCCGTCCACCCCGCCACGGCCAACCGGCTGCGGTCCAGCAAGCGCTGTTGCGCAGCCAGCTCGCAGACGTTGTAGACGGCACAGAACAACCCTGGAAATGCCGAGGTACTGCCGTACTCCATCTGATACGAGTAGCTCTGCGGGAGAGTGCCCTCGACGCCGCGCTGAATCGAGCCGATGATTCCGATGGGCGTGTCGCGCAGGTACGCCTCGAACTCCGAGCGGCGTTCGCTGTAGAGGGTGATGGTGGGAATGGTGCGCAGACCGAACAGCGAGGCCTGCGACAGCGTCGCTCCGGCGTAGTAGTTGAGCGTGTCGCTGAAGATGTCGCGTCGCACTTCCTTCGGGCACAGTCCGCTGGCGAAATCGAAGGGTGCGCCGACGCCGACCTTCGACAGACGGCCCGTGAGGTCGAGTCGGCGCACCCCGCCCAGGAAGTTGTAGTCGGAGTACGAGCCCTGCGTACGCACGCAGTCCAGATTGCCCCAGCCTAACGAGATGCGCGAGGCGCGCGTGTCGCCCTCCGACAGCCGCACATTGACCGCGACCAACGAATCGACGTCGTCCTCCAGCGACGCCGAATCGACCTCGATTTCGATATGCCGGAACGCCTCCGACAGGTAGAGACCACGCTTGACGCCCTCCAGCGTGCGCTCGTTGTACAGCTGTCCTTCGCGTAACCCGAGCACGCGGCGAACACGCTGCGGATCGATGCGCGATGCGCGTCCGGGCTGTGCGTCGATCCTGATGTTGACCTCGCCGATGCGCGAGCGGGGACCGGTGGACGCGCTGTACTCGACGGTCGCCTCGTGTCGCGCGGTGTCGGTGTCGAAGCTGCGCAGCACCTCGGCCAGTGGATACCCGCGATCACGCATGCGCCTGGTAATGGTGTCGCGCGTGGCGAGCACGACCGACTTGTCGAATCGCGCACCAGGCTTTACCGGCAACCCGCGCAGCAGGCGGTCCAGTTGCGGCACGGAATCGAAACCCACATACGCCACACTGTCGATGAGAATCGGCCGCCCTTCTCGAATGACAAATCGGACCTCCGCCGTCCGAGGGTCGCGGCGCGTTATTTCCTTCGCCACCTTGATGTCGGAAAAGCCGGCATTGCGGTAGAACAGGATGAGACGCAGGGAATCCTGGGTGACCGTGGTGGCATCGAGGCAGTAGCGCTTGCCGATCACGCGAAAGAAGCGCCGCGTCCACGACGACTGCGTGGTGGCGAGTCCATTCGCTAGGTCGTCGCTACGAAACGTCGTGTTTCCGACAAACTCGAGTTTGCGCACCTCGACCGAGGCCGAGTCACACTCAACCGTTTGCGCGCCCATGGTACGTGCCAAACCCAGCCACACCACCCCGAACGCCAACACCACTCGTCGCGTCACGTCAAGCGGTCTCGATGAGCACCGCGCCCGATCCCTTCTGCTTGGCCCGTCGCTTCACTTCGGCCGCGCGCATGCCGAGGTGCGCGAGGTTGACCCAGGTGTCGGTCGTCACGTGCAACACCCCCACCGAGGCACCCGCCAGCGGAAATTCCCGCACCCGTCCCTCTCGGTCGACGCCCGCGTAGGTTCCCAGCTGCGCCGCCTGCGGCCCCACCGCAGTCTTGATAACCTCTCGGCAGCGGACCGAGCAGATGTCCATCAGCGGCCCCGCGCGCTCGGCAGTCGTGATAACGATGAAGTCGTCGCCACCGATGTGTCCCACGAAGTCCGTGTTTGCCACCTCGCCTCCGGACACCTCGGCCGATGCGTCGCGAATCGCGCTGCCGAGCGCGCGAATGACATCGTCGGCAACCGCGAAGCCGAAGGTGTCGGCGAAGGGCTTGAAGTTGTCCAGATCGAGATAACAGACCGCGAACGACTCGCTGCGCTGGACGCGCCCCAGAATCTCGGCCTCGATGGCCCGTCCGCCAGGGAGGCCGCTGGTGGGATTGCGATCGCCTTCGCGCCTCACCAAACGAAGCATTGCCTGCACCCGGGCGCGCAGTTCCCGCGGGTCGAATGGCTTCGCGATGTAGTCATCGGCCCCGGCGGAGAACCCTTCCACCTTGCTCTCCACTCCACTCTGCGCCGTCAGCATCATCACCGGGATGCGCGCCGTGAACGGGTTCGTCTTGAGCTGCCGACAGACTTCGAGCCCGCTCATTCGGGGCATCGAGTGATCGAGAATGACGAGGTCCGGTTCGCGCTCGGCGATTGACGCCAGCGCCTCGACGCCGTCACCGGCCATCGACACATCGTGTCCCGACGTTCGGAACAGATCTCGCAACATGAGGCGCATGTCCTCATTGTCGTCGCACAGCAGGAGATAACTCACGGATTGACGGTCACTTGCCTCGTGTTTGACGGACCTTGTCCATAACGCGTAAGTTCACGCGCGCCTACCTGTACTGTCAATCGGACAGCCCTGCGGATTCGTTACGGTTTGCCGCATGTCGCGTTACCCCGCCTCGCCCCGCGATCCCGTGGACTTCGACACCTACCAGACCTTCGCCACGCGCACCTTGAATCCCGCCCTCGATGCCGACGCGCGACTGCTCGACGCCGCGGCCGGACTGGCAGAAGAAGCGGGCGAGGTGCTTGGGGCGGTGCGAAAGCACCTCTTTCAGCAACGCCCGCTCGATCATTCGGCACTCACCCGCGAGTTAGGCGACGCTCTCTGGTGTCTGAGCGCCGTGGCGACGTCGATTGGCGTGTCGTTAGGTGACGTGGCGCACACGAATCTCGACAAATTGCGCGCACGATACCCCCACGGCTTCTCGATGGAAGCTAGTCACGAACGCGTGGACGAGCGCGCGTCACAGGAGCGCCCGCGCGACGATCGCGCATCGCTCGAGGCTCCCATGCCATGAGCCAGTCAGGTCCCGATGTTCGGTTCGGCGGGAACCGGGTGAGCAGAGATCGTCCCCGCTCCGACTAGATGTTGAGTCGCGCTAGTCTGCGGCCTGCCCAAAGATCGCCATGTTGGAGCTGTGCCCCGGTGTGACTTTTTTCTCCGGATAGGCCCAGTGCACCGCCTGGTTCACCGCCGTCGCCGCCTCGCCGAAGCCCGATGCGATCAGCTTGAGCTTCCCCGGAAAGGTCGTCACGTCGCCCGCCGCATAAATCCCGGCGCGACCCGTCTCCATGAGGGAATTCACCACGATTTCGTCCTTCACGAAAGTGAGCCCCCAATTGGACAGCTCCCCCAGATCGCTCACGTAGCCCAACATGGGAAGCACTGCGTCGCACGGCACGACCCGCGTTTCCTTGGTCTTGGTGTGCCGCAGTACGACCCCCGTTAGGCGATCGCCTTCGCTCAACACCTCGGCGAGTTCGTGGAAGGTGCAGATGTCCACCTTCCCCTCACGTTCGAAGCGCTGCACGTCTAACACGGTCGCGCCGTGGGCTCGAAAGCGGTCGCTCCGATGGGCGAGCGTCACGTGCGTCGCCCTCCCGGTAAGCTGCTGCGCCCAGTCGAAGGCCGAATCGCCCCCGCCAATTATGATGACCTTTTTACCCTGGTATTCAGCCGGGTTGAGCACGACATCATACACTCCTCTCCCGTACCATGGCTCGGCCGCCGCCTGCGGCAGGCGTCGGGGCGAGAATGCACCGATCCCCGCAGCGATCACGATGCTCCGACTCGGAAAGTTTCCCTTGGTCGTATGCAGGGTGAAGCGGCTCTCCCCTTCTCCCTCTCCGAGCCCAATCACGCGCTGATTGAGGAACTCCGTCCCACCGAACTGCGCCGACTGCTCCACGAGCGATTTGACGAGGTCCTTGGCCAGGACTTTGGAAAAGCCGGCGACATCGAAGATGTATTTCTCCGGATAGAGCGCCGTGAGCTGTCCACCGAGCTGGGGGAGCGCATCGATGATCTGAGCACTCACCCCGCGCATCCCGGCATAGAATCGGGCGAAAAGGCCCGTGGGTCCTCCGCCAATGATGGTGATGTCGACAGGCTGATGTGTGGTCATGGGTTCTAAGATATGAGAAGACAGGAAGACGAGAAGCGACTCGCCGTTCCCTCGTCTTCTCGTCTTCTCGTCTTCTCGTCTTCTGAAGTATCTCGTCTTCTCGTCTTCTACAAACTGCTACTATCTTCCAATCCATGAAGATCTATACGAAGACCGGAGACGCGGGGCACACCGGACTCTTTGGCGGTGGACGCGTGGAGAAAGATCATCCGCGGGTCGAGGCGTACGGGGATGTGGATGAGTTGAATGCATTCATCGGCCTTGCGCGCTCTATCGAAATGATGCCGCGCATCGACGAGGTGCTGGTCCCCATACAGCGCGATCTCTTTTCCATCGGGGCACTGTTGGCGACCCCCGACCACGACAAGATGCGGGAGCAACTGCAGAAGGCGCGCATCGACGACGAGCGAATCGCCGAGCTGGAACGAGCCATCGACGACTGCGAGCGGGAGCTGGAACCGCTGCGCTCGTTCATCGTGCCCGGGGGAACACCCAAGTCGTCGGCGCTGCATGTGGCGCGCACTGCCTGTCGGCGGGCGGAGCGCCGCGTCGTGGCGCTCAATCGCGAGGTGGCTTTGCCCGAACTCGCGATTATCTACCTGAATCGACTCTCCGACCTCCTGTTCATGCTTGCCCGCGTGGCGAATTACCGCGCCGGCGCTGGCGAAGTGACGTGGTGACATCGGACGGCCCAGTCGCGGGCCGACACATCGACGTCTTCGGCTACCGCGTGCATGTGGCGCCATGGCTCTTGGATGCGGTGGGTCGCGTCACGCGCGAGGTCGCGCCCGCTCACACGATCGCGGTCATCACCGATGACGAGGTCGCGGATTTTCACGGGGCGCATCTGGTGGGCGCTCTGCGGCACTTTGGCGGAGCGCAGCGCATCATCTACCGCGCCATTCCATCGGGTGAGCGGCACAAGACACGCGAACAATGGAGCGCGCTCACCGACTGGATGCTCGACGAGCGTTGCGGCCGCGACACCACCATCGTGGCGCTGGGCGGAGGTGTGGTCGGCGACCTGGCGGGCTTCGTGGCCGCGACGTATATGCGCGGCATACCATTCGTGCAGGTGCCGACCTCGCTGCTGGCCATGGTGGATGCGTCGGTAGGGGGCAAGGTGGGTGTCGACACAGCCGCCGGGAAGAATCTCGTGGGCGCCTTTCATCAGCCGCGCGCGGTACTGGTCGATCCCACGCTGCTGCAGACGCTTTCCCTTCGCCATTTGCGCGCCGGCATGGCGGAAGTGATCAAACATGGCGTAATCGCTGACCCGGACTATCTGGCGCAGGCGCAGTTGTTCGGCGTACAGTTGCTGGCCGCGCGGGCGGCCATGTCGGGTGGGCGGTCGTTTGTGGATGCTGCGTTCGAGGGCGTCGCGCCACTCGAATGGCACGGAGAAGCATTGGCCAGTCTCGTGGCGCGCAGCATCGAGATCAAGGCCGAAGTCGTTAGGCAGGACGAAAGCGAGGGTGGCATTCGCCAGATTCTGAACTTCGGTCACACCATTGGGCACGCGGTCGAAGTGGCCAGCGGCTTCTCGCTCCTGCACGGGGAGGCGATTTCCATCGGTATGACGCTCGAGGCGGAATTGGCTGAGCGGGTGGGGGTTTCCGCTCCCGGAACGCGAGACACGGTGCGACACGCACTCTGCGGACTCGGGCTACCGACCGCCCTTCCTGGAGCGTACACTGCACCGGTCATTCTCGACGCGATGCGAGGCGACAAGAAGTCGCGGAGCGGTCGACTGGTTTTCGCCCTTCCAGAGTCCATTGGGCGCATGGCGGGCAGTGCGTCGGGCTTTGGCACTGTGGTTGACGAGACGGACATTCTTGCCGTTCTCTGGGACGGCGTGGCGAAGAGCTGATATGACAATCCGCAGCGCGGCGATTCTCGTGAGCACGGGCTTCATCCTCTTGGCTTCGGTGGGATCATACCTGCTCGGCGTCCCCGTGGATGTGCTTTTGGTTGCCGCCGCCTTCGCAGTCGGCGTGGTGTTGTGGGTCGCGACGCGCGCTCGTCCACCCGAACCGCGCTGACTGTCGGTCGTGGGATCGGCGTTTCTTCGGGTTTTTAGAGGAAACGTCCCCGCCCACCACGTCCGAGTATTACTTACTGGAATTCGACACGCTAGTAGCCAAACCGTTGCAGTGTCAGCATATGCCTATCCCGTGGCGAACAGAACATTGGTGGCACTAAAATTGGGTGTTGACGGCTGATTGGCGGTTTCGTATTGTGCCCGCCCGTTCTGCAGGGCACCTCGTGAGCGACTGTCGCTCGATCTGCCACATAGAGGGTTAGGGGCGTGTATGCAGCAAGTGACCGAGATTAGGCCCAAGGGAACTAAGTCCTTTGCGCGATCATCCCCCTCAACCGCGTTTGATCAGTATCTCCAGGATATTCAGAAGCTGCCCCTGATCACCGATCCCGCAGAGGAACGGCGACTGGCGCGTCTGGCACAGAAGGGTGATGAAAAGGCCGCCGAGCGCCTCGTCACCGCCAATCTGAGGTTCGTAATTTCGTATGTGAAAAAGTATCAGGGGCACGGCCTCGATCTGAGCGAGCTGGTTGCCATCGGCAACGAGGGGTTGCTCAAAGCCGTGAGAAAATTCGATCCGGACCAGGGTGTGAAGTTCATCTCATACGCGGTCTGGTGGGTGCGCCAAGCGGTTCTCAAGGCACTCGCCGAGCAAACCCGCTCGGTACGAATCCCGCTCAATCAGAACTCGCAGCTCATTCGGCTCTCGCGCGCCGAAACGATTCTCGGACAAGTTCTCCGGCGCGATCCCACCGACGACGAAGTCGCCCGTCTCATTGGCGAAACCCCCGACAACGTACGAGCTGCACGGCAGATGTCGGCCACCGAGGTCTCTCTCGATGCCCCCATCGACCGAAGCGATCGCGAAGCCTCCACGCTCGGTGAGCGTTTTGCAGGCGTCGACGGCGCGGAAATAGAAGAGGTCACTGACTACAAATTGATGCGCGAGTTCATCGATCGCGTCTTCAAGAAGTACCTCACCTCGCGCGAACGGAAAATTCTCTACCTCTACTATGGCCTTGAGGAAGGGTCCGAGGCCATGACGCTCGAGCGCATTGGTGCCCTGATGGGCGTGACCCGTGAGCGCATTCGCCAGATTCGCGAACGGGCATTTGAAAAGCTGCGTGAGTCCCCCGATGGACGAGCCTTGGCTGGATTCTGGTCGGCGGCGTGAGCGGCAGCGCGATCTCCGTATTTCGAGCAGGCCATCAAAGCGGAGACTCGCCGACGATCATGCAGCAAAAAGTCCCATCGGGCATGCACGAACATGCACCTGTACCGACAGGCACCAACGGCCAGCGCGTTCTGATCGTCGACGACGAGTCGACCATCAGAATCGCGCTGCGCCGCTTTTTCACGCGCCTGGGCTGGACCGTTGAAGAAGCAGCCAACGGTGAGATCGCGCTTTCAATGCTGACCATCGACGCTGAGCAGCAGAAGCTGCCGCAATTCGCCCTCGTGGTGTCCGATCTGCGTATGCCCGGTCTCAGCGGGATCGAGATGTACAATCGGTTGCTTGTCGAGCAGCCGACTGTGCTTCGCCGTATCATTTTCTGCACCGGCGATCTGGTGAGCGAAGATGCCGCCAGGTTTGTGCACACGACGGAATGCATCGTCCTGCAGAAGCCGTTTGAACTCGCCACGCTTCGCAAGATAGTGGATCGGGTGCTGGCCAACGCGGCACGGTAACGGCGCGCGCGCCACTTCCTCAGCCTAGATACGGAACAGGTATGACAGCTTGAGAAAAAACTGGTTGCCCGTGCGCAGCACGCGCTGTCGTGTGACGCGCGGCTCGTCGAAATCCTGGCTCGCATCATTGTAGCCGACGTACAGGAATGAGACCGGCGCCAATTCGTACGTGACGAGGAAACTCGACACGTAGCGCAGGCTGCGCTGTGTGAATGGGTTGGTATTGAGCGAGTTGTACTGATTGGAATACTCGCCGATGACTCGCACACCCAGCGCACGGTTAAACTGGTAGGTCGCGCGAAGACGAGCGATCTTGGCATCGTCCACAAGAGCACCGCCCCACGATTCAAGGTGTGTCGAGCGCTGACCACGAGCCTCGAGGCTGGCCTGTGGCAGGGGACGCACCGTGAGCCGGAGGCTCGCGAAGTAGCCCTTCCCCACTCGAGGATTCTTCGAGTCCACGATCTCGCGCTCCCCGCCGAAAAAGAAGCCTCCCACCTGCACGAGTCGCGACATCTCGAGGCGGACGTCGCTGCCCACGCCGCGCACCTCGAACTGGCGACCGAAGAGCGTCATCCGGTCGTAGTTGAGACTGAAGTTGAGCGACGCTCGCTGACGGAAACTGATGCTGAGCCGCGGATCGATCGCCAAGTCCAGCAGGCCACCGCCGAACGCATTGGTGCGGTTGACGGAAAGGCTCTGCGTGACACGTTGCAGCACGCGACCGTTAGGGTACTGGTTGAACTCGACGCGCGCGTTGTAGCCCTCGATCCCGACGCGCGAATAGCGCCCCAGTTGGTTGCGGTATTCAGGAGATAACCCGACGGTCGACGCCGACCAATTCACGTTGCGCCCACTCCGCGACAGGCGAGCATTGTAGTAGCTGCCGTTCCGCGAGCTCCCGTCGAAGATCGAGGAGCGCAGCGTGTCGAAGGGCGCGCGCTCGCTCGATATTGCCCCCTCTCCCGAGATCACGATCGCTCCGCGCCGCAGCGTAAAATCCCCCTCGGCCACTCCGTTCCGCGAATCGCCGGCGCGTCGCCCGAGAAACGAGAGACCCAGCCACGAGTCGGCGAGAATGTCGCGCCGTAGACGCGCGATCAGCACGTCCGCCTTGCGCCCGAGTTGCGAGACGACTCCGCTCGATTCATGACGGTCGTAGTAGAACCAGGCAGGCTCATCATCGCGGGCGTAGAGCACCCCAAACTGCATGGCGCCACTCTTCCCGGTAGCGCGAGCCCCGGTAGACGGATTCACGATCGCCCGCGTATACACCAGTTCGCCCCCGCCTCCCCCGCCAAAACCATCGCCACCCCCACCCCCACCCGCTCCTTGCCGCGAAACGTTAAACACGTCGCGACTGTCGAGAAAAAAAGGTCGGCGCTCCTGAAAGAAGAGGGCGAAGCGCTGGTTCACTCGCACCTGCTCGTCGTCCGACTCTACCTGTGAAAAATCGGGATTGATGGTGGTGTTGAGCGTGATGGACGGCGTGATCGCGAAGCGCACATCGGCGCCCACCGTACCAGCGGGACGCGTATGCTCGAACGCGTTCGGTACGGAGAATGGCTGAAAGACGCCATTGGCGAGCGACGAGTCGCCGACGTAGGCACGAGTGCCAGACTCGACTCCGCTCACGTATGGCAGCAAGTCCAGCGTGCGCCGGAGTTGGACCCCCTCCATTCCGGTGATGGTGCCTTGCTGACAGATGTCGCAGGGACTCCCGCGTCGGCGGGGCGACCACGAGCTACGCGTGCCCGCCTTGCCGTGGTAGCGAACGAGGTCGAACCCGAAGTCCATCCGCTCCCGCTGCGGCAGCCGGATCGACGCGAAGGGAATCTGGAGTTCCGCCGTCCACCCCTCGTCGTCGATGCGGGCCGCCGAGTACCACACCAGGTCCGGTGTGTCATCCGTCCGCTGGCCTTCGGACTTGATGCCGTCGAACTGGAGACCGAGCGGCGATACGCGGAACACGTACGTGCGCCGATTGTCGTTGTACGTATCGACAGAGATGGCGATCTTGTCATCAAGGTCGCCACCGCGTTCCCGCGGGTGCACCGTGGCTCTAATGTCGCCCCGCTTCGGCTCGTACGCCCGAACGGCTACGTACAAGTTCTCCGAATCATAGGCCACCCACCCCACACTCTGCTGCGGCGGGAGCACCGAGTCCACCGGCTCGTACTGAACGAAGCGAGTCAGTGGCCGTGCGCTTTTCCAGACGATATCATCCAATTTCCCATCGATAATCGGGCGCCGATCGGCGCGCGACAGGGGGATTTTCATCTCGTCACCCCGCTTGAAGATGACGACGGAATCCTTCGACTTAAGCAGTGCGCGCAGCGAATCGGCGCGCGGCGAACTGAGCGCAGCAATGAGCAGGAGAGCGGGGACGGCGAGCATTCTTTTACTTTATGGATGCGGCGTGCCGGGATCACCCCAGGCCCGCGTTGACTCGCACAGACGACTGTGTACCACAGCGCCACGCAATGGACCATGCCGATGGACTATGCCGATGGACTA
>Ga0163144_10013452_pt1 | contig 17089 bp, 18 predicted proteins | sample OliLak19BULKMAT1_FD_123175 | JGI IMG/M metagenome (GOLD analysis project Ga0163144, IMG submission 123175) | Freshwater microbial mat bacterial communities from Lake Vanda, McMurdo Dry Valleys, Antarctica - Oligotrophic Lake LV.19.BULKMAT1 | ecosystem: Environmental > Aquatic > Freshwater >... | reverse complement strand
GTGAAGCCGATAGAGAGGAAAAAAAATCTCGCGGTTAAGTCGGGAGCCGTATGCGGTAGTTCCGCACGTACGGTTCTAAGAGGGGCCTACCCGGGTGACCGGGTGGGTCTACTCACATGGGATGGACTGTCTGGATCGTTCTGAGAAGTAGGGGATTGTGTTATCTTTGGTTTCGGGAGGCGGCTCGCTCGACTAATAAGCTGACTAAAGTTGAAAAATTTAAACCAATGGCTTTGGCGGCGTCAGGAAACAAGCTGGTCGGTGTCATTCCTGGCATAGTATTGGTTTCCAGTAAAATAGGCTTACCCTCGGCAGGTACTACAAAATCCGACCGGGACAAGTCGCGACAGCCCAAGGCTTGATGCGCTAAGAGCGCAATTTCCTGGACTCGTTTATATTGCTGAGGGGGTAAGGGCGCTGGGATTAAATGATCACTCAAACCTGGGGTATAACGATGCTGGTAATCATACCAGGAATCGGCTGGGGTTTTGATTTCAATGACAGGCAATGCTTCAGCCTCAGTGCGTTCTAAAATCGCGACGGTGATTTCTGCGCCAAAAATTCTTTCTTCAAGTAAAAGAGAGGAGTCATATTTAAAGGCTTCTGCCAAACCCTTTTTTAATGTTTCCGCATTATGAGCAAAAGAAACGCCTAGACCAGAACCTTGGGAAGCGGGTTTAATGACAATATTACCACCCAGAATATCAAATATTTCTTGAATTTTGTGGTCGCTGACTGTGCTTTGTTGAAACTTAAGGGAGAGGCTTTTGGCTACGGGGAGACCTTTGAGCAAAAATATTTGTTTAGCCAGAATTTTATTCATTGCCAACACGTTAGCTTCCACTTCACTGCCGACAAACGCAAGACCCATGATAGTTAAAAGACCTTGTATCATGCCATCTTCACCCCATTGGCCGTGTATAGCCGGGAAAACAACATCTGGGTTAAGTTTGCGTAAATTTTTATCAATATTGCTATCAAGTTCAATCAAATTGACTGTGGAATAATTCTCTTGTAGCGCTTTAGTAATTCCTTTTGCTGTGGAGCGCGAAACTTCAGCTTCGGAAGAAGGTCCACCGCAAATAACTGCAATAGATAATGATCTATTTATTTTCATTTGGGCATCCTAACATGAGTTTTTGCCATCAGCAATCATAGCTGATACTATAAGGTGCGATTGCCATGGTTAGCGGAGTGGCTTTAAGTATTTGTATTAGCGTCCGTAGCTCAGATGGATAGAGCGTCGGCCTCCGAAGCCGAAGGTCACAGGTTCGACTCCTGTCGGGCGCAATAATGATAAATAAAGTATCATTAGCGAATCTTTATCAACCCATCTGCTATTTTATTATAAGAGTTTGAAATACTGATAAACGACCGCTTATACTGCCCATCTTCTTTAGTAAGATCAACCATTTGACGAGAGTCCTTGTATTTAGTGCATATATCTTGATTCAGGTGGACAATAGGAACGCCTGCTTTTTCAGCTATTGATCGAAGTTGAGGCGTGAAATCACAACATTTTTGGATGACAAAAGGACCCAGGTCATTGCCAAAAAACTGCACAAACTCTTCATCTGAAATTGACATTCCGCGCCGCATAGCAAATTGTTGAAATCTTTTTACGCTGTTATTAACATCTTCAACCCATTTTTCTGCTGACTTGGAAAATTTTGTTGTTTCCTGAACACTGCCACCATTAAATCTTTTGGCCATTTGAACAACTAAACCTAAGAATTTAGGCTTAAAACTAAGCCCCTTAACACTTTGTGTCGTTTCATACTCGCCAAGTAACTTAATCCAGTTATTAAAAATTGTACTTAAATTATCTATCGCCTGTAATGAAAAAAATGTAGGTGAAACCGGTGTAATAAAATAATCTGTCAGCATCATAATGAGAGCGTTTATTATACTGCTTGCGCTGGGAGAAGTATCAATTAAAATAAAATCATAACTGCCCTTATTTTGTCTAATAGCTTGTTCAAATTTATAAGGTATATCATTAGTAAATTCATTTTTATTTTTAATAATTCCATAAAGATCAGCCTCGATATTGGCCAAATTAATCGAGCCTGAGATCAAATCTATAAAGGCATCTTTGGAGTGCTCAGAATTGACCCTGAATATTTCTTTGGAGCAGGCTTGAGCTTTAAGTTTAATATTAAGGTATTCATACAATGAAATGTATTTTTCTACATTTTTATTCCATTTAGAATCTTCATCAGTTGAATATTCTACGCTGGTAGAAAGACCATACATCGCCGCAGTAAGATTCATTTGTGGATCTGCATCAATAAGCAGCACTTTATGGCCTCTGTCCGCTAGAAGAAAGCCTAAATTATGTACCAGAGTTGTTTTCCCAACTCCTCCTTTATGGTTAAAAAAAGTTATTATTTTTGTCATATGAGGGTTCTTTTTTAATTTAATCCTATCGCTCAGATTTAAATAGTAAGCCCAGAAGAAATAAAACAGCGCTTGTCGCCCAGAGCCATAAAGATAAATTATTAAATTGTTTGAGGGTGGCGAAACTATTTAGAAAAGCAATAATCAGCATTAAAGTCCCAGCGCCAAAAACAAAATAACGTTTTTTAAGCCGATTATGAAATTTAAGTGATGCAGGCGGCGTCGTTGACGGTAAATGGTGATGCCGATGACTGTGTTCCAATACTGAATAAAATAATTGCGGTATTTTCAAAAGCGATTCTATATTTTCATAACCCTCATCGCGAATAATTTTAGCCAATCCTTTTAGACCCCGTTGCTCTTTAATCCAGCGTTCCATAAAGGGTTTGGCGGTTGCCCAGATATCTAATTGGGGATAAAGCACCCGGCCTAAACCCTCAATACTTAATAAGGTTTTTTGCAATAATAATAACTGCGGCTGAACTTCCATGTTAAATCGTTCAGCAGTCGTAAATAAACGTAATAACAACTGACCAAAAGAAATATCCTGTAAAGGTTGTTCAAAGATAGGTTCACATACGGTGCGAATAGCGGCTTCAAATTGATCAACCCGGGTTTGTGGAGGCAGCCAGCCGGATTCAACGTGTAAAACAGCGACTTGCCGATAATTTCTATCTAAAAAGGCCAATAAATTTTGTGCTAAATAATGATTATCCGAAGGACTCAAGCTGCCGACAATGCCAAAATCAACTGCAATAATTTTAGGATTTTCCGGATCGGCGCAGTCAACAAATAAATTACCTGGATGCATATCGCCATGAAAAAAATTATCACGAAAGACTTGAGTAAAAAACATTTCAACGCCGTTTTCAGCCAATTTTTTAAAATTACAGTTTCGCTCTCGAAGCACCGCTAAATCTGAAATGCGGACTCCATGTATGCGCTCCATTACTAAAATTTGAGTATGCACATATTCCCAATAAACCTTGGGTACATATAATTTAGAAGAGGTTAAAAAATTGCGACGCAATTGCGAGGCATTAGCGGCTTCACGCTGCAAATCCAGTTCATCGACAATAGTACTTTCAAATTCGGCGACTAAGGCCACTGCATGTAAGCGTTTGCCTTGCGACCAAAACCGCTCCGTTAGCCGGGCGACCAGATAAAGCAAAGCAATATCATGGCTGATAATAGCGGCTATTTTAGGCCGTAAAATTTTCACGACCACACTCTCGCCTGAGGGCAAGGTGGCTGCATGAACTTGAGCTATGGAGGCTGAGGCCAGAGGAATATCTTCAAAATAAGAAAATAATTTTTCGATAGGGGCTTGCAAGGCGTTCTCAATCATTTGCCTGGCTTGCAGGCTGGAAAATGATGGCGCCTGATCTTGTAATAAAGACAATTCATCGGCAATATCTTCAGGCAAAAGATCGCGGCGAGTAGATAAAACTTGACCGAATTTAACAAAAATAGGGCCTAAAGAGGCCAAAGCAATGCGAATAGACTCTCCCCTGGACCGGCTTTTTTTCACCAGCATCCGCCATGGATTCACATAAGCTAAAAAACGAATAACAGGATAGCGGTTGCCGACTACTTCTGGGGTAAAAGTATACTGCATTAAAATAATATTGATTTTTAATAGCCGAAAGAACTGAGTAATCCTTTTCATCCTCCCATTCTATGCGTAATTATTATCGAAGTCATCACTGGAAGCATGCCCCTATACTCAGCAAGAATTGCTGAGTATAATATTCTTTTTATAAGTTGGGTCAAGACATGGTAAGCAATTCTAAATTTGATGTAGTGGTGGTGGGGGGCGGTCACGCAGGCACTGAGGCGGCGTTAGCTGCGGCAAGGATGGGGGCCTCTACTTTATTACTGACTCATAATATTGAAACTTTAGGGCAAATGTCTTGTAATCCAGCTATTGGCGGTATCGGCAAAAGCCATTTAGTGAAAGAAATAGACGCCTTGGGCGGCGTTATGGCTTACGGGGCTGATTGCGCTGGAATTCATTTTAAAGTGCTTAATGGCAGCAAAGGCTCAGCAGTCCAGGCGACCCGGGCGCAAACCGATCGAATTCTTTACAAAGCGGCTATACGGCAAGTTCTCGAAAATCAAGAAAATTTATTAATTTTTCAACAAGCTGTCGATGATCTTATTTTTGAAAATGAACGGGTCGCCGGGGTAGTCACTCAAACAGGCCTGCGCTTTGAGGCCAAAGTGGTCATCTTAACCGCTGGGACATTTTTAGCGGGTAAAATTCATGTCGGTTTAAATCATTTCTCAGGCGGAAGGGCAGGAGATCCCGCGGCTTTAACGCTTGCCGAAAGGTTGAGGGAATTGCCTTTACGCATAGGCCGGTTAAAGACCGGAACTCCACCTAGAATTGATGGCCGGACTATTAATTATCAGCGCCTTCAAGAGCAGGCGGGGGATACTCCCTGCCCCGTCATGTCTTATCTTGGCCATATTGAGCAACATCCCCGGCAAGTGTCCTGTTATATGACGCATACCAATTTACGCACCCATGAAATTATTGTTGAGGGCTTGAATGAATCGCCTTTATATACCGGAAAAATAGAAGGCGTTGGCCCTCGTTACTGCCCGTCAATTGAAGATAAAATCAAGCGCTTCGCTTCCCGCGACTCTCATCAAATCTTTTTAGAGCCTGAAGGTCTGAATACTCATGAAGTCTACCCTAATGGCATCTCTACAAGTTTGTCTTATCCTACTCAGCTGGCCTTTGTCCATAGCATAGAAGGATTGGAAAATGCCCATATTACCCGTCCCGGATATGCCATTGAATATGATTATTTTGATCCCCGAGATTTGAAAGCTACCCTGGAAAGTAAAATAATTCCCGGCCTATTTCTGGCTGGCCAGATTAATGGCACTACCGGCTATGAAGAGGCGGCGGCGCAGGGTTTAGTGGCGGGGATTAATGCGGTATTACAAGTTCAAGGTCGGGAAGCTTTGGTTATTCGCCGGGATCAAGCTTATATAGGTGTTTTAATTGATGATTTAATTACTTTAGGCACTAACGAGCCTTATCGGATGTTTACCAGCCGGGCAGAATACCGATTAATATTACGCCAGGATAATGCTGATTTACGGTTAACGGAAACCGGTTATCATTTGGGTTGTGTCGATGAGCGTCGCTGGCGGCTTTTTTCCGAAAAACGTGAAGCGATTGAGCGAGAATCGCAAAGGCTGCGCCAACATTGGGTTCATCCGGGAACATTGCCAGCACAACAATTTAACGATCTTTTTTCACAACCATTAGAAAGAGAATATAATGCCTGGGAATTATTGCGCCGTCCTCAGGTGACGTATCAGCAATTAATGACTATTAAAAATTGTGGCCCTGGTGTGGCGGACCCTGCTGTTGCTGAACAAATTGATATCCAGGCTCAGTACGCCGGATATCTAGCCAGGCAGGAATCTGAAATTCAAAAACAATTAGAATATGAATTGGCCGAAATTCCTCAAGCAATCCAATATCAACAAATCTCTGGGTTATCTACAGAATTACAACAAAAATTGAATAATGTCCGGCCTGCCACAATCGCCCAAGCCAAGCGTATTCCTGGAATAACGCCTGCAGCTATTTCTCTTTTATTAATTCATTTAAAAAAGAGTGCTGAGGCTCATGTTGCTGGAAGCCGCTAAGCAATATTGACGCTGTGAAATATTGTTAATCTGGTGAAAAATAGAAAGTATACTTGACATAAATCATTTGTTTAGTTATTTTTAGCAATATGAATATTTCTAAAAGTGACCTCATTGCTATTTTATATCGCTTTAACCCTTGGTGGCAGGATGAACCGATTAAAGATCTTTCGCTTTGGAAAAGAGCTGCTTTTGATGAGTTATTTCGCTGGACTTTTTCGCCGCCCGTTAATAGAGCTGTATTTCTTTCTGGAGCTCGTCAAGTAGGTAAAACTACTTTGATTAGACAAACAATTCAGGCTCTTTTAAAGGAAAATGTGCCTGCCAGCAACATTCTGTATATAACTTTTGACCATCCTATTATAAAGATGGCAGGGATTGAGAAAGTAATAGAAGCTTGGTTGGAGAGTGAACTGAAAATCGCTGGGCCCACTTACTTATTTATTGATGAAATTCAATTCATGTTGGATTGGCAAGTATGGATCAAGCATCAAGTTGATTTTAATCAAAATCGAAGGATTGTCTTTACCGGATCAGCAGTCCCCCTTGTTCATAAAGGACAAGAGTCTGGTGTTGGAAGATGGCATACTATAAATATGGCTACTTTATCATTTTACGAATATTTATCTTTAAGAAAAGTTTATTATGAAAAAGGGCTAGAGGAATTTAGTATTTCTTCAAAGCATAAAAATAAATGGCTGGCTCCTTATTTAGAAATGAGTCCTCAAGAATTAGAGTTAATAAAAAATACTTCAGATCCACAGTTTGATATTAAATCTTTAAAAAATTTATTTGATATGCCGTTTAATTTTCAAAATGTATCGCAGCTGGCTGGTCCATTAGCCTCTATATTTAATCAATATCTCATTAAAGGCGGGTTTCCGCAAACAGTGTTTGGTACTGTTACTGAAGCTCAAAATTTAATTCGAGAAGATATCATAGACAAAGTGCTAAAGCGTGATATGACTGCTTTGTTTGGCGTACGTAAATTTATCGAGCTAGAGCAGGTTTTTCTATATTTATGTATGAATGATGGGGGTATATTAAATTTAGAAGATCTGGCATCTAATTTAAATGTTTCAAGAACTACAGCATTGAATTTTATTGAATTATTAGAAGCCACTCATTTGATTTACCGCTTACAAAAATTTGGCTATGGAAAGGATGTTTTAAGAGCAAGATTTAAAGTTTATCTGGCTGATTCTGCTATTGCTCCTGCTGTTTTATTGGAGGGTAAAAGCATTTTGGGGAAACCAGAAATTATGGGAAAAGTAGTTGAAACGGCTATATTTAAACATTTATTTTTATATTCAGAGCCTGGGTCAAGAATTAATTACTGGAAGGATGATAAAAATAATGAAGTCGATCTTGTTATTACTCAAGGCGAAAATATCATTCCTTTTGAGATAAAATACAGAAATACCCATACCAAACCTAAAGATTTACCTGGCTTAATGAAGTTATGCAAAAAATATAATATTAAACGCGCCTATATCATCACTCAATCTGGGTCGGATTTTGGTTGTTTTAAAAATTCAGATCTGCCGGAAACATCTTTCATGAAAATCCCGGCGGCTCTCTTCTGTTATTGGTTAGGTAAATTTGAAGTGGAAAAAAACAACCGCGATGAATTAAAATTATTTTAATCGGATTGTTAAACATCTGCAGATGACTCATAATCAGCGGGTCGCTGCTTCGATCCCAGCACGGCCCATAATAAAATCAATCGCTTAAGTTCATATTCTTCGCAATCCTTATTTCGCAGGGCACTGATGGGGCAATAAATAACATGAGAGTACAATAATTAATAAAAAGATAGATGTTTTTTAATAACCTCAGTATAATTAACAATAGACAGTAATAAAGGGAGATTATTGCCATGAAAAAGTCTAATGCAGACAAGGTAGCTAAACCTGTACGCGAGAAACCAGTTTTCTCTAAAGTAATTAGAGAAATTGCAAGGCGTGAATTAAAAGCATTTGAATCACAATCTGATGAAGGCTTTTTAACTAGAGCAGAAATAGATCGGAGGCTTAGCTCCTTGTGATTGCTGACATTTTTGAACCTGAAGCTGTACTTTCTAATAAGATTATTCAAAATGCGAACCTTCCAGCTTATGTGTATGACAAGAAATTTTTAAAGGATTCACTTTTTCAAGGCGATATTTTAAGAGTTTCAGGTGTATTTCAAGATTATTTTTTGAAATTTTATCCAGAAGTTACGAATATAGAAGGTGAAGAAAAATACGTAATGGTTCTTACTCAATCTTGTGATCTTGTGAAGAGTCATAAACGTAAGCTAAAAGTTAGCCATATTAATGTGTGTTTAATTAGAACGTTAAAAAATTTTATTCATTCGTTGATTTCAGAAATTAAGCCTTTGTCTCTTGGGGGTAAGAATTTACTAGAAGAAGAAGTAAATGATCGAATAAAAGACAAGATTCGTAAACTACTTGGAAACTCCGATCAAAAAGTAAACTTTTTTTTGCCTAAAGAGCTTCCATTTGAGGAAGATATGGTGGCTCTTATTCCTTTGTCGTTTTCTTTCAGGGCCGATCATTATGATGTATTGCTTCAAAATAAAGTATTGACCCTTATGCCAGAGTTCCGCGCTAAGGTCGGATATATTATAAGTGAGCTTTATGGCAGGGTTGGTACTCCAGATTTGTCTGACTCTGGGTGGGATGATAAGCAAGTTAGAAATTATATTAATGGCTTGCTGCATGATTTAAACTTGGTTCAAGTGCCTAATAAACAATTTCTTCAGTATATTCAAAAAAATTGGAGTGACAATGGTGTTCCTATTAATAATTTAATTGAAGAGTGCTTTGCTGAAAATTTTAAAGAAGATCTTAAAGGGATTAAGCAAGCTTTAAAAACTAGATTAACTAGATTATTTGAAGATAAGGAAAAAATCGATTTGTTACAAGGAATGGACAAAAGGAGTTTATCTAAAGAAATAGTAAATATTTTAGACGAATCTGGTTTCTAAAATTTTAACACTGTCCCACTTGCGCCCCCCTATCACATTTTTCATTTTTATCATACTGAAAATATAATTAATTATATTTTACACACATGATTCTTAATCAGCGGGTCGCTGGTTCGATCCCAGCACGGCCCATAATAAAATCAGGTAGTTACAAAAAATTCTGAAGGCGCTTTGTTTGAAAATGAAATCTGGCTATACATTTGGCTATACAAAATTGCTAATTAGGTCGGTGATGTAGGACTACCTTACAGCGTCAAGAATGGGTGGCTCTTGAGTAAGCCAACTGAGTGGTATCAATTTTGTCTTTCCATCCCACCATTTTTCTTGTGCTAACGATTGATACCATTCCACCCTATGCAACGCGGAAATTTGTATTCTGCTTGGAAATGATCCTAGCTGCTCAAGACGCCATACAGTGGAGCGGCTAAGCCCAACACCTTGCTTTAACTCGGAAAATCGTAAAATTTTGTTCATAGAAACACCTATTATTTGTTAATAATTTGAACATTAATGCCTGTCATCAAATAGATTTCAGTCATTGTTGCCCATGTTGAATTAAAAAAAGTTTTATTACCCTGAAAAGTTTCGTCAGATTTTCTTGTTTTTTTGACGAAACTTTTCCATTCAGCTGAGTCGATGATTAATTGGCTTATTTTGAATAAAAGATCAGTTGGTATAGAATAGCCATTTAGTCAATAAGCCCAGTGGACGAAAAATGGATGAATCAGGTAGGCTCCTTATAGACCTTTCTTATCGAGACTTTTTGGCAGAAGTCAAAAAAAAGTATCAATCGGCCCAGCTTAAAGCGGCGCGCAGTGTAAATAAGGAACTTGTGCATTTTTATTGGGAATTGAGGCGGGAAATTATCGAAAGGCGAGCTGAGGCCGTTTGGGGAAGTAGGTTCTTAGAACAGTTCTCTGCCGATCTTCAAATAGTTTTTCCTGGATCAAGAGGATTTTCAGTCAGGAACCTTAAATACATGCGTAAATTTGCTGAGCTTTACCCCATTTCTGAAATTGGGCAGCAAGCTGCTGCCCAATTGCCTTGGGGGCATCTTCTTGTTTTAGCGGCTTTAACACGGCATATCAGCAAATTTTACTAGAGTTAGGGTTAAGGGTTCGCATTTATGGGTAATCAATTTAAAATTACGGTAGATGACGATGACTATTTCTTAGATATGCTTTTTTATCACGTTAAATTGAAATGCTATGTGGTTATTGAGCTGAAGGCTACCGTATTTAAAGCGGAGCATACTGGAAAGCTAAATTTCTATTTGGCGGCGGTTGATAATGTGCTGAAGTAGCCGCAGGACAATCTGTTTGCTCTCTAGCTTCTCGCAGATAATTTCGGACGCATTTTCCCCAAGATTCTCCATTCTATTGATTACTGAATACGCTACATCCGAACTGGGGTTTAGGTAAAGGCGTCTATATCGGTGAGAAATTTGCCTAGAATTAAATGATGAATAGCATCAGTGCCTTCGTAAGTAAAAACGGTTTCTAAATTATTCATGTGACGGATCACATGATATTCCAGACTAATGCCATTGGCGCCTAAAATATTGCGGGCGGTTCGGGCTATTTCTAAAGCCGTCCGTGCGCCATTCATTTTTACTAAGGAAATTAAAGCAAAATTAGCCTGATTTTTTTCTTTTAAGCGGCCAATATGCAAATTTAATAATTGGGCTTTATTAATTTCTGACCACATATCTACTAGTTGAGTTTGAATTAATTGAAACGAACCGATGGGTTTATTAAATTGTTTACGTTCCTTAGCATAATTCAAGGCGATGTCATAACAGGCCATGGCTGCACCTATTGCTCCCCAGGAAATTCCAAAACGGGCTTCAGTCAAGCAAGCTAAGGCGTCAGCTAAACCTCGAGTTGCATGAGGTAAAATATTTTCTTCAGGAACGAAACAGTTTTTAAAAATCAATTCCCCAGTTACCGAGGCTCTTAAAGATAATTTATATTGAATTTCCTGAGTGGAAAATCCAGAAAATTCTTTTTCAACAATAAAGCCGCGAATACCTTCTTCAGTTTTAGCCCAAACAATAGCGATATCCGCAATAGTGGCATTGGTAATCCACATTTTGCTACCATTCAATAACCAGCCGCCAGAAATTTTTTGGGCGGTAGTCCGCATGCTGGCGGGATCAGATCCTGAGTCAGGCTCAGTCAAACCAAAGCAGCCTATTATTTTCCCGGTGGTTAAACGCTTCAACCATTTTTCTTTTTGAGCATCACTGCCGTAAGTGTAAATGGGAAATAGGACTAAAGAATTTTGCACAGAAACAAAACTGCGTAAACCGCTATCGCCGCGTTCCAATTCTTGACAGACCAAACCATAAGTTACTGCTTTCGCCTGGCTGCCGCCATAAGTTTCGGGAAGGGTGAGTCCCAAAATACCGAGTTCAGCAATACGTCCAATCAATTCTTTTGGAAAACAGGCTTTTTCGTAGGCTTGAGTGATGAGTGGCATAAATTCATGATCCACAAATTGCCGAACGCTGTCGCGTATCATTAATTCTTCATTTTGAAATAAAGTTTCGATATTGATTGTGTCATCCATGTTTAAATCCAAAAATTAGTGCAAAGGTTTATGGCGAATTTTACGCATTGTTTGCAAAACATCAATAAGATAAGGAAAATCTTTGCTGAGTTTAGCAAACAATTCTGAGTCATAAAGCCAATGAAAATGTTGAAAAGTTAAAAGATGGTAAGCTTCTCGGCCAATATCTACAAAATAATCTAAAGAAACATGTTTATGCGCAGCTCTTTCAGGAAATAAACCAGCTAACAGCAAACATTCATCGCCGACCTGACGCATTTTACCGCCGCCTTCCCGGCCTAATGAGTTTAAAGCCAAAAGGAAATCTATGGCGACAACCACTGAAGCTAGATTTTGATCACGAGAAAAGTGGTCCAGAGTCAATACCAAATAATGCTGAATATTTTCGTCACCCTGATAACCGCTTTGTTGCATAGCTTCATGAACCAAATATTGCCAAGCCATTAAATTAGTAGATTTTTTTGTATTATCCATGCATGACCCTCTTTATGAGCTTGTATACTAATTATAGACCAACAGCTCGACGCCTGAATCCAGCCCCTTAGATACAATGATACTCTGAGTTTGGAGTTTCATGGCCAGTTAGAGAGTAATTTTGTGCCGTCATTGGGGCTGCGAGCGAAGCGCGGCAGAAAGCAATCCAGTAGGCGCTGCAGCTATAGCGCTGCCAATGACAGAAATATGGTTCACCCTAGGTTGCAATACTCAGAAGTCTTTTGACGACAGGATGATTGGGAATTGAGGATTTTAATTTTTCCAGGGTTTGAGTCGCTTCTTCCATTTGCCCACTTTGGATTTGAAGCTTGGCTAATAAAATGCCTAAGGTAATTTCAGTATCAGGGGCTGCTTCTAAAGCCTGGCGTAAATAATTTTCTCGATGAAAATTTGCCCCTGAATTGTGGGCGGCGATAGCCGCGCCAACATAGCCTAAAAATGGCTGAACAAGCACCGCTTCCTTAGAATAACGTTCCGCAGCTTGCCATTGTTCTTCAATAATTTCACAAATAGCTAAGGTCACGGAGCGATTGGCTTGATTGACCTGCTTGGCCTGCCGCCAGGTTTTCCATTGCCGGGGAAAATGACTGCCACGAATAATTAAGCGTAAAATAATATACAACAAAATAAAAGCAATAACGACTAACCAAAGCGCGATCCATAAACTGGTTTCAATTTGCCTGTCGCGAAAAGTAATTATAACCGATCCGCTTTCTTGATGCATTTCCCAGCCTAGCCAGGCGGAGGCTAATAGAAACAAAAATATTATAATCATTTTAATCATGGCTTAAATCTCAATTCCTTGTGTCGGCGGCGGCGATGATGGTGCTTTTTCTACAGGAGCGCGCTCAGTGGGCGTAGTTTCAGTTGGAGTCATTTCGGTTTTGGGTTCTTTAAATACCTGTTGCAACGCTTGAAAAGAAGCATTGATATTCGGTAAAGGCGGGGAAATATTGATAGCCATTAATTCAGCCAGGCGGTTCAAAATTTCATTACGTTGAGGAGTGTCTGAATAATTATTTGTCAGCTGTTGCTGAGCTTGAGAAAGGTTTTGTTGATATAATTCAGCGTTTTGCTGTAAAACCGCCCATTGAGTTTGAGCTAAAGTAAGGAGAATATTTTCTTTAAGCCATTCATGCCGCCATAAAGAGGAAACTTCTTTTTCTGATTCACCATGGCGAACAGTAAATAATTTTTTAAAGTTACTCCAACCGGCGCTCAAAGGATGTTTATACCAAGGCAGACTATTTTGCTCGACAGTTGCAGTGGGTGGTTTAGGTTTTGCCTCGGGTAATCTTTGCACTGATTCTGCTAAGGTTTGCACTTTGAGTAATAATTCTGTGACATCTATTTGTGGAGCTTCATTTAAACGATTTAAATCGCTGGCTAAAGTTTTTTGTAATGGTAAAAGAGTCGGGTCGTTGAGCATTTGTAAGTGGTGTGCCGCCAGCTGCAGGGTTTTTATGGCGTTATTTTTATCATGATTAATTTGCAGATAAAGATTAGCTGTATTTAATAAATATGCGATTTCGTTTAAAGATTGTTGCCGGTTGCTCTGCTGATTATTTTGCATAGCCTGCATAAGTTTGCTTTGCAAATCACTCTGATCAGATTGCTGCTGTTTTATCTGGACAGCCAAAGTATCTATCTTTGTTTGCCAGAATTGTTGTTTTTTCCAAAAAAATAAAAACGTGGCTAGCTCACCGATGATTAATAATCCAATGATTACTGTAATAACAATAAAAAAATAATGACGTTTTATCATAAATTTTCCTCAATCGTTTTGAGAATGGTTGCGTCCGCTGCGCTCGGAGATAACCATATTTTTTTAAATCCCATCTGTTGAGCCGTGGTCAACATCTGGGGGCTGATTACCAGTAAAGGAATCTGCATCAACCAGACTTTATCGATTTTACCAAATAAATTCCATAAATTCCCTAAACTTTCAGAGCTGGTGCTGATAATTAAATTGATATTCATTTTTTGCCAGTCTTTAATAATCGCAGGAGCATTCAGCTTCGGGGGACAACGGCGATAACAAATGACTTCTTCAACGAAAGCCTTTCGGTTTATCAATGTGTTTTTTATTAATGAGCGGCTATTTTCTCCGCAAAAAATGATTATTTTTTTTCTCTGGATATTTTGTAAAGACTCAAGGCTGAGTAAACCTTCGCTATGATTTTCGTCAGGTATTATGACTCGGTCAATATTATATTTTTGCAAAGCTCGCGCCGTACCCGGGCCAATGGCGATTATTTGAGTATTATTGAGAAAGTTTGGAGAAAAAAAACATGATTTTTCAAGATTAGACAAGGCGAAATCAACAGCGTTGGCGCTGACAAATATGGCGTAGTGATAGCAATTTATTTGCTGAAGATGGAATAATAAGTTCGAGGGATCTGCAAGGGGTAATATTTCGAGCATGGGAACAATTAAGGCTTGACCGCCCAACTGTCTAATTTGCTGCGCCAAAGGTTCAGCTTGGTGCGCAGGGCGAGTGATCACCGCCAGGAGCGACATAAATCTTCAGCACCTTTAGACAATAATTTCTCCGCCAATAATTCACCCAGGAAAGCCGCTTGGTCTCGATGGCCGGAAACCTGATCTTTGATTATCATTTTACCATCCAGAGAGCCGACCATGGCCGATAAATTTAGATTTTCAGCCGCTATGACGGCATAAGCGCCTATGGGAGTATAGCAATCACCGCCCAAGCGGCGATTAACCGCTCGTTCAGCTTCAATACATTGCTGGCTGGCCAAATCATTTAAGCAACTTAACCAATTTTGGGTTTGCTGGTCTTCAGTCCGGCATTCGATACCCAAGGCGCCTTGACCAATAGCGGGGATAAATTGATCCGGATTTAAATAGTCGCTGATGCGTTCAGCCAAACCCAGACGTGTTAATCCAGCGCTAGCCAGGACAATGGCGTCGAATTCTTCTTGGTCTAATTTAGCTAACCGGGAGCCGACATTGCCCCGAAGCGTGCGAATAATTAAATCAGGGCGGTGCGCCAATAGTTGGCATTGACGCCTGGGACTGGTCGTGCCGACAATGGCGTTTAAAGGTAAATTTTCCCAGCGATATCCGGGCTTGGCGACGAGCGCATCTCTAGGATCGCCGCGTTGACAAACTGTCGTTAAAGCCAGCCCCGCAGTCGGCGTCACCGACATATCTTTGACTGAATGAACGGCGATGTCTGCCTTATTGTCCAGTAAAGCATTCTGTAATTCTTTAACAAAAAGAGATTTGCCGCCGATTTGGGTTAATGCGATATCAGTTCGTTTGTCCCCAGCAGTGATTAAGCCAATGAGTTCAATTTGCAGGTGGGGGTGATGGCTATGCAATTGATGTTTAACTTCATTGGCTTGCCAAAGCGCCAACGGACTAGTCCGGGTTGCTAAACGTAAAATAGACTTAGCCATGGAAGGCATCTAAATGACGGTCTTTCGCAGACCAAAGTTCATTTAGCCATTTTTGGAAATGTTTCCGAAAAATTCGATCTTCATAAGGATCGCCGATTAAATCCTCACGGACTGGCAGTAATTCATAATGAATATAAATTTCATCAATTTTGCCTTGTAAAAATTGCCATAAGGATAAACCCTGCGGTTGATAATGCAAAGTGGCGTTCACAATTCCGGATAATTTTGGGTGTAATTCTTGCAAGACCAAGGCCACGCCAGTCGCCTTGGGCTTTAACAAATGTTGATAGGGCGAATGTTGGTTCTCTTTTTTCTCTGGAGTGAAACGAGTGCCTTCGACAAAATTCATGACTGTCGTTGGAAATTCTTTAAATTTTGTGCAAGCCTTGCGGGTTGTTTCAATATCTTTAGTCTTTAATGAAGGATTTTGTCGAACTTCTTCATGGCTATGCCGGGCCATAAAAGGATAACCCAAGACATAGCATGCCCAACCGGCCACCGGCAAGGTCCAAAGTAATTCTTTTTTCATGAAAAATTTTAAAATAGGCATTTTATGACGAAAAACAGTGCCTAAAACTAAAATATCCATCCAGGATTGATGATTACAAAGTAACAAATACCATTTATCAGGATGCAAATCCGCATGACCTTGAATGCGCCATTTTTTATAGGTGCTTAATTGTAAAATCCAAAAATTGATATCCATCCACCAAACGGGCAGATGTTGTAAAAAGGCTTGGCCTTTACGCCGCCAGGAGCGCTTGGGAAGTAAATGAATAAGGCAAAAGAAAAACAGGATAGACGTAGCAATCATGATCATATTGATAATTAAAAGCACCAGACTGATAACGGCGCGCATAGTTAAAATCCAGAACGAGTAGATTTAGGAGTATTAGTTTTTAATTCTTCAGCTTGTTTGTAAATATCAGCCGATTCTTGTTTTATTCGAACTATAAAGGGGCAATCTTCTCGGTTAGGGGCTTCACAATTTAGATAACCGCCCAAATCGTCGCTCCATTGGCCACCTTTGGGAGTAAAGGCGAGAACATTATAAGCTAATAAAATCGGAAATTCAGTAGCGAGATCCCCTCGGTAAACGCAAAATATTTGACCCAGATTAGCCCCTTTCCATTGAGCGCCTGAAAATTGTGTGACCTTATCCACAAAAGAAATATCAAAACTTTTCCAACCTCCTGAAGTATACCAGGTCTGGGTGTCCGGATTTTTTTTTAAGGCAGCAATAGGGGGGCAAAGCAACACATTCTGAGTGACTGGTTGCTGACCTTGAACGCTTTCATCGCCCCCAGCGTAAGCCGGGATTAGTGCGAACCAACAAAGGAAAAAGAAAAAATATCTCATAAAATAAGTACACATTAGGAATGGGGCCATAATAGATAAGAAAGTGACATGTGTCAATTAGCTTTTTCCGAATGTAGCTGCAAAGTTGTAATGTCCAATTTCTGCAAAGTTAAAGGGTCTCTTTGCTATAACCCTCCTTGCTTCGCTGGTCTTTGAATAATCTCTGCCACCACCTC
>Ga0163144_10013451_pt1 | contig 17090 bp, 13 predicted proteins | sample OliLak19BULKMAT1_FD_123175 | JGI IMG/M metagenome (GOLD analysis project Ga0163144, IMG submission 123175) | Freshwater microbial mat bacterial communities from Lake Vanda, McMurdo Dry Valleys, Antarctica - Oligotrophic Lake LV.19.BULKMAT1 | ecosystem: Environmental > Aquatic > Freshwater >... | reverse complement strand
TCGTACAGGATCGGAATCTGCCCATCTCCATGTGGAATGGGCCACGCATACGTCTCCCAGGCGACAGGGCTAATGGGGGTGTTCATGATTATCTCACATTGGAATCGATCTTGGCCATTTTACGGCAATGCGATTCCCGACTAAACCGTAAAGTCCACGTTCTCGATATCCACGCCGCCAACTCAGACTGAATTGTTACGCAATCTTGCCCAGTAGGCGCCGTCGCCGGACGGGCCGGGAACTTCGGCGGACTCCGCTTCCAGAGACACTTCGGGATGTTGGGCAAGCACATCATCAATGACGCCGCGGTTCTCTTCCGGTTCGATGCTGCAGGTGGAATACACGATCACGCCGCCGGGTTTGACGCGTGCGATCGCGCGATTCAAAAGGCTGGTTTGCAGTCCGACAAGGTGCGCGATGTCGCTTGGCTTCAGACGCCAGCGTGCTTCCGGACGACGGCCGAGAACGCCGGTATTGCTACACGGTACATCGACCAAGGCGGCATCGAACGGACCGGTGGGCGCGTCGTCATTTGCCGCGCTGACAACCTGAGTTTGCACGTTGGATAGATCGAGCCTTTGAGCTGTGTCACGGATTGGTTGCAAGCGGCTATCGGCGATGTCGCAGGCCACGACTTGACCCTGGTTGTTCATCAACTCGGCGAGGTGTGTGGTTTTTCCGCCCGGCCCCGCGCACAAGTCGAGCACGCTCCAGCCAGGTTGAGGATCGAGCGCGGCGGCGACGTGCATCGCTGAATCGTCTTGCACGACGAATAGGCCATCCTCGAACCCGGGTAGATCGCGAATGGATGCCGATTCCAGCAGGCGAATGGACTGCGGATGCCGGCCTGGCTCGGCTTCCACTTCGGCTTGCAAGAGCTTGCCCAGCAGCATCGTTCGCGCACACTTGAGTCGATTGACTCGAAGATAAGTCGGCGCCGGGCCCGCGAACCAGAAGGCCAACCGCGTCGTTTCCTCGACGCCGTAACGTTCAAGCCAGCGCGTCGTCAGCCAACGCGGCAGGGAATGGGCGTCGGCCAAATAATCGAGAGGTTGCGATATTGGATCAGGAAACACGGCCTGCGTCAGGCGGCGGAAACGGCCTGCCGATAGGGGCAAGGCATCGGCCGCCGCCGTCGTTTCCTCATCCGTCGTGAGTAGTCGTGACAAAGAACGCAGAACGCCGTTTAGGAATGCTTTCGCTTTGGGTTCCCCATGGAGCGTGGCGAGTTCCACCGTTTCGAAGATGGCGGCATGAGGCGGAATCTGCGACAGCAAACAAAGTTGATAGGCGCCAAGCCGGAGCGCTTCCCATAGCCAAGGCTGAATTTGTTCGGGATCGCGATTCACCAGCGGCCGCAGAAGCGCGTCGAGGGTGCCGCGGCGGCGGAGCACGCCGTAGACTAGCTGCGTCGTAAGGCGTCGATCCGCGGGGCTGAGCGGCTCTTGGCGGAGGCTGCCGTCGAGCACCTCTTGCGCGAAGGCCTCCTTTTTGCGGCATTCGAGCAAAGCGGCAAGGGCGGCGGTGCGTGCATTGGCCCGATGCGGTGATTTCATGGCTTTTCCGGGCCGAGGTACATACCGGTCTGAATCGTGACGCCACGCAAGAAATCGCCGCTGCTCATGCGTTTCTTGCCGGCCGGCTGAAGGTCCGCGATTTGCAGAATCGTAGGGCGGCCGGCTTCATCGAACCCACATTCGACGCATAATGTTTGCGGCTTCGCTCCGTCCGCGAATACCGCTCCTGGACGAATGCCAGACGATTCGGACTGAGCAATCGGACTGGCGCGGAAAAGGATAAGGCGCATGGGCGCTTGGTTGGGCCGATGGAGGTACGTATATGCCGTTGGCCAGGGCTGCATCGCGTGGATCTGATTGCCCACCTGCGCGGCGGTCCGCGACCAGTCGATGAGACCATGTTCTTTGGTGAGTTTGGGCGCCTTGGTAACTTGTGACTTGTCTTGCTTAACGCCGTGCGCTTCGCCTGCTTCAAGTTTGGCAATGGTATCCAGTGCCATGCGTGCGCCGAGCGGCCCAAGTCGCGCTTCCATGTCGCCCGATGTGTCGTCGGGACCGATGGGAATTGCCTCCTGGGCCAGCATGTCGCCGGCATCAAGGGCGGTGGACATGCGGATGATGGTGACGCCGGTTTCCTTCTCGCCGTGATAGATGGCCCAGTGGATTGGGGCAGCGCCGCGATATTTGGGCAGGAGCGAGGCGTGGACGTTGATGCCGCCCATCGGGACGGCTTCTAGAACGTCCCGCGCGAGAATTTGGCCGTACGCCGCGACGACGAGGAGATCGGCATTCCAGGCACTGAGTTGAGCAATGCCTTCGGGCGTGTTGATGCTCTCCGGTTGATAAACAGGGACGTTGTTGGCGTGGGCGATTTCCTTCATGCCTTTGCCGGTTTGACGCGTGGAGCCGCGCGTTTCCCCAATGGCGCGGTCGGGCTGCGTGACGAGACCGACGACGGGATGAGGGCTGGCGAGCAGGGCTTCGAAAGTGGGCTCGGCGAAGAGGCCGGTGCCCATCATGGCGATTTTCATGGTTCCGTTCCCCGTTTGCGGCTTAGCGAGTCGAGCATACATCGCGCTAAGCCGCAAGCGGAATTAGCCGCGCGCCGTCAATTCCTTGAGCACGCGTTGAATCTCGAGTTCGTTGGGGATCTCGCCCTTTTCTTGCGCCTGACGAAACGCCTTCTCGAATTCCTTCAGCGATCCCTTGCTGGAGAATTTCGCGATCGGTCCCATCATATCGATGAACAACACGCCGTTCAAATGGTCGATTTCATGCTGCCAGGCGCGCGCCTCCAACCCCTCGACCATCTTCTCAATCGTGTTGCCTTTCAAATCGAACGCCTGCACTTTAATCGCCTTGGCCCGGCGAATGTCCTGGTAGAGGCCCGGAAAGCTGAGACACCCTTCTTCGTCTTCAATAATGCCCTTGCGGTCGACGATGATCGGATTGACGAAGACTTCCTCCATCTCCGGTTGGTTCGGATCGCCGGTGATATTCATCACTAAGAGCTGAAACGGCAGCGCTACCTGCGGGGCGGCCAGCCCCAGGCCCTTGGCTTCGTACATGAGTTCCTTCATCCGGCCGACGTTGAGATGCAACTCCTTGTCGATGCAGGAAATGGGCGTCGATTTATGGCGTAGTGCGGGATGTGGATACTGAACGATGCGCATGGAAACGGCCCAGGAACAGAGAAATCGCAAAGAATCATTATATCAAACCACGGCGAGCCGGAAGCGTCAGCGCCCGGAGGAGTGCTCCGGGCGCTGACACTTCCAGAAAATTGGCACGACGCGCCGGCGAGTGCGGTCACTCGCTGGCGCGTCGTGCTAACGGGCATCGAACCATTTGTTACTTTCCCGCGGCGACGATGCGGAGACTCTTGATCTGGGTGACGCCGTTGCTGCCGTGGATTTTGAGATCGAACTCGCCGAGGCGTTCGACGGTCGCCTTCCAGACGACGATGCTGTTGCCGCCTTCGGTGGCTTCGGGGACGGGCTGAATCACTTTCCCCTCCAGCAGCTTCATGCCGTCGGGAAGTTCGAGCGTCAAGGCTTGGGACGGGACGGGATCGTCGACGTGCGCGGTGATGGTAAATTTCTTGCCGGGTTCGAAGGAGCCGCTCAGGCCGATGGCGACCTTGCCTTCGCTTTCGGGGTTGCTGGCGACGCCGCCGCCGTAGGCGAAGACCATTTCTCGTTTCTCGCCCGGTTTGAGTTTCTTTGCTTCCCAGTAGACGGCCAAGGCGGAGTCGCCGTTGGCCTGCATGATGTTGACGTCCCACGCGCCGAAAGCGCCCAAACCGGTGAGGGCGACCCTACTGGGGCCGTCGACCCGACTGCCGAACTTGGTGGTCAAGACACCGAAGAAGCCCGGGTTTTTTGGGTCAGGCTGCTCCATGACCTGGACGAAATCGGGCATCGTCTTCCCCTGAAGCAAGACGCCGTCTAGCAGCTTGCCCGGAAACAGGGTCGGAGCGGCGAACAGCGCGCCGTCGTTATTGCCGACCAAGATATCAACGCCGGTGCGGAGTTCGACCAGCTTTTCCGTGGTTCCCTTGTTCTCTACGACATAACGGCACAGGCAGGTGTCCAGGCGGCGTTTCGCTCCCGGACCGAGTTTTACGACCGGCCGGCCGGGGACGATTTCAAGCGATTGCGTAAAATGGAGAGTGCCCGAATTCCATGTCGCGACGAGCGCCTTGGGTTTCTTGCCGCCCGCCATTTTGGGATTGAGCATCGGGGCAATCGCGAAGATCCGGCCGTCGTCGCCGATGTTCACCTCGGCGCCGTCGATCTTCGCCTGAAGCCAAATGCTGCCTTGAGGCGAGCAGGTGATGCGTTTGCCGTCCACGGTGAGACCCCAGCGGAAGCCGCCGCCGTGACCGATGGAGATGGCAATGGTTGGATCGACTGCCAACTCGGGAGCGGCGGAGACGACTTTGCCGTCCTTCACGAACACCTTCACCGGCCCGCTATGCTCTTGCGCTTGAGCGAGCATGCCGAAACCGAGAACCAGGAATCCAACGAGAAGAAAGCCGGATTTTCCGAACTTGCACCGCATGACGCCACCTTGGGTTTGAGTCCTTCGGCACGAACGATGTGAAATCCCTATCCCATTAGAACGAATTGGGACGCAAAAGCCAACAGGAGGTTTAGCGAAGATTCTCAACGGGGCACTCCGGGGGCTGACGCCGCCCGGCTCGCCTTGCGACGGAAAATTCTCAGAGCCACTGGAAATGTCGCGGCTCGTGACTTAAGCTGAGCGACTTCGATCCCTTTTCAGGAGGTTTGCCATGAATGCCACGTTGTTCTTGTCCGTGCTTGCTCTCGTGCCTTGCGGCGACTTGCCCTTGGCCGACAAAGTCAAAATCGTAAAGCTGTTCGAGGTTCCCAATTATTGCGAAGGGGTCGTCTTCGATCACGACGGCTTCGGATACATCTCGCACGGGAAAGTCATTACGCAGTTCACTCCCGACGGCAAGCACAAGGTCTGGGCGGAAACCGGCGCTCCCAACGGCCACAAGGTTCTCGCCGACGGCACGCACCTCGTTTGCGACGCCAGCCGACACGCCGTCCTCCATCTGGACAAGGCTGGCAAAATCATCGGCAAGGCGTCGGCCGAATGCGACGGCACACCGCTTCGCGGCCCCAACGACCTGTCGCTCGATCCCAAGGGCGGCTTTTATTTCACCGATCCGGGCGGCTCCGACGACAAGAAGCTCATCGGCACCGTGCATTATGTCGATCCCAAGGGCAAGACGCATCTCATCGCCAAGGGACTCGCCTTTCCCAACGGCATCGTGCTGACGCCGGACGGCAAACGCCTGTTGGTTGCGGAGAGCAAGAAGAACCGCATTCTCGAATACCCCGTGACGGCGCCCGGCAAAGTAGGCGCGATGAAAGTCTTTTGCGAACTTCCCGAGAGGATGGGCGAACAAATCGACAACCAGCCTGACGGCATTTGTCGCGACACCAAAGGCAACCTGTACGTCGCCCACTACGGCATGCGCCAGGTGCAAGTGCTCAGCCCGGAAGGGAAAGTGTTACGGCGCTATCCCGGCGGCAACCTCACGACCAGCAACGTGGGCTTCAGCGGCCCCAAGATGAACCAACTTTACATCACGGGCGGCCTTGGCGCCGAAGCGGGCGGCGGCGGGCTGTTTCGCATCGAGATGGAGGGCGTCGAGGGGTTCGTCATTCTCCCCACCGCCGAGAAGTAAGTCGCGGCATTGTGGTTCAACAACGAACTTGCGAGAAAGTAGATCGCAAAGGCCAACAACTTCAAGATCAAGCGAGCATCGGCGACACGACCGCGAAATAAATCAATTGAAAAAGGAAAAGCCCTCGGCGAATACCGAGGGCTTTTCCCTTTTATCGACACATGCGGGCAACCGTGTGGCTACACCACCGCGCCTTCCGGCGCCGGCCGGTTGATCGGACGATGGCGATTGTCCTTTTCCTTGTTGCCTTCGCCGAACCAGAGGAGCAACGGGCTGGCGATGTAGATGGAACTGTAGGTTCCGATGATAACGCCCACCACCATGATGAAGGAGAAGAGCTTTACGCCGGGGCCGCCCCAGACATAGAGCACGAACACCACCAACCACGTTGTCGTCGAGGCGAGGATGGTTCGGCTCAAGGTCTGGTTGACGCTGTCGTTGATCATCTTTTCGTTGAGGTCGGGGTTTTTGCCGCGCACCTCGCGGATGCGGTCGAAGACGACGATGGTGTCGTTGACCGAATAGCCGACCAGGGTGAGCAAGGCGGCGACCGCGGGTAAGTCGAGCTTGAAGTCTTCAAGCCCTAACAGGCTGCCCAGGAACCCGCCGTGGAAATAGTGCGCCAGGGCGATGACGCCCAGCGTGATGAAAAGGTCATGGATCAGGCAGACGACGGCGGCCAGACCGAAGGTCCAGTTGCCGAAGCGGAACCAGAGGTACACCATGACCGCCACCCAACTGGCGAGGATGGCCCAGAGGGCGCGATAGCGGGTTTCGGTCGCGAGTTGACTGTCGAAATTCTCCAGACGGTCGGGCTGGATGTAAGAATTGAAACTGGCGACCGTGTTGACGATCGCGGTTTCAATGCGATCGCGATCCTTCAGATCCGGCGCCTTCTCGAACTTGAGCGACAGCGAATGATAGCTGCCGTCCGACGTGGAGGCGCCTTCGCCGCGCACATCAAATGGGGGCAGTTTAGATCGGTCGGAGACGCCGAACGCCTTGAGCAATTCCTTGGTGAAAAGCGACTTGAAGAACAAAGGCGAGCCGGAAGCCCTGTGATCCGTAAGCAACTTGATCCGATTGTCCTTGAATTCCTCCGGATCCTTGTCGAAGAAACTGACGAGGACCATGCGATCCTCGGGGCGGAAGTCGGCTTCGATGTAGCTTCGCTTAAGAAGCGTGACGCCGTTTTCTTCCCGGAGGAGCCGATCCAGAGCGGCCTGCACTAGCTCGGGTTCCTTCTCCGTGGTGCGAATCACGAAGTAGGCGGACTTGTCGCCTTGCACTTCGGCGAAGCTGGGGAACTGCTGTTCGACGGCGACGTCGCGCAGTTTGCTTGCAAGCTTCTTGACCGCTGCCTCGCGCTCTTCCTTGGTCGGCAGATCGGGGGGATTGAGGAGGGTCACTTTGCGAACCTTGTCGGCTTCGTCGCGAGCGGTCTTGTAAGTGAGTTGATAGTAGCGGCCAAAGCTGGAAGTGGATTCGGCGGGTTTGGCCGCGCCGTCCTTATCCTTGCCGACGGACGGCGCACCACCCGATACCGGATCGAGTTCGACGACCTCCACCACGTTAAGGAGATCGTCTTGCCGAGTGTCATCGACCAACTCGCGAAGCTCGCCGATCGAGACGGGTTTGGTAAGCTGGCTGCCAAACGCGGTGCCGCCGACAAAGTCGATGTTGAACGGCGCCCGACCGAAGAACAGGGCAAAGCCCAGGATGCCGAGCGTGATTGTGGTGATGAACATCGGCTTACGAATGGCCATGAAGTTGATGTTGGGCCGGGCGAAGAAACGGAGCATGGACAGTTTGTGAAGCCAGCCCTTGGCAAGCCAGAAGTCGAAGAGCACACGCGTCATGAACAGCGTGGTGAAGAGGCTGACGAGCAGGCCGACGGTGAGACTGACGCCGAACCCCTTGAGCTGATCGTTGCCGACGACGTAAAGCACGACGGCGGTGAAGATGCTGGAAAGGTGGGTGTCATAGATGGTAGGCGTCGCGCGCTCATAGCCGTTGCGGATGGCGGTGGCGAGATTGGCGCCGCGTTCCCGTTCCTCGCGAAGGCGTTCGTAGATAAGGATGTTGGAATCGACCGCCATACCGATCATGAGCACCAGGCCGGCGAGGCCGGGCAGGGTGAAAGTCGCTTGGACGGCGACCATGAATCCGACCGTGAGCAGGAGGCTTGACAGAAGCGAGACGCTGGCGACGATGCCGGCGAAGCGATAGTAAATGATCATGAAGATCAACACCGCGCCAAAGGCGATCATCAAAGAGAAGACGCCGGCGCGAATCGTGTCGGCGCCCAGGGTCGGGCCCATGGTGCTTTCGCTGACGGGTTCCGGCTTGAGCGTCGCGGGCAAACGGCCGGCGCGAAGGGTATTGACGAGGCTTTCGACCTCTTTTTGCGTGAAGCTGCCGCTAATTTGGCCTCGGTCGCGAATCGTCGACTGAATGGTCGGCGCCGACATCACCTCGGCGTCGAGGATAATGGCGAGATGGCGGACGCTGCGCGTTTCGTCGGATCCACTTTCGTCGGGAACATTTTTGCTGGTGATGTCGCCGAACAGCTTGGCGCCGGCGGCGTTGAAGGCGAAGTGGACGGCGGGGCGGAAGTCCTGCGAGGTGCCGGACATCGCGCTGATGAGGTAGCCGCCGTCGATGCGGGGCGTGCGTACGGGCACGCCGTTCTTATCCTTTAGGATTTCTCCCTTGTCGTTTTGCTCGAATTCCGGCTCGCGCGTGAGGACGAAGTAATCGTATTTCTTGCGTTCGCGTTCCTCGGGGTTCAAGTTGCGGTCGCGCGTGAGCCGTTTATAGAAAAGCGCGCCTTTGAAATAAGGCTGCTCCTTGTAGTCTTGCAGTTCGAAGGCCTCGTCGATCTTCGTCTCCGCCTTCTTCCAGATGGCGGCGCGGGCGGGATCGTCCTTGGCGGCATTATCGAGGTTCAAGTCTTTGCGCTGCTGCCGAGACAGTTCGACCCAGCCATACGTCACGAAGCTTTTTTGGCCGCGCGCGAGACTGATGGGGAAGATCTTGGGTTGGCCGGTGGTGCGGTCGACGGGACCGGGAGGAGGCAAACCCTTCTCCGCGTTGTCCTTGAGCAGTTGCCCGGCGTTCTTGATGGCCAGTTTGGCCTCTTCGATGCCCTCGCGGTCGTCTTTTTCGTTCGCGAGGATGCGGAATTCAAGAAGGCCGACGCGCGCCACCTGTTCCTTGATGCGTTGCACTTCTTCGACCGTGATATCGCGGCCGCGGCCTTGCTTGGCGGCAAGCACTTGTATCTTGCGAACGATGGAGCGATGCGACGGGCCGTAGTTGTTTTCGATGAAGTCCTTGACGAGTTTGTAGGACTGCAAGCGAGAACCTTCCTCCTCCGCCACGCTATCGAGCGGGTTGGCGCCGATGATGTTTTCTAGGGCGAACAAGCCGGCTTGGCCGATGAACGTGCCGCCCGACTGGATGAAGCCGATGAGCTGTTCATTGTTGTCGGGGGGGATGCGGTTAAGTTCGGCCTTAAAGTTCTGGAGCCAGGTCCAGTCGACGACCTCGCCCGATTCCGTTTTATCTTTGCGGTGCATGGCCTTTTGCAACAGCTGATGCCAGGCGTGGTTCTTGATCCACATCTTGACCACGGCTTCGCTGGTGGCCGAGCCCGTGGAGGCGAGCGCCTTGTCAATCACCTTGACAAGCATGGTGAGATCGACGTTCTCGCCCGGCTTCCAAAGCGCGCGAATGACCTGCGGCGCGGGTTGCGGTTCTTGCCCTTCTTTCAGCGCCACTTTCGCGTTGAGGAGATCGGAGCCGAAGAAAAACTCGGCGCTGCGTGGTTCCTTGTCGTTTCTTTCGGTGATCTCCTCGCGTTCCTTCGCAGTCTTGGCCATGTCCGTGAACATGGTCATGCGGTCCCAGGCTTCTTGGTTGTTAAGCAGACGCTCGCCCCAGAGATTTTGCGCTTTGATGAGCTGAACGGCATCGGCGAGTTCGAAGATGCGGCCGCGCGGCACCTCGAGCTTCTTCTTGTCTTCCGCGTCTTCGATGGTGTATTCGGATTCGATTTTCGAAACGAGTTCCTGCCAGTCGCGGTCGGCCTTTTCGCTGCGGTATTTGCCGCCGGTGGGCAGAATGATTTCGACACGGCCTTCGCCGCCGGCGGGCCGAATGACGATGTTGTAAAGGTCATTGGGATCGATGCGCTTTTTGAGGGCCTCGGCGAGGACGTTGATGTCCTTGACGGGATCGAAGGCTTGCTGGTCCTGGCTCTTGGAGGCGCCGGCGTCCTTGGTCGCCTCCTGCTTGCGCAAGTCGATCTCGTAAACGAGGATCGTGCCGCCGACCAAGTCGACGCCGAGCTTGAAACCGCCCGGTTCGCCTTCGAAGTATTTGACGACGGCGTTCCATGTGACCAGGCCGGCCAGGACGCAGGGGGCGAAGCAAAGAACGAATTTCCAGAAGAATGATTTCATGGCTTATTTGTCGCGGTTAGTTAATGGGCCTTCCAGGCCCGATCGAGAGTTGGTCTCTTCCTTAGATCGATGTCGATTCCTTGCTTGCCCATTCCCTTGCTTGCGCTGCGGGCTCAATTATGGTTGCCTTGCTTGCGCTGCGGACTGGGGTTTACTTTTCCGTGATTTTTTCGTCTTCGCCGGGGGTCAAGATACGGACGATGCTGGAGCGGAGGATGCGCATCTTCGCGGTGTCGTCGATGCGGATGGTCACTTCCTCGCCGTTTTCCTTGATGTGCGTCACCGTGCCGATGATGCCCCCGCTGGTGACAATTTCGACGTTCTTTTTCAGAGAGTTATTGATCATCTCCCGGGCGTTGCGCTCGCGTTTCTGCGCGGGACGAATCATAAGGAAGTAAAACACGATGAAGATCGCGATCAGGGGCAGAAAGGTGGCCCAAGGGGGAGTCGTCTGCTCCACGGCGGGTTTGGCGTCGTCGGCCCACAGCAAAATCGCGAATAGCATGGAATCTCTCAGCGAGCGTTAAAAGGCGTAAAGGACTCATATTAAGACGAACCGCCCCATCGGGCAAGGTTGACCGCCAGGTAGTCCGCGAATCGACCTCCCACGACGGCATCGCGGATCTCCGTCATCAAACGGTTGTAATAGGAGACATTGTGCAACGAAACCAGCGTCGGGCCCAGCATTTCCTCCGCCAAGAAGAGATGGTGTAGGTAAGCGCGGCTGTAATGCCGACACGTCGGACACGCGCAACCGGACTCCAGCGGGCGGGAATCTCGCTTGTGGCAAGCGTTTTTCAGCCGCAACGTGCCCTCAGCCGTGAACGCCATGGCATTACGGCCGTTACGCGTGGGCAGGACGCAGTCGAACATGTCGACGCCGCGGGCGACGGCCTGAAGGATGTCGATCGGCCTACCCACGCCCATCAAATAGCGGGGTTTGTCAGCTGGGAGCAGCGCCGTGGTGGGTTCCAGGGCGGTGAGGGTTTGCTGGTTCGTTTCGCCGACACTGAAGCCGCCTAGGGCGTACCCAGGAAAATCCAGGCGCGTGAGTGCTTCCGCGCAAAAAGCGCGCAAATCCAGATCCAGGCCGCCTTGCACGATGGCGAAAAGCGCTTGATCCGGCCGCGTGTGGGCGTTGCGGCAGCGTTCGGCCCAGCGGATCGTTCGCTCGACGGCTGCGCGAAGCTGATTGGGCTTGGGATCGGCGAGCGAGGGACATTCGTCCAGGCACATGGCGATGTCGGAGCCAAGGTTTTCCTGGATGCGCACGGCGCGTTCCGGGCTGAGCTCGAAAAGGCTGCCGTCGATATGGGAGCGAAAGACGGCGGACTGATCGGTAATCTTCAGATTGGCGGCGAGGCTGAAGATTTGATAACCGCCGCTGTCGGTCAGGATGGGCCGGTTCCAGTGCATGAAGCGATGGAGTCCGCCCATCTCGGCGATGAGATCGTCGCCGGGGCGTAATGCGAGGTGATACGTGTTGCCGAGAACGACCTGAGTACCGATCTCCTCGAGCATTTCGGGCGTGAGGCCCTTGACCGTGGCCTGAGTGCCGACGGCCATGAAGACCGGCGTCTCAACCACGCCGTGCGTCAAGGAAAGTCGTCCGCGTCGGGCGAGGCCATCGGTGGCGAGAAGATCGAAGCGCATGCCTTTCACATTATGAAAATCACGCGCCCCCCGCTTGCGGCTTAGCGTCCGAGCCCTCAATCGCGCCGAGACCGAATGACCTCAACGGAGAACTGCGCGCTACGACGAACGTCGCGGTCGGAATCCGCGGCGGCGGCGTAAGTTAGCGCGGTGAGGGCGCGGGGAGAACCGAGGAGTCCCAGGGCGCGGGCGGCGGCATCGCGGACGGAGGGGCTTTTGTCGCCGGCGAGGGTGGCGGCGAGTGGGTCGACGGCGCGATCGGCGCGGGATCGGCCGAGTTCGAGGGCGGCGTCGGCGCGAACCTTCTCATCGGGATTCCGCAATAGATGGAGATGTGCGTCGATATTGGCCGGGGTTTCAGGGACGGCCGACGAACCGCTCGTGGTGCGAATCGGATTGGGCGCCGGGGCGACCGGGGCCGGCGCGAAGGCTGCCGGCGCGGGCACGTAGACCGGGGCTGCCTGATAAATCACCGGCGCGGGGCGAACGATTATCGGGGCCGGTTCGTAATAAATCGGGCGTGGATGGTAGTGGTAATGGTATGGCTGGTAAGAGGGGTAGGAATGACAAAAGGGCCGCGGCGCGACGACGACGCGCGGCGCGCCCACATTGACGCCGATGGACCAGCGCACATCGCTGGCGGCGCTGTAATCGCCAAATCCGAGAAAGCCGCAACCACCAATTAGGAATAACGCCAACCGCTTCATAGGAGGCTCCTGCCCGGGTTCGAGATCGTGGCTGCGGATTATGCCGCGGTTCGCGAAACGGTCAATGCGGATTTGGCGAAACCACGTGGAAAACTTGACCAGCCTGCCAATGACGTTTATCATCAAGTGAAGTTGGTGCGCCCTATCGCAACGGAGGTCCGACAAATGCGGAAACATCTCTCTCCCTTCCTGGGAATGACGGCAATCCTGTCTTTGGCGCTTGGCGCCGCGTCGTCGCACGCTCAAGAGCCGGAACGCGTAAAAATCGATACGGTTGACGGCGTTTCCCTGCGCGGGCAGTTTTATGCCGGTAAGCGGAACGCCCCCGTCGTCATCCTCCTGCATTCGCTGGACGGCGACAGCCGCTCCAAGGATTGGACGAACCTCGCTTTGGCATTGCAGAAGTGCAAAGGCAATTTCGCCGTGCTGTCCTTTGATTTTCGCGGCCATGGCAGCAGCACGGAAGTGGATCCGGCGATATTTTGGAAATACCCGCCCAATCAGAGCGGCATCAAGAATTACCGGCCGAACCGAGACTCCATCGAGGCGAAGGACTTCAAACCGGAATATCGATCGATGCTCATAAACGACATTGCGGCGGTCAAAGCGTACTTGGATCGCAAGAATGACACGGGCGCCTGCAACACGGGATCGACAATTCTCATTGGCGCCCAGGAAGGCGCGACCTTGGGCTCGATCTGGCTTAATTCCGAGTGGCATCGTTACCGGATGGTCGTCAATATGTTCATGGGTGTCATGCAGCTGAATGCCCAACCGGAGGGGCGCGACGTTTGCGCCGGTATTTGGCTGACGCCAAGCCCCAAGCTGGGCAACAGCCTGGTCTCACTGCACAGGACGGGGTTTAAGGCCGCGAAGGCGGAAGAAACCCCCATGTTGTTCATGTACGGCGCCTTGGATCCAGACGGAAAGAAGATGGCGAACAGCTTGGAGAAATACCTTAAGGATACGAAGGCGCTCAAGGAAAAGCTCAAATTCACCGGGCCTTACGAGATTCCGGGCACGAAACTGACGGGGGCGGGATTGCTCAAATCGCCCGACACAACAAAGAACATCACCAAATGGTTGGAAGAAGTCGTCGTGTACAAGGGACAAGAATGGGTGGAGCGCGATTTCCGCAAGACGCAGTATTTTTGGAAGAACGGGGGACGCTTGATGCCAGCTAAGGTGAATAATCCGTCCGAAATGAATATGAGTTTTGATACCTACATGTCGTACATCCATCGCTAAGAGTGGATTTCGACGAACTAAAATGAACGGGGCCGGCGCGGAAACGCGCCGGCCCCTTTGTGTTTTTCGGGTCGACGAACGAGTGCAATGCGATGGATCAGGTCTCGCTAAGCCGCAAGCGGGATTAGCCGCGGGGGTGGAATTTGCGGTGGATGCCCTGGAGGCGGTCGCGATCGACGTGGGTGTAATGCTGGGTCGTGCGGATATTGGCGTGGCCCAATAATTCCTGCACCGTGCGCAGGTCCGCGCCGCCGGATAGAAGGTGTGTCGCGAAGCTATGGCGCAACGTGTGGGGACTGACCTTGGGGGGCAGGCCGGCGCGGCGGGCGTATTTCTTGACGAGCACCCAGAGCATTTCTCGTGTCAGCGTCTTGCCGCCGCGACTGACGAAAACCGTGTCGACGTCGCTGGGCGGTCTGACCAAAAGCGGTCTCAGACTGCTGAGATAGTTCTTGATGGCCAAGATCGCCGGTTGCCCCAGCGGCACGACGCGTTGCTTGCTGCCCTTGCCCGTGCACTTGCAAAAGCCGGAATCGAGGTAAAGGTCATTCAACTTTAGATGCACGACCTCGGAGGCCCGGCTGCCGGTGGCATAAAGCGTTTCGAGCAAAGCGCGGTCGCGAAGGTAAAAGCGGTCGTCCTCGCGCGGCGCGCTCAAGAGTCGGTCGACGCTTTCCGGGTTGAGCACCTGCGGAATGCGTTGCCAGAGCTTCGGGGAACTGAGCAACTCGACCGTGTTTTGCTTGACGCGTTCCTCAAGCCGTAGGAAACGGTAAAACATCTTGAGGGCGACCAGATGCCGGGCGATCGAGGGAGCGGCGAGCCCTTCTTCCTTCAAAAAGCCCAGGTAATTCGTCAGTTGGCGCACCGTCGGTTGAAGATGGTCGCGCAATGCGCCGGACGCCCATTCCTGAAAATGGCGCATGTCGCGTCCGTAGGCGGCGACGCTGTTCAGGGCGAGGCCGCGCTCAGCCTGAATGTATTGGCGAAAAGCGGCGACGTCGCCGGCGAGAGTGGTTGCAATGTCGGCCATGGTGTATCCCGAGAAGGGGTCTCCTCGGAATGCATCGGCTACTGCGGGCTTCGCAAACGAGCGTCGCCGACCGATCGAGAGCGAAAAAAAATCGCGGCCGCGGCGAAAGCGGCGCAACGCGCAACATCCGTACGCGCTTGGCGGCGGCGAAACCGCGCTATTGCCTCATCAACGCCTTGAGAAGGGGCCGAAGTTTCTCCAAAGCGCGGGCGCGATGGCTGAGGGCGTGTTTGACGCGCGACGTGAGTTGCCCAAAAGTCTGGTGATATTCCGGGATGAGGAACAGCGGATCGTACCCGAAGCCGCCTTCGCCGCGATAATCGTCGACGATCAAGCCGTGGCAGCGTCCCTCCGTGACCGCGTGAATGGCGCCCGATGGATCGGCGAGGGCGGCCGTGCATACGTAATAGGCGGCACGTTTTTCGGCGGGAAAGGACGTTATTGCCTGAAGGAGCTTGCGATTGTTGGCGGCGTCGTCGCCCTGCGTGCCGGCGTAGCGCGCCGAGTAGACGCCGGGTTCCCCTTTGAGAGCGGGGACGACCAGGCCGCTGTCTTCACCGAGAACCCAGACGCCCAACGCGACGGCTAATTCCGCGGCCTTCTTGCGGGCGTTTTCCTCGAACGTGACGCCCGTCTCCTCCACCTCCGGCGCGTCCGGGTAACTGGAAAGATCGTCCAGGGGCAGGCCGAGCGGGCCGAGGATTTCCTCGATTTCCTTGCGCTTCTTGGCATTGCGGGTTCCAAGCACGAGTTTGTCGATCATGGAGGAGGCCTCTGGATGGTTGAAAAAATACTGGTTAGCACGACGCGCAATATGTGGTGCCGGTATTCTACCGGCACGATTGGCGCCGCCCTCGCACCGGTAATAAACCGGTGGCCACAACACCTCGCACCGGTAACAAACCGGTGGCCACGACTACCCCAAAATGGAGCGTGGGAATAAGCTGATCCGTCAGCGAGCCATGCGTGCGGGGATGACTGGATTGCGTGTCATTGCCCGGCTGCTTACTTCGCGGGTGGAGACTTCCACATGATCGTCCTCGAAAATCTCTGCAAATCCTACGATGGAGGCAAACGATTTTCGGTCGATCATGTAAGTCTGCGGGTGCCGCCGGGAGCCATGCTCGTCCTTCTGGGCGGGTCCGGCAGCGGCAAGACGACCACCCTCAAAATGATCAATCGGCTGATCGAGCCGAGCGCGGGCCGCGTTACCGTGAATAACCGCGACGTCGGTCTCATCGATCCCGTCGAACTGCGGCGCGGCATCGGTTATGTGTTTCAGGGCATCGGCCTCTTTCCCCACCTCACCATTGCCCAGAACATCGCCGTCGTGCCCGGCCTTCTGGGTTGGGCCAAGGAGAGGATCACCGCGCGCGTCGATGAGCTATTGGATCTGGTCCATCTGCCCCCTCAGGAATACCGCGCGCGCATGCCCAGCCAACTCTCCGGCGGCCAGCAACAACGCGTCGGCTTCGCGCGGGCCCTTGCCGCCGGACCCCAAGTGATGCTCCTGGATGAGCCCTTCGGCGCCCTCGATCCCATCACGCGCGATGAGCTGCGCGAAGAATTCACGCAACTTCGCCGCCGGCTTAAGTTGACCGCGGTCATGGTCACTCACGACATGACGGAAGCGCTCCTCACTGCCGACTTGATTGCCGTCATGAAGGACGGCCGACTGCTCCAAACCGGCACTCCGCACGAGCTTTTGACCAAGCCCGCCGACCCCTTCGTCGCCGCCCTGGTCAACACCCCCAAACGACAGGCGGACCAACTCGAAGCCCTAGCTGCGGGAAGGAGTTTGGCGAATCATGTCTGAACCGTTGGCCGAGCTTTTCGAGAAACTCCCCGCCTATCTGGGCGGCCACATGCTGCTGTCAATGACCGCGCTGGGAGTCGGCATGGCGATCAGTTTGCCACTTGGCGTCTTGGCCAGTCGGCGTCCTCGGCTCTCGGAGTGGATCCTGGGTGTGGCGGGCATCATCCAGACGGTGCCGAGCCTCGCACTCCTGGCGCTGATGGTACTGCTCCTGCGCGGTATGATCGGCTTCCTGCCGGCGTTCTTGGCGCTCATGCTCTACAGCGTGTTGCCCATCCTCGCCAACACCATCCTGGGCATCAAGGGCGTGGACCCGACCCTTACCGAAGCAGCGCGCGGCTTGGGTATGAATGACCGCCAAATGCTGCTCCGCGTCGAACTGCCCCTGGCCGCCCCCGCGATCATCGGCGGCATCCGCACCGCGACCG
>Ga0163144_10013450_pt1 | contig 17090 bp, 21 predicted proteins | sample OliLak19BULKMAT1_FD_123175 | JGI IMG/M metagenome (GOLD analysis project Ga0163144, IMG submission 123175) | Freshwater microbial mat bacterial communities from Lake Vanda, McMurdo Dry Valleys, Antarctica - Oligotrophic Lake LV.19.BULKMAT1 | ecosystem: Environmental > Aquatic > Freshwater >... | reverse complement strand
TTCCTGGTCATGGCGCCTGTTCAAACGGACAAGACCAAGGAAAGTATCCAGGAAGTAATAAAGGAGGTCAACGCCTATGTTGGCGACAAACCAATAACCCAAGCCGAGTTTGACAAAACCAAACAAAACACGGTTTTGGGCATGAGTGGCATGTGGGAAACCAACGCTGCCGTCAATGGAAGTGTAAGCGAATTGGTGCGGTACAACCTCCCGGATGATTACTGGAAAAAGTACAGTGCCAAGGTACAGTCCTTGTCGTTGAAAGACGTTCAATTGACCGCCAAAACCATCGTACAGCCCAACAACCTGGGCTGGTTCCTGGCTGGCGATGCCGCTAAAACGCTGCCCGGCTTGCAAGAACTCGGCATGGAGGTGATACAGATTGATGCCAACGGTAAGGTGGTAACCAAAAAGGTAAAACCTTAACAAGGTTTCATGTTTCAGGGTTTCATGTTTCAGGTTCACACGATTGGTTCGTTGCTTTGAAATGGTATTTCAAAAAAACAACAGATCGCGTAAACCTGAAACCTTGTTTTCTACACTGGGGAACCCAATGTCGAAAACTAGAGAAAGCTGGTTCCTGGTTCTCGGTTTACGCGGTTTGTTCGTATCCTTGAAACAGTATTTCAAAATTGACAACAGATCGCGTAAACCAGAAACCTGAAACCCTGAAACCAGAAACCCATTTTTATGAATATATCGCTCCGCTGGTCCGATTTCGATGCCAATATGCACCTTCGGCACTCGGCCTACTACGATTTTGGCGCTACCTCCCGCCTCGATTTTTTCAATGCGCAAGGGCTTACCTACGAGCTGATGCAGGAGTTACATATTGGTCCCATTTTGTTTCGGGAGGAAGCCCTGTTCAAGCGCGAGGTACGGCTTGGCGACAAGCTTTTCATCAATATTCTAGTATCCAAGTTGCGCCGCGATTATTCCCGCTTTTCATTCCGGCATGAAATCACCCGCGACGATGGCACCCTTTGCGCAATCATAACTGTGGACGGTGCCTGGTTGGATACAACATTGCGGAAGCTTACCTTACCGCCCGAATCCGTTGTCAAATCCATGGAGGATGCTTTGAAATCTGAGGATTTCGAATGGCAATAAAAAAGGGGTTTCAGGTTTCAGGTTTCAAGGTTTCAGGTTAAGGGTTCATTCCCTTGGCTTTTTTATTAACATAAACCAAGCATTTGAACCCTTAACCTGAAACCTTGAAACCTGAAACCTTGAAACCACTTTTTTATGAAAAATCAATCCTTTGTTTCCATCGTCGGTGTGCTGCAATCGCAGCGCAATGTGCGGGAATTGGCATCGTGGATTCAACATTTATATGCTGAGTTGAGTGTACAATTTTCTGATTTTGAGTTTGTTGTTGTAAATAACTGCTGTGAGATTGGTAGTATTGATGATGCCATACGGCCATTGCCCGAGGCATTGCGCAAAAATATATTTCTGCTCAACCTTAGTACTCCCGTGAGCCGGGACAATGCCTTACTTGCCGGGCTAGATCGGGCGAACGGCGACTACACCGTTATTTTTGAATTTGATTTTGCGGAGAACGCAGCCCTTGTTACCCAACTTTGGGAACAAGGTCAGCAGGGTTTTGACATTGTGTACCTGCGGGCAACCGAACGCAAGCAGCCCCTGGCACAACGGCTCATGTACCGCTTGTTTTACTACATCCTACGCCGATATTCCCAATTGCGCATCGATCCTTGGGCGCACCACTCGCGGATTATCAGTCGACGGGCATTAAATTCCCTCCTTCGCCTGCGCGAGAACAGCCACTACTTGAAAGCCAACTATGCTTTGGTCGGCTACAAAACTTCTTTTATTCCCGTAGAAGAGCCCTTGCACCCCGACCCGTCCACCAGCTTTGGCGAGCAGTTTAGAACGGCATTGGTGGCCGTGACCTCCTTCACCACTTTCCTGCGCTCTTTGTTGCTGTGGATTTTCCTGTCGTCGGTATTGGTCGCTACGGTGGCTATTTTTAACGCCGTCAAAGTAAAGATCACCAACATGGACATTTTTGGGGATCATGTGGAAAGCCTGTCAGGCTGGGCCTTTTTGGTGGTTTTGATGTCGGTGTTCTTTGCATTTACCTGCCTCAACTTGTATGTGATGTCCATTTACTTGTCCAATATTTACAGTGAGATAAAGAATAGGCCGTTGTATATAATTGAGTCGGTGAAGCGGTATTGAGCAGGGCGGCGTTGTGGCGTGGTGTCGTTGTGTGAGCCTTTTTTCATGCCGTAGTCGTTACCAAGATGACCAAGGAAGTTCCAAAAGCGAAAAACCACGCCAAACATACCAACAATACCCCTTCCCCGCGTTATGTTTGAGCAAAATAACAACAGCATGAAAAAACACCTCTGGGCAATAATATTAGGCTTCTTAACAACCACCCTCTCCGCCCAACCAGCCCTCGAAAAACAAATCCAAACCCAACTCATCCTCGCAGAAGATGGCGACACCATTCGCTTGCCCGAAGGAAAAATCACCCTGAGCAACACGCTGTCGCTCGATGCCAAAAAGAACATCACCATCCGCGGTGCCGGGCAGGAAAAAACCATTTTATCCTTCAAAAACCAGACCCAGGGTGCCGAAGGCATGAAAGTAACCAATGCGCAAAACATTGTTTTAGAGAATTTTACCATTGAAGACGCAAAAGGCGACATCATCAAAACCCAAATGGTGCAAGGGCTTACTTTCCAAAACATCACTGCCCGTTGGACCGGAAAACCCAAAGCCTCCAACGGCTCCTACGCCTTGTACCCCGTACAATGCCAAAACGTCCGCATCGAGCGCTGCACCGCCATTGGCGCTTCCGATGCCGGTATCTATGTAGGCCAGTCCGACAGCGTGTGGGTGACCCGCTGCATGGCCAAAAATAACGTGGCCGGCATTGAAATCGAGAACACGACCAACGCCTGGGTCTGGAAAAACCAGGCGTTCGATAATACGGGCGGCGTTTTGGTTTTTGATCTGCCCGGTTTGCCCAAAAAACGCGGCGGGCACGTGAAGGTGTACGACAACCTGATTACCCGCAACAACTACCGCAACTTTGCACCAAAAGGGAACATCGTCGGTGAGGTGCCGCCCGGAACCGGAGTCATGATTTTGGCCACCAATGATGTGGAAGTGTACAACAACAAAATCTGGGACAACAAAACCATTTCTACGGCCATTGTCAGTTACTACATCACCGAAATACCCATCAAAGACAAGGATTACATCCCCTACCCTTCTGCCATTTTTATTCACGACAATATCTATTCCACGGGAAAGCGCATGCCGACCTGGAAAAACAAATTGGGTTTTATATTTTGGTGGAAATTTGGAAAAAAAGTGCCGCATATCATTTACGATGGCATCCAAAACCCAGATTGGCTGAATGCTGACGGTACGGTGAAAAGCCCTTACCGCATTTGCCTGCGCGACAATGTAAACGGGTCCTTTGCCAATATCCATGCGGATAAAATCGGGTTGTTTAAAGGTAAAATCAGTCGGGACACACAGCCACACAATTGTGAATTTTAAGCCAAAGACTACATGACAGCCAACAACAAATTCCATTTCGAATATCCCTGCAAAAGGGCCTTGAGCTTGATTCCGATGGGAATGTTGGGACTGCTTATTGCATTGGGATCTGGATTTTCATATACCCACCCGAGCACTGGCCCAAAACTTAAACTCAGCGATTACCCCTTTTTTATCGGAACCTTGAGCGCGCTTTCACCAGCCCCCAACGTTTTTGAATACGAAGTTAACGCCCCGCTTTTCAGCGATTATGCTGAAAAAAAACGCTTCATTTATCTTCCAGAAGGCAAGCAATTTAGTTGGCAACCTGCCCGTGCTTTCGATTTTCCAACGGGTGCCGTCATCATCAAAAACTTCTATTATTGGAATGATGCGGCCCGACCTGAAAAAGGCCGCCGCATCCTGGAAACGCGCCTGCTTTTGAAAGAGGACAGCGGCTGGAAAGCACTTGAATACGTGTGGGATGATGCACAGTCAGATGCGTTCCTCGACGTTGCCGGCGCACATTTGCCCGTAAGCTGGCAGGCTGCCAACGGCAAAAAAATGAGCGTTGAATATGTAACGCCCAACCTCAACCAATGCAAAGGCTGCCACTCTTACGACGGCCAGTTTGAGCCCATTGGCATCACGGCCCGACAACTGAACCGCACTGAAAATGGGGAGAACCAGCTACTAAAATGGAACCAATCTGGCAGGCTCCAATTGCCAGAGGGTTTCGACATCAATGCCATTCCAGCGCTATTCGACTACCGCAGCATCCAAAACCCCGAAAAAGAAACATCCGAAAACTTGAACATGGCTGCTCGTGGCTACCTGGATGCGAACTGCGCCCATTGCCACAATCCGCATGGGCCAGCCAGTACCAGCGGCATGTTTCTCGGGGTGGATGAAGTAAATATGGAGCGCCTCGGCGTGGGAAAACCACCCGTGGCAGCAGGCCGGGGAAGCGGCAACCGAAAGTACGGCATCGTACCGGGCAAGCCGGGAGAGAGCATCCTTTATTTCCGCATGGAAAGTGACGACCCAGGGATTAGGATGCCGGAGTTGGGGCGGCAATTGGCGCACCAGGAGGGCTTGGAGATTATCAAAAATTGGATTCGGAGGATGTGAATTATTGTTCAACACATAGACACATCGGGACATAGAAAACATAGATTTAAAAATACGTCCCCCTATGTTTTCTATGTGTCTATGTGTTAAAAAAAGCGCCCACCAGATTACTCCGCCGGGCGCCATTATCACTGCTAAAATGTTGTTTTTTTTTAATTTTTTGCCTTTTTTGTATTCGGCACGGGCAAGAAATCAAGCGGTGTTCTCCAAAGTATCTCCAATTGCTTGACATGTTCGATTTTCAACGCTTCTGTTGTATTCGGAATCTTGACTTCATTGCTGCCTGGAAGCGGCGCCGCACCATTGCTGTGGGGCATTTCACGGTTCGTGACGATTGGCAGCTCCTCAACCGGCAATCTTTTGGGCGCGGTATTTCCTAGAGCGGGCTTTACAGTGCGCGGCGTATAAGTCCTTTGGGCTTTTGGCGCAGCAGGGATCGACGCAACGGCGGGTTCCGGCAAGGATGCAGGAGCCACAACGGGTGCTTCAACTACTGGCGCAACGGGTGCTGTAATTGCTGGCGTAGCCGTTTCAACGGGGTCAGTCCCAGCCTTTTCAGCACCGGAGAAAGCAAAATACAAGCCAACAGCCACCAGAATGGCGAAGCCCGCCAAGATCATCAGCGATTGCAAACTCCAGCCGCTTCGCGGTGCCTGGATATTGTCGCGCACATGATCCCACACCCGTTCGGAAGGTGTGTCCCAACCAGATGATGCCGGCGTTTCCGGCAGGTTGTTGAAGGTGCTTTTGAATAATTCGTCAATGGAGCGGAGCTCTTGCGGTTCAGTCATCGGTATGATTTTCAGGCTTTTTGAGGGATTATTTATGATATAAAAGACTTGTCCAAGATTTTTTTAAGGTATTCTCTGGCTTTAAAGAGTTGGCTTTTGCTGGTTCCTATCGTGATGCCCAATTGTTCGGCAATTTCCTCATGGCTAAATCCTTCAATGGCGTATAGATTAAAAACTGCGCGGTATCCTGGCGGTAATCTTTGAAGGTAGCCCATTAAAGTTTGCGCATCCAAATTTGAAGCAAAATCCTCCTCTGTGTGAAATTTGGCTTCGAAAACCGAAAAATCAGGCACATCTTTCACAAAATCCTTTTGCTTCCGCAAGTGGCTGAGTGCTGTATTCACCATAATCCGCCGAATCCAACCACCCAAAGCGCCATCGCCCCTGAACTGCCCCATATCTCGAAAAACCCTTACAAATCCGTCCTGCATCATGTCTTCAGCCTCCGACTTATCACGCGAGAACCGCAACAACACCCTGAACATCGGTACGCTGTACTGTCGATAAAGCGCCGTTTGGTGCGCTGAGCTACCTTTCAGTACGCCGGTTACCAATTCTTGATCGTTGAATTGTTGCATGAGGCTGGTTACAAAGTAATTGATGGGGCAAATGAAAAAATGGTTGCCCTGGGTTGCAAAAAAATCAATATTATTTGAAATAATTCATTTTGACTCAATCTTTTAATGCCTGTCGCACCATTGGCAGCATTTCATGTATCCAAGCGCTATACTGAACAGCGGAGGGATGCAGCCCGTCAGCAGCGACTAAATCTGGTTTGTCCAAGCCCCTTCGGGAGATGTCCGTAACGTTTACATAATGAACGCCAAAACTGGTGGCAATGGTTTGGTTGGCGGCATTATAAGCGTCTATTTTTTCCGAAATAAGCGCATGGTCGTTGTGTATTCAGCGAATCACCACCTCTTTAATAAAGTCCTCTCCCAATTCTCCATTCAATAAATCTCGAATTTTATCTTTACCAAAAGAGAGTTCGTGTTTCAGCGGTGCAGAAAGAATGGTGAGATAGAGCACGTTTTTCCGCACACTTATATTCGAAGTATAAGTAGAAATGGTTTTCCCCATCAGTTCGTTCCACAGGCTTTTTACCCGCGACTCATTAAGTTGAGGCCCAAGGCGGTATTCCTGGATCATGTCTTGCAAGACATCTGCGATGGGCTGATCGTTTTTCTTTTTCATAATGTTCAAAATCTGTACGCTGTGCGCAAACTGGGGAGGAGAAGCAAGTTGGAAAAAATATCCGATTCCAAAAAATAGAGGTTCCCTAAGCAACTAAGCCCCAGCAAAAACTTTGAAGATATGGCGTACTCCCAAGAAACAACAGTAGATAGTCCTGGACTAAAAAGGCTCCTATGATGGTAAAGAGATGCATCCTTAATCATTTTATCGATTCCAGCCTGGTTTAGTGATCCACTATTGATACATTCCAACTGGTACGGCGGTCTGATTTCATAAATATACAAGCCAGAAAGTCCCGCTTCTGCATACCAATTTGCTTTCCGCTTTTTCGTGAGTTTCCAGCGGTTGGTAATGTCGATGTGCGCCAAAAGTAGGAATGCTGGCTTAAAATAAGTCCCCTTATCATTCGGATCATTGGCGGTTACAGCAAATTTCACCCCCAGCTCTCGGCGTGCGGCAACTTGCCTGAAATAACCAAAAGTTGCCCCATAAACTGGCTGATTAGCGACAGGGTAATACCTGACATCCGTAAAAAAGGTGTTTTTTTGAGCAACTGCCGATTGACCTAAAAAAAGCAAGGCCAAAGTCATGGAGAAGAAAAGCTGTTTCATTCTAAGGTAGTTTTATGTTGAACATTGGCAAAGATAACCACCTATCTCCATGAAATCGAAACTCCAAAATTTATTATGAAGCCAGACGTAATTTATTGAGTGTTTGGGATTATTTTTGCAGGGCTTTACCTATATTTCTTTCTATTCACTCATTTTCACACCGATCACACACATGAAATCATTTAATGCAAGCACCCTGCTATTTGCTTTGGGGTTATTTCTGCTGAGCGCTCCTGCCTGTTCTCCAGGTTTTGATGCAAAGGGACTGGACAATATCACCAACATCGGCACCAAGCTCCTCGATTTGATGAACAAGGCCACAAGCAGCTACAACAACACTGCTGCCGCTTCCCTGCTCACAGAGATCGACAAAGCCTACGAGCACGCCCAATCCGTAAAGGGCAACAAATCTGTCGCCGAATCCTGGCGGCTTCTGAAAACCGACATCGTCGCTCCGTTTTTTGAAAAATGGAAAACTGATGGCAAATTGGACAAAGATTTTGTCAAAGAAGCCGTTGCGACAGCAAAAAAGAGCATAACAGCCATCACCAACGCTGAAAAAGCAAAAAAGAAATAATATCCCTAAGTATTTGGCAGAAATTAGTTTGAACTAATTTTCATTGCTTTTTTGCCCTTTGCCTTTTTGCCCTTTGCCTTTTGCCCTTTTACTCATCACCTCAATATCGACACTCATGCCAGACAAACAGACAACCATCAATAAGGGCCTCGACGGCCTTGACAGCCAAATCGTAGACCTTGTAGGGAAATTTATCAAGCGCCGCAAGGAACATTATGAAAAGGCTGCCCAAAAGCTTCATACCGAACTAAAAAAAGATACCAAACGCTATGCCCTGTTATTGGCAGATGGTAAAATTAACAAAGACGATTTCGAGTTGCTGGTGCGCGGGCGCTGGGCGCAACTGAAAATTGAATTACTGACAGAAACTGCCGTTTCTAAAAGAAAATTTGAGGATATTGCGGGCGAAGTACTGAAGGTAACGGTGAAGACCGTGCTGGACGTCGTATAAGTTCACCGCAACTCATTTATTATCTGCATGAAATTTCTGTATTCAATCCTGGCCTTTGCGTTGTGCGCTTTCAACACAAAGGCCCAGGATACATTCTCCATAGTAGCCATTGACACCCTAACCGGCGAAATCGGCAGCGCTGGCGCAAGCTGCCTCGACAACAATTCATTCCCAGGCAGCGGCGGCGCCATCATCATCAGCGATATATTGCCCGGCAAAGGCGCCATCCACACCCAATCCTACTGGTTGGCGACCAATCAAGCCAACGCCCGGCTCAAAATGGAGGAAGGGCTTGCCCCTGCAGATATCTTGCTGTGGCTCCGCCAAAACGACCCGGAAGGCCCATTCGGCGCACTCAAACGCCAGTATGGAATCGTTGACCTCGATCCTCAAGGCCATCCGCGTGCGGCAGCATATACAGGCTCTTCCTGTTTTAATTACAAAAACCACAAAACGGGCGTGAACTACGCCATCCAAGGTAATATCCTGCTCGGCGCGCAAATTCTCGACAGCATGGAAGCGCATTTCCTCGCAGCCACTGGCACCCTCGCCGACCGACTGATGTATGCCCTCCAAGGCGCCAACGTACCGGGCGCGGATTCCCGCTGCCTCAACAACGGCACGTCTTCGCTCTCGGCCTTCCTGCGCGTAGCAAAGCCTACGGACAGCGAGGATGATTTGTATTTGGACCTCAATGTGCCCTCCTTGCCAACGGGTATGGAGCCAATTGACTCCTTGCAGCGCTTATACAATACCTGGAAAACGACCATTGCTACCGGAGAACCTGGAATTTCTACCGTGCATATTTTCCCCAACCCGGCAAATGGCCAGTTTTCAGTAGTCTGGGACGGAAGCGCGGGAAAGGTTCAATTGTACACCACTACCGGAAAGCTTGTTTTTGAGGCACCAATAATTGCCGGTGAAAACAAGTTTGCGCCAAAGCTTCAGTCTGGGCTGTATCTTGTTCAAATAAGTTCAGGAGCAAGTGTCGTGCAAACGGGAAAAATCGTCTGGATACGGGAATAAGGACTACCTTTTCTTCGTTCTTCCCTTTTTATCAACCTAACACCCACCTTCTATGCCGCAACCCGCGAATATGGACGCGCTGAACAGCCTGATCCAGGAAGAAAGCGCATTTCTCGACAAATTAAAAACGGTGGCTGCCAAGGTGATCGTTGGCCAGGAGACAATGCTGGATCGGCTGCTGATTGGGCTATTGACCAAAGGGCATATTCTGCTCGAAGGCATGCCGGGGCTGGCAAAAACGTTGGCGATCAAAACTTTGGCCGAAGCCGTGGATGCCAAATTCAGTCGCATCCAGTTCACCCCTGATTTGTTGCCCGCCGACGTGATCGGCACCACGATATACAACCCCACCCTGGCGGAGTTCACCGTGCGGCAAGGCCCCATTTTTGCCAATTTTGTGTTGGCCGATGAGATCAACCGCGCACCGGCCAAAGTGCAAAGTGCCCTGCTGGAAGCCATGCAGGAACGACAAGTGACCATTGGAAACCAAACCTTCAAGCTGCCCGAGCCCTTCTTGGTTTTAGCCACCCAAAACCCCCTGGAGCAGGAAGGCACCTACCCATTGCCCGAAGCGCAGGCCGATCGTTTTTTGTTGAAAGTGAAAATAGGCTACCCAAGCCTGGAGGAAGAACGCAGTATCGTGCGGCGCAACCTGAACGACGATGAGCCTGAAGTACACAAAGTATTGAGTGTCAAAAACCTGCTTCAAGCCCGCGATGCCGTAAAAAAGGTGTACCTGGACGAAAAAGTGGAGCAATACATTCTTGAAATCGTGTTTTCTACCCGGCAACCAGCACAGTACGGCATGGCAGATTTGGGGCCGCTACTGCAATACGGTGCTTCTCCCCGCGCCAGTATTGCGCTTGCCAAAGCCGCCCGCGCCATGGCATTCCTCAACAAACGCGCCTTCGTGACCCCCGATGATGTGCGCGCCATTTGCCCCGATGTATTGCGCCACCGTATCGGCCTCACTTTCGAGGCTGAAGCGGAGAACATTAGCCAGGAGGATGTTATTGCGAAGATTTTAGGTACCATCGTCATCCCATAGTTGATAGTTGTTCGTTGATAGTTGTTCGTTTCGGAGCTCTTGGCGATTTCGTTGATAATTGTTCGTTGATTGTTGTTCGTTTCCGAACTCTTGGCCTATGTAAGATATTTGGATAAGAATAAGAGGTTTGAAAAGGAGCAACGAACAACGATTTTAAAACCGAGCGGCCAAACATCCCTCGAATAAATGTGAACGAACAACTAACAACGATCAACCAACAACGATTTTGACGAACAGCTCTCAACAAACAACGAACAACAAAGCGACAGCCGATTTGCTAAAAAAGGTGCGCCGCATCGAGATCAAGTCTCGTGGGCTTAGCAGTAGTTTGTTCACGGGTGGCTATCAGAGTGCGTTCAAGGGCAAGGGTATGTCGTTCAGCGAAGTTCGGCCCTATTCTCCCGGTGATGATGTTCGGGCCATCGATTGGAATGTGACGGCGCGTTCGGGAGAGCCATTTATTAAGGTATTTGAAGAGGAACGGGAAAACACGGTGATGTTGGTGGTGGATGTGAGCGGATCGGCAGTATTTGGCAGCCACACCCAATTCAAAGCCGAGTATTTAACGGAGATCTGCGCTGTGCTCGCTTTTTCTGCCATCGCCAACAATGATAAAGTGGGGGTAATGCTGTTCTCGGATCGTGTTGAGCTGTACATCCCGCCAAAAAAAGGCCGACAACATATCCTGCGCATTATCCGCGAGGTTTTGAACATAAAACCCGTGGGCCGCCGGACGGAGATGGCCAAAGCCCTGCGCTATATCTCAAACGGCGTAAAAAAGCGCTGTGTCTGTTTTGTATTGTCTGATTTTTTGGCGGATGATTATGATGAATCGCTGCGGGTATTGGCCCGGCAACACGACCTCATCGGCATTCACTGCTGGGATCCGCTGGAGCGCGAGCTGCCCGATGTGGGGGTGTTGAGGGTCGAAGATGCTGAATCAGGGGAGCAGGTTTGGGTGGACACTACCAACCTGAACCTGCGCCGACAATACTGGCATTCTTTTGAAACACATACCGCCGCGACACAATCCTTGTTTCGCAAAGCGGGAGCCGATTTCTTGAGTGTTGGCACCCACCAGTCCTATGTGAATGCCCTGCTCAAGTTTTTTTCCAAACGCTCCAATACGATAGCACATGGCTAAGCTACGCATTCGGTATGGGCCAATTATACACAAATGCAGGTACGGCCTGTTCATTTGCCTGTTGCTGTTTACAGCAGAGCGCAGCAATGCCCAAGGAAAAGCAATTGCCTCCATAAAACCAGCGCGGGTGGAAACTGGCGACACCATTGAGCTGTATGTGATGGTTTCCGGCATTAATGTCAAGCCCAAATCGGTGGATTTTGCGTCCTGGCTGGATTTTTTCCCAACTGCCAACATCCTCTCCAGATCCGAATGGCGAAAGAGCGGGGATCAATGGGTACAACAATTCAAACTGATTGCTTTCGACAGCGCCAAATTAGAACTGCCTCCTTTGACCGTGCTGCTCGCTGCGGGAAATCCCCTGACGACCAATGCCTTAATGCTCAATGTATTCCCAACGCCGGGCGATGACATCAGCGACATGGCACCCATGCGCGACATCTACCGGGAGCCCGTTTCATGGATGGATTATTGGCCTTGGGGCGCTGGAGGGCTGGCACTCCTTGGAATCTTTTTTTGGTATGTTCGGAAAAAAAATCGGCGACCACCAGTAGCCATCATTCAGCCCGTTGCAGTAGCGCCACCGCTAATATCAGCCCGGGAAATAGCCCTGACAAAATTAGATGCCCTGCAACAAGCGCAACTTTGGAAAAAAGACCAGATAAAAGAACACTATGCCACGCTAAGTTTAATCGTCCGGGAATATTTGGAAGGCAATTATGGCATTTCTGCCTTGGAATCGACGACCATCGAAATAATGCCACTCTTGGCCTCCAGCAATTTCCCTGCAACTCAAAAAACATCGTTGCGGGAGATTTTGAACCAGGCAGATATGGTGAAATATGCACAATCTCAGCCCAAAGAGACAGCGCATGAGGATATTTTGGATAAAACAAGGAAACTGGTGATACCTGATTACCTGCCCCAACCACAAAACCCTATTCCTACTAAAAAACCGCCGCATAAGCCCAAAAGCGGAAAATACGAACCACTTTAACAACGCATCAATGACCTTCGCCCAACCACTTTGGCTGCTATTGCTCCTGCTGTTGCCTGTGCTAATGTTTCAGTACAAGCGCAACACACGGAAGCGGCATGTCACCTTGCAAGTGTCAAGGCTACAGGCCATGAAAGGCATCAAAACCTGGGTGGTATATGCCCGCAACTGGATACAACTGCTGCGCTGGATAACGCTGGCATTGCTCATCACCGCCATGGCGCGGCCTCAGTTGTTGTGGCATGAAGACACGGTAGAAGCCGAAGCCATTGACATCATGCTGGTCATGGATGTGTCGCCAAGCATGTTGTCCAAAGATTTTAGTCCCGACAGGTTGAGTGTCGCCAAGGAAATGGCCATTAGTTTCATCAGTCGCAGGCCTTATGACCGATTGGGCTTAGTCGCATTTTCCGGCGGAGCGTTCACGCAATGCCCCTTAACCAATGATCGTCGCATCCTGCAAGCCTTTGTCAACAACCTTCAAGCGGGTCGTTTGCCGGATGGCACTGCTATTGGCATGGGTATCGCCACCGCCGTGCAGCACCTGGACAAAAGCGAATCGAAAAGTAAAATTGTGCTGCTGCTTACCGATGGGGAGCAAAATGCCGGTGATATGGGGCCCCTTACCGCCGCCGCCATTGCAAAATCCCTGGGTATTAGGGTGTATACCATTGGCTTAGGCAGCGAAGGACTTGTATTGTCCCCAAGTTATCAAAACAGGGATGGAAGCTTTGCTTTCACCCAAAGGCAAATGGCTTTCGACACCCGTTTATTAGCAGAAATTGCCGATATTACGAAAGGGAAGTTCTATCGAGCCCGTACAGCGGAGGACTTGAATGGTATTTACACCGAAATTGAAAACCTTGAAAAAACCAAAGTGACCAAAGTCTCCCTTAAACGCACCACCGAGTTGTTTTTCTGGTTCCTGAACGCTGCGTTTTGCCTGTTAGGGCTGGAAATGCTGCTGCGCTGGGGGCCGTTGCGGGTAATTACCGTTTAGAACGGTGGACGGTGGACGATAGACGGTTTGCACAGCATCCGTTTTTTTTCTTGGAATGGGTTTTTCAGCACGCAAGCTAGTGGCGCGAACACCAAGTAACATATATGTTACTTGGTATTCGCGCCACTAGTGCCTCAATCAGTATGAACAAAGGATTTGAACATGCGCCCAAATTTATCAACTTGAAAAATGTTGACAAATTCTCACTTCGCAGCCAAGCCAAGCCGACGAACAGCTTTGACAATTTTTTTTCAGAAGTTGTCAAAGCTCGCCCAGGGCCCAAGAAAAACCGCGATCAACAATACCCACGATACATTTATTGTAGCCCAAGCCTTGCGCTGATGGAGCGGAAGTCCACTACCTTGGGTGCTGAAAAACACATCAAAAGAGAAAAATCAAACGCTGTGCCACCGTCCGCCGTCAACCGTCAACCGTCCACCGTCAAAGTATTGCTCGACGAAGCCGCCCTTCGCTACAATACCACCGACTTCATCGAAAGCGACCCCATTTCAATACCGCACCGCTTTTCAGGCTTGCAGGATCGGGAGATCATGGGCTTCTGGGCGGCCACCCTGGCCTGGGGGCAGCGGAAAACCATCATTAATAATGCTTCACGCTTGGCGGAACTCATGGACAATGCGCCTTTCGATTTCATCCGCAACCACGAAGAAATCGACCGGAAGCGCTTCCTAGATTTCAAGCACCGCACCTTTCAGGCTATGGACACGCTGTGGTTTTTGGAGTTTTTGCAACAATATTACCAACAGCACCATTCATTGGAAACAGCTTTCGCTCGACACTTGAAACTAGGCGACCAGACGGTTGAAAACGCACTCCGAGGCTTTCACGACGATTTTTTCGCGCATCCAGACGCTCCTTCCCGCACGCGCAAGCATGTCGCCACGCCCGCGCGGGGCTCAACCTGCAAACGGCTGAATATGTTTTTGCGCTGGATGGTTCGAAAGGATAACACGGGGGTCGATTTTGGGCTATGGCCCGGCATTTCGCCTTCCCAGCTGTTGATTCCGCTGGATGTACATGTAGAAAGGGTGGCGCGGCGCATGGGTCTATTGCAACGGGAGCAAACGGACTGGAAGTCGGTGCTGGAACTGACAGAAAACCTTAGGGCTTTTGATCCGAACGACCCCGTGAAGTATGATTTTGCGCTGTTTGGGCTGGGGGTGCTTGAAAAGGACCTATGGAGAAAATAACGAATCGCGTATAAACTTCAACAATCGTCAATCCTGTAATCATCAATCGTCAATCAAAAAAATCCCGAATTTTCCTACAAAGGAAAATTCGGGACGATCAAAGGTTTCAAAAAACGTGAAAACTTATCCTTTCGCTTTCACGGCATCCAACACCGCCTGAAAAGTAGCGGGGTGATTGAGTGCTAGATCAGCCAAAACTTTGCGGTTGAGGCCGATGCCTTTTTCTGCAACGCCGTGGATAAACGTGCTGTAGTTCATGCCTTGTGCGCGGGTAGCAGCGTTGATACGGGCAATCCAGAGGCGGCGGTACACGCGCTTTTTGAATTTCCGGTCACGGAACGCATACTTCCAGCCTTTTTCAAGGGCATTTTTTGCGACGGTATAAACTTTGGAACGGGCGCCGAAGTAGCCGCGGGCGGCTAGCATGATTTTTTTCCGGCGGGCGCGACTGGCCGGGTTGTTTGTTGCTCTAGGCATTGTAGTGTTTTTTTAGTGCAACATTGGGGCGGAACAGTGCCGCTCTTTTTCCAATGCTCTCGTTAAAAAATAATGGTTAAATCCCTGCCTTTGCAGGAATTGGTGACAATCTATTCAGATTATCTACTTCACCAACAGGCGCTCGATGCGAGCGTGATCTGATTTGTCCACGATCACAGCATTTCCCAAGTTGCGTTTCTGCTTCTTGGTCTTTGTGGCTGCGATGTGGCGCAGGCGTGCGCGGTTGCGCTTGACTTTCCCGGTGCCAGTTACCTTGAATCGCTTCTTGGCGCTGGAATGGGTCTTCATCTTAGGCATAACAAAATGTGTTTTTAAAAACGGAGCGCAAAGGTAGCACGACTGGACGAAGTGCAAAAGGAATCTTGAAATTTATTGAAAAAAAAAGCCCGTTCACGAAATGGTGAACGGGCAATTCGAAAATTTGATATGGTTTGATTCGTTTGTATCGCAACTATTATTCAGCCGTGGTAGTAGGCCCATCATCAGTTTTGTTTGTCGCTTCAACTAGCGCCGTGGGTGCTTCGGCAGCCTTGTTTGCCACTTCTTCTACCATATTAGGTGCCTCAGTAGCCTTGTTCGCTACTTCCTCTACCAGCTTAGGTGCCTCAGTAACCTTGTTGGCGATGTCTTCTACCTTGGTAGGTGCCTCATCAGTCTTTTTGGCTGATTCTTCTACCTTCCTAGGTGCTCCATCAGTCTTTTTCGCCGCACCATCGGCTTTTTTGGCACCAGCCTCTCCTTTTTTCGACCCGCTATCTCCTTTCTTAGGAGACCCACCAGATTTTTTAGGTGACATGATTACCATCATACGTTTGCCTTCAAGTTTTGGCAATTGCTCCGCAACCCCAAACTCTTCAAGTTCTTTCATAAAACGAAGCAAAAGGAGTTCGCCGCGCTCTTTAAATACAATGGCACGACCACGGAACTGAACGTAGGCTTTTACCTTATTGCCCTCCGACAGGAAGTTTTTCGCGTGTCGAAGTTTGAAGTCCAAATCATGTTCACCTGTTTCCGGGCCGAAACGAATTTCCTTCAATTCAACCTTGGCAGTACTTGCCTTCAGTTCTTTTTCACGCTTTCTCTTTTGGTAGAGAAATTTGTTGTAGTCGACAATGCGGACAATCGGGGGATCTGCATTGGGTGTGATTTCAACCAAGTCGAGGCCTACTTCTTCAGCCCATTTTTGTAGCCGTGAAGTAGAGAAAATGCCCGTTTCTACCGCTTCTCCTACAGTTTCGCTTATTTCCTGCAGGTTGTCGCCGACTAGGCGAACCTCATTGGCGCGAATAAAATTATTGATGTTGTGCTCTGGTGGGCGAGGTCCGCGATTGAAGCGGCCTCCAGAAGGGCGGGAACCAGGTGGGCGAGCGCCCGCGGGCTTTGGTCGATACGGTTTAAATGCCAATTAACTATTTTGTTTTAGTAAAAATGTAGGTACGCAAACATGTTTAAACGCACCCGTGAATTAAAAGTGACACAAAAATAGTTCCTTCAAGGCGAAAGGCGGCAAAGCAAGGCGAAATATTTTAACTTTGTGGAAAATTTGTCTTTATGAGCACATCAATGAAGGTTTCGCCAAAACTCTTGTTCATTGTAACAGAAGGTCATGACGGAGGATATTCAGCAAAGGCTCCCGCTGAAGGAATCCATACCCAAGGTGATACTTGGGAGTCTTTAATCATCAATATAAAAGACGCCATTTTGTGCCATTTCGAAGATGGTCAGGCTCCTAATTCGTATACCTTACATACCGTAAAAAGGGAGGCAATGACCTTATGAAAACGCCCAGAAGCTTAACTGGGGTGATGGAAATTCTTTTTGGATAATGCCCATCTACGCCGACATCATCCTGCCCCTGGCGCTGCCCAAACGCACCTACACTTATTCCA
>Ga0163144_10013449_pt1 | contig 17091 bp, 14 predicted proteins | sample OliLak19BULKMAT1_FD_123175 | JGI IMG/M metagenome (GOLD analysis project Ga0163144, IMG submission 123175) | Freshwater microbial mat bacterial communities from Lake Vanda, McMurdo Dry Valleys, Antarctica - Oligotrophic Lake LV.19.BULKMAT1 | ecosystem: Environmental > Aquatic > Freshwater >... | reverse complement strand
TTTTCGTCGAGTCCGTCGCTTGTACTGGTGTACCTTGGCGCGGATACCTTTTTATAGAACGTGAGAAACCAACTGTGTTGGGTCATCTCAGACGCTGAGCATTCCGTGAGAGGAACCGCTCACTTACTTAGATGTGTATGAAGGAGTTGTCTATCAGTCAGTGCCGACGCCGAGAGCTTCGAGACTCTGGATCATTTCGTTCCAGCGCTCCTCTTGGACCGTGAGCTTGTAGTCGAGACCAGCGTTGTACACGAGTGTCGCCCCAGGTGTTTCACCGAGGCTCGACCAGTGGTGTCCCACCCCAAGTGTCCAGACCTTGTTCACGGTACGGACACCGACATACAAGTGACCAGACACCGGGTTGGGTGCCGTTTGGTTCACGCCGAGCTCCACTAATGGCTGGAGCTTGGACCCGATCCCCGTCTCACCCAAGTTCTTCCGGATGATGACCTGCACGCTCGCACCGGCCACATACTTGATGTCCGAGAGCGCCGCCTGGTCGAGTGCTTTGCCATCGTAGCTGTGCGACTTCGTCTGTGAGAACGGGTCGCAGTAGCTAGCGGAAAGCGAATACTCGGGGAACCAGGTGGCGCCCTCCTTTTCACGGGACGCATCGGTGAACGCCAGGGAGCCACAGATGAGACGGGCGTGTGCCTTCTGCTTGTAACGGCCCGATCCATCTTCCCCCCGTGTCCACAAGTCGCCGTACACGAGCTTCATGCCAATGTCCCTGCGACTGGGAAACGAGAGTTTTTGCGCCAAGCCGAAGGTCGGAAGCGCCCCCTTGAAGCGGAAGCCATCAGGCGTCTCACCTTTCCAGAGGCTAGCCGAACCACCAAAGCCAACTGCGTAGCGCCCCCACTTGGTCTGGTGAATCCAAGGGTAGCCAGCGACGTCGAGCCCAGAGAACGCCACGTCCTTGTCGATGCCCACATAAACAATGGCATCAAAGTCGTAGTCGCGAGCGGTCTTGACCACTTCCGGCGATTCCGGAGGAGTGGCCGGTGGCGAGCTAGGAGCCTGCGGTGCCGAGGCCGGTACTTCAGGAGGGAGCGGCGCTTCTGGTGGTGCCGGAGGCGGTTCAACCAGCTTGGTCGGGGGCTTCATCGGAAAGTAGTTACAGCAGGCATCGAATTGCCCAACTGTTTGACCGCCGATCTCGCCCTTCTTGTAGGTCATGGTCTGCATGACCTTGACCGGACCCTTCCAGTAGCCGCGACCGAACGACAGACCATCAATCATGGTCCCTGCCGAAATTACACCTTCTTCTTTGGCGACTTCTGCCCAGCCTTTGGCAACATCCTTCGAGATACTGAAATCTCGGGAAAGAATGTCGACCTGATCACGACGACACACTGGGTCGCCGCCCGGCCGCGAGAACACGCAGTAGCCAAGCTTCGTCAGTGCGCAGTCTGTGACGACATAGTGATTCTTTACTTGAAACACCGTGCGTGGCGCTTTTTTGAACAGCACCTTGGTTGCGTCATCAATGACCAGGTTGAGAGACTCGTCTGGCTTGATGTCATGACAATTCGACAGCCTGTTGTGCAAGCACAGCAAGCGCCAGTCAAGACCATACTGCTTGGCAATACCAATCAGGCTTTCACCCTTTTGGACGATATGCCACTGAGGAGTCGACGTTTGCGAAGTGGTGGTGATTGATTGAACAGGTGCCTCCACAGTCACCACACCGCTTGCTCTCGGGCCAGAAGCCACGGGGGCACTTGCCTGAACCACCTGGGCGGGAGAAGCGCTTTGGAAACGCACCTTGATCGCATCGGTATTCCAGAGCAGAACTACTGCCAGTGCCAGGGCGAGGAGGAGAAGCCACATGAATGGTCTCTTGCTCCTCTTCTCATTCGTTCGAACTGAAAATTCTCTCATGACTCGATCTCCTAGGGTTGGGGTGGACTGCTCGGAAGAAGCAGTCCGGATTGGACAACTTCCTTCATAGGCAGAGCACCTTTCTCCTTGGTGCGGGACAAGAAACGCTCTTTCAATTGATCGAGCGCCTCCCACAAGACACTAACTTGAGGGGCGACGAGTGCGCCTATCTCCCAGCCAGACTTGCGTCCGCTAAAGTCAAGACGAATCGTTGCATTACTTTCTATCGGGATAGCAAGCGCGATCTCGAGCCTTTCCTTGGAGGCGTTGTACGCCTTGAGGTAACGCCCGAGAGCGGCCTGCATTTCACTGACCGAGTACTGCCGTTCCCCGAAAGGTCCGACGTAATGGTCGCTTGCTGTCATCACCATGGTGATACCGACACCAATCCCTGTTCCAACAAGGTTTAGAGGATTGATTTGAAGGCCCCTTTGGGCAATGCGTTCACCTTGAGTGACCTGACGCAAATCGCCAATCACCTGCTTGTTTAAACCAAGCAGACTGTGCGAGTACACCACGCCATCACGTTGCCGCGACGACTTGGGGAAATCCGCACGGAGAGCGGCAATCAGGCTGTCACCAGCAGGAAGGACCTGTGCCGGAGACGGAAACGAACGCACAAAGTCTTCGTTCACCAGCCCGAGGCAATCCTTGCCAGAAGGGAGTCGGAGCATCTCACCCGTGGTAGTGAGAAGCTTGGTATAGGCACCCGAAGGCACATACACCGTCACTGTCTCGCCGGCCGGGATGACCGCACCCGGGATGAGCACCGAGAGCACGCGGGATGTGAGCGGGTTCTTCATGACCGCGGGGAAGAATCGCTTCTTGCCCCTCTGGTCGATGACGATGGCCTGCCACGTCTGACGCGGGTACTGCTCCATCGTGCGATCTTCTTCGCCTTCCACAAACCACCCAAGCGTGTCCCCGACCCATTCGGGCGGGATCTCCACTTGAACGATTGTCGCGGCCTCGAGAGAGCGAGTGTCAACGCCTTGGAGCGCAAGCGCTTTCCAGTGTTGAGGAACCTGGCACTGTTCTTCACCGGTGATCTTGCCCGAGGGCAACTCATCACCGGCGAAGCGAACGTTCGTAGCGCAACCCGCGAAGGCCACGCACACGAGATAAAGCAAAAAATTGCGAATCGTGGTCATGAGACCTCCTATGGTTGAACTAACAAACGAAACTAACTAACTGAACTAACTGATAGACAGATTGTTAAGCTACTGCTTTCAGGTCTATCCTAGGAAGAAGGAAGTGTGAGATGACTCAGACCACTCTCTTCCCAGGAGACTTGGAGATCACATCTCCAAGTCTGGGGCTTTACTCTTCACTCTTAGACGAGCATTTCATTTAAGGGAACATCTCTATCATTTTCTTTTCTGGAAAGACTCTTACCACTTGATTCGTATTTGACGACTATAAAGAAGGCGGTGATAGCGAGGCCTGCCAAGAAAGCGATGAGGACGACCTTGACTATTTTTCCGATGCTTGGACTCTCTGCGAGGATCGGCCCTGAGAGGATGCGGATCTCAACACTTTTTTCGTCACCACCACGGAAGAGAGCGTTTCTCGTAGTAAGGACTTCAGCGATACCGTCTAGTACGCGAGCGACATCGCGTTCGCGATCACCAGAAACCGTGACTGCAAGGATGCCGAGCTCAAGATTTTTTTCGACGCTCACCATTTTTTTCCAGGTGGCGAGGCGTTCACTTTTGTCAAACGGGAGAAACTCTTTGTTGACCTTACCGGTTTCGACGAGAGCATCGATGAAGCGCTCACTGTAGACTGCTTCGGAGAGTACTTTGCCGAGATACTCAGATGACTTGAAGAGCGAATAGAAATCTTGGTTGTTCGTGTTGGTTTGGACGACCAAGAAATCCATCTTCGCTTGAAACGGCTTCTCCGTTACGAGGAGCGTAAAGAAGGCGGCAGCTCCAAAAGCCAGTCCCCACAGTACGAGGGTTCCCATTTTCGAGCGCAGGAGGACGAGAAGATTCTGGTGACCCATAGATATAAAGATTTTATGACACTATTTAACGACCTTATATCTTACCAAAAAATCAGACAAATGTCAATAGCTAGGAAGTACATCAAAAGCCTCATGTCTAAATAATAGAAATGAGGCTTATTTGAAGCTTTAATTTCGGAGCACTCTGCTAAAAAAGTCGCATGACTTTATCAAAAATCTGGAATTGGAGAAAATCACGAAAAGTAACGACGACCATGAGAAGGAGGAGGAGCATGAAGCCAATCTGGTGAAACATACCCTCCACCCGTTGACTGATCGGACTCCCTTTGAGTTTTTCAATGAGGATAAAGAGGATGCGTCCACCATCTAATGCCGGGATGGGGAGGATGTTGATGATACCGAGATTGATCGAGAGGAGCGCAGCAAACTGAAGGAGATACGGGAGACCGAGGTCACTCATCTGTTTGGTGAGGTACACAATACCAACTGGACCCGTGACGTCAAGCGCCACCTTTTCACTGGTAAACAAAGACGCGAACATCGTACCGAGCGCTTGCAAAATCGCAATGGTGATAGTGTAGGTTGCCTTCATGCCTTCCCAGATCGCCTCATACCAGGGGTATGATACGACTGCTGTTTCGGAAAAAGAAATCCCGAGCGCTCCTTCTTTTGGAGGATAATCGGTGCGTGGCGTCCCCGAGAGCGTGAGCGGTGTGCCAAAGCGATCAAGCGAAAATGCTACTACCTTGCCCATGTTGGCTGCAATTTCTTCGGATACTTCTTTCAGGCTGGTCACGTCCTTACCATTTACTGAGAGAATCTCATCCCCCATCTTGAGTCCCATAGCTTCGGCTGGCGTACCCTTGCCAACTGCCAAGATCTGAATCTTTTTGTTTTCATAGGCCGTCTCGTCGCTCGGATCTATTGGCTGAGGAAGACCTAGCATAAAAACGATGGAGATGAGGAACCAAGCCAAAACAAAGTTCATGAACACGCCCGCTCCAAGTACCTTGATCCGCACCCAAGCAGGTTTACGAGAAAAACTGTTCGGATCATTCTCTTCGTCTCCGTTCTCGCCAGCGATTTTGACAAATCCACCAAGTGGAATCCAGTTCAAAGAATAGACCGTCTCGCCACTTGGCATTTGCTTCCCTCCCCAGACGAGACTATACTTACCCGTCTCTTTGTTTTTGACCACCCCAAACATTCTTGGCGGGAAACCAAATCCAAATTCATCAACCCGGATGCCGTTTCGTTTGGCGGTCAAAAAGTGTCCCAGTTCATGGACAAAGACGAGAATCCCAAGAAGGGCAATAAATATAAGAATCGTAACCATAGGTGGGATGAATTTCTAATTTTTCATTTTTTAACAATAATTCTCTTTTCTACCTGAGACCTACTACACGGTCAATACCTCTTCTTCTTTTTTCTTCCGCATGGCTTCAAGCTTCTGGTTGTACTCATCCACGATCTTCTGAAGCTCTTCTTTACCAGCAAACTTTTCATCCTCCGATATCTCTCCGGCTTTCTCAAGCTCTTGAATATCCTTCCAGATCTCTTCGCGGACAGTGCGCACGACGATCCTAGCTTCTTCTGCGCGACTATTGAGTGACTTGACCAAGTTTTTTCGCGTTTCTTCGGTCAGAGACGGAAGCGTAATACGAAGAGCGATGCCATCGTTAGACGGGGCGAGACCGAGATCTGATTCCCGGATAGCCGCTTCAATCAAGACTATCTTGCCTTTATCCCAAGGCTGAATAAGGATTTGACGAGCTTCTGGAATACTCACATTGGCTACCTGACGAAGCGGTGTCCTTGTGCCGTAGTAATCCACCATCAAATGCTCCACCAAGCCGGGGTGGGCCCGCCCAGTCCGGATCTTGGAAGTCTCGTTCGCAAAATGTTCGAGCGCTCCTTCAAAACTTGTTTTCTTCTCTGCTATCATGTCAGTCACTTTACTCATAGTGGTATTGCTATCATTTAAAGTTGCGGAGTCCCACAAAAAGGTATCGGGAATCGAATGGGTCATAAGAGACAAATGAGGCACCTCGATCGACATCAAAGCCTGTGACAACCCACGTCTCCCCGCCATCTGTAGACTTGTAAAAAGCTTTCCCTGAAACAAAAACAATCTCGCTAGAAGTCTTTGGGTTTACGGCAATGGAACGGATTGGAAACTGTTTGGCGCTTTCGATGATATTGATCTCGGTCCAGTACTTGCCGTAATCTTCGCTTTTAAAGAGGCCGGTGTTGGTTCCAACATAGAGAACACCCGAGCGCAGAGGATCAGAGGCCGCAACGACAATACTCATCGGCATCTTCCCTTTCATGTTCCTCGCGTTTATAGACTGGGACTCTTTACGGGCTCGCTCTGCCCCATCAATATCGCCAGTGATTGAGCGCTCATTAGCAATTTTTTGGAGAGCCTCAGGCTCTTTTTGTTTTTCCGCCTCCCAATCAAGCCAGTTGAGTCCCTGATCAATAGAGTAGTACACCTTTTGACCGAAGGTGACGAGGTAAGTTACCTGTGGGTCAGTTGCATCAAAAAGAACATCGGAAATGATGCCATCAATCTTTTGACCGACATTTTTCCACGTCTCTCCACTATCTACACTCTTGATCGCAGTACCGCTCGAGGTGCCAGCAAAAATAATATTGGTTGCCGTCGGATGCTGTGCCAATGCCGTCACTGATATCTTTTGTCCTGGCTCTGTGTAGACTGGCTTCCATTCTTCGCCACCATCATCGGTTCGAAAAATCTTACCCCAATCCCCAACGACTCCAGAGGCAAACATCCTGGTATCCGGATTGTTCTTATCGAGAATAAAGCTGTAAATTTTCTTAGGCGGAAAGCTTATAGGTGTCCATTCTTCACCGCCATTCTCGGTCTTGAAAATGCCGTTTTCTATCGAACCCACATAGACAGTACCTGGCTTATTTGGGTGATAGGCTATCGACAGAATATCAGCCTTGGCAATAGTAGTTTTTTCATCAATGGTCGATTTGACCTCAAAAGTCAGTCCGGCATCGCTTGATTTCCAGATACTCCCTTTCGTTGGTGCGCCTGCGCTCGGCGTCGTGCCCGGCACCGTAAGGGTACATCCCGAGAGAAATACCGCAAAGAAGAGAACGAGGAGTGATTTTTGGAACATAGTTTTATATAAGCCTTTCCTTAGCAGTATACCAGAAAAGTGAGCCGGGGAAAAGAAAAAAGGTCTTACGAAGACCATTTTTTTCCTCTATCTGTCATTCACTTACCTCCTTCGATTCCCTGAGCCTGACAACCTTCTCTTTTCTTATGCTACTCGCTTTCTGCTTCTAAAGTGATATTTGGTGGGTGCGGGGGGAATCGAACCCTCGACCGTTGGCTTAAAAGGCCACTGCTCTACCGACTGAGCTACGCACCCATTTTTTCTTTCAACAGACAACATTAAACAGTTAACAGGAAAATGAAGGAAAAATCAAGCAACAACCTCATTTCTCTTTATTGGCTCTCTGATTTCTGCCTCATCACGTCCTTCCCAATAAACGGTCGCAAGACCTCGGGGACCATGACGCTTCCGTCAGCCTCTTGGTAGTTCTCGAGAATAGCAATCAAAATACGCGGGCTCGGGAGAGCGGTGTTGTTAATCATGTAAACTGGCTTTTTTTCACCCGTTTTCCCATCTACATAACGCACATTGAGACGACGAGCCTGCCAATCCAAAAAGTTCGAGGCTGAGCCAGTTTCACCGTAACGATTCATGCCGGGTAGCCAGGCCTCAAGGTCAAAAGCCCGGTATTTGCCAGCGCTCATATCACCGCTACAGATCTGAAGTTTACGATACGGCAATCCCAGTTCGCGATGCATCTCTTCTGAGATTGCCATCATTTCATCTTGGAGTGTATTGGCGACATCGATATCAGCCGCACATAGCACTACTTGTTCTACCTTCATAAACTCATGGACCCGGTATATCCCCTTGGTATCCTTGCCATAACTCCCGATTTCACTCCGGTAGCACTGACTATAGCCCGCCAAACGAAGCGGAAGCACACTTTCTTCGAGAACTTCCCCACTGTAGTATGCAAGGAGTGACGGTTCGGCCGTCCCTACGAGAAACTTGGATTCTTTGGAAACGCTCCCGTCCACCTCTTTATCAGACGTGGCGACCTGATACACCTCATCAACGCCACTATCATACTCCCTTCCTGTGAAATACCCACTTCCAAAAAGCGGAAAGCTTTTGACCAAGGTTGGTGGAATCACTGCCGTATAGCCCTTGGCAACCAATTTTTGGACAGCATACATCATGAGGCCCATGACGAGAAGCGCGCCTTCATTTTTGAGATAGTATCCCCGATAGCCAGCTACTTTGGCTCCGCGCTCGAAATCAATGATATCAAGCATTTTCCCAAGTTCAATATGTGTACGAGGAGAAAAGTCAAACACCCTGATATCACCGCACTTCTCAAGCTCGATATTGTTCTCGTCGCTCTGGCCAACGGGCGTATCAGGAGAAACGACATTGGGCACCTGCACCATGAGCTCGTCAAACGCTTTTTTGGCAGTCTCAAAACGGGGTTCGAGCTCATCAATCTTCTTTTTTATATCCTTGCCCTTCGCAATAATCTCGGTGCGTTCGGCCTCGTCCTTAGCTTCTTTGATAAGGTCGTTGATATCATTTTTAAGCGACTGAAGCTCTTCAAGCTCTTGCAAAAGCAAAGTACGCTCCCGGTCTTTGGCAAGGAGCAAGTCGACATCAAGCGACAAGTTTTTAGCCACCACAGTATCCTTGATCGCTTGGGTATTGGTGCGGATAAACTGGATATCGAGCATAGAGAGAGAAATCGAGAATTATGAAGGGTGACATCGAGGCTTGGGTCAAGCCCCTACCCTTTTTCCTTCATGGGTGGAAAAATCACTGTTTCGCGAATAGAACGATTCATGAGAATTGCAAAAAATCTTTCACTCATACCAAATCCAAACGCCGGTGGCATGCCATATTCCAATGCCTGGATAAAGTCTTCGTCGAGCATCATGCCTTCGACGTCCCCAGCCTCCCGCAGCTTCATTTGCTCTTCAAAGCGACCGCGCTGATCGATAGGGTCATTGAGTTCTGCAAAACCATTACCGAGCTCACTTTTTCCAGCTATTGGCTGAAAACGAAGGGTGCGATTGGGATTGCTTGGGTCTACTTTGGCAAGCGGCGAAACCAGAAGGGGGTGTCCAATCAAAAAGCAGGGCTGGATCAATTTCTGACGAACGGTTTTCTTGTAAAGAGTGTCTATCATTCGCCCCTTCCCATAACTCTTTTCATAGCGAATACCAAGTTCATCGGCTTTTTGCTTCAGTTTTTCGACCGTCACATCGTCCGATAGGTCGATCCCCGTCTCTTTTTTGAATTCGGTAAAGTAGTCGATTCGCGGAAAAGAAACATTCCACTGGATCGCCTCACCGTCATGCGTCGTTATCATGGAATCCCCGACAACGGTCTTCACAATATCTTTATAAAGTTTTTCGACAAGCTCCATCCCCTGCTCCATATCCATGTAGGCAGCATAAAACTCCATGTGATCAAACTCCTGAAGGTGCTCACGGTCGATGCCTTCATTACGAAAAACTCGTCCTATCTCAAAGACCCGCTCATAACCACCAACGAGTAGTCTTTTGAGAGCGAGCTCAAGAGAGATGCGAAGATAGAAGTCCTGATCAAGCGCATTGTGATGAGTGATAAATGGCTCTGCCTCAGCCCCACCTGGAACATGCTCGAGCACTGGAGTCTGCACCTCAAGAAAATCTTGCTCTGAAAGCACCCGTCTCACCGTCTGCCAGAAAGCGTTCTTCTTCCTGAAAATATCGCGAGTTTCTGTATTTACGAGAAGGTCAAGATAGCGTCGTCGCAAAAGCTCCTCCTCATCTTTGAGACCATAAAATTCAGTCGGGATAGGACGAAGTGACTTTGAGAGCATCTGCCAGGCGGTCACTCGAACGCTTTTTTCGTTCTGCTTGGTCAAAAAGAGCTCTCCAGTTATCGCCAGAAAGTCACCAATATCAACCGTTGTCTTGAGCAACTGAAAAGCCTCTTCTTTGAGCGCTTCCGAGGAAAAGAAACCCTGAATTTTACCCGTGCCATCCTCGAGGTGACAGAAAGCGATCTTCCCCATCACTCGGAGAGAACGAACACGTCCAACGAGAGAAACAGAATCGCCAGATTCTACCAGAGCCTCAAAGGATGCGAGGGTTTTTTCTGCTGTGTGCGTTCGCAAAACTTTTTCCGGATAAGCGGTAGAAAAAGATGTAGTAAGTTTTGTGAGCTTTTCGAGTTTTGTTGTGAGAATATCTTCACGCATATGAATCATAATAGCCTCTCTTAAAGCAAAAAGCAAGAAGCCCGCTCGAATCAAGCGGGCTTCTTACGTTTCGGGCGGACTATTTAGCTTACTCGGAGAATTTCATACTTAACGCTTGCAATAGGAGTGGCTACTTCTACTTTATCACCCCTGGCTTTGCCAAGAAAACCCTGACCAAGAGGAGACTCATTGGAAATCTTACCCGAAGCAGGGTCAACTTCGTTCGAACCAACGATTTCAAAGTGAAGTTCTTTCCCGTTTACCTTGACACTGAGCGTTGAGCCCATCCCTACGATTCCGCCTGCCTGGTGTTTACTAACAACAACAGAGTCCTTGAGCATACTCTCGAGCTCAGCGATACGCGACTCATTCTCGTTTTGATGATTTTTGGCCTCACTGTACTCGGCATTTTCAGACAGGTCACCCTGATCCTTTGCTTCCTTGATGGCTAAAGCAATCTCGTGGCGAATTTTGGTTTTCCGCTCCTCGAGCTCAGTATTTAATTTTTTGAGTCCTTCTTCGGTAAAAATTTTTGCCATGACTGTAGCTTGTATATTAATAAAAGAAAACTCCTATCTATTGGGAAAGAAGATGCTTTCTTATTAAGCCACTTTATATTACCAAAATAAGCAGGATTGTCAATCCTAGAAAGTTTTCCTTTATTTAAGGGAAAAATCTCAATTTATCGTGAAAAATACCAACGATACACTTCTCCCGTCACCGGAACGGCATTGTAACCCTCATCACCCTGACCCTCAACAAGGATCACCATCGCAATTTCAGGATTCTCATACGGAGCAAAAGAGACGAACCAACCGTGAGTTTTGTCGTCATTGCCAAACTGCGCCGTGCCCGTTTTCCCTGCCACCTCCACAGGCAAATTCGCAAGACTCTGGGCCGTACCTTCGGTCACAGTTTCCCGCATCCCCTCTCTCACAATCCGGAGAATATTAGGATCGGCTATATCGGAACGAATAATTCTTTTCGGCACAGCAGTCACCTTACCATCATGAGAGCGTACCTGTGACACAATACGCGGTGCGTAGAGCGTACCGCCATTTGCTATGGCCACAACGGAGTTTAATACTTGAAGAGGCGTAGAGGTGATGAACCCCTGACCAATCGAAGAATTATAATCATCGCCGATATACCAACGCTCCCCAATTTTTTGCTGTTTCCAGAGAGGATCAGGGATGATACCAGCCACCTCTCCACCGGTATCGATACCCGTCTTCTCGCCATAACCAAAGAGGTTTTCGTAACGCTTCATGCGGTCCATACCGAGACCGCGCACCGATCCATAACCACCACCAATAGAGTAAAAATAAACATCGTTCGAAACGGCGATAGCGCGCCGCAGGTCCGTAAAACCGTGAACCCTCCAGTCACCAAAGAAAGAGCGTCCTACTTGGATACCACCACGACTCTCAATTTCAGTATTTTCACTTATAATCTTTTCACTTAAGGCTGCCACGGCCAAGACAGGCTTCAAAGTTGATCCTGGCGGATATGCACCAGCAATAGCTCTGTTAAAGAGCGGCTGTGAAGGATCGTTGATAAGGGCGCTATATTCATTGCCAGAAATCCCCTGAGCAAAGAGATTGTTGTCAAAACTTGGGAGACTAACAAGGGCCCTAACAGCGCCGTCTCTGGGGTCGATAGCCACCGCTGCTGCTCGCTTCAAATTATTTTTTTCGAGGATAGCCTGAAGACTATCAAAAACTTTTTTTTGAAGATCGGCATCAATATTTAAGATAAGGTCATTCCCCGGAATCGGCTGGACGACGCCCAAACCCTTCTTGACCTGACCAAAAGCATCTACTTCGGACCTCTGAACTCCATAGATGCCTCGTAGCTCATGTTCATAACTCTTTTCGATACCCTGTTTTCCGATAGAGTCAGTGAGGAGGTATTCTGGATAAAGTACGAGTTCTTCTTTGCGAATTTTCCCTTCATAGCCAAGAAGGTGAGAAAAGATTACGCTATCGACATAGCTCCGTTCAGTCGTTTTATAGAGGCTCGTCCCTGGCAAATCGCGACTCCGACTGAGAAACAAGAGCGTTTCTTCCTGGCTCAGACGGGCTTTTAGAAGTACTGGAGCGTTGGCAGGGCGATGAGTTGACGTAAACGATTCGTCAAGTATACTCTCATCAAGAATAAAGGTGAGTCGGAGCGCCTCTTTCAGTGCGGTGCGAGCACCCTCCTCAGTCGGCAAGAGTGCGGGCACAAGCACGAGGTCAACACTCGGAACATTGTAGACAAGAGGCTTGCCAAAAATATCATACATGATACCACGAGGAGCCGGAATCACTGTTCCTCTCAAGCTGTTTTGGAGGGCGATCAGCTGATACTCTTTCCCTTTCATCACGCTTAAGTAAAAAACTCTCCCGCCGAGCACTACCAGTGCAGCGACCATGACCAAGAAAAAACCAAGCGACACCAAACGATTGAGTGGCCACTGCATTTTGACGGCATCTTTTTCAGTCACGGTCAAAACGGCGTCATCAATTTCGATGCCGCCTTTCGAATGAAGAAATATTTTTTTACGAATAAAGAGACTCATAGCGTACCTTAACGGATACCACGAAACTGCTCTTGGCCGAGACGCTTTACATACTCTTCAAAGTGCCTCATGCCGAAATACGAAATCACAAAAATTGGAAGAAAGGTCACAAAAGTGAGCAAAAGCATAGTGCCTCGTGGCCATAATGATTGAAGAGAGAGGCTCGGACCAATATCCTGATAGACAAAGAAAGAAAAAACTGCCTGATAGAAAAGTACGCTCCCAAAAGCGACCAGGGCGTACAGAAGGAGACCAAAGCCCTGGTGAGTGAGAAGGAGTCTCCTTGAGAGAAAACTCGTACCGTAGGCAAGAAAGACCGCGTAGAGAGAAAACCAAGACGGTATCCCGAGCGTCACAGCATCAACCAAAAGCGTCAGCGGAACAGTAAAAAAGAGGGCTTGCGGAAAACCACGAGTCAGAGTGACGACAACAACCACCAGAACCAAGTAAACTGGAGCCCGAAACCACGGAAATAATATATCAAAAAATGATATCTGCAAAAGAGCAAAAAAAAGAATAAGGATTATTCGATAAAAAAACACATTCATGACTATGGAGCATTTTTGATAATAAAAACGTAGCGAAGAGTATCAAAAGAAATCGGAGGGGCTACCGAGGCCTGCCTATAGAGACGATCACTCGAGAGGTGCGTTTCTTGAAGTGTCCCTATGAGAAGATTTTTAGGAAACTCACCTCCAAGACCAGAGGTTACCAAACGATCCGCAGGCTGAAGAGAGGCATCTTGGAGTACTGTATCAAGAAGGAGGCCGAGCCCATATTCCCCTCGCAAAACACCCTGGGCACCCCCAGTGACTGTCACAGCACTCACAGCACTCTCTGGATTGGTCAGGAGCATTACCCGCGCACTCTTTGGGTAGACATCAGTGATTCGACCAATAAGCACTCCCCCATAGACAATCACGGGCATTCCAGGCCGAATGCCAGCCTGCAAACCCTGGTCAATGGTGAGCCAGTTACCGAGTCCAAGGGCGTCCCGACCGATAACGTCGCTCGCGACCAAATCAAAAGCCTCTCGAGGTAAAAGGGCAAGCTCCAAACGAAGTTCATTATTTTCCTGTGTAATCACTTCCGAACGCGCTTCAATAGCAAGCAGGCGGACATTTTCTCTGCTCAAATGCTCATTTTCTAATTTAAGCGATCCGATAGATGATAAAAAGTTCGTTTGCTCCTGGATGCTAAAGGCGAGAGATGAAAACATGCCTTGTATCGGCCACGCGATCGTCGCGAAAAGCGCACGTACCGGTTCAAAAAGAAAACGCGGTTGAAAAATGAGGCCAGCCAAGAGAAAGAGGCTGACAAGAAGCGCCTTGAAAAGCTTGGTTTCTCTAAATTTCTGTTTGAGCGCCATACGTGATTTTATCCAAGCGGTTTGTTTTGCTCCTCCTCAATTAAGACATCTTTCAGATTTTCCATATCATCCAAAACAATTCCCGTGCCACGGACAACAGCCGTAAGCGGATCTTCCATCATACGAACCGGGATGCCCGTTTGATTGGCAATCAGTTTATCGAGTCCTCGGATGAGGCTGCCACCACCTGCGAGTATGATACCCTTTTGCATGATATCCGCGAGAAGCTCTGGTGGAGTTTCTTCAACGATAGTTCGAATATTGTTTACAATGATACGAATCGAACGTGACAGAGCCTCACGGATATGCTCATCAGTTGCCAAAACTTCTTTCGGGAGTCCGGAAACGAGATCTCGACCGCGTATCGGAAAGGTCAGGCGATCTTTTTGCGGGTAGGCACTCCCGATTGCAATCTTGGCCTCCTCGGCGGTGCGTTCACCAATGAGTATATTGAACTCATCACGACTGTAACGTACGATATCTTCATTCATTTCATCACCAGCAATCCGGAGACTGCGAGAAATTACTACCCCTCCCAATGAAATGACCGCAATTTCGGTAGTGCCACCTCCGATATCAACAACCATGTTCCCTGCTGCATCCGTGACCGGAAGTCTTGCACCAATAGCTGCTGCCATTGGCTCATCAATAAGAAAGGCTTGGCGTGCTCCCGCGTTCATGGCCGCTTCGATAACGGCGCGCTTTTCTACTTCAGTCACACCGGAAGGGATCCCAATTAAGACACGTGGTCGACGCAGGAATGAAAAGGTGTCTTCGTTTACTTTGTTTATAAAATAACGAAGCATCTGCTCAGTCACTTCAAAGTCACTAATCACCCCATCAACGAGCGGCCGCGTAGCCACGATATGTCCCGGAGTTTTACCGACCATCTTCTTGGCTTCACGCCCGATAGCGAGAATTTGCCCTGTACGCTGATTAATAGCAACCACTGAAGGCTCGTTTATGACAATGCCTTTTCCGCGCACATAAACAAGCGTGTTGGCCGTCCCGAGGTCGATACCGATGTCCTGCGATAAATGGCTAAAAAACCTATCAATTAAGCCTTTTTGAAAGTTTTTGAAAAAGCGTTCAATGCGAGACATAGAGAAAGTCAAGAAAAAAACAGGACATCCCCCATTCTATCCCATTTTGAGAAAAATTTCCAGGACCGAAGTGGGTGCGAAGAAAAATGCTTTTTCTTCTAGAGAAAATGAGTATTTACACAACGGGAAATTACGGGGTCAGGCGCTTGACGTCACGAGGGTACAAGACCGCCTCTTTGATACTCCCAAGGCCAAGAATTTTTTGGATGATGCGCTCGGAACCAAGTCCCCAGCCACCGTGTTTTGGAGCGCCATAGCGAAAAATATCAATATAGTGCTTGAAATCATCGGGATTCAGTCCCTTTTTCTTGATATTCAAAATGAGCTGCTCTGGGTCATGGATGCGCTCTCCACCAGAAGCGATCTCAACACCTCGAAACAAGAGATCAAACGTCTCAGTGTACTCTGGGTTATCAGCGCTCGGCATACTATAAAATGGTCGCAGATGTGCTCGATAATGAGTCAGAAAGACGAGGTCGGAGTCGTAGGTCTTTTTGACGTACTCACAAATCATACGCTCTCCTTCACCATCGATATCTTCATTTTCGACAACTTTTCCATATTCTTTTTTGAGAATTTCGAGCGCCTCTGAGAGACGAATACGAGGGATAGCTGTAGCTTCTGGGACAGTCGCCTGATAGTAACCAAGTTCCTTCTGACAATGCTCACCAATGTGAGAAAATAAGTGATGCATGGTTTTTTCAAGTTCAGCCATAACATCAGTAACAGAGTCAATAAACCCCATTTCTGCATCGAGACCAGTGTACTCATTGACGTGGCGCGTTGTAAAGTGAGGCTCAGCCCGAAAAACGGTCCCGATTTCAAACACCCGTTCAAAAACACTCATCCCGGCCTGCTTGTAAAACTGCGGGCTCTGAGCCAGGAAAGCATCGCGATCAAAATACTTGATCTTAAAAAAATTGGCTCCTCCTTCGGTGGCGGCATCAAGAATCTTAGGCGTTTTAATTTCGACAAAGCCATCACCCCTCATCGCTTCGTCATAGGCAAAGAGGAGTTCAGAATACATGGTAAAAATACTTCTTACCTGCGGGTGCCTGAGGGCAATAGTGCGATTGTTCAGGAGGGTTTCAAGATTCAGTGAAAGTTCGGGAGAGGACACTTCAAGCGGAAGTTCTGTATCTGGCTTCCCGAGAACTGACAGGGTCTTCACCTCTATTTCAACCGGGAGTGCGGCGCTTTCTTTTTTGAGAGGGCGTTCCTTGACGAGACCAGTCACTGCGAGGATATACTCGCTACGGACTTCCTTAACAGCAAGTATGGCCTCTCCATTATCTGGAAGGATGACAAGCTGAACCATCCCCGTACGGTCGCGGAATTCAATAAATATGAGTTTGCCATGATCACGACGAATATGGACATACCCTTGGAGGAGCACCTCTTCTCCGATATGTTTCGCGAGATCGCTTATGAGTGTTCGTTTCATACTGTTTGCTTGCTTAGAAATTCATTACACCGTCTCATTCTTCACCCCTTCAAAATATTCGTTCACAGCATACACAAGCTCGCTTGGAGTCATCTCAGTTTTCATAAACGCTTGAGTGACAATACCCGCCTCAGTGAGAATTCTCACACTCTCGTCTTCCATGGACACAGAAGCCGACAAAAGAAAGATAGGTACGTTTTTCCCCATTTCGGTTTCTTTAAGACGGGTAATAAATTCGCGACCATCCATATGAGGCATCAAGACGTCAGTAATGATGAGATCAAAGGCTTCTTCCTTGGCAATGTCGAGTCCGGCCAGGCCATCTTCTTTAGTAATAACCTCGTACCCTTCACTTCGTAGCCGTTTGCCAAACATCTCGACAAAAACTGGCTCGTCTTCGATCAGGAGAATGCGTTTGCCAAGAGT
>Ga0163144_10013447_pt1 | contig 17092 bp, 15 predicted proteins | sample OliLak19BULKMAT1_FD_123175 | JGI IMG/M metagenome (GOLD analysis project Ga0163144, IMG submission 123175) | Freshwater microbial mat bacterial communities from Lake Vanda, McMurdo Dry Valleys, Antarctica - Oligotrophic Lake LV.19.BULKMAT1 | ecosystem: Environmental > Aquatic > Freshwater >... | reverse complement strand
GGATTGCGGGGTGATTTCTTTTGTTTAGGCATAAACAAAAATCCCTCGCTTTCTTTTTGGTTTTACTTACCATGCTCTCTTTTTTTTCACATCTTTGTGTTACTTATTCGTGCAACAAAGCCAATTAGAAGCAAAAGACAAACAGGGAAATATTAAATCTTCTGCTACGGTAAAAATCAAAAGCGAGAGCATTAATTCAAAAACGGGAAAAGAGGGTGGCTTTTCTTATGTATCACTTCAAGGTGACTGCCTGGTGGTGGAACTCTCCTATTAATAAAAAAGCCAGAGAAAACTTCCCTGGCTTTCTTTTTTTTAGTTGAATTATTTACACATCAATCTTAGCATACTTCGCATTACGCTCAATAAATTCCCTGCGCGGAGGAACCTTGACGCTACGGTCAGGGTCAAAATCCGATTTCATTAAACGTCAATCTTAGCATACTTGGCGTTTCTTTCAATAAACTCCCTTCTAGGCGGGACATCATCGCCCATTAGCATGGAGAAAATACGATCCGATTCTGCAGCGCTTTCAATTGTAACACGTTTCAGCGTGCGCTTATCCGGATTCATGGTAGTCTGCCATAATTGCTCCGCATTCATCTCTCCAAGTCCTTTGTAGCGCTGGATTCCAACAGTGTGTTCCTTGCCTTCTCCTCCTGCTAATTCACGCACATATTGAGCTCTTTGCTCTTCGTTCCAGCAATATCTCTCTTCTTTTCCTTTTTTAACAAGATAAAGCGGAGGAGTTGCAATGTAAATATAGCCTTGCTCGATAAGTTCTTTCATATAACGGAAAAAGAATGTAAGAATGAGCGTGGTAATGTGACTTCCATCCACATCGGCATCCGTCATGATGATGACCTTATGATAACGGAGCTTTACAATATTTAGCACCGTTTCTTTGTCGGCATTTTCTTCGCGAGAAACACCTAATGCAGTAAAAATGTTGCGTATTTCCTCATTGTCATAAATTCTATGCTCCATTGCCTTTTCTACGTTCAGTATCTTTCCGCGCAGAGGCAAGATAGCCTGGAAAGCACGGTTGCGGCCTTGCTTAGCAGTTCCACCTGCAGAATCTCCTTCCACTAGGTATATTTCACATTTCATTGGATCGCTATCTGAACAATCGGCCAGCTTACCGGGAAGTCCGCTTCCAGTTAAAGCTCCTTTACGCTGAACCAGTTCACGTGCTTTGCGGGCTGCGTTACGGGCTTCTGCGGCAAGCATTACTTTGCTCACCAATATCTTAGCTGCCTTTGGGTTTTCTTCCAGGTAATTTTGAAGCGTATCATTCAGCATGGATTCTACCGCTCCTGCTACTTCATTGTTGCCCAATTTTGTTTTGGTTTGTCCTTCAAACTGAGGCTCTGCAACTTTCACAGAAATAACGGCCGTTAATCCTTCGCGGAAATCATCTCCGTCCAATTCAATTTTCATTTTATCCAGCAACCCCGATTTATCTGCATATTTTTTCAGCGTGCGTGTAAGCGCTTTACGGAAGCCCATCAAGTGAGTTCCGCCTTCATGCGTATTGATATTGTTCACGTACGAGTGAATGTTCTCTGCATACGAAGTGTTGTATTGCATGGCGATTTCAATGGGGATGCCATTACGTTCTCCTTCCATGTAGATCACATCCTCGATCAAACGTTCACGTGTTGCATCAATGTAACGTACAAATTCCCTCAAACCTCCCTGAGAGATAAATGTTTCTGTGATGTGATTTCCTGCTTCGTCTTTTTCGCGCAGATCTGTAATGGTGAGCTGGATCCCTTTATTTAAGAACGAAAGCTCCCGAATACGGGATGCAAGAGTGCTGTAATTATATTCGCTTACAATAAATATAGTATTGTCAGGAGTAAATGTGACGGTAGTTCCGGTTCTATCCGAAACACCGGTTTCTTTTACGTCATACATTGGAACTCCACGCTGATATTCCTGCTGAAAAGTTTTTCCTTCTCTGTGAACTTCCACTTTCAGGTGTGTGGAAAGCGCATTCACGCATGAAACACCCACACCGTGCAATCCGCCCGATACTTTATAAGAATCCTTGTCGAATTTTCCTCCAGCATGCAATACCGTCATTACCACTTCCAGGGCAGATTTTTTCATCTTAGAATGCATGCCAGTCGGTATTCCGCGCCCGTCATCCTTTACCGTGATGGAATTATCTTCATGAATAAATACTTCAATATTTTTACAGTGGCCGGCCAGCGCTTCGTCAATGGAATTATCCACCACTTCATACACCAAATGGTGAAAACCCTTTGCACCCACATCGCCAATGTACATGGCGGGGCGTTTACGCACTGCTTCCAGTCCTTCAAGCACCTGAATGCTATCACCTGAATACTGCGATGGTGCCTTTTTTACTTCTTCCGTTTCTTCTGCCATAATTAATTTGATGTTTTGCCCCTTCCCTAAAGGGGGAAAATGCAACTAATTCTCTCGCTCCCTTTAGGGTTGGGGCGACTCTTTTTTCTTCTTTCCAAATGTAACGAATAGCACCCATTTATATTCGATTTGAGCCTCTAAAAATGGGGTACTTATTAACATTTAAAAACTCATAAACAGGGGTTAAAAAAGCACTGTAAATAGTACCCCAAATGCACTGTTTAAGGGATTAAAACATTTGTAATTTTGGACCTCACCCCTAACCCCTCTCCCAAAAAGGAGAGGGGAAAAGAACCAAGAAATGCAGTCAAAAGAAAAAACCCCCGAGGCATATATAAACAGCCTCCCTGCGGATCGGAAAGCAGCCATTTCGGAACTCCGAAAAGTGATACGTAAAAACATACCCAAAGGCTTTCAGGAAGTGATGGGATATGGCGCGATGGGATACGTAGTTCCGCATTCCCTTTATCCTGAAGGATACCATTGTGATCCAAAACAACCATTGCCTTTCATGGGCATGGCTTCGCAAAAGCATTTTGTAGCCGTTTATCACATGGGTATTTATGCGGATAAAGCACTTTACAAATGGTTCATCTCAGAATACCCAAAGCATGCTAAAGGAAAACTGGATATGGGAAAAAGCTGCCTGCGTTTTAAGAAAATGGACCAGATACCATACAAGCTCATTGGAGAATTAGCTTCCAAAATGACTCCGAAAGAATGGATTGAGGTTTATGAGAAGAAGTTGAAGAGGTGAGTTCACCTTTCCCCTACCCCCTCTCCACAAGCCGTGCCTGCGGCAGGCAGGAGAGGGATTCATTAATTAATTCGAAGCGTAGTGATAAATGTTATGTGCTTCTTCCCCCGCCTGTCTACATATTTATGTTTCGCCAAAACTGAGCTTTTTGTATTCGACTAATGATTTCTTCTGTATGTGAGAGGTATGGCTAATGAATATAGAATAATAGTATTGCCATCAGGCAAGAATACAGCATCTATAGCTATATTAAACCTATTAAAATAAAGTGAGATACCATACTTAAATGTATTATTCAGTAAAGTACTCGGCAGATTGTACGTGGTTGCGGGTAATATATAACCAAAATTCACGCCCAGCCAATCGTAATTCCCACGTCTTTTATATTGCTGTTTTCCATTATGAAATAAACTAGCATTCTGCAATATGCGTAATTCAATTGCATCCACAAAAGTTAGTCGTCCAAAATCATTATCTATATTCCCACCAAAGAAATTTGTACTGTAGAATAAGTCAATGCCGAAAGTAGGAATCCCTTGTTTATCAGTGAGAGTGAAACACCCACCGAGGCTAATACCGGGACTCAACTGGCTCCCAATTACACTTAAGTTAACAGTACCCAACGCGGCAATCTCTAACTTCCTATTACTAAAATGTTGGCTCATTTTCCATTGTCCGCTGTTATTTTCAAGATCAACTCGATAATACCTTCTTTGTGCTTGTGCATTTCCTGCAATGGAAAAAATAGCCTCGTTCAGGCTGATATTTTTAAGGGCTGCCAACTGTTCAGGTTTGTTAAAGTATAATTGTATTTCATACTTGTTTGCCAGATCATAGATGATGAACATATAAGCTGGTAAGTTTAAGTGTAACAACCGAATTTCTTTACAAATATCCAAAGCGGGCTCCTGGTAATCATCACTTTCCGCTTTTAGCCTGCGCTTGCCATTTGGATCTACAAAATAATGGGTTGTTTTTGAAGCAACGGGATAGGAGGATTCTTGTTTAGCCTTTTCCCAATCATCAATTAGCAACGTTTTAAGAGAGTCCGCTTTTTTATATTTTGCCATTTCCTTCAAAGTACTACCAATAAAAAAAATTTGACAATCCGCGTTGGGTTTAATTGCAATTGTATCTCTGAATAATCTATCTTCATTTTGAGCCTGTATAGCTGGCACATGAAGAGTAAAATATAATCCGCATATCAACAGTATTTTATTTTTCATATTATATAGTTTAATTATTAATATTAATTTTTAATAAGGTCAGCGATTTATCAATTGGATTCTTCTCTATTTCTTCATTTACTCCGCTCTGGGATAGGTTAAATCTAAATTTAACTGTTAGCGCTTGTTGTTCAGGGAATTCCGCGGGTTGTATTGCCACCTCTCCAAAATCAACCTACACATACCGTTGTTTATTTTTTTTAGCCGGCACTACTTCAGCTGATAGAAATGGATTTATTATTTCAGGTTCCGGATTTTCAACAACAGAATCTTTCTTCAATAAATCCGTATTGATTTGTGCAACAAGAGGTTGGTTTGTGTTTCTAGCTATCGAAACATGGGAAGCGTTGCGACTAAACCTAATCCGCGTTTGAATTTTATCTGAATTTTCTACAGGATTTTTGTGTTCAGCTGAATAGTTTGGAAGTGCTTTGGTAGCTAAGGAATTTACGTTATTCTGAGGAGTAATTTCTTTATCCGGATTAAAGTAAAGGCTCATTCCCAATGAACAAAGAATTAAAAGCGAAGCAGCTATACTAATCCAAACATAAACAAGACGTTTTGAAAAATCCTTGCGTTTAGACATGGAAGCTTCTAACAGTTCCCATTTTGAATCCAAATTTGGCTCATAACCCTGTGGCAATGTGTCCAGTCCACCCAGTTTTTCGGATATCGCCTTATCTTCTATGTTTTTCATATAGAACCTCCTTTTGTTTAATCTGTCCTTGTAATTTATTCCTTGCCTTTGACAATTGTGTACGGCTGGTATTTTCACTGATGTTCAGCATTTTAGCAATTTCCTTGTGGTCATATCCCTCCACCACATACAGGTTAAACACCGTCCTATAACCCGTAGGCAGTTCCATGATTAAAGTATTTAATTCCTCGGTATTCATGTTGCATATTATTTCATTGTCCGCTGGTGTTTCATGGAATGTTTCATCCAGGCTAAGCATAAAATTAGTTTTCCGCTTTCTTAATAGCATGAGTGATTCATTTACCATTATCTGGCGTATCCAGACAAAAAAGCTATGCTCACCTTCAAATCTAAATTTTTCAATATTTTGAAATACCTTCATAAATCCCAGCATCACAGTATCTTCCATTTCAGCAACATGATTAATATATCGTAGACAAACTCGAAACATAGGCGCATATAAATTTTCAAACAATTCCTTTTGCGCCAATTTTTCTCCTTGGCTGCATTCTTTTATAAATTGTTCCTTGAAATATTTCATCTTCAATTAATAGTAATGCATAAAAGTAACCAAACGTTGCCTGGGGTAAAATAATATATTGCTAAATGAAGAGAAAAAGGAAAAAATGCGCGTACGGTTTAATTATTCGATTGATTATCAAGTAACTAGGGGTTTGGATTTTATCCAGATGTAATACAATGCATCAGGGTCAATGACCTCATTTAATTGACGTAAAAGGCACAAAAAAAGCCCCGCTTCCGATGGCTTCTGGACTGCAGGGCTTCCGTATTTTTTGCCTCATCCTAAATCCTTCTCCAAAGGAGAAGGACTTGAACAACACCCCTCTCCTTTGGAGAGGGGCCGGGGGTGAGGCCTATTTCGACTCCTTCAATATCTTCTTTCCTTTTTCTTTTGCTTCGTCAATAGATCCTACAAGATTAAACGCGGCCTCCGGAAGATCATCCACTTCACCATTCAGGATCATATTGAATCCTTTGATGGTGTCTTCGATAGAAACAAGAACTCCTTTGAGGCCGGTGAACGCTTCCGCTACGTGGAAGGGCTGTGACAGGAAACGCTGAACACGTCTTGCACGGCTCACGGCTAATTTGTCTTCGTCCGAAAGCTCATCCATTCCAAGGATCGCGATGATGTCAAGCAATTCTTTATAGCGCTGAAGAATCATTTTAACGCGCTGTGCGCATTCGTAATGCTCTTTTCCTACGATCGCAGGAGTGAGGATACGTGAAGTAGAATCCAGAGGATCCACGGCAGGATAAATTCCAAGCTCCGCTATTTTACGACTCAATACAGTGGTTGCATCCAAGTGGGCAAAGGTTGTTGCCGGTGCCGGATCTGTTAAGTCATCCGCAGGAACGTAAACCGCCTGTACAGATGTAATAGAACCGCGTTTAGTAGAAGTAATACGCTCCTGCATCACACCCATTTCCGATGCAAGTGTAGGCTGATATCCTACTGCGGAAGGCATACGTCCGAGAAGTGCTGATACTTCTGAACCTGCTTGTGTAAATCTGAAAATATTATCGATAAAGAAAAGGATATCACGTCCGCCAGATTTTTCATCACCATCACGGAAATATTCTGCAATTGTTAAACCGGAAAGCGCAACACGTGCACGTGCTCCAGGAGGTTCGTTCATTTGCCCGAATACGAATGTTGCTTTGGAATTTTTTAACGCTTCCATATCCACTTTTGAAAGATCCCAACCACCTTTTTCCATGGAGTGCTTGAACTCTTCTCCGTAATTCATAATCCCGGCTTCAATCATTTCGCGCAGAAGATCATTCCCTTCCCGTGTACGCTCTCCTACTCCAGCGAAAACCGAAAGTCCACCGTATCCTTTTGCGATATTATTAATAAGCTCTTGGATCAAAACTGTTTTTCCTACTCCTGCACCACCGAACAAACCGATCTTTCCGCCCTTTACATAAGGCTCCAAAAGATCGATTACTTTAATTCCGGTGAAAAGAATTTCAGATGATGTTGAAAGGTCTTCGTATTTAGGCGGGTTACGGTGAATCGCATACCCGTTTGATTTTTCCACTTGCGGAAGACCGTCAATCGCTTCACCTACTACGTTAAAAAGACGACCATTAATTGCAGCACCAATTGGCATTTTAATCGCAGCACCAGAAGAACGAACTTCTGTTCCGCGGCTAAGTCCGTCTGTAGAATCCATCGCAATGGCGCGAACAGTGTCTTCTCCAATATGTGTTTGACATTCAAGCACTACATGTACTCCGTCCGGACGAGTTACTTCCATCGCATCCAAAATATTTGGTAGCACCACCTTTTCGCCATGAAACGAAACGTCCACTACCGCACCAATGATCTGAGAGATTTTTCCTTTTAATTGTGACATATATGTGAATGAATTTATTTGCGTTTTGTGTGTGCGAAAATAATAGTATTTGTGAAACAGCAAAGGGAAAGTTATGAGGTTATTTTAGGATTTATAAAGTTGGCTGCCTGCCCCGATCGACCCTTGGAGCATCGGGGTTTCTCCCCCTTGTAAAGGGGGTGTCCGGCTTTGCGGACGGGGGATTTTTGGGCGCGCCCCTGTGGGTCGGGCTTTTCGCTCCAAGTCCTCGCTGCGCTGCGGGCTTTCCGCTTCTATCCTTCGCGCAACAGCCGGTGCGGGTTGGATTCCTCCCCCGATTTCATCGGGGGTAAAAAAAATGCACAAATGAGTTTGCGTGAGGGATAGAAGCGGAAATCCCCTGACGCTCTGGTCAGGGATTGCAGCGGATAGCCCGACCCTGACGCTTTGGGAAGGGACACGCCCTGAAGCAAAAATGTTCAGGACAAGCCCAAACAAAACTCTTGTAACTTTATCCTCTAAATGAAAATTTACCAAGGCATAGATCAATTTACGGGGGTTGAAAACCCCGCTATCACTATTGGCACATTTGACGGGGTTCATATAGGGCATCAGAAAATCATTCAGCAGTTAAAGGCGGGTGCAGAATCCATTCAAGGAGAATCAGTTATTTTCACTTTTTACCCGCATCCGCGCATGGTGCTAAATCCGGATGATGATAGCCTGAAGTTGCTTTCTACGGAAGAAGAAAAGAGGGAATTGCTGGAAAAATCCGGGGTAGATCATCTCATTGTTCAGCCTTTTACCAAAGATTTTTCGCGGATTACGTACACAGAATATGTACGGGATATACTCGTTAACAAGCTTCGTGTAAAGAAGCTTATCATCGGCTACAACCATCATTTTGGCAGAAACCGGGAAGGTTCTTTTGAGCAACTGAATAAACTAGCGCCTTTATACGGGTTTGAAATGGAAAAAATAGCAGCGCAGGACATTAATAAAGTAGAGATCAGCTCCACCAAGATCCGGAAGGCGCTTGATGCAGGAGATATTAAAACGGCAAACAAATTTTTGGGATACGATTATGGAATAACAGGAGAAGTAGTAAAAGGAAAAGGCCTTGGAAAAGAGCTTGGCTATCCTACGGCTAACATTCAAGTAGCCGACAAATACAAGCTTATCCCTGCAAATGGAATCTATGCAGTAACCGCAGAAATTGATAAAAAGATGTATAAGGGAATGATGAGCATCGGAGTAAATCCAACGATAAGCGAAAACGAAGTAAAAACCATTGAGGTAAATATTTTTGATTTCAATAAAGATATTTACGGAGAAAATATCCGTATCTTTTTCTCTCAGAGAATACGTGATGAAAAGAAATTTGACAGCATAGAAGATTTAAAAAAAGCAATTAACTTGGACAAGGAAAAAACATTGAAGATACTAAGCCCCACCTGACCTCCCAGAAGGGGAGGAACGAAGGTGTAGGCGAGACTAAAGCATTGAAACAATGAACTTACTTTATCGAAATACTATTCTATTTGTCGTCCTTCTCACCCTCCCTTGGGGGGAGGGCTGGGGCGGGGTGGCTTATTGCCAACTCCTCGATTCGTCCGCATTATATTCTGCTCCTATCTATGATAACCTGGAAGAGGCGCTCAAAAATCCAAATTCGGTTTACCGCCTGAGCCTGAAAGGGAATAAGCTGAAAGTATTCCCTTCTGAAATTTTCAAGCTAAAATATCTGCAAGAGCTTGACATTAGCAAAAACAAGATCGACTCGATCCCGGATGAAATTGGAGATCTGAAAAACCTTCAGGTTCTGGATATTTCTTCCAATAAACTGGAATATTTACCTGACTCTATCGGCAAACTTAAAAACCTGCGAAAATTAAGCGCAGGAAAAAATAATTTAGTGGCAATCCCTAAGCAGATCGGACAGCTGCAGAACCTTCAAGTGATGGACCTATGGAGCAACCAGATCACTATTTTCCCGGAAGAACTGGGGGATCTGAAAAATTTGCGTAAGATGGATCTGCGTGTAATACAAATAGAAGACGATATCCAGAAACATATTCAGGAAATGCTTCCAAAAACAAAAATTCATTTCTCGCCAAGCTGCCATTGTGTATCGGGCTGATTTTTTTCTTGCAGTCCTTTGATACTTTTCTAAAGCGCTTATTCGATAATTTGTTTTAAAATTGCACCCCCTACCTGTTATGGCGCAAGCAACACCATCCTTATCTGACATAAAGTTATACCGTACTTTACTAATTGTTGCGGGGGCTGCTTACTTTTTGTTCTGGTTCATTATTATTGCCATCAATCCGGAAGCGTTCGACCCTATACTAGGCAGGGCAGTAGTATCTAGTATGCTTCTCGGATCCATGCTCCTTACGTATAAAAGCAGTTTTTTCTATAATAATATTATTCGCATTTCTTATGGCCTGTCTTACATTTTAACCTTCTACTATATTTTTCTTCTCATTGAGAACCATTATTCCAATACCTATTGCACAGGAATGATGATCATTATTTTTGGTGGCGCTATGGTTTTTAAAGAAAGCGGTTCTCTGCTGATATTTCTTATCACATGCATTCTTTCCGTTGGAGCAGGATATTTTTTTATGCCCGGCCCGGGCGTAAACCTATTCTGGTATCTGAGCATAGTAGGAACAACCGGCTTCATTACGTACCTGGCCTTAAGCATGCGCCTGAAAATGCAGGAGCAGCTGGCAACAAACAACCTTCGTTTGGAGGATGCTTACAAAGAGATCAATGAACAGAAAAAAATAGTGGATATCAAGAATACGGATATTACCGACAGCATCAACTACGCGAAAAAGATCCAGCAGGCTATTGTTCCGTCAAAATTCGGGCTGGAAGAACTTATCAATGAATCCTTCATTTTTTATAGGGTAAAAGACATTGTAAGCGGGGATTTTTACTGGTATCATAACCACGAAGATGAGCTGGTGATCGCCTCCGTGGATTGCACGGGGCATGGAGTTCCCGGGGCGCTCATGTCAATGATTGGAATAACGCTTTTAAATCAAACCGTAAATCTGCAGGGCATACGCAAGCCGGATAAGATACTGAGCAATCTGCAAAAAGAAATATACACGTACCTGCAAAGGGGCAGCAACGATGGGATGGATATTGCTATCTGTAATGTGAACAGAAAAAAAATGACACTTTCGTTTGCAGGTGCCATGACTCGGATTATCATGATCCGGGATAATATTGCAAACGAAATAAAAGGCGACCGCTTTTCTGTGAGCTGCAATTCGCCTCTAAAAAGCAGTTACACCGATCATACGGTCGAACTACGAAAGGGAGATGTGTTTTATCTTTTTACCGATGGTTATGCCGATCAGTTTGGCGGAACAAAGCAAAAAAAATTTATGTACAAGCGCATGGAGGCTTTGCTGGTGGAAATTCATCAGAAAGATGTGCTGGAACAAAAGAAGATCTTAGACAGCACCCTTAACGAATGGAAAGGACGCTTGGAACAAATTGATGATATACTTGTGATCGGTTTCAGGATCTGATTTCCTCGCTCGCACGTCAGCCCATATTTTTACATTTGCGTATTCGCCTTAACTTCATTTACATCAGCATAGTATGACCAAACAAAAGATCGCTTCTGTTTTATTGTTTATAGTATCCATTGTAATACTCGCCTTTGGCATTTTCTATATCTACACCGGGTTCAGCAGCGGGCTTATGTCTTATCATGTTAAATTCCTGGGTATGACCTGCGATGAACTTCCTTCAAACGTGTGTACGCTCATGAAAACTTTCGTGCAGATCATTGGATTTGCATTTTTAGCCGTTGGTATTACCATGTTCATGGTTGTCCGTTCTATGTTTAATGGGCAGCAGGATGAAATGGATTGGAAAATGATCGCGGTGATCGTAGCTGTGCTTACTCCTATTGTTCCTATTATGTACAACCTGGCAAGCTACACCCCTTGGTATATTGTAGCAGGAATTTTGGCACTATCCATCATCGCACTCATCCTCGTAAAACCAAAAAGCAGTTCGTGAAACTTATAGACTTCCATACACATCCGCTTTTAAAACCTGTCGGATCTTCGTTAGACCCCACACAGCTAAAACACTTGTGGCACGAATTTCCCGAACCGGAAACATGCGCGCAGCTCAGCAAATCCATTCAAAAAGCGATCAAAAGCACTGATAAATTATCTCAAACAGATTTTACGAAAGTTGCAAGCGGAGGATTGAATGGAATATTTGTTGCGATGGGCCCTGCCGAACGCCCTTTCTTTGATCCGCATGTAAAGAACATCCTGCTTCGCCTGGTGCTTCCCAAAAAAGATTACAAAAACCTTGCAAGAAGTGTTACGGGGTTCTCCATGGATAAAGTAGACAGGATATTTGATCGTATTGAACAGGGAAAAGGTGTGGATTATTTCGGCAGCGAACTGCAGTCTGAATTTCAATACTTGCTGCTTCAGGAAAAGATCCTGGATTATCCTAATAAGTTCAGGATTGCAAAAAATTATACTGATTTTAAAAACATTATTGTTAACGAGCCCGAAACCACTGCTGTCGTGCTTACTATAGAAGGTGCTCATTCATTCGGTAATTATGCAAATCAAAGTGATTTCTCAATTCCTTTTGAAGAAGTGCAGCAGATGAGCGATGAAAGAATTCAGCAATTGGGTTTTATTGATAATATCCGGAAACTGAAATTGGAATGGGCAGATCGCACTCCGCTTATTGTCACTTTATGTCATCATTTCTGGAACCTGCTATCCGGACATTGTAAAAGCATGTCTCCTTCAAAAAATTTCCTGAAACCCGGCATGGACGCTATTATTGACCAGCTGCCAAACATGGATCGCGGAATCACTAGGATAGGTGAGCAAGCAGTTAATGAATTGCTAAGCAAAGACAATGGAAGAAGAATTCTAATCGATGTGAAGCACATGAGCGTTGCCTCCCGGAAATGGTATTATGATCTGGTAAGACAAAGAAGAACAGCAGGAGATAATATTCCTATTGTGTGCAGCCACACTTCAGTAAATTTATTTAATACGATGGATGATGCCATGCGTGAATCGGATACATTTAAAAAAGACGAGAACAAATACCTCAGCAGCTTTTCGATCAACCTGAGCAACGATGAGATTCTGGAAATTGCAGCCTCCAAAGGAATGATCGGAATAATTCTTAATGAAGGAAGAATGCCCGGAGAGCTGGGAAGACAAGCCATTGAAGCATGTGGAGATGACATAGATAAAAAGAGAGATGTGTACTTAAAGCTTATCATGTGCAACTTATTCCAAATCGTAAAAGTGCTGAACAAAAAAGAAGCCTGGGACCTAATCTGCATCGGCAGTGATTTTGACGGAATTATCGATCCTTTTGAAACCTATATGGACGCACGTACGTTGAAAGACCTACCCATACATATCATGCAATATCTTTCAAATCCGCAATTTGATCTGGACTGGATTGGAATTACAATAAATGATATCAAAACTACATATATGTTCGGCTATACTCCACAGGAGATTGCGGAAAAGATCGCATCAAAAAATGTGATGCTTTTCCTCGAACGATATTTTCATGATGATTATCTCAAAAATAGTGATAAAATTGTTCTCTAAAATGGATTGATTTTCCCGTATCTATTTTTCGGATAGGTAAAATTTGATCAAAAAACATATTGGTGGCCATCTCTATTATCGGTATACTTGCATTTGGCGCATCTATCTCATGTTACTACGTAAATCCTCAAAAACCGATCTGGCACTCTGCCGTATTTTATTTTTGGTAGGTGGAGGAGCCTATTTTTTCATTTGGTTTATCTTAAAATATGTAGAGCCTGGTGCTTATGACCCTGTCTGGGGCCGGGGAATAATATTTGTGGCAACGATGATCGCATTGGGCCTTACGTATGTATCCCAGTTTGTAAGAAACTATGTTATTGTTATAGCCTATTTTCTTGCCTACACCTTGACCTTCTATTATGTTTACCTCCTTACAAGAAATTATTTCTCATTCACTTACTCCATTGGAATGATGACCATTGTTTTTGGAACTGCTGTTGTTTTCAAAGAAAGTTATTCCCTGTTGGCGTATCTTATTCTTTCTATTGTTTCTGTAGGGATTGGATATATGTTCATTGAATATCCGGCCGTGCCTCCACAATTGTACTTGAGTATCCTAACCACTACTTCTATGGTTGCTTTTTTATCCATGAACATACGGTTGAACGTTCAAAAAGAGCTGAATGTAAAGAACAATAACCTCAAACAGGTTTATAAAGAAATGGATACGCAGCGGAGACTTGTTGAAACAAAAAATAATGATATCACCGACAGCATTGTATACGCTAAAAAGATCCAATTCTCTATTATACCTGAAAAAGACGGCCTAGTTGAACATTTGCCTGATTCTTTCATTTATTACAAGGTAAAAGACATCGTAAGCGGAGATTTTTACTGGTATCATAAAAAAGGCGATGAGTTGTATATTGCTGCAGTGGATTGTACCGGGCATGGAGTGCCGGGCGCACTTGTTTCCATGATAGGCATTACGCTGCTTAAGCAAACAATTGATCACCAGCATATTGTTCAACCAGGAGATGTTCTTGCGAACATGCAGAAAGAGATCTATTCATTTCTACAGCGCGGCAGCAGTGATGGAATGGACATTGGCCTGTGTGCTGTTAATCAGGAGAAGAAAATATTATCCTATGCCGGGGCTATGATACGCTTAATGATGGTGCGGGATGGGAAAGTGACAGAAACGAAAGGAAATCGCTCTTCCATCAGCAGGAATATTTCTTTTGATGCTGCTTTTACAAATCATACCATTGAATATCAACCCGGAGATGCATTCTATATTTTCACCGATGGCTATTGCGATCAGTTTGGAGGAGAAAAAAAGAAGAAATACATGTTCAGGAAATTTGAAACGCTGTTATCTGAAATCCATCACCTCCCGATGAAGGAACAAAAGTCCATCCTTGCATCCACCCATAAGGACTGGAAAGGAGACCTTGAACAAGTAGATGATATTCTTGTGATCGGTTTTAAGCTTTAATCGCAATCCCTTCGCATTACACTTTATGGTTTAAAGAATGGGATAAGATTATCCCTTAAAAACCTTGGATTCTTCAAAAAAATTTCCATCTTTGAACAGAAAACTTAGGGGCGTCCAGACGCTGTGGTCTGGACTGAGAAGAAACCCTTAGAACCTGTTCAGGGTAATGCCTGCGAAGGGAAAGTGAAGGGCTTCCTCTCAATTTCTCCTAAAGTTTTTCTACCTGTCATCCTGAGCGTAGTCGAAGGATCTATAAATTATGGAACTAATCGTAAATAGTGAACCCAAACAATTCTCAGGAAAGAATATTTCTGAACTGATGCAGTCATTGAATATGTCAAACACGAATGGAATGGCATTTGCCGTGAATGCAAAAGTTATTCCTAAGAACGAATGGGCTACTTTTCAATTAAACAACAACGATAAAATATTAATCATTAAAGCCACACAAGGCGGATAACGTCATTGCGAGCGAAGCGAAGCAATCTCATAAACAGATTGCTTCGGTCGTTCCTCCCTCGCAATGACGAACAAAAATAACTTATGAAAACCGAAAAACTTCCTACCGAAAAATCAATCACTACTGCTCCATTTACCGGTTCAAAGAAAATATATGTAAAAGGAAAGCTGCACAATATTTCTGTAGCCATGCGGGAAATATCAATATCGAACGGAATTTCTAAAAAGAACGGGGCTGCTCCACCCTCTCCCTCGGAGAGGGCCGGGGTGAGGCTGGCTGTTTACGATACCAGCGGCCCATTCACTGATCCAAACATTGCCATTGATGTAAAAAAAGGATTGGCTCCTTTGCGTGAGAAATGGATCATGGATCGCGGAGATGTGGAACAGTTAAAAGATTTTTCATCTGCGTATGGAAACCAGAGGATGAATGACAAATCTCTTGATTCATTGCGTTTTGAACATCTGCGCAAGCCATTGAAAGCAAAAGCAGGCATGAATGTCTCTCAAATGTATTATGCTAAAACGGGAATCATTACTCCGGAAATGGAATATATCGCAATTCGCGAGAATCAGATGATAAATGAAATGCGCACACACTACAACGGAATGACCAACCAGCACGTAGGAGAAAATTTTGGGGCTGTTTCTCCCCTCTCCTCCGGGAGAGGGGTTGGGGGTGAGGTCACTCCTGAATTCGTCCGCTCTGAAGTTGCACGTGGGCGTGCAATAATCCCAAATAACATCAACCATCCGGAAAGTGAGCCCATGATCATTGGCAGAAATTTTTTAGTGAAGATAAATACCAACATCGGAAACTCTGCTGTAAGCTCCAGCATTGAAGAGGAAGTGGAAAAGGCAGTTTGGAGTTGCCGATGGGGAGGTGATACACTGATGGATCTTTCCACCGGAAAAAACATTCATGAAACGCGTGAATGGATCATTCGCAATTGCCCTGTACCTGTTGGAACCGTTCCTATTTATCAAGCTCTTGAAAAAGTAAACGGCAAAGCCGAAGACCTTACCTGGGAAATTTTTCGCGACACATTAATTGAACAAGCCGAACAAGGAGTGGATTATTTTACCATTCATGCAGGAGTGTTATTACGGTACGTGCCGCTCACCGCAAAACGCATAACAGGAATTGTTTCACGCGGAGGAAGCATCATGGCAAAATGGTGTTTATCACATCATAAAGAAAATTTTCTTTATACACATTTCGAAGAGATCTGCGAGATCATGAAAGCATACGATGTCGCTTTTTCTCTCGGTGATGGACTCCGCCCCGGTTGCATTGCCGATGCAAACGATGCCGCACAGTTCGGAGAGCTGGAAACTTTAGGAGAGCTCACCAAAATTGCCTGGAAGCACGATATTCAAACCATGATAGAAGGACCCGGACATGTGCCGATGCATCTCATTAAAGAGAACATGGACAAGCAATTAAAAGAATGTCATGAAGCGCCTTTTTATACACTTGGTCCTCTTACTACCGATATTGCCCCCGGTTATGATCACATCACCTCCGCTATTGGTGCTGCTATGATTGGCTGGTATGGAACGGCAATGCTTTGCTATGTAACACCTAAAGAACACCTTGGCCTGCCGAATAAAAAAGATGTGAAAGACGGAGTCATCGCATACAAAATTGCCGCTCACGCTGCCGATCTTGCAAAGGGACATCCGGGAGCGCAGCTCAGGGATAATCTGCTCAGCAAAGCGCGTTTTGAATTCCGCTGGGAAGACCAATTCAACCTTTCACTGGATCCGGACACAGCACGGGAATTTCACGATGAAACCCTGCCGCAGGACGGAGCCAAAACAGCGCACTTCTGCTCCATGTGTGGGCCACATTTCTGTTCAATGAAAATTACTCAGGACGTACGCGAATACGCAGAAAAATTAGGCGTTGAAACGGAACTCGCTTTAAAAAAAGGAATGGAAGAAAAAGCAAAAGAGTTTGCTGAAAAAGGAAATGAAATTTATTTACAAGAAGAATAAAGTAAAAGCGATTTGCTATACTCCGGACGGGATAAATTTCCGCGTTTTATGATGGAAATTTATTGTTGGTAAATGCTGATACGAAGCGTGTCCCCTTTGGTCCGATGTAATACGGACTCCGTACTTTGTCGGAGAG
>Ga0163144_10013446_pt1 | contig 17093 bp, 11 predicted proteins | sample OliLak19BULKMAT1_FD_123175 | JGI IMG/M metagenome (GOLD analysis project Ga0163144, IMG submission 123175) | Freshwater microbial mat bacterial communities from Lake Vanda, McMurdo Dry Valleys, Antarctica - Oligotrophic Lake LV.19.BULKMAT1 | ecosystem: Environmental > Aquatic > Freshwater >... | reverse complement strand
TCCGACGCCGTTTCAACCCAGGCCGCCGCTTGGGAAACTCAATGGCATTCGGTGGCGAGGTGGGTGCGGAGGTGAGAGGTGAGGGTCCAGTTGAGAGTTGAGAGTTGAGAGTTGAGACCCCCGCCCTCTGCGGGCGACTCACTGGCTGGAGAGCCGGATGCGGGAAATCCGCCCATCCGGTTCGGAGGGGGAGTGGGGGTAATCCCCATTCTTGCCTCGATGGGCGAATCAACAGCAGCGGTTGATGCCGTTGAAGCGCTGTTCGGCGGCGGCCAGGTAGGCGCGCTGGCGGGCGTCGCGTTCGACTTCGGACCGGACTTCGGGCAAATCAATCAACACGCGAGGACCTGAGCTCCGGACCGAACAGGCTAGTGTGAGCTGCTGGATCCGATCGACGGCGGCTTCGCCAGACCACTCGCGCGCTAGCGCCAAAGTTAGGGCGGCCGTGCCACCCAAAGCGCCCAGGGAAGATTCCTCTCGGAGGGCTGATTCCGGCAGCCAGGTGGGCTCGGTTTCCTGGAGATCGGGCGCGCGCTGACGCGTCAGGAGACGCGTCCACTCCCGCAGAGACAACCCCACAATTAGGGCACCCAAAGCGAGCAAGACGCCGGTAACCGCGAAATCGAGTTGGTTGTTAAAGGCGAGTCGGTGGGCAGTACGTTCCGCTTTCTGGGCCCGCGTTCGAGCGGGTTCAGTGGAACTTTGGATTCCTTGTGAGGCGGCCTGGGCGGCCTGTTTTCGAGCGGACTCTGCGGCGGCAAGAAAGCCGATGCGCGGCGAGTCGTGAAACATTTTTTGAAATCCCGCGGTGAAGGTGACGGTTAACAACCACAGGAGCGGAATCAACGTGACCAGCGCTAGGGCAGGGGTGCGTCGACGCTTGAGCGCCATCTTCAGGAGAACGGTGGTTCCCAGGCAGAGTGCGATGGCGGCGAGGAGTTGGTTGGCAATGCCGAATAAGGGCCAAAGGGAGTTGATGCCGCCTAGGGGATCGCGGACGCCCTGAATCAAAAACCAGCCCCAACCCGAAACGACGAGCACACTGGCCAGGGCGTTGGCCGGGAGCGATCCGGTGTCACCTAAGCGCGGGGAGAGGTGCCCGAGGAAATCTTGGAGCAGATACCGTCCCACCCGGGTGCCGGCGTCGAGCGTGGTCAGAATGAACAGCGCTTCGAACATAATTGCAAAGTGGTACCAGAGATCGAGCCAACGCCCCTGAGTGACTTGGCTGAAGATGTTGGCCATGCCGACCGCGAGTGTGGCGGCGCCGCCGGTCCGGCCGTAGAGCGAGGTCTCGCCGACGGCCCGAGCCAAGCGATCCATTTCCTCCGGGCTGACGAGAAAGCCGGTGGCATTGACCTTGGCCACGGTGTCGGCGGCGATGGCGGCGGCATCGGCGCCGGCACCTTTCACATTCATCGCCAGATAGACTCCGGGTTCCAAAGTGCAGGCGGCGATCAAAGCCATGATGGCGACCAGCGATTCCAGGCACATGGCGCCATAGCCGATGGGGCGTGCGTACCCTTCACGAGTGATAATCTTAGGGGTGATGCCGCTGGAAATCAGCGCGTGGAAGCCGCTGATGGCGCCGCAGGCGATGGTGATGAAGCAAAAGGGAAACAGTTTGCCGGCCACCACGAGGCCGGAGCCATCTACGAACTTCGTGATCGCGGGCATCTTAAGTTCTGGAAGCACCAGGAGAACCCCGGCCGCCAGGGCGACAATGGTGCCGAGCTTCATGAACGTGCTGAGATAATCTCGGGGCGCGAGCAGCAGCCACACCGGGAGGACGCTGGCGGCAAGGCCGTAGACGATGATCAGCCAGGCCAGGGGTTCGGCGCGGAAGGTGAAAGCGGCGGCCCAATCGGGATGGCTGTGGACGTATTGACCGCCCCACACCGCGAGAAAGAGTAGGGCGACGCCCATAACCGACGCTTCGAGGGTCCGGCCATGCCGGATCCAGCGAAGGTAACCGCCCATCATCAGGGCAATGGGAATGGTGGCGCCGACGGTGAACACTCCCCAGGGACTTTCGGCGAGCGCCTTGACCACCACCAATGCCAGGACCGCCAGTAGAATGATCATGATCGTGAGGATGGCGATTAGGGCGATCAGACCGGCCAACGGATTCAATTCGTCGCGGACCATTTGGCCAAGCGAACGACCGTTTCGACGCATCGAGGCGAACAAAATGACGAAATCCTGAACGGCGCCCCCGAGGACCACACCGATCAAAATCCAGAGCGCACCGGGCAGGTAACCGAATTGAGCGGCGAGAACCGGGCCAACCAGCGGGCCGGGTCCGGAAATCGCGGCGAAATGGTGACCGAAGACGATCCAGCGATTGGTGCAGACGAAATCTTTTCCGTCCTCATGAACCACACACGGTGTGGCCCGGCGTTCATTGATCATCAGCGCGTGGACGGCGAGCCACTTGGAATAAAAGCGGTAGCCGATCGCATAGGTGCACAGCGCGGCAATGACCAGGTACGCCGAATTGATGGTTTCGCCGCGGTGTCGGGCGAGGGTGGCGAAGGCCAGAGCCCCTACGAGACCGACACCGGTCCAGGCCAGGGCGCGCAGCAAGGATTTCACGGGCCGCTAGCCTAGGCGGGGGAGAACCTGGAAGTCTACTGCGCGCCGTTGACGGGGGTGTTTCCGGACAGCGCAGTCGGCTGTCGCTACTGGAACGGTCAACGCGTTCCGACTTCGAGACGATTGGGAACCGGTCCGCTCCGAGGGCTCAGAACTGGCGGAGGAAGCGGACGTCGTTCTCGTAGAAGAGTCGGATGTCGTTGATGCCATAGCGGATCATGGCGATTCGTTCGATGCCGAAGCCAAAGGCCCAGCCGCTCCAGACTTCGGGATCGTAGCCGACGCGTTCGAAAACGGCCGGATGCACCATACCGCAGCCCGCGATTTCCAACCATTCCTTGCCCATCTTTTTAACCAGTGGACTGGTGAAATCGATTTCGAAACTGGGCTCGGTGTAGCTGAAGTAGTGCGGGCGGAAACGCAATTTCACATCGCTGCCCAGCAGGTCCTGAAAGACCGCGGCCACCGTTCCTTTGAGGTCGCCCACGGTGACGCCGCGATCCACATACAGACCTTCAATCTGTTGGAAGGTCGGATTGTGGGTGGCGTCGGCATTGTCCCGGCGGAAGACGCGGCCGGGAACGACGATGCGGATCGGTGGTGGCTGTTTCTCCAGCACGCGAATTTGCACCGAGGAGGTGTGGGTGCGGAGCAACGGAAGCTTGGCGGTGGCTTCAGGGCCCGTGGAAACAAAGAACGTGTCCTGACTGTCGCGTGCCGGATGATCGGCCGGGGTGTTGAGGGCGTCGAAGCAATGGTATTCGTCTTCGATTTCGGGTCCGTCGGCCACGGCGAATCCGAGTCGACGAAAGGCCTTCACGATATCGGCCGTCGTCTGGGTGAGCGGATGAAGTTGGCCGAGCGCCCGGCGGCGACCGGGCAGGCTGAAATCAGTGGCTTCCTTGGGTAGGGAGGACTTGAGTTCCAGTTCGGCGCGTTTTTCGGTGAGGATCGCTTCGAGTTCCAGTTTGGCGGCGTTGATGGCTTTGCCGGCGACTGGGCGGAGCTCTTTGGCCAGAGTGCCCAACTCCCTCATTAAGGCGGTAAAACTGCCTTCGACGCCCAGGGCGGCTCCTTTGGCACGTTCCAAGGCGGGCAATTCCCCGGCGGCCCGCAATTCGGCCAGGGCAGCTTGTTTCACGGACTCGATCCGTTCCAGCAGCGACATAGGGGGCATATTCCCGAAAGGACGGTCAGGAAGCCAGCAGAAGGGAGCGCGACCGGTTAGGAGTTGAGCGGCGAGGGAGGGAGCCTTCAGGCGATCACGCCTTCGACGACTTCACCGGGGGCGATGGGAATGGGCCGTTGCTGATGATTGATGACCTCGGTATGCGGATCGATGCCTAACAGATGGAACATCGTGGCCGAAAGGTCTTCCGGACGAACCGGTTTTTCGGCGGGATACATGCCGTAACGGTCACTGGCGCCGTAGACGAAGCCGCGTTTCACTCCTCCGCCCGCCAGGAGCGTGGTGTAACAATGCGGCCAATGATCCCGGCTGGTTTGCTTGTTCAATTCCGGAGTGCGACCAAATTCGCCCATCCAGACCACCAGCGTTTCGTCGAGCAGACCTCGTTCGTCCAGATCGCGGAGGAAGACCGGTAAGGTCTGATTGGTCAGTGGCAGATGGTACTTTTCCACGATCGGATACATGTGGGTGTTGTTAAACCCATGCGTGTCCCAGCCGCCGTTTTCGCTGCTCTGGCCCCCAATGGTGTCGCTGAAGTAGACCGTGACAAACTTGACCCCCGATTCGACCAGGCGCCGGGCCAAAATCAGTCCCTGTCCGTAGGTCGTGCGGCCATAGCGTTCGCGCAGCTTCTCCGGCTCCTGGTTCAAATCGAAAGCGCTGCGTAATTTATCGCTCTGCAACATGGCTAGGGCCCGATCGTAATAGGCGTCGAGACCTCGGGCGGCCGCACTGTGATCCAACAGACGCGATTGTTGGTCGATCAGCTTCTGAATCTCCCGACGGGCGGTGAGGCGCTCGAAGCTGATACCGTTGGGGAGGCTGAGTTCCGGTAGATTGAACTCGGCGGCATTGGGGTCACGCAGAACGAGCAGGGGATCATGTTTCTTGCCGAGAAAGCTGGCGTGTTGACCGGGCGTGACCGAGCCGTCGCGACAGACATGCGGATAAGCGACGAAGGTGGGCAATTCTCCACTCACCGGGGCGAGGGCATCGACCACTGAGCCATAGGCTGGGGCGAGATCGAAAGAATCCCTCAGGCGGATGTCATCCACCGGCGGCGCATGGCCGGTGAGCGCGTAATAGCTCGCTGAATTGTGGTTCACCATCTTATGGGTCATTGACCGGATCAGCGTGACCTTGTCCATGACCTTGGCGACGTCGGGCAACCGTTCGCTCACCTGAATTCCATCGGCGCTGGAGGCAATGGGTTTATGCGGACTGCGGTATTTTTCGGGGGCGTCCGGCTTCAGGTCGAACATGTCGATGTGCGACGGTCCGCCGAATTGGTAAAGAAAGATGACGGACTTGGCGCGGGCTTTGAGTTGAGCCGCTGGGTGGGTGTAGGCCGAGATGGCTTCGGCCGCGTGGGCCTGTCCTTGCAGGAGGCGTGGGAGAGTCAAGCCCAGCAGCCCAAGTCCGCCGACCCGAAGCAGACTCCGGCGGGAAAATTTCTCGGCATGGAAGCTGGAGCAGGCGAAGGAATTCATAAGGTGGCCCGGCTCGGGTCGGATCGGTCTGCCACCCCGAGCCGATTTTTTAGGGACGAGTCAGCGTCGGAATGGACCGGGTTTATCATGATTTTTCGACAGTGCTGGGAAGGTAGAAGGGGGTCAAAGGTTCAGTTAACTACCGGCGCAGAACAAATTCCTTGGCGTTCAGCACACTCCACAGGATGTCTTCCCAAGTGGCGCGCCGGTCCTTCGAGGCGTCGATCAGAGGGAGCAGGCGCGCCCGTTCTTCGGCCGAAGCGGCGCGCGTCAGGGCGCTCCAGAAGAGGTCGTCGAGTTTTTCGCGGTTTGACTCATCGGAGTTCAATAAGGGAGTGAGGCAATTTTCCGGAGACCCGATGAATTCCTGGAGGGTAGGGCCACTGATCAGCGCGAAGGCTTGGGTCATGGCCGGTTCGCTGGCGCGTTCGCATTCGCTCGGAACCTGGCGGGGCGGCTTGCCAAACGTGCTCAGGAATTGGTCGAGGGAGGCTTGATCACGGCGACCGCTGGTTTTCAGCAGCGGCATCTGACCGGCCCTCGTACCGCGGGGGAATCCGGCGAAGTCGAGCGGCACGCCGACGACCTGACTCTGGGCATCCAGCAGTTGTTCGGCCGTCAGACGGCGAACCACGGTGTGGGAGTAATTCGAGAGGTCGTCCTCCGTCCCCGGTGCGGGAATCGCCGAAGCCTGATAGCTGTGGGAATTTAAGATCAGCCGGATAACGTGGCGAACGTCGAATCCCGAGTGGATCAATTCCTGGGTCAAGGTTTCCAGCAATGCCGGGTGCGAGGCGGGATTGGTTTGGCGAAGGTCATCAATGGGTTCAACCAAACCGCGGCCCATTAAATGAAACCAAATCCGGTTGGCCTGAGCGCGGGCGAACAGCGGATTGTTGGGGGAAGTCAGCCAAACGGCCAGGGCGTCGAGTTCGGTCGTTCCGGTGACGGCGTTTGTGGGCCAGGGGACGGGGGAAGCGGGAAGGGGTAAGGATTCCAGGGCGACGGGTTCGGTTTTGCCGAGGAACCGCGGCCGGGCGGGTTGGTCGGTGCGGGGATTCTTGTGTTCGCCGGAATTCTTCACGAAGACGATTTGCTCCCCTTTGAATTCATGGCTGTCGTTGTCGTCCCGCCGCCGGTTCTCCAGAACCTGGTAATCCACGCGGGCAAACAGCGCGGTCCAGTCATGGTAATTGTCCTGGGTCCAGCGCTCATACGGATGATTGTGGCATTGGGCGCACTGGAGGCGGGTGCCTAGCCACACTTGGGCCACGGCTTCGGCCCGCTCGATCGGAGTGCGGAGGTTCCGGTAATAATTGGCGGTCGGCGTGCCGTAGGTGCTACCCCGCGCGGAAACCAGGGAGCGGGCAAATTGGTCCAACGGTTGATGCGTCGCGAGGGATGCGCGGATGGATTCGTAGAATTGCCGGGCGCCTTTTTCATCAAGTGCCCGCTCGTCCAGTCGAAGGAGGTCCGCCCACTTAAGCGCCCAAAACTCGGCGAATTCCGGCCGCTCCAACAACCCATCCACCAAACGATCTCGCTTCTCCCGCTCCCGCTTCGCTGCAAAAGTGCGGGCTTCCTCCGCGGTGGGCAACACCCCGAGGAGGTCGAGATAGGCTCGCCGGATGAAGACCTCGTCCGAGCAACGTTCGGCGGGATTCAGCCGCAGTTGGCGCAACTTGGCGAACACGGCCGTGTCGACGGCCTTCGTAAATCGGGGAAAGCCGCGGCGACTGAACTCTGGACGGCGAGGCACAAAGGCGACGGTGACGGGAGCTTGCTGGTCCAGGTATCGCACCATCACGGTGGTTTCCCCAGACTGCTGACGGGTGATGAGTCCATCGGCGGAAACCTTGGCCACGTCGACATTGACGGTTTCGTAAACGGCCAGGCGGGTGACGTCGCGTTGCTGGCCATCGGAGAACTGGGCGGTTACTTGGATCGGCAACCGGTCGGCAGGCGCATACAGGAATTGTTCGCGTGGGGTGACCGTCAGGCGGGTCACGGGGGAGGCGTCCGAGTCATCCGGCGACCGAGCGGCGATCCAACGTCGGAGCAGGTCATATTCCGGCGAGTCCGGGTTGAAACGAGCCCCGCCTTCGTGGGCTACATCGGTTGTGGGTTTGAGCAGGAGCAGGCTCTGGTCGGGTTGCGCGAAGTTGAGCCTTCGCCCGGCGAGTCCGGTGGTGAGGGTGAGATAATCGGCCGCCGGATCCTCCCCTCGCAAGGACAGTTTGAAACCACCTTTGCCGGCGCGATTTCCGTGGCAGGGACCGCTGGCGCAGCCGGCCTTGGCGAGGACGGCCATGACCTCGTGGCGAAAGGAGACGGGACGCTTCGTGGGCTCAGGGGCAGCCAACGCTGAGGTCAACGCGAATCCGGCCGCAAGCCCGAGCGACCACCAGGTTTGACGCGTGAGGAAAACCGAAAACATCAGGCAAGAATTGGAATGAGAGTGACGGCTCGGGTTCGCCCATGATTCAGATGGGGACTGCCGATACCCGTCCGGAGAGCCCCGGGCATGGGCTATTTTCTCAGTTCATACACTCGGCGATTGGTGCCCTCGGCCGGATCGACAGGCATGGGCACGGCTAATTCATGGGCAATGAACGCCAATCGGTCGGTGCCTTCCTCGATGATTTTAGAGGTCGGTTTACCCGCGCCATGACCGGCTCGAGTCTCGATCCGAATCAAGACCGGATTCTGGCAGGATTGTACGGCCTGCAAGCGCGCGGCGAATTTGAAACTATGGGCGGGAACGACCCGGTCGTCATGATCGCCCGTGGTGACCAAGGTGGGAGGGTAACACGTATTGGGCCGGAGATTGTGATAAGGCGAGTAGGCGTGGAGCGCCTTGAATTCCTCGGCATTGTCGCTGCTGCCGTAGTCGCTGACCCAAGCCCAGCCGATGGTGAACTTGTGGAAGCGCAGCATATCCATGACCCCAACCGCCGGTAGGCAGGCTCCGTAGAGTTCCGGACGCTGGGCTAAACACGCCCCGACCAAAAGTCCGCCGTTGCTGCCGCCCGCAATGGCCAGGCGTTTGGGCACCGTGTAACGCTGAGCAATGAGGTATTCGGCGGCGCCGATGAAGTCATCAAAGACGTTTTGTTTGCGCAGCTTCGTGCCTAATTGGTGCCAGTCCTGGCCGTACTCACCGCCGCCCCGCAGATTCGGCACCGCATAGACGCCTCCAAGTTCCATCCAAAGGAGGTTGGCTGGGGAAAAGGAAGGCGTGACGGAGACATTGAAACCGCCGTAGCCATACAACAACACCGGCGCGGGTTTCTTGAAATTGAGATTCTTCCGGTGGCTTAAGAACATGGGGACACGGGTTCCGTCCTTGCTCGTGAAGAAGACCTGTTGGGTCGTGAATTCCGTCGGTTCAAACGGTAAAATCGGAGCCTTCCACAACGTCGTCCCTCCACTGCTAAAGTCGTGTCGCATGATTTGCGACGGTGAGGTGAAAGAGGTGAAGGAAAAGAAGGTTTCGGTGGCCGATTGTCGACCTGTGAATCCCGAGACCGTTCCCAGGCCGGGGAGGCTCAACCGCTGTTCCAGGCGACCTTCCAGATTATGGATATTGACCTCGCTGTGGGCATCACGGAGGTACAGCGCCACAAAACGACCGCCGACCATTCGGACGGTCTCCAGCGTGGCTTCGCCTTGCGGAATGATCTCCTTCCAATTGGCTTTTTCCGGCCGATTGGCATCGACGGCGATGAGGCGTCCGCGCGGGCTCCCCAGGTCGGTGAGGAAGTACAGGGTTGAACCCTCGTTTCCGGCGAAGTTGTAGCTGGCGTCAAAGTCGTTCAGCAGCGGGACCACCGGGGCATCCGGTCGAGTGAGGTCTTTGAGGAAAATTCGGTTTCGGGTGTCGGTTCCCTGCGTCACCGGAACGACGAGATACCGTCCATCATCAGTGGTGAGTCCGGAAAAGCCCCAATTGGGATGGTCCTTCCGCTCATAAATGAGGGTATCTTCTCTCTGCGCGGTGCCGATCCGATGAAAGTACAGTTTCTGGAACTCGTTGAGTTTGCTGAGCGACTTATCTTCCGGCGGCGCATCATACCGCGAATAAAAGAAGCCCCGACCATCGGTTGTCCAGCCGCAGGACGAGAACTTCACCCAGTTCAGAACGTCTCCTGTGTCTTTGCCGGTGGCGACATTACGGACGCGCCATTCTTCCCAGTCCGATCCAGCTACCGACAGGGCGTAGACCATCAAGGTTCCGTCATCACTGGGTGCGTAGGACTTCAGGGCGACGGTTCCATCGGTGGACAACGTATTTGGATCCAGAAGTACGGATGCTTCGGCTGTGAGGGACGAGGAGGTGTACAGGACGGTTTGGTTTTGGAGGCCTTGGGCGCGCGTGTAGAAATAGGTGCTGCCCTGTTTTACCGGCACGCCGTAGCGGTCGTAAACATAGAGTTCGGTCAGGCGACGGCGCAGAAATTCCCGTTCGGGAAGTTGTTCCAGATATAGAAACGTCACCTTGTTTTCCTCCTCGATCCAAGTCCGGGTCAGCGCGCTGTTCTCATCCTCCAGCCAGCGATAGGGATCCGCGACAGGTTGGCCATGGTAGAGGTCGACCACATTGGTGGCGGGCGATTGGGGGTAGGCAAGCGGGGGATGCTTCACGGAGGGAAAGGAGACACAGCCGGCAACGACGACCAGAACGGCGGTACAGACCAAGCCCGGAGTCCAACGGAGGTTCATCAGCCCTCAGTAATCCGAACAATTGGGGTGTCCTGCAAGCCGTCGTTTCTTGAACCCGGGAAGCCGCCCCTGGAACTGAAGAATTTATGACAAACCACTTGAAGCGAAAGCGGCGGAAGCTTAGGAACACCCCGTCCCTTTTAAATCCACCCGTGTGGGTGGGTTGGCGGGCTTGGGCGGTGCAAACCGTGTGTCACCCCCAAGCCCGCTTTTTTCTTCCCAGCACTGCTGTTAAGAGTCGTTGTAAGTAACTAGAATACAGGGTATTAAGCCTGGAAGAAGCGCTAAATAGGGGTGAAAAGCAAAGCGAGTGGGCCGTTCCCTGGCGCTTTCGCATTCCACCTTTGAGCTCCGGTGACAGGTGCTTCAATTTTCGAGGGTGAAAGGCGAGTAATTCCGTGGAAAACCTTAGCACCACCTCCGCACTCGGGACGATACGACGGTCGAACCGAGGGATTCACCGCGTTCGGTCGTCCGGCTGGGGAATTCCTGGGACCCCATTTCCAAAAGTCGTCTCAAGTGGAAATCAACTTCCCCAAACCACTCGGGTCACCCTAGGTTTGGGGCGCTGAAATTGCCGCCGCAATCGTGTCACTCCAACGGTTGACGGCGATAATGGCGGTCGTCGACAGAAAGCAAACCCTCCAAAATTCCCTGATGTTGTGATTACTCCGCTCCCCCGCAGCACCGGCAATATATTAGGATTCACCCTGTCCGGGAAATTGCACGATCAAGACTACCAGCACTTCGTGCCGGTGGTCGAAGAAGCGATTAAGTCATACGGCAAAGTTCGTCTGCTCGCCCACTTCGAGGAATTTCATGGTTGGGACCTGCACGCGCTATGGGACGATACCAAGTTTTCGACCCGGCATTGTGCGGACGTCGAACGAATCGCCTTGGTGGGTGATAAGAAATGGGAAGAGTGGATGGCGAAGATCTGCGGACCCTTCACGAAGGCCAAGATCGAGTATTTTGACGCGCACGATCTGGAATCGGCGTGGAAATGGGTGGAAACAGCCGCCTGAGCTAAAATGGTTCCTAGTGGAAGGGAACCGGCGGCAAGATCCTGAGGACGTCCCTCTCTCCTGAGGATGAGACCAAGCGCCAGGCCGCCCTGGACGCTGCCAAGTCGTGAGAGCAACGTGGCGGATCTGATGCGTCATGAGGCCGAAGGTTTCCGGAACCGACCTGATCATGTTCGAACTTTCGTCTCTTTTTTTGCCCCTCTCCGGGCCGAACCGAAACGGATCAAGTCTCGGGAAACGCCTCAGGTGGCACTCGCTTGCCGGCTCGTTTATCATCAGTGTCTTCCAGGCACGGGCCTACTGATCCCATGATAACACCGGTTTCGTCGACACCCCGCGAGATTTACTCGCGTCTGCAGCGCACCATCTGCGAGGTGGTCCAAGGTCAGGAGAGCAATGTGCGGCGCCTCTTGGCCGCCTTTGCCGCCGGGGGACACGTCCTCTTGGATGACTTTCCCGGAACGGGCAAGACGACGCTGGCCAAGGTGCTGGCCCGGGCCATCACCGCCCGGTTCACTCGAGTCCAGTTCACGCCGGACCTATTGCCGTCGGATATTCTGGGCGTGGCCATTTTCAATCAGAAGAACAGCGACTTTGAATTCCACGAAGGTCCGGTCTTCACTAACATTCTCTTGGCGGACGAGATCAATCGGGCGTCTCCGCGAACGCAATCGGCCCTCTTGGAGGCGATGGCGGAAGGCCAAGTCAGCGTCGAAGGCGAGCGGCGCGCGTTGCCCGAACTGTTCTTCGTCATCGCAACTCAGAATCCGGTGGAGTTTCGCGGCACGTATCCCTTGCCCGAGGCGCAGATGGACCGGTTCGCCCTGCAGTTGGAGTTGGGATATTTGACGCCGGAACTGGAAACAAACCTGTTGGGGGCACAACTGCGGGATCATCCGCTGGAGCGGGTAATGCCGTGCGCCACGGTGGACGAAATCCTCACCCTGCGTCAGGCGGTGCAGCAGGTCCGGGTCAGCGTCGAGTTGCGGCGTTACATTGTCGATCTGGTGGGGGCCACCCGAAAGACCCTCGGGGTCCGGCTCGGTGCCAGTCCGCGCGCTTCACTTGCCCTTATGAAAACCAGCCAGGCGCTGGCCTATTTTGATGGGTTTGAATGTGTGACGCCCGATCAGGTGCAAGAACTCGCGGTGGCCACCCTCGCCCACCGCCTCGTGCTGGATCCGCAGGCCCAATTCTCCGGGCGAAACCAACGCAGCTTGGTGGAAGATATTCTTCGGCAGGTTCCGGTGCCGGTCTGAACCGGAGTAAACCTTGTGATCCGATTGCTGCATGGTTTTTATCGGATGGCTCAGCGAGTGAGCCGGTGGATCCGTCGCCGGTTCACCACCGCTGGCGGCTTTTTCGTCATCGGAATCTTACTTTCCGGAGGGGCGTCCAATCCGGATCAGACGATGGGCCTCCAGGTGTTTCTCGTGCTGAGCGCGTTCTTAGGGCTGGCGGTATTGACTGCTCCGTTCTTTCGACTGCGCTACTCACTTGAGCGACAGGCTCCCCGTTGCGTAACCGCCGGAGAGTCTTTTGGAGTGCGGGTGCGGGTGCGAAATCTAACCTCTCGAAACCAGCGGGGCCTGGAATACCTGGAGGATTTATCGGAGCCCCCTCTTACGTCGGCCGAGTTTGCTGCCCGGCTGAACCCTGGCCGGGGAAATCAAAGTTTTCGCCTGGGAAGTTCCCTGCCGCCCATTCGTCCGGCCCAAGCTCGTTCGACGCCGTTGCCGCCGATACCGCCGCAGGGAAGCGTTGAAGTCAGCCTGGAACTCGTCGCCTGGCGCCGGGGTCCGCTCATTTTGGCCGGGGGAATTGTGACCCGAACGGATCCCTTTGGATTGTTTCGCGCCTTCAGTCGAGTGGCGTCGCCGCAGACGGTCCTGGTCCTGCCCCAGCGGTATCCGCTACCGCCGCTGACGTTGCCGGGTCAAAGTCACTATCAGCGGGGTGGGGTGGCCATGGCGGCCGGTGTGGGGGAGACCGAAGAATTTGTGGCGCTCCGTGAGTATCGGCGGGGCGATTCCCTGCGGCGGGTTCATTGGCGGAGCGCGGCTCGGCTCGGTGAGTTGGTGGTCAAAGAATTTCAGGACGAATATTTGGTCCGTCACGCCTTGGTTTTAGACACATTCTGCGAGGCGTCCCAGGACGCACTGTTTGAGGAAGGCGTCGCCGTGGCAGCTTCGTTCGCGTGCACCGTCCCGGACCAGGAATCGTTGCTCGACCTGATGTTTGTCGCGCCGCAGACTGTTTGTGTCACTAGCGGTCGTGGGGTGGGACACGCGCAGCAGATGCTGGAAGTCCTGGCCGCCGTAAAGCCGGTACGCGAACCTCGGATGTCCCAGTTGGAGGGGCTCATCCTCGAGCATCGGGTGTCGTTAAGCGGATGTCTGCTGGTGTTGTTGGGGTGGGACGAATCGCGTCGCGCCCTGGTCCGTCGCTTAAAAATCCATGGTTTACCGACCTTGGTCATGCTCCTGGTTCCCCAAGGGAAGGCCAAGGCGTTTGCTCCTGGCCCCCCGGCGGATCAACCGGATCAGTTGGTGGTCTTGGAAGTGGGACGGGTGGAGGAAGGTCTTCGAACGTTGGAAGGCATCCGATGAGGAGTCTCCAAGCATGTACCAAAATTCCCGTGCCGCTGCTCCTGCCTGCGCTGGCGTTGTGGGGTTGGCAGGCTGATTTATTGCCCTGGGCTTTGGTGATGGGGGTTTTACTGGAAGCGTCGCGCTTAATTCGGCTGCGGCTGGACATTCCGGTTAGTGATTTCAACCGACTCTGGAATTTTTCGACACTGCTCTTTCTGGGAGTCGGGTTGTACCTATTCTTGGCCCGGGAAGGTCTTTCCACGGTGGGTACGATGGTGAACAGCGAAACCTTGGGCGGCCGGTTGGATGGGATGCGCGAGATTTCCCTGACCGCGCTGAACTTCCTTCGTTGGCTTCCGTTCGTGCTGTTTCCCTTTGTCCTGGCGCAGGCCTGGAGTCGGCTGGAAACGCTGCCCTGGTCGACGTTCTCGCTCTATGCTCAGGCCCAGGCCGCCCGCCAACCGGAGGCTACTCCGCCCGAATGGACCCAACGGCAGGTGCATCCGGGATACCCTTACCTCGCGTTAGTCCTGTTCGCGTCAAGCGCCGCCAACAGCCATCCTGAGGCTTATTTGCCCGCCTTCCTAGTGGTCCTGGTTCTGGCTGTTTGGCCCTGGCGGAATCCGCGGTTCGGGTGGGTCGTTCGGGCGAGCCTGCTGCTCGTGTTGTTCGGTGTGGCCTTGCTGACACAGCGGGGTTTGAACCAATTGCGTGAAGCCTGGCAAACTCTGGAAGGGCGACTCTTGCAGAGTGCCGGGGCCGGAAACTACGACCAGTTACGGAACGTCACGGCGTTGGGGGTGGTGGGAAAGCTGAAGCAATCCGGCCGAATCATTCTTCGTCTTCAGACTACTGATAACCAGGCGCCGGGGTTGCTCCGTGAAGGGATCTTCAACCGTTTTCGCGGACAAGCCTGGAGTACGAGTCATCGGCAGTTTACCCCCGTCGGCACCGCTACCGAGGGAAACGTTTGGCGGATTGTGCCTGGCCGGAGAGCGGGATCGCTCCTGACGCTTTCCCGCTACACCTCCCAAGGAGAAGTGCCCATCGCCCTGCCGGGACGGGTCCTGGCGGTTCGGGATTTGCCAGTCTTGGCGGTTGAGACCAATTACCTCGCGGCGGCTCGTCTACGCGAGGGACCACCGCTGGCCGTCTATACGGTCGAAGTGGGGGAAGGGGGAGGCTTCGATGGACCACCCGAAGCGGATGATACCGACCTGGAGAGCTTGGCCCCCGCCGATCAAGAAACGATCCGCGAAATCGGCCGGGAATTGGGTCTACCGGGTCAGGATCCCGCGACCGCGATTCGGACCGTTGAGCGATTCTTCGCCTCGGGGTTTGAGTATTCCCTGTGGCAACGACCTCGGGAGGGATTGCCTCCCATCAGTCCCGTAGCTGAATTTCTCCGCGAAACCCGGGCTGGGCACTGCGAGTTTTTTGCCACGGCGACGGTTCTCTTATTGCGCACCGCTGGGGTGCCCTCCCGTTATGTGGTTGGGTTCAGTCCGGAGCAACGCCAAGGTGACGATTGGCTGGCCCGGGGGCGCGATGCGCATGCCTGGTGTCTCGCCTATGTGGAAGGGCGCTGGCAGGAAATCGATACCACCCCGGGAATCTGGCGGGAGCGGGAGCAAACCCAGGCCGGTTGGTGGGAGGGTCTGGGAGATCTGCTTTCCCACGGGTGGTACCGCTTCGCTGTTTGGCGACAGGAGGGTGGGAATTGGCAGTTGGCGGTATTTACCGCGGGCATGTTGGTATTGTCCTGGCTGGCCTGGCGTCAGCTTCGTGGCAGTCGCTGGCGCCGCAGTCGTACCAGCCCTTCCTCGACCGCGGTCGGTTCGCCAGCACCCGGATTGGATTCTGAGTTGTATCCCTTCATCCGGCATTTGGAACAAAGCCAGGACACCCGGCAACCCCAGGAAACGTTGACCGTTTGGTTCCGTCGACTTGGCCTAACTATCGGACCGAGTGCCAACGCGCTTCAGGAGGCGCTCCGGTTGCATCAGCGTCTGCGCTTTGATCCTCGGGGTCTGCCCGAGCCGGATCGGAATCGGCTGCGGGAGTTGGTTCAGGTTCTGACCGGAGCTGTCGGACGGAGCGAACGGGAACGATGATCTATCTCGTTCTTCCTTTGATTGCGGCCTTCGCCTTTGCGCTGGGGTCGATGGTGTTCAAACGGGCTTTTGCGGAAGGCGCGGGAGTGGTCCACGCCGTCGTGATCAACAATGTTGTCTTGGGCCTGATCTTTTTTCCCCTGGTGTGGTTCGAGCCGCAACCCGTGCCCTGGGCCAATTGGCATCAGCCCGTGTTGACGGCAGCCACTTTTGTGGTGGGACATTTACTTAATGTCCTGTCGCTGCGAATGGGAGACGTGTCTGTGGCCACCCCCCTGCTGGGATCGAAAGTGATCTTTGTCGCGTTGGTCGGTTGGTGGGTGTTCGGAACGAAGCTGACCTCTTTGCAGTGGCTGGCGGCAACCCTGGCCACCGCCGGCGTCCTGGTGATGGGGCTTACGGATCTGCAGGCCGGACGGAAGACCGGTCGCACCACGCTAACGGCGCTAGGGTGCGCCGCAATGTTTGCCCTAACCGACACCATGATCCAGGCGTGGGGTGGCCCCTTTGGTGTAATTGGGTTTCTCGCTCTGCAATTTGCCGCGCTGGCGATGTTCTCGCTGGCCACGTTACCCCTCTTTGGGGTTCATTCACTGCGGGCGCCGGCGAAAGCTTGGAGATGGCTGGCCGTCGGTACCGCTTTGTCCGCGGTTCAGGCCCTCATTATTACTGGAACCATCGCCGTGTGGAAAGATGCGTCCGGTGTTAACATCGTCTATGCCACCCGGGGACTGTGGAGCATTGCGCTGGTCTGGTTGGTGGGGCCTTGGCTGCAAAACACCGAACGTCACACCGTGGGCGGGCGCCGCATGGGAATCCGTCTACTGGGTGGGATTCTCATTCTGGCCGCGGTAGTGCTGACGGTCCGGCGCGGGCCGCCTTGACCCGCGGACATTGCTCCCTCCCTCGACGTGAATTGGGATTCTACGAGGGTCAAAGTTGAAGGATCGGCAAGATCCATGACGATGAGGGGGTGGAGGGGGTGCATAACGTGTGTCACCACGATTGGGAAAACTCGCATGCGCTCAACTTCACCGACGAGGGTTTGTTCACCGATCTGGAGGAGCAGGGCAGTGGCGGTGCCGAAAGGTTGGTGTTAAAGGCGGACCACGGGCACGCGAAGGAGCATAAGAAATGAGTCGAAATCCACACGTTCGAGCAGGGCCTTAAAAAAGGCCAAAGTCTTGTCTCCATGGGTTCTCTGATCCAACGAAACGAATTCCGATCGCCGAGGCAGGGCGGTAGTCAGCAGTTCTGATTTTGAGAGAGGTGGCTGAGCGGGAGGCTGGGCGCGGAGACGGAGGCCAAGGGGCGTGCTCGACGAGGCGGCGGTCGGAGGCGGATGGAGGGGAGATCGGGGCCGGCCG
>Ga0163144_10013442_pt1 | contig 17096 bp, 15 predicted proteins | sample OliLak19BULKMAT1_FD_123175 | JGI IMG/M metagenome (GOLD analysis project Ga0163144, IMG submission 123175) | Freshwater microbial mat bacterial communities from Lake Vanda, McMurdo Dry Valleys, Antarctica - Oligotrophic Lake LV.19.BULKMAT1 | ecosystem: Environmental > Aquatic > Freshwater >... | reverse complement strand
TCGAGGTCGAAGTCGTTGTCGATATCGACGAGCTGGACATCCATCTGCGCGACCTTGTTGGGCGCGTTCATCTTGACGGGGTTCTCGGTGAAGAATCCGAGTCCGTTGTTCAGGTACAGGCGGGGCGCCGCGCCCGCGCCGCCGAGGAACGATGCGCCGGCGTGGTTGAGGATCAGGTCAAGGTCGCCGTCGTTGTCGAGGTCGCCGAACTGGCCGCTGGCGCTGCTGAGGACCGTGGTGAAGCCCCGTGCCACGCTCTGTTGATCGAAGAAACCCGGGTTGCCGGGTTGGTTGACGAACAGGAACGGCAGGTCGTTGTTGAACGCGTTGCAGAAGAGGGCATCAATGAACCCGTCGTTCTGAATGTCGCCCGTGATCACCATCTTCGCGTTCGACACCGACACGCCAAGGCGCGCGACGCTCTGGTCGGTGAAGATCGGGAAGTTGTTGATGATCAGGCCGTTTTGGCGCTTGGCGCCGGCCGAGGCGAAGCCGTCGCCGTTGGCGAAGAAGATGTCGAGGTCGCCGTCGTTTTCGACGTCGGCGCACTCAAGGCCTTCGGTCCAGACCGCCGGACCGGGGATCAGTCCGGGCTGCAGTTGGAACTGCTGGGCCTGGGCCGCGCCGGCGAAGGCGAGGACGGCAAGAGCGGGGCCGACGCGAAGGAGAGCGCGTCGGTGGAGGGGCAAGAAGCGCATTCGAAAGGACTCCGTTTGGACTTTGGAGGTCGGGGTTTGGCGGCGCGCGCCACGAAAAGGCCTTCTCCAAGCTGGAGCGGGCATTCTCGGGGTCAGGGCGTGTCGAGGGGGGCGCGGCGGGGCCTGTGGCCTCCGTCGCGGAGGGCGACGACGGAAAAGCGTATTCCATCCCGGCGGGGTCGGCAACGCGGCCCGGGGGATCGCGGAAGCACGCCTGTCGAGGCGACTTCCGACCCGCGCCAGACGCACGGCGCGACTCGCTGGTTCCCCCCCCGGGCGTCCGCGCACGGCAAGGGACACCTGCGGATGCGCCAACAGGAGCCCTTGCGGGGCTCCCAGAGCCTCTTTTGGGCGCGTCCGGAGGCTCGCCCACCGCCTCGGCACACCGGAACTTCGCGCTGTCCGCGTAGGCTCGGCGCGATGGGCACCGCTGCCGGCCGCGACCTGCGCCTCGAACTCCGATTTACGAAACTGCTTTTGCTTTTTACCCCCGAGCTTGTCCGTGGAGGGGACCCACAGGGCCTGCTCGACGCGCTTTTGCCCCTCGTTGATGGCGTCCAGGTCCGCGTGAAGCCCCTCGGCGGAGCGCCCGGCCCCTGCGACGCGCGCGATAGCCTGCGCTGGTGCCGACGGGCGCTCCAGAGTGCGCGCGGCCTCGGGCGCCCGCCGCTCGTCTTCGTCGACGACCGGGTCGACGTCGCGCTCGCCCTGCTTGAGGAGGGGCTGGCCGGCGTGCACCTGGGCGAGGCCGACCTCGACCCCGAGGCCGCGCGTGCCCTCCTGGGCGAACGACCCCTGATCGGATTGTCGACCCACGGCCTGGCGGCGATCGCGGCGGCGTCCGAGCGCCCGGTCGACTACCTGGGATTTGGGCCCGTGCATGCGACGGGCACGAAGGGTTACGGGCGTGGACTGGGTGCGGAGATGGCATGGATCGCCGCGGAGGCGAGCACGCTGCCCGTGTTCGCGATCGGCGGGATCGATGTTGCGAATGCGGGCGAGCTCGCGACCGTGGGGCGCATCGCGGTGGGCTCCGCGATCCTGTCGGCAAAGGATCCGATCGGCGCCGTGGCCGCGCTACGCGCAGCGTTGATGTCCGCGTGACCTCCCCGCCGCATCAGGGCAGAAGGAGCATCGCGTCGCCGTAGGAATAGAAGCGGTACCCCTGTGCGATCGCTTCGCCATAGAGCTCGAGCGTGCGCTCGCGGCCCGCGAAAGCGCACACCAGCATCAGCAGTGTGCTGCGCGGCAAGTGGAAGTTGGTGAGCAACCCATCCACCGCGCGGAAGCGGTGCCCGGGCAGGAAGTAAGCGCGTGTTTCTCCTTGCGCGGTTTGCACACGGCCGCGTTCGTCAAGGGACGATTCGAGCGCGCGCACCACCGTCGTTCCGACCGCGACAACGCGCGCGCCGCGCTCGCGCGCCGCACCCCACGCCTGGGCAACGGGCGGGGGCACGCAAAAGGGCTCCGCGTGCATCGTGTGCTCGCGCGGATCGTCCGCGGTGACCGGTCGGAAGGTGCCGAGCCCGACGTGCAGCGTCAGCGCGACACGTGTCACACCCCGCGCGTCGAGGTCCTCGAAGAGCCGCGGTGTGAAGTGCAAACCCGCCGTCGGCGCCGCGATGGCGCCGCGTTCGCGTGCGAACACGGTCTGGTAGCGCTCGGAGTCCACCGCCCCCGCCGCGCGCCGCACGTAGGGCGGCAGCGGCATGTCCCCCGCGGCTTCCAGGGCAGCGTCGAACGCGGGACCTGTGCGCTCGCCGTCAAACTCCACGACCCACTCGGGACCCGGCGCGCCCGCGGCGTCGCAAAGACGTTCGCGCGCGACGATGCGCAGGCCGCCGCGCTCGGAAACGAGGGTTTCCCCAGCGCGAATTCCCCCCGCGGGCCGCACCAGCGCCCTCCAGCGCGGCGCGGCTCCCTCTTCCCCCTGGACGGACTCGACGAGGAGCAACTCAACCCGCCCACCCCCGCCGTCCGCCATGCGCGGGCGCCGCGCAAAAAGCCGCGCCGCGCGCACTTTGGTGTCGTTAAGGACGAGCAGGTCTCCGGGGGCGAGCACAAACGGCAGGTCGCGCACGTGCAAGTGGCGGGTGCGGCCGAGCTTGAGTTCGTGGACGAGGAGGCGCGCACTGTCGCGTTCCGGGACCGGCGCCTGGGCGATTGCGGATTTCGGCAGCGTGTAGTCGAAGTCGGAGATTTGCACGGGCGGGAGCCTAACCGAGGGTGAGCGCTCCCACCGCGGGCCGGATTCCCGGAGCAACCTCTTGAGCTGCGGCAATAGGGCCTATGAAGCCTGCGGAGCAAGCGCTCCCCGTTTCCGCACCGTGCCCGGGGGGGCCTCGGACGGAAACGCGATCTCCGCGAGGAGATGGATACGCGGGAGCGCCAGCGGGGACACGGCTGGCGCTCCTTTTTACTGCGCAGAAGCTTTACTGCGCAGAAGCTTTATTGCGCAGAAGCTTTATTGCGCAGAAGCTCTATTGCGCAGAAGCTCTATTGCGCAGAAGCTTTATTGCGCAGAAGCTCTATTGCGCAGAAGCGCGTGGCAGCGGATCGGCGGACGCGCCGAAAAACCGCTCACGCGCCATCCAGGCCCGCGCCGCTCATCCGCAGGACAAGCGTGTCCGGATCCCAGCCGAGAAAGCGCGCGGCGCGGCACTTGTTGATCCGCCCGGTTTTGGTACGCGTGGCTTCGAGTGCGGCGACGAGCAGCTCGCGCGGCAGGCCGCGGGTCGCAAATCGCTGCACGAGCACACCCCCTCGCCCGCGCACGAGCGCGGCCGCCGCGGCCTCGTCGACGGAGGCGCCCGAGTACCGCGCGACGAGCGCGCGCGCGAGGGCCCCCAGCTCGGCGAGGTTGCCCTCAAACGGTTGGCGCCACAGGAGCGCGAGCGCGTCGTCGTCGAGCAGCGGCGCGCGGCAACCGCGCCCGAGTGCCTCCGCCGCGATCCGCGCTTCGATCAGGGCGGCCAACTCCGCGCGGTCGGCGGCGAGCCCGGGGGCAAACACCTCATGGCCGACCAGCCGCGCGGCGAGCTCGGGCCGCAGCGCTCCCGCCAAAAGGAGCCGCTGGGGTGTGTCCGCGAGCGTCGCGCGGAGGGGACGCGCTTCCGCCCCACTGTGAGCCGCGGCGCGGCCCAGCAGCGCGGCGGCACGCGATTGAACCGCGGCGTCCCAGCGATCGGGGCGCTCGAGCAGCACCGCCGCCCCCTTTGCTGCATTTCCCGCGCCCGATCCGTCGGGGCCTTCGCTCCCCCACTCGAACAGCGGTTCGTCGCCGGACGCGCCGGCGAGGGCGTGCGTCCAACGCGCGAGGGTGGTGGTGCCCGCCCCCGGCGGCCCGATGAAGACCAGCGGACCCGACGCCGACGCGGCGGCGCACAGCTCGGCGGCCATGTTCTGGGCGGCGCGCTCGCCCTGGGGAGCGACGAGCGGCCCGCGTGCAAGGCTGCCGTCCCGTGCGGCGAGGGTTGCAAAGAGCATGCGCGGCGCCGCGCTGCGCACGCGCGCACCGAGGCGTTCGCAATCCGCGGCTCCGAAGTCCCTCCGGCGCGCGGAAACGAGGGCAAACCAACCGAGGAAAACGCCGCCGAGCGCGAATGGAAGGACGATCCCCGATGCCGCCGCCGCGACGGGTGCGAGGCCGGGCTCGGGCTCGGCAAACAGGAGCGGTGCGCCCGTGCGCCGCACGCGGTCGAGCGCACTTGCCACCACGCACAAGGGTGCCCCTTGGAACGCACCGCCGCCGTCGGCGAGCACACGCGCACCCGCACCTTCGCGCGCAAAAAGCCACCACCGGCGCTGGGTGAGTTTGAACTCGAGCGCCGCGCCGAACGCGCGCGCAAAAAACACGCGTGGATCCCGCGCGACGGGTGGCGCCGCGAGGATCGAAACGCGGCCCGGTGCACCCGCTTCGGCCACCGCCAACGCCACCGGGGTGACGGGCAGATCCGTCGGCTCGCCGGGCGGCCGCCGCGCAGCGCCAAGGACGTCGTCGCGCGCGGCGCGTGCCCACGCGCCGAGGGTTTCGACGGCGGGCAGGAGGTGGTGCTCACATTCGAGCCACAACCAACCCGCAAGCTCGCCGCGTTCGTCCAAAACGGGTTCCAAGGCGAGTGCAAGGATGCGCACGCCGCCCAAGCACGTCCGCCAGACACCCTCGGCACGCGCGCCCGGCGGCCGGTGCCAGCGGCGCGGACGTGGATCGAGAGCGAGTTCGCGCTCGGGCGCTCCGGCGGTGTTCCAACCGAATCGGCGCTCGGCCGCCCACCCGTCCACGCGTGCGCGTAGGGCCGGCGCGGCGTCGAGCATCAGCGCGCGCGCGTCGTCCGCGCGATCCAGTGCAAACAGCGCGAGGAATGCGGCTCCGGCGCGGGCGCGCGAGCCGCGCTCGGGCCGCGGTGCTGCGCACGCGAAGGGCGGCGCGCGTCCGGCCAGGAACGGCGCGCTGAACGGCGCGTGGGTGCGCACGCGCGCGAGCGGCACCGGCAGGAAGCCTGACACGGCGGAATCGAGGGGTGCCACGTCGCGGGCGGCCTCCCACTCCCCCGCGGCGGCGAGCGCCTGGCCCCACAGGCGCGCCAACGCGGGCACTCGCGCGACGAGACCCTGGGCGCGCTCGAGTTCCGCGCGGGCGCGCGCCACCGCGCCGCGCGAGAGCGCAAGTTCCACGCGCTCTGCGAGGAACGCGGCGAGGACCGCGCTCGAGCGCGCCTCCTGACCCGTCGGAAGAAGCTCGGCGAGCAAACGCTCCGCCTGCGCCGCGCCCTGCTCCGCGTGCACAAGCCGCACGCGCCACAACCGCAGCGGAGTCTCCCCGCGTTGGACCCGCTGCAACGCGCCGAACAACCGGCGCGCCACGGCGAGCGGCGCTTCGCCGGGCAGCGGCACGTGCGTTCCCTGGCGGCTGTCCGCGGCGGCAGCGCCGAGCGCGGCCCAGGCGGCGGGCGCGTCCTGGGGCGCACGGCGCCAGGCGGCAAACGCTTCAGGCGGAAGGGCCGCTCCGAGGTAACAGGCGAGCAACCGCTCAAGGACCTCGCTGCGCTGGTCCTGCTCGATGCGCTGCAGCGCGCGCGCGGCCTCGACCGCTTGCGCGGGCTGCGCTGCACTTAGAAATGCGCGGCGCGCGCGCAGCGGTTCCAGCATCCCGAGCAACTGCACCCGGCGCGCCGCGAGAGCCGCCCCCGGCAAGAGCAGCTCCGCGATTTCGTCGTCACGACCCATCGCGTGTCGCCTCTTGACCCCCGAACTGCGCTCCGAGGCCGATGCGCAGGGCAAAGCGCGCGGCCCCGTATGCGAGGTCCGCGCCGCGGGGCGCGAGTGTCCAAAGGGCGCTGCGCGCGCGTGCGAGGCGCGCGATGAGGCGCGGATCGGAGGCTTGGTGTGCGCAGGCTCGCGCCGCGCGCCGCGCGCGGCGGATATCGCACAAGGCCAGCGAAAGCGCAAGTTCCGACGCGAGCAGCGGTGTGCCCCGCGCACCGCTGTCCGCAAGCGCCGCCAGCGCGAGGCGCGGCCGCCCGGCGAGCTCGTGCGCGAACGACAGGCCGAGCAGCGCCCGCTCCCGCCGATCCGTTCGCTTGGCTCGGTCCGCGAGCGCCGCAAACGCTGCGGCGGCCACGTCGTGTTCCCCCGCGACCAGCGCTGCCATGGCGCACAGTGCGTCGATGCGCGCGCGCGGCAATCCGCGGGACTCGGCAATGGCGAGAGCGCGCCGGGCACACTCAAGGGGTGCGAGCGCACCGCTCCACTCGGGCCCGTCCGGCGCCGCATCGAGCGCCTGCGCGAACACGTCGAGCTCGTCCCCATCGGGGCCGACGTCGGCGCCCGCCCCAACCGCCCCAACCGCCCCGGCGGCCCCGGTGGCCCCGGCGGCCCCGAGCACCAACGTCCGCGCGAGGCGCCACCGCAATCCGCCCCCATCCGGCGACGGCCGCCACCCAAGGGGACGCACGACCGCCAGGAACAGCTCCGCGCGCGGGTCCGCCGCGAGTGCGGCTCCCGCAAGCGCAAGCAGCGCTGCGATGCGCTCGCGCGCTTCCACCCGATCGAGTTCGCGGGTGAGCGCCGAACAGCCTTCCGCTGCGGCGCCGGTGAAGCGGCGTGTTGCCAACCATGCGCGCGCACCGACGCGGCCTTCGAGCAACGCGCCCACCGCGGCCCGGCGCAGCGCGCCGTCGTTGCCGCCCTCCCAATCACCGCTCACCGCACACCTCCCGCGCGCGCGGCGCCATCATCGTCCGCCAGCGTGTCGATCGCACGCCGCGCGAGGCGGCCCAACTCACTGACGCTGGAGCCCCGCGAGCGCGCGAGCTCACCCAGGTCTTCACCGTCAAGCATTACGCGGCAAAACACCTCGCGCGTCGCAAAGGGGAGCTGGTGAAAACGCACGAGCGCCGCGCCGTCGAGGCCGGCGATCGCACTGGGTTCCTGCTCGCCGATGATTTGATCGAGCGCCGCATCCACGCAGGCTTCGAGCCACTGCTCGAGCGCGGGCCGCCCGCGGTAGTACGTCGCACGAAACGCCGCGACGGCCTGGGCGCGGGCCGTTGCCCCGGCGGGATCGACGAGGATGCAGCGGATGCGCGCGCGTGCCGCGGCGCGCCGCTCGAACCCGAGGGGGTCGCCTGTCGCGAGCCGCGCGAGCACATCGGCCGGAGTTCCGGTGCCAAGCAGCGCGAGGGCGGATTCGAGCGCGGCGGTCGGGCGCCGGGGCGCCGAAAGGGCGGAGTTGGGCTGAACCGGAGGCGATTCCATGGTGCGTGCCTTGGAAAGGGGTCGCGAACGGAGCGTGGCGCGCCCCCGGGTCGCCCGCGGACGCAAGACGTGCGCCGCAGGGAAAGGGTTGGCACCAGGCCCCCACGCTAGCGCAACACGGCCCGAACGGGTGGGCGTCGCCAAACGGGAACCGCCCAGGGCCCCGCGCGACGCTTTGAACGGCTCCCCAGATCCGCTCGCCGCCCGGATTCCCCAGTTCGACGGGCGGCGCGGCGCGGCTGCGCTCCCAACCGCCCCACAGGTACGATCGCCGACCGCGCACCCGCCCGGACGACCCGGCGCGGAGGGAGCGCGAAAGACGAAGAGGTGGATGTGGCTGGATTCCTCGAAGGGCGCACCGGCGTGGTGCTAGGTGTCGCAAACAAACGCTCGATCGCGTGGGCGTGCGCGAAGTCCCTGGCCAACCAGGGCATGCGGCTCGCCTTGACGTACGTCGGGGAGCGCCTCGAAAAGAGCGTCCAGCAACTCGCGGAGGAGCTCCCCGGCTCTTTCGTGTTGCCCTGCGACGTGACGAAGCCGGAGGAAATGGACGCCGCCTTCGAGCGCCTCAGCGCCGAGTTCGGCAGCCTCGACTTCGCACTCCACGGTGTTGCCTACGCCAAACGCGAGGAACTCGAAGGCAACTTCTTCAACACCTCCCGTGACGGTTACATGATCGCGCACGAGGTGTCCGCGTACTCCCTGACGGCCCTGGCGCGCCGCGCGCTTCCGTTGATGGAAGGGCGCAAGGCATCGATCGTCACGCTCAGTTATCTGGGCTCCGAACGTGTGATCGAAAACTACAACGTCATGGGCATCGCCAAGGCCGCCCTCGAAGCGAGCGTGCGTTACCTCGCCCACGACCTCGGTCCGAAGGGCATCCGCGTCAACGCAATCAGCGCCGGCCCGATCCGCACGCTCTCGGCGGCCGGCATCCACGGATTCAACGCGATCCTCGACCACATCGCCGAGCGCGCTCCCCTGCGCCGCAACGTCACCGCTGACGAGGTCGGCGACACCTGCGCGTTCCTCGCGAGCGACTTCTCACGGGGCATCACCGGCTCGACGGTCTATGTCGATGCGGGCTACCACATCATGGGCGTCTAACCGGCGTTTGCCACGGGCACCGGGCGGCCGGCGGCCGTGCGGTGGAGCGTGCGCGCGAACGATCCCGCGAGGATCGCGGTCAATCCGGCCGCGCAGGCCGCGGCGATCGCTGGGGGCGGAGCCCACACGCCGCTGCGTACGCCCTGCGGTTGCGCGGTGGCAAGCGCGGGGAACAGGACGTCGAGCGCGATGCCAAGCGCCAACGTCACCGCGGCGAGCACGCCGACGTGGATGAGCGCCGCCCTGCCCCCCATCAGCCTGCGCAGGAACGCCAGTGAAGCCACGTTCAATGCGGGCGCCGCGAGCAGGAAGACGAGCGCCGCGCCCGGGCTGACCCCGCGGGCCACCATCGCCGCCGCGATCGGCGTCGCGGCGGCGGCGCAAATGTAGAGCGGGAAGCCAAGCACGAGGAACACGCCATACGCGAGGGGGCCCGCGAGGATCGCAGAGCTCCACACGGCGTCGGGGACCGCGGCGGTGAGCAGGCCGGCTGCGAGCACCCCGAGCAGCAGCGGCCACGCGACATCGTCGACGACGTCGACGAGCGCGTGGTCGAGCGCCCGGCGCCATCGGGGGGTGTCCTGTGACGCCGCGGCGGGACCGTCGGCACCGTGAGGGGTGCAATCCCCGTGACCCGTCGAATCCCCGTGACCCGTGCAATCCCCGACCGCGGCGGCGGCCGCGCGGGCCTGGACCGGGCGGCCGGATGCCTCCCCCCAGGCGGCCACCGCCGCGCCCGTGACGATCGCCGACGTCACCGCCGCGAGCGGGCGGGCGATGGTCATCACGGGCCCGAACAGCGCCGCGGTCAGCAGCACGGAGTCGGGCCCGGTTTCCGGCGTCGCGATAAGGAACGCACTCGTGGGGCCGCGTCCCGCACCCGCGCGCCGCAGGCTCGCCGCAAGGGGCATGACACCGCAGGAGCACAGCGGAAGGGGCGCGCCGATCAGCGCCGCACGCACGATCGCGCCCGCGCCCTCGCCCGCGACGGCGCGCCGCACACGCGCGGGTCCGATGTACGCGTTCAGTATGCCCGCCAGCACGAGACCGACGAGCAGGTAGGGCGCGAGCTCCACGAAGATGTCGAGGGACGCTTGGGCCGTCGCCGCGAGCACGGACGTTTCGATCCAGGGCACAAATCCCGCGAGCGCGACGCCCGCCGCGACCAACAGTCCGCGCCGCAGCCAACTGCCGCCCCCGTGGACGACCTCGGGCATCAGTTCGAAAAGCGCCACGAACAGGAACGTCCCTGCCGCGAACGCGGTCAAAAGGTCGGCAAACGGCCCCAGTTCCACCGCGAGCAGCCGCCCAAGGGCCAACCCGCCCGGCGCGACGAGCGAAAAGCCGATCACGATCGCCGCCGCGATCCCCACGCGCAGATGGGCGAGGCGCAGGAGCGTGCCGAGGGAAAAACCCTCGGTCAGTTTGTGCAACAGCATCGCGCTCCACAGCGCCCAATGCCCCGGTCGTTCGGCGAGGCCGGCGAGCCCGAGGCCCGTGAGCAGCGCGTGCACCGAAAGGCCAAAAAGCGTCGCGCGCCATGCGAGCTGGTGCTGGCTCCCGTGGCCCTTCGCGGCGATGTGCGGGTGGACGACGAAGCGCTCGATCAACCACAGGCCCGCAAGTCCGCCCGCAAAAGCCGCCCAAACCCATCCGCCCACGCCACCGGACAGTGGACCGTGGCCGTGGCCCACGTGGTCGGCCGGGTTGTAGTCGCCCGCCGCCGACGCGGCCGCCGCGAGCTCGGGCACGAGGTGCAAGAACACCGTCCCGAGAAAAATGCCCGCCGACAGGGCCACCAGGCTGTGCAGGCCTTCCTCGCTCCAGCGCCGCGTGTACGGCAGGAGCCCGCCGATCGCCACGGAGGCAAACAGCAGGAGCGCAAGCTGGAGGATTTCGGCGTTCATGGGCGGGCGCGGCCCGAGCGGAATCGATGCCGTTGGGGCCGATCCGGTTCCGCCACCGGCGAAACGGATCGGCCCCCATTCTGGCCCGCTCCCCTGCGACGGCCCAAACCCGGCGCGACCAAACGCCACGCGACCCCTGCCGCAGGAATCGGGGGCGTGGGTGAGCCGTGCCTCACGTCGGGTTCAGAACGTCCAACCGACGGTGAGGGCGACCAGGTGGTCGTCGCGCTCCTTCCCGGCGGAGGGTGTGTTGTCGTAGTCGAACACGTACTGGAGCTGGGCGAACATGCTCGCCGTCAACGTCGCGCGCAGCCGCTGGTCGGCGCGCAGGTAGACGTCGTCCTTGTCCTCGAGGCTGGGGAAAACCTCGACCTTCTGCGCGAACGTCCAGTCCTTGGCGATCTGCCAGAACAGGTCGGAAGCCGCGCGCGCCGCGATGTATTCAGCGTCCGAGTCCGCATCTTCGAAGTTCTCGTCGACGTGCGACAAACCGGCTTCGAGCGCCCACTTCAAATCCTCTTCTTCCTTGAACTGGTAACCCAGACCGACGCCGATGGTGCGGCGCAGGTCAAGGCCGGCGGTCGCGTCGTACTGACCGCTCGCTGCCGCGTAGGCGAACAGCTTTTTCGAGAGGAAGTAGTCGTACTGGGCCGACGCGCCGAGCTTGCGTTCGGTCAGCACGTCGTCGCCCGTGGTCGCGTCCTCCTGGTCGGCATAGTTCCAGTACGCGGCGAGCTTCCAGCGATCCTTCTCACGGCGCAGCTCGGCATCCGCCGTGCTGTTCGCGGTGCGCTTGTTCGTGTTGCCGGAGGAAAATGTCGCGCCAATCGAGACGGAGCCCGTCCAACCCGTCGGCTTTGCGTCCTCCAAGGCGGCGTCGGCGAGGGGAATCGCCGGGATCGTGTTGCCGGCCGGTGCGACGGCGAGGGCCGCGGCGGCGACGGTCGGGGCGAGGATCGAAAACAGCGTGAGCATGGTGGGGGGCCGTTGATCAGGGGGCCGTGACGGGCGCCGTGACGGGCGCCGTGACGGGGGGAATGCGCGACCGGACTGCGCGGCGCGGCGTATTGAAGGGAATAGAATCGCCCCGCGCCACCCCTCGGAAACCCCCTATTGGCAGTGCGCACTCAGAGTGTGAGCAGTACTCGGCTCGCGGCCGCTGGGCCCCATGCGCGAGTGGCTCGCCTGGTCGCCGTGCGACAGGTACGCCTCGGTTTCGACGATCCGCCCCGCGCGGCGCACACCGTGGATGTCCCGCACGAGGACATGCCCGAGCAGCGCGCGCGCGACGGTGGCTGCGGGGCGCTCGAAAAACCCGGGCTTCACGGCGCACCGAACGCCAGGTTTGCGTTCATCCACAGCATCGGCAGGAACGCCAACATCGCGAACAACGACGACGTCCACAGCAGGGAGCGTAACTGCGGGTCGCGGCGCTCCGCGGAATCCCAGTGTGCGGCGAAACCGCGCCGGAACCACCAGACGACCTCTAGCACCGCCCCGGCCACGAGGATGGGCAACACGAAAATCCAGACATCACGCAACCAGGGCGCGGGATCGCCGCCTAGGTGCACCCACATGCCCGCCAGGCCGAGCGCTCCCACGACCGCGCTGGCACTCGCTTTCCACGGCGGAGCCCCCGCGCGCGCGTCGGAACGCAGGATCAGGAGCGCAGCTGCGGCAAAAAAAGCGAGGTAGAGGTAAGCGAGGGCGTCCACAGGCCCCAGAGTGTGGGAAATCATCGGCTTCAGGCCGATGGTTTCCCGCACTCAGCCGCTCCAGCGCAGCCAGGCGGTGGGCCAAACGTCACCTGATGGCACCTTCGCATCGGCAGCGCCGATTTTCTCCACGCAGTCGGCGTAGGCGATCGAGTGAGCGGGCCGGGAGGCCGGCAGGGCGCGCGACACGGAGCCGCGGCCGACTATGCTCGGTAGACAGCCACCCGCGTCCGCGGCCCCCGCGGTCCACGATCCACTCCCGGCCAGAGGCCGAACCGCCATGCGTCTTTCCACGTCGCTGCTCGCCCCCACCCTGTGTTTCCTTGCCCTCGGCGCCGCCGAGTCCATGCGCTTCGCTCCCGCCGAGGACCTGGTCCTCGCCAAGTCCTTCCGCCTCGAAGCTGAGGTGACGCTCACCGCGATCGAAGCGAGCGTGAACGGCGAGCAGCAGGAGATTCCGGAGCTGCCCGAATTCAAGCTCGAAGCGCGCGCGCAGGCAAGCTTGAGTGACCGCTATTTGGCGGCGGAGGACGGGCGGCCCACGCGCTTCGAGCGCACGTTCGGCGAACTTGGGTCGAGCAACGTTGTCCGCGGCCCCCAGGGCACGGAAGAGACGGAACGAACGAGCGAACTCGAGGGACGCACTGTGCGTTTCACCTGGGACGCGGACGACGAAGAGTACGCCGCGGTATTCGCCGAAGGGGACGAGGACACGGACCTTCTGGAGGACCTGCGCGGCGACATCGATCTTCTTGAGTTGATGCCCTCGGGCGATGTGGAAGAGGGTGAGACCTGGTCTCCATCTCTCGACCTCGTGCACCGCATCTTCGATCCCGTCGGCGAACTCCACCTTGAGCAGGCGGACGACGACGAGGAAGACAACCCGTGGGCCGAGCTGATGGACGACGCGCTGCTCGACCCGACCGGTGAATTCACGGTCACGTGGGTCCGGCGCTACAAGGAAGGCGGACTCGACCTCATCGAACTCGATGTCGTGATCGACGTCGAAGGCAGCGCGCAGGACGAGACCACACAAGAGGAGGAAGGGCCGATGGGCCCCCTCGAGATCCAGCTCGACCTGACCGCGACGCTCGACGTCGACATGAAGGGCAAGATGATCTGGAACGCGACGGGCAACCACTTCCACAGCCTCGACCTCGAGGGCACGCTGGGGATCCAGCACGACGAGATCCGCAACTTCACGATCATGGACACCGAGCGCGAGGTGAAGCAGAAGCGTGTGTTCGAGGGAACGATCACCATCGGCCTCACGACGGCTGTCGAGACCGAGTGAACGCTAAACCCGTTCGGGGTGGCACGGGCCGCCGCGCATGGATTCGAGCCGCGCTCGCCGTCGCCCTCGGTTCGTCTGTCGGTTGGGCGTCGACGGGTTCAGCGTCGACCGCGGTCACGCAATCCGCCGCCGCGCGCTACGACCTTCGTGTCGGCGCGGCGGCGGGTGACGTCCTCCACATCCAGGGGACCTCGAAACTGAGTTTGTCCGCGGTCGCCGCGCACTTCGTGCGGGACGGCGCGCGCTCAGCAGTGCCCGGATTTGCCCTCGATCAGTTGGAGACCGCGAACCTGATCGTCCGCGACCGCATCGAGGCGCTGAAGCAGGAGAGCGCGGACGCGGGACGCTCCACAGTATTCACGCGCCACTTCGAACGCGCACGCACCGCGGGCAGCGTGGAACAGTTCGGCAATGTGTCGACGTTTGAGCGCGTGTCCCGGCTCGAGGGCCGCACCGTGCGGTTCGACATGGGTGCCGCGGAGCCCGCGGGCCAGCGTGTGGCGGTAGTGGATGGCTCCGAAGAGGGAGGTCCGCTCGACCCACAACTGCTCGACGGGCTTGCCGCGCAGCTCGACTTCCACCGTGCGCTGCCCCCCGAGCCTGTGGAGGTGGGGGCCCGCTGGACGGTCCCAGCCGAAACCGTGCATGCGTTCTTCCAGCCGTTTGGCCACCTGCGCACGCTGGCCGAATCCGGCGGTGGGCCGTGGCAAGCGCTCCAGCGCGAGGCCTTCGCGGCGCCTACGGGCAAGCTCACCGCGGAACTCGTGCGTGTCGACGGCGACGCGGGCGATCGACGGGCGGTGGTTCGGATCACCGGACGCGTGCTCGCGGCCGCGCGCGACGGGGCCGCGGAATCACCCGACGCCGCGCGGCTCGCGCACGCGGTCGGCCTGCGCATCGAGGTCGATGCGACCCTTTCGATCCACTTGGAGCAAAAAGTGTGGGTCGAGCTCCGCAGCGAACTGCGCATCGCCTTGTCCCAGGAGCAGAACGAGGCCCGCGAGGACGGCGCCGTTGCATCCCGCGAACTCGAGTTCGAAGGGGATTTTGAACTCGCCCTGAGCCAGCGACTCGAGCGCCGCTGATCGCCGCGCGGGATCTAACGCCGCCGTGCCGTCTCGGGCAGCTCCTTCTTGAAGATCAGAAGGTGGTTGAAGCCACGCAGGAAGTAGTTCCCTTCGAGCGCGGAGCGGTGGAAGTTGGGTTTTTCGAGCTTGCGGTTGCCACGCACGACCGCGACGTGGTCGACGGCGCGGAACTGGCGCTCGAGCTGCGCAAACAACCGTGCGCCAATCCCGACAAATCCGCGCCCCTTCTTGAAGCTGTCCGATACGTAGATCGCGAGGTAGCGGCGGTCGGCGAGCACGCGGTGGGCTTCGCCAAACACCGCTTCCATCGCGTCGAAGTACTCGTCTTCGAAGGCGTCGAGCTTCCCGATGCAGCGCGGGTCTTCGGAGTATTCAAGGTGCGTCGAGTACGGCGGATCCATGAACAGGAAATCGATCGAGCCGGATTCGAGCGGCAGTTCGCGCGCGTCGCCCCGACGGATGTCGTCGCGGCGCGGTGCGAGGTCGAAGCCGATGGGTTCGCGGCCCATCGAACGCGCGACGTCGAGCGTCGTACCGCCACCCGCGAACGCGTCCAGCACGCGGTCCCCCGGGCGCGTGTAGCGCTCCAGCAGGTTCCACAACACGAAGCTCGGCGTGCGGCCGGCGTAGCGCGGGTCGCCGTGGACCTCGTCGGGATCATGCTGTTGGCCCGGGTGGTGCCACAGGGTCGTGGTCTGGGGCTTCGCTCCGCCCGGCGTGCTCGAACTCATGGGCGGAGGATACGCTGCGGGCTGCGCGGGCCTGACCGGGCCCGTGCGATCCATGGGAGAGCACGGCACCACTGGGGTCGCGGCGTTGCGCCTTGGCATACGCGGCGCGGATGGCGCGCCGCTCGAACTCCGTTGCCACATCGACGGAGCGACCGGGGCGGGCTGGGTTTTTGTGCTCTGGCACGGCGCGGGGAGCGATGCGGACGAGCCCGTGCTCACGGGCCTCGCCGAGCGTTTTGCGCGGGCGGGCCACACCGTGGCGCGGCCGCGGCTGCCGTTCCGCGAGCGCGCCGTCCGGCTGGGCCGGCCCCAACCTCCGGAGTCTATGGCGCGCCTCCTGCCCGCGGCCCGCGATGCGCTCGACGCGCTGCGCGGCCACGTCGATCCGGGCGGCGAGCGGCGCTGGATCCTCGGCGGGCGTTCGCTCGGCGCGCGGCTCGCGGCGCACCTCGCGGACGGTTCCCCGCTGCCTGTCCCTGCCGCCGCGGTGCTCGCGCTCGCGTATCCGCTGCGGCCCCCGCAGGCGCGGCGGGAAAGGCCACCGCCGTTCGCGGATCTCGCGCTGCCGCTCGTGGCTGTCCAGGGGGGCAGGGATCCCTTCGGCGGTCCGGACGCGCTGAAGGCCGCGTTAGACGCCGCACGGACACCCTGGCAGGTCGTGCCTCTGCCGATGGCGGACCACGGCTTCGCGGAGCCGCGCCGCGGGGGCCGCGGGCTAAAGGACGTGCTTGACGGGGTCGCCCGGGACGCGCTGGGGGCGCTCCGGAAAGTGCTTTAGGGCCGGGCGCAGGACACCATCGACCACTTTTTGGCATCGGGAGCCGCATTGGGGTACGTCCCACACGCCGACGCCGGATCCTATTCGCAGGGCAGACGGCCGTCGAGGGACGCCAACGCAGGTTCGCTGCCCGACGGCGTGGCCGCCGGGGACGGCAGGGCGCCGACTGCTCCGGCGGGTGTGATCGACGGAACGCTGGCGGGGCGCGGTGCCGAATCCACCTCGGGGCAAGGCTCTTGCTTCGCTCCCGTGTCGGTGCCGGTGCCCGAGCAAGCACTATCCGGGTAGGCACTGCCCGAGCAGGCACTATCCGGGTAGGCACTATCCGGGTAGGCACTATCCGAGCAGGTAGCGCCGCCAGCGGTGCTGTGGAAAGCGGTGCTGTGGAAAGAGGTGGTGGCGACCACCCGAGGGGATGCAAAGAGCACCCGGGGGTCTTCGAAGGCGGCAACGGACAGGGACTGCGCGGCCATCAGCGGGCGTGGGCGCATCTGTTCAACGTAGGCGTCCGCCGCAAAAAGAGTCCCCGCCACCAGAAGGGCAACCACGAAGGAAAGTCGGGGGAGGTGCATGGGAGGGAGGGCGGCGAGCGTGCCAGGGGCAGCGCAGGGTCTTCGCGCTTGGATTACCGCCTTTTGCTTCCGCAGTTACTCATAACTCGCAAGCGGGGCCAGGATACTGGAGTTTTTCAGATTTTCTTGGCGCGCTCCCCCACGGCCGACGTTTGGGCCCGCAGATGGGCCGGCAGGTTGTCCTCGGCGTGCCGTTGGCCACAATGTAAGGGACCCTCGACCGGAGGACACCATGACTCCCTATGCACGTGCCCCCATTGGCCTGATCCTCGCCGCAGCCCTCGCCCTACCGGCCCTGGGCCAGCGCGGCGACGAAACCCGGCCGGCTCCCGCCCAGGAACGGCCCGCTCCCGCCGAACGGCCCGCTCCCCAGGAACGGCCGGCTCCGCAGGAGCGCCCCGCCCCTGCGGAACGCCCCGCCCCCGCAGAACGCCCCGTCCAGGAACGCCC
>Ga0163144_10013441_pt1 | contig 17096 bp, 13 predicted proteins | sample OliLak19BULKMAT1_FD_123175 | JGI IMG/M metagenome (GOLD analysis project Ga0163144, IMG submission 123175) | Freshwater microbial mat bacterial communities from Lake Vanda, McMurdo Dry Valleys, Antarctica - Oligotrophic Lake LV.19.BULKMAT1 | ecosystem: Environmental > Aquatic > Freshwater >... | reverse complement strand
CCATGTCTGACTCAGTCCCAGATTGAATCCCACGAATTACAGGACTAGTAGAGTAGCAGTAAAACACTAGCTTATAATTTTACTTGTCTTGAAATAGAATCACTCTGTAGATCGACAGCTTAAAACGATAATCCGCGACAACAGCTTCTGTACGAGGTACCCGCCACGAAACTGAGTTATAGCCGAAGACATTCGATAATGTTGTAGAACTTTCGTTGGGTGGCCTCGGGAACCTTGTCGTGTGAAAAGTGCAGTACAGTGGGAACCTCTGTGAAGTCGGAAGTAAGGTACGTCTTCTTTTTGGGGTGACCTGCTGGGATATGCAGTTACGTTGTTGACTTTTGAGCTACTGGGTCCATAGTATACCGTACGAGCCGTGCGGCGTCTTCGCTCCGCTTTGGATGGGTCGAGACCTGCTTTTTTTTACTGAATTCGTAGCGGTTGGAAAAGGGATGATTCGGATGGAGAATCTGTTGGTTTTCCAGCGTTGTCCTCATCTCGGTCTTGTCAAACTGGCAGTGGCACATACACAGTTGCTTCGTGTTTAATCTGTGAATCGAGTGTTTTGGTCAGTCTTACCCCCTATAAAATTCTCATTTCCGACTTCCGCCCGGACTTGTTAGGCCTGGCGCCGAGTGATTTGTGGTAAGTGTGTGATGTACCACGACATACAGTACTTCACAATGCCGGCCTCTGGTTGCCGCATGTTTTACCACATGCAAGTGCTAGCTAGGTCGCTACTAGTAGAAACTATCCAGCTCAGCTATTAGCTACGACGTTGTGCGCGCGCAAACAGTGTAGTGGTACCAAACCACCTGGCTAGCTACTACCATAACAGCTACCTGGTTTAACAACAGGTAGCAAGAACTGAAATGCTTCTTTACATTAACTGATACGACGTACCTGGTTTAATACCAGGTAGCAAGAACTGAAATGCTTCTTTACATTAACTGATGGTTTACTGTTCTTCCACCTTGCTGCAGCAATTGACATCTGGAGCTTGGCCGATCACAGTGAAACTTGGGTTTTCATGTTCTCGCCAAACTGGTTTTCACGTTTACAATAGGGGATTTTCACGTTTACAGTGAGTTTCTCTTATATATGTGAAATTCACCTATTTAAGTGAAAACATTAAACGTGAAATATGAAAACTAGAACTGTTTTGAATGAAAACATAAACAGTGATAAATGAAAAACAAAAACGTGAAACATGAAAACTCAAGACAGCTTGCAACTATGTAAAACGTGAAAACAAAAACCGTGACACGTGAAAACATTAACCGTGAAAAGTGAAAACAATAACAGGGAAAAAGGAAAACAACAACTGTGAAACATGTAAAGTTCTTAAGTGTGAAAACAGTCTTAAACGTGAAAAACAGTTGGCGAGAACATGAAAACCGGAAAACAGTTGGCGAGAACATGAAAACCCAAGTTTCACTGTGATCGGCCACGCTCCTGTGTTTCAGGGTTGATTGCCTAAATAATGTTCCGACTCCTTTGGGACGCTTCTACTGTGTTCATTACGGTAAAACATGACGTCTTGTTGAAGAAGACCTTACTGGAACAAGGAGAGTTTTGGCACGATTTAATAAGAAGACAGAAATGCTGGACGTCGCACTTTCACCATGGTTCACTATGACGACGACATTCTTCGGTGGTGAAAAATAAGAATTACCGGTAGAGCGACTACCAGTAGGCTCAACACACTGTGATTTAAAAAAAAATTGGTTCGTCGCAGAGTGACGAATTCTTAATTCATTTGGGCCTACTCCTCTGTTCTTCGAAAAAGTTTCCAGGCTTAACTTCCACAAACTCTTAGGAATTTCTATCACTAAACGACGGAGGCTACTTGTACCAACAGACAATCGGACAGAGAGCAGAATGCATTATGGCAAATTACTTGTCTTCTCACCAGTTACCAACACTTCTGATTCGGAGTTCCCATTTGCTTGCCACGGTAATTTACCTTGACAATCACAAGAACCTAAATTAGACCCCACCGTTATCTGGAGCACGGAATAAACCTAACCCGCAGGGGAAACAAAATTAAATATCCTTTCACATTTTTATTGCACCACAAAAAGCAAACTCAAAGAAAAACACTAAACCGACTACAAGATGAACGACGACCAACACTGCTGCTCAGCAGTACCAGGAGATCACGATGGTAGGTTGGCTAACTACTAGGCCATGGCTGTAATAAAGCTGCTGAGGTAAATTGTGAAAAAAAGAAACAATATCAGTGCACTCATGCGTCAGCTTTTTCTCTTTCTTTTCAGTTATGTTGGGCAGAGGAGGGGACTCAAATTGCCATCGGTAAGTCAACTGCCGCCTACTAAACGCTTCCCCAATCATCGGGATATGCCTAATGATTGTAACAGCGGGCTGAGACAGAGACCAGTTTTGTCGAACATTGCATCTTCGTATCAAAATTGTTTCCTGCTTTGTGCTTACCAACTTTGACGGTTCTTTTTTTCGACAGTGGCAACGTTGCGTTTCGTCGCATGATTGAACCCTTCAAGGAGGAATATCAGGTAATCCTCTCAATCGTTTCCGTTTCCTCTGCTGACCTAAGTATCTTGGAACTATCTCATGTACTTGACCTATGCGTTCATGACTGTCAGCTCGGTTCCAGAAAAGAAAAGGCCCGTGCTGTCCAGAAAGTACTGCAGAAATGGAGGGACCAACAGCCTCGTGGTCGCTTCCTAGCCAGAAAGATTTCCTATGCCATGAAGGTATGTAACAGAAGTGGCGGCAAACACACTTCCAAGTATATCTGGTACGAAGTGACGGCTGGGGAGGCAAGAAAGCGAGCTTCCAAGTCTCTTGCAGATACAGTTCGTCGTGTTCAAAAGATTCAAGAAAAGTTGAGCCATTTAGAGGAATCGATGCCTACTAGCATTGCCAACTATGGTGACAACAGTTGGGACCCGAATAGTAGATCACTCTCACCGTTAAGCATTGGTAAGTGAGATGAAGCATAGCGTTGAATCATTGTTGTGGATGTATAGAGTTTCTGATAGTCCCCTTCCTTTTCCATATGCTTTACAAAGAAAATGAAGTCTCAGAACCACGCAATGACACAAAGCGCTCCCGTCTGTGTGCCCACGATTGCAGCGACAGTGGCAGCAGAAAGCTTCAAAAGGTGGACAGCTCCCCAATGTCACTACAAGAGTTCCTTTCCTTGAATACGATCAAGCTTCAACCTCAGCACCCTGAAGACAGAACCACCCTGCTGCGGTATCCCAGTGATAGTGGTAGAGTATCACTTTCTCAGCCAGCACAGGAGGGCAAGCAGCCTTAGAATGAAGTGGACGGTTGGCCTATTTCAGTAAAGGGTTGTATTCTCGGTGACAACATGCAAGGCTTCCTTTCCTCGTCCTCGGATAACGCTCGACTAGATCGGCCTCAGGTTGCTATGCATCACAGTCATGTCCCGGAATTACACCCTCTGCCAAGACAGGACGTCATCCAGCCTCACAACCAAGTGCATGACCGACCAATGCCGGCAAAGAATATACTTGCCGATGATAATATTCGTCCCTTTGCAATGCCATTGCATCTGCGTCGTCAGGAGGGGCAAGTGGAGAACAGTTGTGCAGCACCCTCTCTCAAAGAGAAAATCCATAGCGTGTGGTTTTCCTCCTTTCGTGGGAGTCATGAAAGAGACGATATCGATACGACGCCCATCGAAATGCTCCTTGCGGATCTACCGACAGCAGCCGAGTTGACCAAGGTCTTTTCAGACGAGAGTGAGACGGCGATGATCGACGAAGCCGACGACTCTTTCAAAAGGCATTTCCCCGCCACCTCCCACGGGACCTCCCAGGGGAGCGACGAGGCCAAAAAGGATGTCCATGGTGACTACGATTTCTCGCCATCCTCGTCGCTGTCCTCCGTGCCTACTCTTTTCGCACATGGCATCTTTGCCAGAAGTAACTAGCTAGCTCTCTGGTACTGCTTGACGAGACAGCATTGTTGCTGCATATTTCTCTACCTAACTACATTTAACATGTTAGAACTTGATTTCCGATTCAATCAATTCTATGTGCTGGTTGCTAGCGATCCATAGGTACACATCTGATAGGTTTGGTGTCCCTGTGCCATGATTAGCAGAATAAGTTCCATAGCCATCTGCTCCATGTGAGTTCCAGGTGTGCAACACTGATCCTTTTGGTTCTGGCCCGGGTGACATGAGTTCCAATCATAGATCTGACACTTGCTAGCAGTGTGAAATTTCCCTGATAGGACAGATTGTCACTGTCTGAACGGGCCAATGAAAGCATGTTCCTTGGAGGTCTCAAAAGGAAGAGCAAAAGAGAAGGGAAAGAGGAGGAAAGAAAGTCAAAGGAAGGGTGTTGCTCTTCAAAACAGCCCGTTCAGCTCCAATTTCGGGTGTGTTGAATGCATGGTTGCCAAGGAATGGGACCACAAAAGCAGTGGTGACCCGCTGAATTGCCACCCTCCATTGATCTGTTCCTGGATCTGAGCTACAATTTTGTGGCATTTGTCAGTTTTGCATTTTGGGGCAAACATGAGAGTCAGTGAAGGCGATGGATGCTGTCATGCAATTGGTGCCCTGGCAACCTTAAGCAATGCCAATTTTCAGTTGTTTTGTGGAAAGTCACAAGGATCATGTGACATGTCATTTTGCATGCAGCGTTGTGGTCTTGACGGACAATGCAATGACACAAGTGACAAAACCACAAGAAAAAACCACACACAATGTTCCTTCTTGATTTGTAGCCAGGTAAAAGAGAAATTCAATTTTCCAAGTTGCATGACAGGTTTTGAGGTTTGGGCATCAATCTGGGTTCAGTTGTGATCTGTGAAAGCGCTTTGTCTCGCTGCCTGTTGATTGTTGATTGTTGTGTGTCGCTGCCAGCAGCTGACTTCTTTGTCCAGCAGCTGTGCAGCACAGTAGATGCAATTGCTCCATTTTTCCTTTGTGTCTTTTTTCACAGACTTCTCATTGCTGCTGGTGTCTTGCATCTTTAACTAGCCACAATCAATTTACTGTGCAGTGGTAGATGCTGTTCAAACTGTGACACTTTTGTTGGCCCCTCTTTGGATCGGGGCCGTTCCATTGAGCGGTCGTCATTGCTTTGATTGGGTTCGGCTTTTTTTGAAATTCTTGGTGCAAAGAATTGGTCGTGTCAACTTGTGTGCTACCGTGTAATCGAATGCGAAGACGGCGGCACGTCACGACAGCACAGATAAGTCAACGCAATTCCAGCGATCTCTCCTTCTTGTTGTTCGATGACCGACATGTATGTTGCTACTAGCTAGTAGTAGTACCATAGTCAAGTGCAGAGATACATGTACGGCGCAACATATTCCCTATTACTCTGGAGTAGTTAGCATCCCAATTTTGCCTTGCATCGAGCAACACAAAAAGAAACAAAACAAGCCTACAGTACATTCAAACCGGGTGGTACATTCCTTTTACGAATTCATTCCGAATGTTGAGAACGAATGCTCCAAGAAGGACGGTTTCGTCCAACGTAGTAGTATTGGCTTCCGCAAAGGACGAGGATGCCGCCGACGGTCCCATCCGGAAAAACTTGGTTATGCATGAAACTACTACTACAACAGACGCTACTAGTAGGAGGACGAGGAGTTTGTCGCTAATGGCAGATGGCCTTTCAAGACGAATCCAAACGATAGGCGAGAAGAATGACGATGATACTATGCTACCTTCCCCGTCCAGGAACAACAGCAATCATCACATCAAGCCTTCCAATGAAAATGATAATGGCGATGGCGATGACGATCACGAGATCAGTGTTGCAGCAACAGCAAGCCAAAACAATAACTTGCGTTTTGTCGACACCAGCAGCAGTGAAAGTTCCAATTCAAATTCAAAAAATACATTGACACCCTCAAAAGTGACCCCTGCTCTTCCCGCCAATCCGTCCACCCAACAAGAACGTCGTCAGCATCACTATACCAGTAGTCAACCATGGATGAAAGGTGGCGTCATTACACTTTGGATTGTGGTGCTGTGTTTTACCTTTTACTATGTCAAAACGGAACAACAGCGTCGTCGACGGCGCCTCCGACGACAACGACAAGCTCGCTTGGAAATCTACACGCCGTCGACGCAAAGACAACGCAAATTGGAGTTGATGCAAGTCTTACAACCCACGTCTGTCGTTGTACAAACCAAGGATTTGATCTTGCCATCACCACCACCAAAAGAAGGTGGTAATAACTACCATCGATTGGAGGAGGATAGAAACAACAACAATGACACCACCACCACCACCACCACCATCCTCCAAAATAATTTTCCTATTGATATCGAGCAAAGCAGCAATGAACAAAGAAGCATCTTTCATAGGGATAGCGAGGACAATTTCTCTTGCTCTTTGTTGTTCTTGAGAGGATATTCAGACGTGGGAATCCTCACCGTGGGCAGCAGCAAAGAAGAAGACGACGACGGCGAATGCTGTAGTTGTGATGACAGTGTCGAAGAGAGTTCGAATGGCAATGACAATGGGAACACTTCTGCTGACAATAGTATGTTATTGGAAGAAGAAGGACGCAACGGCAGCGAGAATGGCGAAACTGATGAAGAAGATGAAGGGACCTTGCAATTGCCAACGGGTCAAGCCGTGTCGGCAACATGTATTATCTGTCTCAAACGATATCAACCACAGGACTTGGTATCCTGGTCACCCAATCATCATCATCATCATCACCATTCGCCCCCTGTGACTACTGCGACAACTTCATCAACAACAACGGATGGCGGTCATTGCTCGCACGCCTTTCATCAACACTGTATTGTGGAATGGTTGGCCAAGTTGCCCAATTGCAATTGTCCCGTTTGTCGTACGGTCTTTTGTCAATTGCCGAATCCAAAACCCAATAGTGGCAAGGGCATTGCCAAGCAATTGTTGCAGTATAGTGCCTAACTACCTAACAATAAATACAGACCGGTTTTGATTTTGGCTTTCAATGCTACAAACAATTATCGCCATTGCCTTTCTGCTCTATCCTCGAAAAGGCCGGTCCTCCCAACATCGCATGGCCACATCATCGCATTTCAGATCAGATTAGCAAATCAACTCTACTAAAAACTCAGCCAGCCTGTTAGCCTTTTAGTAGAACAAGTCGTCATGTTCGTCTTCATCTTCTTCGTCTTCCGATTCACTGTCCACATAAATGGTAGGAGCCGCATTCGTAGAAGATACCATCACGACGGGTGAAGATACCATCACGACGGGTGCCGATGTAGGCTTGCGGAGAACAGGAGCCGAGGTAGGCTTGCGGAGAACAGGAGCCGACGTGGGTCGACGAGTTGTCACGGCAGGAGCCGGCACCGACACGGGCTTGGGCGTCGTCGCCGGGACAGGCGCAGGGACAGGATTGTCACTTCCAATCGTACCCTGACGTACCACACCAGGTAATCCCAAGGCCAAAAAATTGGTTTTGTGATTTTGATCGTAAAGGGTCGTGGCATCGGTGCCGCACGTCATTTGCACCAATGGTTCTCCACCCTTGTGATTCGGGGCAAAGGCGGTAACGTCGTAGGCCACACCATGGACGACCGTCCAACAATCGGTAGGATAGGCATGCTCGGCGACGGTCTCGAGCGTGACCGTTTGGGCTTGGACCGTGGCGGTACGAATGGCGGCAAAAGCAATGACGAAAAGGGGAGTAAGCAACTTCATGATGATGGTAACGAAGGAAAGAGAAAATTTGAAGCAAAAGGAAAGAATTCGTTTCTTGTGAGATTTTGGGGTCTCCCAAAAAATTATGAGAACGATGAAAGTAGGACAGCGGCGGCGCCAAATCGAATGTTCTCATATGGCCGTGGCAATCTTGTGTGTTGGAGGGCAATCTTGTCAATTGTCAGTGGACCCGGCATCATTTTGCGCTACTAGCTAGCTAGCTAGTCATTCGATATCTATTATATTTCTACTCCCTTGGTGTGCTTCTATTAGTTACAGTAGCGATAGCTGGTCGTAAGATTTTCATACTCGGGTTCCGTGTCGAGGGCGTTCGGAGTGGAACTTTTCTTCGGGACCAGTGGAAGAAAAGCACGTGCCTCCTCCAAGCCACGACAAAGACTAGTGGACTTCATTTTTCCGCAAAGACGCACACTCTCGCTGGAAAATGTCACCCGGAAAGCCGATCCATGGCAATTCCAAAGCATTGCAATTCTAATAAATAAATGTTGACCATGGTGCTCTCCCTTCCATGTTGCTAGATAGGTTATTGTTTCTTTTCTCATTAGCTGGGCAATCCTTGGCTTTTTCTTGTTCCTTGTCTGCTTCTTCGCATTTTGAGCAGCATGGGTTCAACACAACTGACTTGGAAGTTGTTGCAATCAAATCACACACTTTTTGGGTCACCAATGCAGAATTGCTATCATCCATCTTTAGAATTTGTTCAGAGTTTATTGGGAGGTTGACAACACTGCCCAACAGCAAGCTGCTGATGAAGGATGGGTTCCAAGAGGTGATTGGTCGTTTTGTGCAACAATGATGTGACAGTCTCGAATTAAAATCTGTTTGCATTGCTAAGAAGTGCTTCCATCATCTGAGCTATCAAGGAGACTAGGTTGTTTTCCAACTTTTCACAAGTTTGTGGGAAGGCACTGATGCACAGTGTCTTGTGGGTCTTTTTTGCAGCAGAAACACAGAACATCACCAAATCTGATGCATGTTCATTTCATCAAAAAGATCTCTTTTGAGAGGAGTCTGCTGCATAACAACTATTGAGAGCAACATGAATGATCCATTGCCCCTTTTGTTGCATGGAAAGCTTTCAAATAGTTCACAGAAGGAATAACTGGTGTGCTTATGTCATGGGCCTTTGGTGAAATTGATGTTGTGAGAAATGGCAATGTTGAGATAAGCGCTGCAATCCTGCTGGTGTTTGTTGACTGTGGCTACCTCACATGTGCTGCCAAGGCAAATTGCACAGGTTTTGCTGTGAGACATCTAGATCCAAGGAGGGACAATGAAGACTCTGCTGAGCTGGATGTCAACTGTTGCTAGAAAGGTCCTTTGAAACCTAAGTGCCCACAGCGAGGATCATTTTACAACTTTTTAAGTGTCCGTTCCAGGATATCATGTTGTTGATCAGATAGGTGTAGAAAGCATTGCCCCCAATCCTGTGTTGCAAGTTCCATCTCAGAATTCACTTTTTGTTCTTTTTCTTTTCCTTTTGTTTTCATCTTGCTTTGGGAATTGGAGAACCTATGCCTTAATCACCATTTCTTGAATTCCTCTCTTTGTGGCTCCAGAAACACGACCAGGAGTTGTTGAGGTCAATTCTCCCACCATTGGCATGTGGATGTTATCACCAAAGTCCAGATAAACTGACTGTTTGGGAAACCCGAAGAATAGAATTGTCGTAGTACCAAACGGAAACAACGGAATGCCTTTTACTTGCCGCGGATCCGCAAAAGGTCTATATGTCTCTAACTAAGGCGGTGTGGAGATTCGATCCATCTCATACCATTAGTCATGTCCAAGCAGGCAGGGCAGGTATATCTTCATCGTTGTTCTAATTACACATCTAGTTAAGTAGCTTTCGTTTCTATGTTCTATAATTCTAAACTTGGGATATATACAGCACTCCTCTCTGTATAACATATCGACGCATACGTTCCTTGCTGCAATACTCTTTGTTGCGCGTGCCGTTCATCGCCCTTACTAATGATGGTGCGGATGGTTGGCACTGCCACTACTCGATGATGGTGGTGGAATGAGGAGTCCACAAAAGATGCCCATCATGACGGCTCTCCAAACCCAACCGACATAGCCCGCCAGAGACAATCTGTGGTTCGTCGTAGTTGGCCGACAGGAAAAGACATATTGCACCAAACGATTCATTCGAGTCGAGCTGTGGCTGTGGATGGTACTGATACTACTACTGCGACGACGGACAACAGCTGTTGTTGTCGTAGCCACTGCTGCCGCAGCATCTTGGACACCGCGGTGTCGTGCTCGATCACGGTCTACTTGGGACAGCGTCTGCGAAATAAAACACAAGGCTGATGGATCCCATGACTTGCCACCGCTGGCTGCCATTTGTTCGACGTATGTCTTTACCATGACACGGACATGAGAACGTCCATTGGCTTGTTTGTTGTTGACGTCCTTATCATCGTCATTGCCGTTATAGTGGTGATAAAGGGGATGATCTTCCAAACCACGCCAGGTCAAGTCATCACAATGGCGTGTATCGACGATGCGGCGCATCGCTACGGTACGTTGCACTTCCATGGCATTCAATCGCTCTAGTTCCGGTTTGCTGTACCAGAGATGACGACGATTGTACTTTGTCATGATCTTCTCCACAATGTGTACGGTAGTCAAATTGTTGTCGTCAAAGTGAACCGACTTTGCGGTTGTTGCTGTTGTCTTTTTGTCGGTTGTTGTTGACATGGTCTGTGATGAACTGGTACTAGTAATTGTCGTTTCAAAATCTCCCTCGTCTACCTCTTCTTGGTCGAGGGATAACCGACGTCGTTTTTGTCCTATTTGACGGAGATGACGTTTGTAGCTCGTATAACAAACCACTGCAATGTGGCTGCTTTGGCTTGAATGGGATCGGCGCTTGCTGCTAGTGCTACTGCTTTCGGTGCACATGGTTAGAGTAGTGCAGATGTATTATTAGCTAGCTACTAGAAGCAGGTCGGTCTCAATCTATTATCTTGAGGTGAAAGTTGGTGGTTTGTTATTATGATCATAGACTTCTGAGATGAAGTTAACACGAAGACGCCCAACTCGCTTGTTTGTCTTGTAATAATTTTTTTTTGAGTAGTAAGCACAGACAGGCGGGTGACACAACCAGTAATTGCACGTAAAAAAGTAAAAGGAAGAAGCGCTTCGAAAAAAAAGTCTTGTGAGAGGTCTTGTCTGCCATCCTGCGTGCGTAAATTTTTCAGCAAGACCAAGAAAGACCAATACGTCGTATTGTACTTGTAAAATTGCCGTGGCCGTCGGTACCAGTGACTGTACCGGTACAGTACTAACACTTTTTTGCCTAACCATTGGCATTGTGTTTGAATTTTACCGCCTATATCTGAGTTACTTCAACGACCAAAAATATCCTTGGCGAAATAACGCGCACCTTTCAAGACGTTCTGTACATACGCAAAAGAATCGCCTTGATCGTACCGTCTGTCACAACTTATTCGTTAGTGCCGCGAATAAAGTTATTCCTGTGAGATTGATTCATCATGCAACCTTTCAACATGTTGATTTCAGAGAAGATGCGCGGCCTTTAGAATAAAAACGATGTTTCTTGTTTGACGTCATCACAAAAGGTGCGCACAAGGTATTTACCTAAGATCCAACTATTAAACCAAAATATCTTTCACCCGGGCGGTCAGAAAACCAATTAATAGGAATTCATTCGAACATGATCGAAAACACCAGGAACGCACACTTGTGCCATTAAATGGTTGTGTCGACAACGCAAAACACAATCAACCCACTCAATGAATCAACACGGAGGCAACAGGAAGCAACCATCCTTTATTTCCCGTATAAAGTATAGAGCGGTAAAACCGTAATGAGTAGGAAGATGTCTAGCGTCGTGCAAAAAATATGCAGAGGTAGACACGACGAATGAGACGATCCATTCTAGAAAGCTTGGCTGCGACGGGGTATCGGATGAGAGTGAGTTTCTGGGTCCCTTCACGGTCTTTCGGCGCGGCTTGGGGAGCACAGTGTGGATGAGACGGGATAAAAATAATTACAAACAAATATTTATGTAGTGGTGATTTTTGATGGTCGGCCAACAAATGACCATCGCTTGTCAATGCGGCCCATCAATTCTTACTAGTAGTTGGTTGTTATGAATGCATTACTCAGGTGTGCAAATGAAAGCTACGAGTGAGTTGGTTCCGATTGGGCGATATGCGGGTCACTCCTCTCCATCGAAAATGAAATGGATCGCCCGAGAAAAGGATTTCCAGCAAACCACTGTTGTCCGATAATTGTTAGCTTGCCAGCCAACCTGTCAGCCTGCCAGCCAAGGGCGATAATAGTTTGGCAGTTGTCTTTTTGACTCGTTCAAATGCGTATTATTGTCTGCCTCGTTTTGCTACGTGCTGCCAAGAACTGAGTACCTGGCATCAGATACTGAACTGTAGATTTCCTTTCATTCACCACTTGGTATCCTTCTCCCGAAAAATATCTGCACATTTTGTATACCGCGGCCAGTAGCTCCAAAAAACTTACTCGCCGGTTGGATGTCAGGGCATATCCAAAATTACTGGTTCCATAAAAGCTCCGAGTCCGTTCCGTTCGCTGAAGCCAACAGACCACTCATGCAATAGGAGCAACCCACTCCGAAGCAGAAAAACATTGATGAAAAACATTGACCCCGACCTTCTTCGCTCACGCCGTCCATTTGGCTCGCTCTGAAAAGAGTAGCAACCCATTCCAAGTCATATATCGTGACACTGGATAGGCAGAGCAGGGACATGCTGGATTTTTGGTAATTTCTGGGGGCCTTGTTTCGATCAAAATATATCCGCTGGATATTATGGACGTGTGTAAAGCGGAGAAATAAAACAAATGCAAGGCTGGACCAGCAGTAGCGACACGTCCGAAAGTTTTGACAATTTCGGGGTCAAATAGAGACCAACAAAAATACCCGCTGGAATTTTTGGCCTGGTAAGCGGTGCAGTAGGGTCACAGAAAAGAGCAAAAAAATGATGTGGAACCCGTGAAGTAAATATAAAAAATGTGAGACTTGATGGGGCCAAGCAGCGGCTTGCTGGAAAATTTCTTGAGATTTCTGGGGCAAGTTGGTCCCAGCAAAAATGCCCGCTCCACCTATTGCTTTTACTTGTGGGAGGTCCCTACCCAAAATATTCAGAGGAATTTTTGACTTGTAGGAGATAGGGTCATCCGTTCCAGAGCCTTCAAAAACAATCACTGCAACGGTCTTCCCAGACAAGGACCCAAGCCGATCTTTGAAAAAGCAATAACCACACGAAGCACACAAAAAAACAGTGAACATACTCCTCTGTGTTTCAGTAATTTTAAAAAATCAGCAAATAAAACAATCCGTAAGAACCTGATAGAATAAAGGCATCGTTCATGCAAACAAGTCAAACAGAATCTGTTCTTACATTTTGTAATAGTATTTTAAAGAAGAAAAGGAAGCATTTTTTTTTCAAGTGTGTATGTCTATGTATTGGTTAAAGGAGAACAGAACACATCAAATAAAACCATCATCTTCAACCTTGGACCTTGGGTGTGCCCGAGAACGATAACACCACCTGCAAACCTTCTGCTGCATTTTTTATTAATTCTAGAACCATGATATGGATTCAACTTTTTTTGTTTAGCTGAACTTGGCACGAAGAGCAGCATAGGTCTTGAGGCGGACAGCATTGATGCGAATGAAACCATTGGCATCGGCGGGGTTGTAATCAAAGGCATCACCACCACCTTCAATGTCCATGGATGCCAAGTCGGCATTGTACAAGGCCTTGGGAGACTTGCGTCCACGGATGATAACATTTCCCTTGTAAAGTTCCACCTCGACGGTTCCTTCGACATCACGCTGGCTAAAGTTGATCGAGTTACGGATCAATTCCATTTCGGGTGCGAACCAGAATCCATTGTAACAGAGACGGGCAAACTCATTGGCCAAACCTTCGGTGATGCGCTTGACTTCACGGTCAACACAGATGCCTTCCAAGTCCATGTGGGCGGCACGCAACAAGGTACCACCAGGTGTTTCGTAGACACCGCGGGACTTGATACCGACAAATCGATTTTCGACAATATCAATGCGGCCGATACCGTGCTTGCCAGCAATCATGTTGCAGTACAAGAACAAATCAAGGGCGTCGGTAACTTCCGTACCATCACCCATGTTCTTGATCTTGATGGGGATACCATCTTTGAAATCAATTTGAACGACTTCAGACTCATTGGGTGCGACCTTGGGGCTGACGGTCATTTTGAACATGGACTCATCGGGTCCAACCATGGCATCTTCGAGCATTCCACTCTCGTAAGAAGTGTGGAACAAGTTCTCATCGACAGAGTAGTTGGACTTGGGCTTGGCATCCACGGGAATGCCGTGCTTCTGACAGTAGGCCAACAAATCGGATCGGCCCTTGAAGGACTCGATAAATTCAGCATCGCGCCAAGGAGCAACACACTTGATGGTAGGGCTCAAGGCCTGAGCACACATTTCGAATCGGACTTGATCATTTCCTTTACCGGTGGCACCGTGGGCAATGTATTCGGCACCTTCTTCGTTAGCAATGCGAATCATTTCCTTGGAAATGCAGGGACGGGCAATACTGGTTCCCAACAAGTATCGGCCTTCGTAAATGGCATTGCTCTTAATGGCATCAAAGACATAATTTTCAACATAGTCCTTGCGCAAGTCACTCACAATGCATTTGCTGGCGCCACAGTTCTCGGCCTTGGCCTTGACGGCGGCAAAATCTTCGGCGTGTTGACCCACGTTGGCGCAAAAGGCAATCACATCAAATCCTTTCTCGTCAAGCCACTTCAAAATGACAGAGGTATCAAGACCTCCACTGTAAGCAAGAACCAACTTGGGCTTGGCCATTTTGAGATATTTATTTATTTATTATTGAAAGAGTTGTAAAAAATTATTTCTTGTCAAAGAAATAAAATTAGATTTGTTGGATGTGCTTTTTGCAAATTTGTGAGAACAAGTGGTGGAGGAAGTAATTTACCAAAACTCAATTTTTTTATTGGTTGGTGGACCACGCCTTCTCTACTTGATGGTTAGTTGATGATGTTGTTGGTTTTGCAGTTGAGGTTTGCAATTTCTCGGAAGACATCAACAGTGATCAAGATCTTGCGAACCATACTTTGCACAAGTAGTTTTTAAAGGGACAGAACGGTCAAAATACTGGAAGCGAAAGATATCACCACGTAACGGGTTATTCACCACCCATTATGAAAATGCGAAAATTGCGGCCAACAACGTCATCCACGTAGAAAATGTACCATTTTCAGTCGTGGAACCAAATGTCAACTCCAACCGAAAACGGCTATTATTCTTAACTCTAGCCTTAACATTTAGAAACAACGTGGTCTTGCACTTGCGCTTCTTGCATTTTGCAGTCACCGTCAGCTCGGTGCCGAATGAGTCACCACGTCTTTTGGATGGCGGATGCAACTGCGCGTTCCTTTCCTTCCGCGATTCGTAGCTAGCTAGCTACTGTACAGTGTGCGTGTGGAGTGCAATTGTGCTAGCTTGCTAGCAGGTAACGGTGCTCTGAATAGCTGGAGCATCACAGGTTCTATGGAAATGCAAAAGAGAACTTGGAAGTGCATGGACTGCTGTGTAGCTATGTAGCATCTAATGTGTTGCATCAAGCAGCTTGTAGCAGCCAATCTCATTGAGTTGGTTGTTGTTTTTGCAGTTGGCAGAACAGAATGAAAATGCAAAGAACGACTTCTTCGAATGCATCATGACAAAAGCCACATTGTCCATCTGTTGTGCCAGCTGGTCTGATGTTTCCAAGAAAGGCAATTGTGCTCCACCGATTCGTAGAAAGCAGTGATGTCATGAGAAAGTCTAGGAAGCACTTAACACTCACAACTGCATTGAAATTCCAGATGTGATCAAGCCAAACAACCAACATCAATGATTCACTCACTTTGTCATCAAATTTTGAAACAAAGATTTCATTGATCAAAGAAACAGATCTCAGATGAAAAGCGATCAATGATGATAAAATGTCTGGTAAAAATTTTCCCCTAAACAAAAACAAGAAACTTCAATGATTCACAACTTCCCATAAATCTTCCCATTTCAGTGATGAAAAGTTGCTCTGTTCCTGCTGCCAAGAAAACATCATTTTTCTAGTTTTTGGTTCAGTTAAGCAATTCAAAGAGAAGTTCAAAAAGAGGTGTGACTCAACAAATTCATCATGTAAGACAAGAACAGTCATCACAAAATTGCTTGAACATGAAATCAATTGTCAATGTTTGCTTTTGTTCAATTTGGCATGACGGCGTTGTGACATTTTTCTCGTGGTTGAATGTCATGAACAGCATCCTTGGCCGGAGGAATTGCAATTTGGTGAGATTGAAGGTTGCAGTTCTCCTGCTCTTTGTTCCTTTGTGTTGTTTTGGTTTGCAATGTCAAGTGCATGTCATGGCATGCACGTTAATTGTCTTGCAACAAACTTCAAGAAGAAACTCAATTGCTGTGCTCAATTCAGGCACAACATGAAAATGAACAACATGTGTTAATTACACCATGCCAACACAAAAAGACCAAAAACGATGGAACAATCATTGCACGCCCTGTCACATTTTGTTCTTTCTTGCCCATTTTTAAGTGACCTGACTCGGCTCCTGTTTCCAATGACCTCAACACCTGTCTGTCTTTTTTTTGGCAATCGAGGGTGACGCGTTGCCAGCAACGTGCCAAATGTGGCAGTGGCAGCTGCAGTGGCTCCAGAAAAGGTGACTCCAGTCACCCACATTTGTCTTGCTGAAGAGACACCTCATGTGGATGAATTTTGATCCATTTTTGAGGACAAGTGCACTGTTGTGACTGCAATCAATGTCAAGGTTAACACAAACAAATTGTCCTTGGATAACAAGCTTTTTGTTGTGCACACATAGTGCATTGTGAATTCATAATGCCAGTGGTAAGGAGAAGACTTTCAACTGATGAGGTCTAGGGTTCGAATCCTGGCAAATCACAATAAACGACTGTGGAGTGAGCAGTGGCAGTGGCCGTGTGGCCCCCCAAAAAATGCACGCCACACACATGGAAACAAATGTAGGTTCAAACGGATAAGAACGACCAATTCAAATCAACGTGGGGACGCCTGTGTGCTGAACACCGATTCAACGGTTGAATCGGTATGACTCATGTCACTGCGTGAAATGCGAAATGCGCACAAAAAGCAGCACAGATGCTCCAAAAATGATTCAACTCGATGCGAAAACACAGCAAAATCATGGGGGAGAATGCACTGCTCTGACTATTGATAAACGATATTTCTTCACCGTAGAATCGCCAAACAACAAGGGGCGAATCAAGCAAAGATTACCTTAAAAAGAAACTTTCCAACTCTAATGTTTCACCAAAAGAACTGCTGCTAT
>Ga0163144_10013440_pt1 | contig 17097 bp, 15 predicted proteins | sample OliLak19BULKMAT1_FD_123175 | JGI IMG/M metagenome (GOLD analysis project Ga0163144, IMG submission 123175) | Freshwater microbial mat bacterial communities from Lake Vanda, McMurdo Dry Valleys, Antarctica - Oligotrophic Lake LV.19.BULKMAT1 | ecosystem: Environmental > Aquatic > Freshwater >... | reverse complement strand
GTCCGTCGTCCGTAGTACGTAGTGTCCGGCTTCAGCCGGACCGTGACATATGCGCAACGACCCGCTCTCATTTCTCGGCGACGAAATCACCGCGCTCAAGACGCAGGGCCTCTACCGCCATCTGCGGGTGCTCAACGACGAGCAGGCCGCGCGCACGCGCGTGGACGGCCGCGACGTCGTCAACCTCTCCTCGAACAACTACCTCGGCCTCACGACGCATCCCCGGCTGAAGGAGAAGGCGCTGGCCGCGCTGGAGCAGTTCGGCGTCGGCACCGGATCGGTCCGTACGATCGCGGGGACGATGGAGATTCACATGGAGCTGGAACGGCGGCTCGCCGACTTCAAGAAAACGGAAGCGGCCGTGGTGTTCCAGAGCGGATTCGCCGCGAACGCGGGCACGGTCGCCGCCATCCTGACCAAAGAGGACTACGTCATCTCCGACGAGCTGAACCATGCCAGCATCATCGACGGCGCGCGGCTGAGCCGCGCCTCGATCAAGGTGTTTCCTCACCGCGACGCTGATGCCGCCCGCACCATCGTGCGCGAGCTCCCGACGGCAGGGCGCAAACTGCTCATCACCGACGGCGTCTTCAGCATGGACGGCGACCTCGGCGCGCTGCCGGCTCTCTGCGATCTGGCCGAGGAGCACAACCTCATCATGATGGTGGACGACGCGCATGCGAGCGGCGTATTCGGAAAGAACGGGCGCGGGACGATCGATCATTTTGGACTGCACGGACGCGTGGACATCCAGGTCGGCACGTTGTCGAAAGCGATCGGGGCCCTCGGGGGATATGTCGCCGGCAACAGAAACCTGATCGAGTTTCTCCAGCATCGAGGCCGGCCGTTCCTCTTCTCGACATCGCACCCGCCGTCGGTCGCCGCCACGTGCCTCGCGGCGCTCGACGTGCTGCTCGACGAGCCGCAACTGATCGACACGCTGTGGAGCAACACGGCCTTTTTCAAGGACGGGCTGCGCGGGCTGGGTTTCAACACGGGCACGAGCGAAAGCCCGATCACGCCCGTCATCGTCGGAGACGCCGCGAAGGCGATGCGCCTGTCCGACCGGCTCTTTGAAGAAGGCGTCTTCGCCCAGGGCATCGGCTTCCCGACCGTCGCGCGCGACAAGGCGCGCGTCCGCACGATCGTCGCCGCCACGCATACGCAGGCAGACCTGCAATTTGCGCTCGATACATTCGCAAAGGTCGGCAGAGAGCTGGGCCTGATCTAGGCTGGGCTGAAGCCCAGCACGACGTACGTTGACGACGTACGTCGTGCCGACCTTGAGGTCGGCCCCTCGTGGTCTAATACGGCTGTGAGGGTGTTTCTTCTCGCACTCGCGCTCTGTCTTCCCGTGTCCGCGGGCGCGCAAACCACGTCCACTCCTGCCAACGACGGTATCTCCCGCATCCTCCGCGAGATCGAGCGGGTGCTCGCCGCCGGCGATGCGAGCGCCTACAGGTCGCTGTTCCTGCCCGGCGCCAGCGTCAGCACGAGCGAGGGATTTTTCGATGAGTGGCTGCAGACGGGTGTCACTCGCGCGGTCGTGCAGGAACGCCTGCGCGCGGAAAGCGTCGAGGCCGTGCAAGGCGAAGGTTACGACGTCTACGTGGACGCACTCGTCGAGTCAGACAGAACCGGCCTCGTCGGCACCCTGCTGATCAAGGTGCGGCGTCGCGGCGCCGAATGGCACGTGGCCGGGCTGACCGTCCTCACCACGGTGCGCGGCTTGTACCGCCTCACCCTCACGGCCGACAAGCAATACAGCATCAGCAATTTCTCGATGAGCGCAGAGGACTTCGAGCTTCGCGTGCCGAGTGGTGTCGCCTTCCTGGCCGAGACCGATGCCGGCGTCACAGGCATCGTCATCCTCGGGCGCGGCGTCATGACGTTCTCGCCGACGCCGCTGCCGGAGAAAGGCCAGGTGCGCATTTACAGCGGCGCGGAAACGGCCGAGCGGCGATTTACGTCTCTCTACCTCCGGGCGCATCCCGCCGAATTCGATCGGCAGCTCGACGTCTCCACCTTTCAACCGCGCGGGCTGGACCCGCGCGATCTCCGCCGTGCCGAGGCGGTGTTTCAGGAGAATCTGCCGCTGTCGTACGGCATCGAGCTCGCCGACCTCAGCCGCGACACGTGGTCCGTCATACCGAGATACGGCGATTTCGTGGCGGAAATGCAGATCGATAAGGCGCACCTGACGTACATGAAATCGGTCTCAGACCCCGAGGACATCCGGTTTTTCGATCGCGCCCGGAACCGGACGGTCGCGATTTACCCGTCGAAGGAAAAGCTGGCGACGCGCGGACCCTTCTTCAGCGACGACGACCACACCGACGTCGACATCGTCAATTACGACATCGATGCGAGTTTCGACCCGCGGCGCGAATGGATGGAGGGCACAGCCACGCTGATGGTGACGCCGCGGCGGGGAGCCGTCTCCACGCTGATTCTGAATCTTGCCGAGCCGCTCGTCGTGCGATCCGTCACGAGCCGCAAGCTGGGGTACCTGATGGCGCTTCGCGTGAGCGGTCAGGACGACGTGATCATCAATCTTCCGGAGCCGCTGCGGCCCGACGAGCTCCTCGACCTCGAGATTACCTACAGCGGCAGGCTTCCCGCATCGCCGCCCGAGCGCGAGGCCGTGGATCTCGACGGCCCGGCTCAGGCAGGACCGCTCGCACAAACCAGCGAGATCTTCACCATCCAGGCGCAGCCCAGCTACATCTACACGGGGCGTTCCGGCTGGTATCCGCAGGGCGAGAGCACCGACTACGCGACCGCCACGATGCGGTTGCGCGTGCCCGAAATGTTTTCGTCGGTCGCGAGCGGCACGCTCGACGAGGGATACCCGAAGCTGGTGCCGTCGGACGGCCGGACCGGGCCGTGGAAGGAGTACCGCTTCAGCGCGACGCAACCGGTGCGCTATCTCGCCTGGGCCACCAGCCGGTTCGTGCACGTGGACAGCGCCGCCTTCTCCATCACCGTGCCGGAAGAAGATGCGGCGCCGCTCGAAGGCGTGGCCTACACCTTCGGCGAGCTGCACGTCGAGTCGAGCGGCATACTGCAGCGCACGGCGCGCGATCTCTTTTCCGAGGGGCAGCGCGTGCTGAAGTTCTACGGCTCGCTCCTTGGCGACGTTCCGTACCAGAGCTTCACGCTGGCGGTGGTCGAGCGGGACCAACCTGGAGGCCACAGCCCGCCGTACTTCGCCGTGCTGAGTCATCCGCCGGCGAGCGCGCCCATCGCCTGGCGTTCCGATCCCGCGTACTTCGAGGGCTTTCCGGAGTTCTTCCTGGCGCACGAGACGGCGCATCAGTGGTGGGGGCAGGCCGTCGGGTGGAAGAATTATCACGAGCAGTGGATCAGCGAGGGCTTCTCCCAGTACTTCGCGGCGCTCTACGCGGAGCACGCAAAGAGCGAGCAGGTCTTCGACTCGATCGTGAGCCAGATGACGCGCTCGACCCTCGATCGATCGGATCAGGGGCCCGTCTATCTCGGCTACCGACTCGGGCACATTCGCAACGACAGCCGGGTGTTCCGCGCGATCGTCTATAATAAAGGGGCACTCACGCTGCACATGCTGCGCCGGATGCTCGGTGACGACATGTTCTTCAGGGGCCTGCGGCGCTTCTACTCCACCTGGAGATTCAAGAAGGCGGGCACCGAGGATGTGAAGGCGGCGTTCGAGCTCGAATCGAACCGCGACCTCGACCGGTTCTTCGACCGGTGGATCTACGGGTTCTCTCTGCCGCGCATCAAGTTCAGCTATACGACCGCACCGGACGCGGTGACCGTGCGGTTCGAGCAGATTGGCGAGATTTTCGACGTGCCGATTACGGTGACCCTCGAGGGCGCCAAATCCTCGACCGATGTGGTGATTCCACTGACCGAGCAGGTGACGACGCAGCGCATTCCTGTTTCGGGGGTTTTGCGGGGGGTCGAGGCCAACGGCGACAACGCCGCTCCCGTGGTGTTTGTCAGGTAGAATTATTCACGCATGGAAACGGTCACGATCACCATGAACGGGCGGGAACTCGCCGTCGAAAAAGGTAAAACGGTTCTCCAGGCCGCCCTCGAGAACGGCGTCGAGCTTCCCTATTACTGCTATCACCCGGGACTTGGCGTGGACGGCTCCTGCCGCGTCTGCATCGTCAAGATTGAGAAGATGCCGAAACTGCAGACGTCGTGCTCGACGGCCTGCATCGACGGCATGATCGTGCATACCCAGACGCCGGATGTTGTCGAGGCGCGCGCCGGCGTGTTCGAATTCCTGCTGATCAACCATCCGCTCGACTGTCCCGTATGCGACAAGGGCGGCGAATGTCCGCTCCAGGACTTCTCGTACGCGTTCGGTCCCGAGCGGAGCCGCATGGAGTTTCCGCGCCGCGTCTTCGACGGCGAGGGGGTCGAGGCCGACGTCGATTTTGGACCGACGCTGATGCTGAACCGGAATCGCTGCATCCTGTGCACGCGCTGCATCCGGTTCATGCGCGACATCGACGCCGATGCGCAGATAGGCGTGACCGATCGCGGCGCCGGCAGCGAGATCGCCACTTATAAGGAGGAGGGCGTGCACTCGCTGCTCTCTGGAAACCTGATGGACGTGTGCCCGGTGGGCGCCATCACGACGCGCGACTATCGGTTCAAATCGCGCCCGTGGGACAACCCGCTGGCGGGCGACACGATCTGCACGTTCTGCTCGAAGGGCTGCAGTACCACCGTCTGGATCAAGGCGAAGCCGGAGTGGGCGCGTGCCGCGCAGATGGCGCGTGTCACGCCGCGGTTCAACCCCGCCGTCAACGGCTACTGGATGTGCGACATCGGCCGGTTCGACTATCACTGGGTCGAGAGCGACCGCCGCCTGACGCAGCCGCTGGTGCGCGCGACGAACGGTGTCCAGCAGCCGGTCAACTGGCACGACGTCTGGCGGGCGATACATCCCCGCCTTCCCGAGGCGGCCGGCCTCGCGTTCCTCACGTCGGCGCACGCGTCGCTCGAAGAGCTGCACGTGCTCAGGCAGCTCGCGACCGGCACCGGCTCGCCGATTTCTGTCGCCTGGAAAACCAGCGAAAAAGTTCAGCCGGCGGGGACGACGTTCAAGGTGCCGCCCGCCGATGCGCCGAACATCGACGGCGCCCGCGATCTCGGGCTGCGCGTTCCCGCGAGCAACGCCACGCCGCCGGATCTCAAGGATCTGCAAGCCGCGCTCGACGCTGGACAGGTGAAGGCGCTCTACGTGCTGGACCCCGGACCGCCCGGATCGATGGGCGACGTGTCGTGGATCGTGGCCGCGCGCGAAAGCGGACGCCTGCCGCTGCTGATCGTGCAGGGCGTCGTTCAATCCGAGCTCACCGCGGCGGCCGACTTCGTGCTCCCGGGATCGACGTCGTTCGAGAAGGACGGGTCCTATACCAACGACCAGGGCATGGTGCAGGGGGCGGCGGCCGTCATCGCCGCGCCGGGCGATGCGCAGGATGATTGCCTCATCCTCGCGAATTTCGCGATGCTCTTCGGCGCCAGCCTCTCAACGCCAGAGCGCGCGCGCACCGAGATCGCCGCCGAGCTCATCCATCTCGGAACCTACGGGGTGCTGCAGCAGATGATGTTCGGCCGGCCGGTGCCGGCACGCACATGGCTGCAGGCGTCGAACCCGTCCGAGCGGTGGAAGTGGGATTTCCTCTTCAAGGATCTGCCTCCGCTGAAGGGTGAACTGGACCCCAGCTCGCTGCCCGGTTTCATCAAAGTGACGCCCGTCGAATGACCGAAGAAGTCTCGCTCCTCGCCGCGTTTCTCGCAGGGCTGTTGTCGTTCATTTCTCCCTGCGTACTGCCGCTGATTCCGGGCTACCTGTCGTTCGTGTCCGGAGTGACGCTGGAGGAGATGCGAGGCACGGACGGGGCGACGCTGCCGGTCCGGGCCGGCACGAGGCGACGCGCGGTCCTCATGTCGATCGCCTTCGTCATGGGCTTCTCGATTGTCTTCATTTCGCTCGGGGCATCGGCGACGGCGCTCGGCACGCTCCTCATGGAGCACCTGGCGCTGCTCGGCAAGATTGCCGGCGCCATCATCATTCTGTTCGGCCTGCACATGATGGGCGTGCTGCGCATCGGATGGCTCTACAACGAAAAGCGGGTGCAGACCACGAAGAAGCCGGCGGGGTTTTTCGGGGCGGTGCTGGTCGGCATCGCGTTCGCGTTCGGCTGGACCCCGTGCATCGGGCCTATCCTGAGCGCAATTCTGTTCGTCGCGGCAGGCCAGGAAACCGTCGGGAAGGGCGTGCAGCTGCTCGCGGTCTACTCCGCCGGCCTCGGCGTGCCCTTCATCGCGACCTCCCTCGCCATCAACCAGTTTCTCGCCGCGTCGGCCCGGATTCGCAAGCACTATCACACCATCGAAGTCGTCTCGGGCGTCCTCATGGTCATCGTCGGCCTGCTGATCTTCACCAACAAGTTCACGATCATCGCCCAGTACCTCACGCCATACCTGCCCACGTTCTAGCAACGCCACTTCCTACTTCTTACTTCTTACTTTCGAAAAGGTCTGTACTATTCCCCGGCCCTTTGCTATATTGAACGCCTCGATGAACTCACGCCTGATACGCGTCCTGATCGTCGTCTTTGGCGTGGCCATCGGAACGGCTGCGTCCTACTTCCTGAAAGAGCTCGACACCAGCATCAATACACAAGACGCCGCCGCTGACTCGCTGCGCGAGCAGGCGAAGGCGTTGAGCACGACGATCGGCGACGTCCGGACCGGCCAGGTGTCCTACGTGGCGCGCGGACAGGGCGAGGCGTTCTGGATGACCCACGTGGCGGGCCTGCTGCCGACGCTCCAGAGGCAGGCATCCGAATTTGCCGCGGCGCTCACCGCGCCTGGCGCTCAGGCCGCGTTCGAGCCGGCCGCGGCGGCGCTCGAGAACTTCCGCACGCTCGACAGCCGGGTGAAGGAGTTCGTCACGAACGGCAACTCGCTGCTGGCTGCCGACCTGATTTTTTCTGACGGGCTCGAATCGGCCGCGACCGCCTCGACGCAGGTCGCGGTGGCGCTGAATGAGGAACTGCAGGCGCGCGCCGGCGGCGTGTCCCAGATGCGCGGCCGCCAGTTCGCCATTCTCGGCGGCACGGCAGGCGGCCTCGTGCTGCTCATGCTCGTGCTTGCGTTCACAGGCGCCGCGCCGCGCCGCGACGCCGAGCCGCTCGCCGCGACGCCACCAGTCGAGCCGGTCCGGTTCGAGGCGCCCCTGCCCCGCGCGAAAGCGGCCATCACGCCCAAGCTCATCACGACGGCGCAGTTGTGCGGCGAGCTCGCGCGCATCACCGAAAGCAGGCAGCTGCCCGGCCTGCTCGAACGAGCAGCGAAGGTGCTCGAGGCGTCGGGCATCATCGCCTGGGTCGCCGACCCGACCGGCAACGAGCTGCGTCCGGCGATGTCCTACGGCTACACCGATCGGGCGGTCGCGAAAATGGGCGGCATTCCGCGCGAGGCGAGCAACGCCGTCGCCGCGGCCTACCGCGCCGCCGAGATGCGCACGGTCGCCGGCGACAATTTCACCAACGGCGCACTGGTCGCTCCGCTGATGACGGCTGACGGCTGCATCGGCGTGCTGTCGGCGGAAATGAAGAGCGGGGCGGAGAAGGACGAAAGCTCGCAAGCTCTTGCCACGATTTTCGCCGCCCAGCTGGCCACCCTCGTTTCGCCCCCCGCGATGGCTCCCGCCAGAGCCGCCCAAGCCTGATTCAGCGCCGCTGACGCCCTGTAGAGGACAGTACGTCTACGTCCTGTGACGTTCTCCCTGTGAATTCAACGTGTTAGCGGGGCTATTCTTCGGCACAGCTTTTGGATTACTTCCTGCGGGGCCGCGCCGTATCACCGGAGTGCGCACAAGCAGGCGCTGGCATCGCCGCATTCCGCGCTCGTTCACGATGCGTGCTCGGCCCCGTATCTGGAGGATTTCTTATGAAGCTGATGGCTCGCTCTCTTGCGGCGCTCACCCTCGCGGTTGTCGTGTCCGGCTGCGCCGGTGTCATGCGCAATCCCGATATTTCGGACGTGCAGCGCAACGCCGGGCATTACTCGGATCGCACCGTCACGCTCGACGGGACGGTCACGAGCTCGTGGGACATTCCGCTCGTGCCGTTCAAGCTCTACAAGGTGGACGACGGAACGGGAGAAATCACGGTGCTCTCGCGCGGCGGCAACCGCACGCCCGTCAAGGGCAGCCGCGTAAAGGTGAAGGGCGTCGTGCGCGACGTCGCGGTCTTCAACGGCATGCCGCTGGGCCTGCACCTGGAAGAGCGAGACCTGGATATACGCAGGAACTAGGGGTTGGCGGTTATCTTCATCGCCACCGCCGTCATGTCATCCGCGGCAGGGCCGGCGTCCCGAAATGCGTCCACCGCGTCGAAGATCCCGTCCACGATGGCCTGCGCCGGCTGATCGGCGAGCCGATCGATCACGTCAACCAGCCGCTTCGTCCCGAAATCGTCGCCGAGATGGTTTTCCGCCTCGCAGATCCCGTCCGTACAGAACACGTAGAGATCTCCCTTCTTCAGCTCGAACGTGAGTTCCTCGTACGTCGTATTGGGGAACGCGCCGAGCGGCACGCCAGGGAGCTCGATCGGCAATGACACGCCGTCGCTGCGCCGGATCGGATACGGCAACCCGGAGTTCGCCATCACGAGCTGGCGCTTCTTGAGATCGAACGACGCGTAGCACAGCACGCAGAAATACTCTTCGAGGCGGCGCTCGTGGAGGATCGCGTTCATCGACGCGAGCACCCCCGACGGGTTCGATCTCAGGTTCGTGAAGCGCCGCCGGAACGTACGCGAGCGCACCAGTTCGCCCGCAAACGCCCCATACAGCGCCGCGGGAACGCCCTTGCCCGAGACATCTCCCACCGCAATCACGAGCGTGCTGGGATCGGGCGAGAGGAAATCGTACAGGTCTCCGCCGATCTGCCGCGCCGGCTTGAAGCGCGCCCCCATCTCGACCCCTTTCGGCCTCTTGGGCGCCTCGGCGGGCATCAGCGCGATCTGCACGCGCCGCGCGAACTCGATCTCGCGCTCCAGGCGGAGCTCGCTCGCGCGGACGGTCTCGTACAGCCGCGCATTTTCGATCGCCACGGCCGCCTGGCTCGCGAGAATGCCGAGAATCTCGGCGTGCCGCTGGTTGAACGCGCTCAACTCGGGGCTCTCGAGATCGAACACACCGATGCATCGATCCTTTGACATCAGGGGAATCACCAGCTCGGACCGCACGTCGTCGAGCACCTTGATGTAGCGGGGATCCTTCGAGACGTCGTCGATGATCAGCGGAACCTTGTGGAGGACCGAATAGCCGACGAGCCCCTCGCCGATCTTGATGTTCAGCATGCTCGTCTTCTCGCCGTACTGCAGCGCCACCTTCGGCTCGAGCTGCTGCTTGGCCTCGTTGACCAGGAGGATGCCGAACGTGCGGTAGTCGATGATCCGCTTCGTGAGGATCGCGATGCGGCCGAGCAGCTCGTCGAGATCGAGAATTTCGGCCACCTCGCGCGCGATTTCCGTGAGCGTGGAGAGCTCCGCCGCGTAGTCGCGCTGCTGCTCGAACATGCGCGCGTTGGCAAGCGCCTGCGCGACGTGGACGCCGAACTGCGCCAGAATCTGCTCGTCGCGCTCGGTGAAGGCACCGATCTTGTCGCTCAGCAGGTTCAGCGCACCGAGCACCCGGTTCTTGTGCCGGAGCGGCACGGCGAGCTGCGAGTTGATGCCGGACACCAGCCCGACGTAGCGCGGATCCTCGTGCACGTTGTTCAGCAGAATCGGCTTCTGCTCCGCCACCGCCGCGCCGACGACACCCTGTCCCACCTTGAGGCGGAAGTTCAGGACGAGCTCCATGGGATAGCCTTCGGCGTACGCAATTCGCAGCTCCTGGCGGCGCTCGTCCAGCAGGTAGACGGAGAACACCGAAAAGGAGGTCAGCCGGGAGATCAGCCCCGGGATGCGCTTCAGCAGCTCATCGACGTCGAGCACGGCCGACACCTCGCGGCCGAGCTCGAACAGCGTCGCGACGAGTTCGTGGTCTTGTGGAGTAGGACGGTCCGTCAACTCTGTAATAATATCAGTCCCGATGCCATCGTTGACGCTGCCGCTCGACTACGCGGCCATCGAGAAGATTCTGCCGCACCGCTATCCGTTTCTGCTCGTCGATCGCATCACCGAGCTCGAAATGGACAAGCGGATCGTCGGCCTCAAGAACATCTCCGCCAACGAGCCCTATCTCTCGCAATCGCCCTCGGGACAGCTCGTGCTGCCCCCGACGATTCTCACCGAAGTGATCGCGCAGGTCGGCGCCATCCTGATTCTGGCCAAACCGGAGAATCAGGATCGGCTGCCGTTTTTTGCGGGGATCGAACGCGTGCGGTTTCGCCGCCCTGTGCATCCCGGCGACCAGGTGGTGATCGAAGTGACGGTCAAGCGCCTGCGCAGCCGCATGGGCGTGCTCGCCGGCGAGGCCCGCGTCGACGGCAAGATCGTCGTCGAAGGCACGATGACGTTCGCCCTCGGCCCCCGCGACGGCAAAATCCCGGCGTTGTAACTTTTGAACTATTGATCTAGGGAACTATTGATCTAGGGAACTGGTGATCTAAGCCACGAGTTGTGGTGAACCGTTCTAGATCGCTAGATCACCGGTTCACTAGATCACTCGTTCAAAAGTTACTTCAGTACCAGCAACACCCCGCCCATCTTCGTCCCCCGCGACGCCCAGGACGCCCAGCGGGCGTCCGGGTTGAAGTAGCGGTAGGCGTCGAGCAGCGCCGGAGCGAGCACCATGACGCCGATCCAGCGCTCGCTGATACGGCGCGAAGACGCCATGCCCCGCGTGTCCCTCTCGGTGGGCCCCGTTGTTCCGAAGGCGGCCCCCGCGTACACCAGCGACGTGACCACGTGAAACGTCAGCAGGCCCTTGCGGAGCGGGCTCTGTTCGTTTTTCACATTCGGATGATGCGTGAGGATCTGTTCGCTGTGGAGGAACTGAGCCCAGAACCCGGCGGACGACACCACATACCCGCGTCTCGGCGACACATCGGGGGCATGCGACAGCGCGAAGAACGGAATGCCTTTGTAGTTGACCTTCTTGACGACGACCTTCTCGTCGAACGCCCAGTTGGCGACGAGATGCCCCGACTCATGAATAGCGAGCCCCGCAGCGCCGCCGAGAAGGACTCTGCCGAATCTTGATGCGGCCGATGGTTGCTGTGCAATGGCAGGCGATGCGCCGAGAACGAGAAGCATCGCGATCGCGAGGCCGCACGTCATCCCCGCCACAACACGCGTCCAAGCCTCGAATGGTACGGCGTGAACTCTCCCTCGCCTTCCTCGGCGAGCGCCTGTCGCACCTGGTTGATCTTCGCGTCGAGATCGTCTGCGGCCGAGAGAATCATCGCCTCGATCGTCATCGGCTCCACGGGCGCGCCGAACTCCTTGTGTCCGTGGTGCGAGAGGATCAGGTGCTCGATCTGCGTGCGGAGAATATCGGGAAATCCAGGGATGGACACCATGGCCGCGTGCACCATCATCGTGCCGAGGGTGACGTGTCCCACCAGATTGCCTTCCCGCGAATAACTCGTCGCCCGGTCGTAGTCCAGCTCCTCGAGCTTGCCGATGTCGTGGAGCAGCGCACCTGCCGTCAGCAGATCCTGGTTCGCGCCGTAGCTCGCGCCCAGCATCAGCGCCGACCGCGCGACCGACAGGATGTGCTCGAGAAATCCGCTGCGATAGGCGTGATGCACCGTCTGGGCCGCGGGCCAGATTCGCAGCTTGTCGGCGTGCTGCGTGGTGATGCGCTCGAGCAGTTCGTGGACGTGGGGATCGCGGACGTGTTGAATCAGCTCCTGCAGCTCCGCCCACATATCCTCGACCGGACGCGTCGCGCACAGCACGCAGTCCTCTTCGCGAAAGCCCTGCGCCTTGTCCTGGTCCGGATTGATCCGCCGGATCTTCTCGACCAGCAGCTGGACCCTGCCATTGAACAGATCCGTCCGGCCCTGCACCTTGACGAACTCGCCGTTGTCGAACTCATCGCGCAGACGAGCCGCGTCATTGAAGACGCGCCCCTTGACGATGCCCGTTTTGTCCTGGAGCGAGAGCGAGATGTAGAGATCGCCGCCGCGGCCCTGCCGAACGTCCTTCTGGGTGCAGAGAAAATACCCCCAGCCGTTCAGCTCTGGTGACAACGCGCGGACGAATGGGAGGCGTGCAGGATTGGTCATCTGTTATGGTACCCATATTATTGCAGACGCCGGACGCCGGACGCCGGGCGTAGTGTCCGGCTTCAGCCGGACCGTGTACAGCCGGACCGTGTACAATCAGGGCTCACCATGTTCAAGCATCCATTCAGTCTTTTCGCGCTCTGCGGCATGCTCGCGCTGAGCGCCTGTTCGAACAAGGAATCCGCTCCGGTTCCCGCAGCCGATACACCGCAGGCGGCAGACGCCGATGCGGCGAAGGCCACGCAAGCCGCGGCGACGGCCCCCGAGCCTGACTATCCGCAGCCCGCGATTGTCATTCCTCCGAAGCCGAAGCCCGGCGCCCCGCACGGCCCCGGTTTCGACTTGCCGCTCATCGAGCTCGGCGGCTACGCTCCGTCGCGGCCCATGGAAGTGCTGCGCGACGCGCACACGTTCACGGCCGATCACCCCGAAGTGGCCAGCTACGTCCCCTGTTACTGCGGTTGCGGCAACGCCGGTCACAAGAACAACGCCGATTGCTTCGTCAAGGCTCGTGACCCGCAGGGTCGCGTCACCGAATGGGAGCCCCACGGCGTCGCGTGCGCGGTGTGCATCGACATCGCCGTCGACTCGATGAAGATGCGCAACTCGGGCGCATCGGTCATGGCGATCCGCAAAAAGGTCCAGAGCGACTACCGTCCGAAGTTCCCCAGCTCGGAAACACCGACGCCGGCGCCGCCACCGGTCAAGTAGCCTTGCCCGAGCACCGCGCCGACGCCTTCGCCCGGCTGTTCGAGGCGGTTCACGAAGGCGTGTACATCGGGCTCCTCGGACAGCGCGAGACGACCACCCTCGCGGCCAATCCTCACCTCAAGTTGATGTTCGGCTACGCGGCCGAATCGGGCGACGCGCAGGTACGCCCCTTCGACGTCTCGCGCTTCATCGATCCGTCGGCGCGCGCCGCCTTTATCGACCGTCTCGGCGCCGAGGGGGCCGTCACCGACTACCTGCTTCGCCTTCGTCGCGTGGACAACGCGCCGGTGTGGGTCGAAGTGACGGCGCATGCCGACCCGCCGGCGGAAGATGGCTCGGTCCGCATGGACGCGCTGGTGCGCAACGTCAGCGAGCGAAAGAAGCTCGAGGATCAGACGCGCGACCTGTACCACCAGCTGCTGCAGGCTGAGAAACTCGCTGCCCTGGGACAGACCATCTCCGGCGTCGCGCACGAGCTGAACAACCCGCTCGCAACCATCCTCACGTGGGCCGAGCGGCTGTCGCAGCGCCCTGCGGGTGAGATTGACGAGAAGACCAAGCGCGGCCTCGAAACAATCCTGAGCGAATCCGAGCGGGCCGCCAAAATCGTCCGCAATCTCCTGACCTTTGCGCGCAAACGGCAGTCCACCCGCGCGATGGTGGACCTCAATCAGGTCGTCCGCGAAACCCTCGCGCTGCGCTCGTACGAACAGCACATCACCAACATCACCATCGTCGATGCCCTCGCGGCAGGTCTGCCCCAGGTGTTTGCCGACGCGCACCAGGTGCAGCAGGTGCTCCTGAACCTCGTCATTAATGCCGAGCAGGCCATGCTGACCGCCAACGGCCGCGGCACGCTCGTCGTGCGCAGCTGGCACGACGTCGATCGCGACGCCATCGTGCTCGAGATCAACGACGACGGTCCGGGCATTGCGGAGGAGCTGCAGCCGAAAATTTTCGACCCGTTCTTCACGACGAAGGAAGTGGGCAAAGGAACGGGGCTTGGTCTGACCGTCGCCTACGCCATCGTGCAGGAGCATGGCGGACGCATCCGGCTGGCGTCGAATACCGGATCGGGCGCGTCGTTCTACGTGGAGCTTCCGGTGAGCGGCACACCGCTGCAGCGTCCCGCGGCGGCTCCGCAGAAGGCCGACTTCGAGTCGCTGATCGGTTCGACGGTGCTGGTGGTCGAGGATGAGCCGGCGCTGGCCGCGGCGGTGAGCGAAGCCCTGGCCGATGCCGGATTCGTCGTCGATCGCGCAGGAGACGGCGAGGAAGCGCTACAGCGCGTGAGTGCGGCCTCCTACGATCTGATTGTGTGTGACCTGAAGATGCCGAAGGTAGACGGCATCCGGTTCTATCAGAAGCTGTCCGTATCGGATCCCGACCTGGCCCGGCGCGTCATCTTCGTCACCGGCGACGTCGCCGGCACAGAGGCGGAGAAATTTCTGCAGGAAAGCGGCTGCCGCTGGCTGGCCAAGCCGTTCAGGCTCGGCGACCTCCTCCGCACGGCCCGCGAAATTCTCGTCTGACGTAGGGCGTGTCTTGCTTGGGCGCCGTAGCCTTGGCGAAGGCGGCCAGACCCGCCAAGAAAAAAGCCCGGCGACATACGCGCCAGGCTTCTCCCTTCAAGACGATGGACGATGGCCGATGGACGATGGCCGATCTATCGCGCCACCGCGACCGCTACGCGCTCCTGCGGAAGCAGGTGCGGCGCGACAAACGGCCTCTTCGACAGATTCGGCTTGATGTTGACCACCACACCCGGAGCCGCCGCCACACGCTGTGGCAGGTGCGCCTTCGCCATGACCGGCTTCTGGTGGAACGCGAGGACGGCGCTCTTCAGCGCGTTCATCGCTTCGGCCGGCGCCCTGTCGGCCAACACGACTCGCAGTCTCTTGATGGCGCGGGCATGAAGCTGCGACACCCGAGACTCGTTGACGCCGATCTCGGATCCAATCTGCTTCATCGTGACTTCGCCGTAGTAATAGAGGGTGATCACCTTCTGCTCGCGAGGTGGCAGCGAGGCGATGGCCTCTTTGACCTTGTATTCCAGCTCGCCGCGCTCGTACGCCGCGTCTGGCGCTTCGGGCTCCGAGGGCACCAGCGCCGTCGGCAGGCACGCTTCGTCGACCGTTTTGCTCGTGGCCATCGGCGACGTCGATTCAATGGTGTGGATGCGGACGATCGTGCGGCCGAGCCGCTTTTCGTCGGTGCCGACCTTCGCGGCCAGATCCGCCAGCGAGGGCTCGTGCCCGAGCTCGCGGCGCAACACTTCGCGCGCCGCCTCGAGCTCGCGTCGCACGCGGCGCACGCCGCGCGGCCACGCATCACGCCGGAGTGCGTCGATCATCGCGCCGCGGATGCGGCGCTCGGCAAAGGTTTCGAATTTGATGCCGCGCGATTCGTCGAAGCGGTGCGCTGCGTCGATCAAGCCGATGACGCCGTCCTGCACCAGATCGCCCACGTCGATCGAGTGGGGCATCGTCGATGCCATGCGGCGGGCGAGCGCTTCGACGAACGGTATTCCGTTAACGACTCGACGGCTCTGAGCGGCGGGCATTGGCTGGGCGCGCATTTCGTTTGGCTCCTGGTAAGCGCCGGTGTGTCCGGCAACGGGACGCTCTGTCGCAACATAAGTACCAGAATAGGAACATGTGAGATGTGCCAAACAGCACAGGACGTTCGAATATGCACAACGGTTTATTTTTCAGTAACTTACGGATGTTCGTGAGGGGCGAATGGACAGTAAAATGGGCCCGTGTACCGCCCGCACTGTGCCATTTTATTGACGAATAGCTTCCATATCGTCAAACTAATGGCGTTCGAGGATCACAATTTTGGGTGTCCCAAGTTTCAATTTCGCACAGGCAGGATCTCAAAACTGTCAGATCGTCGTTGTAACTGGAAGGGGAAATAGGGGATCGGTTACTTGCCTACTCTGGGAACTAATCGTCCTTCGTCCCCATCTGCATCCGAATGTCTTTTGCGGTGCCCATCGCGTCGAGGACGCTGCTGACAACCTGGGTTGCCCGCGAGCGGGTGGTTTCGTCGGCGGCCTTCTTCTCCATCAGCTCCGCATGCGCGAGGATGATGCCGAGCTGGTTATTCAACCGGTGAAAGAGGTTTCGAAGTTCCGGCGGCTGTCCCATGGCGCCCCGCTCGAGCAAATCCGCAACTGAATACGACAATCTATCCATTTTATCTCCGACAACCCGACGTGGACGTGGCCGATCGACGCTGGCCGATCGTTAGTGCTGAATCGCGGCGATGCCCTGCGAGGCTTGCGGCGCCCTCCACAGCGAATCTGCGAAGATGCGGACCGACCCGCCGGCAGTACGCACATATTCCACTTTGCCGCCCGCCATCCAGTTGTAGATCGTGCGACGGCTCACGCCCACCACCTCGCACGCCTTCATGATCGAAATCGTCTGTCTATCGATGTCCACTGTTGTCCTCCCTCGAAAAACCTATCGGAACTCGGCTTACAACTCTGTAGTCTCCAGACCATCGACCATCGACCATCGCGCCATTGACTATTGATTGAGTGACTGTCAAACTATTGACGCTTTCCTAAATGCCTGAAACTACGAAACATCTTCTTCTTGTCGAAGACGAAGCTCCGCTGCGTGAGACCCTCGCCGAGCGCCTCGCCGACCATGGCTTCGAGGTCGTGCAAGCCGACACCGGAGAGCGCGCCATCGAGCAGTTGGCAGAATTTGCCTTCGATATCGTCATCACCGACCTGCGCCTGCCGGGCCTCGACGGGACGCGGGTGCTCGAGGCCGCTCTGCTCCGCTATCCCGACATCATCGGTATCATCGTCACCGGCTACGGCACCGTGAAGGATGCGGTCGAGGCGATCAAGCGCGGCGCCACCGACTTCGTGACCAAGCCCTTTCAGTTCGACGAGTTGCTGCACGCGCTCAACTCCGCCCTCGAGCAGCGCCGCCTCAAAGCCGAGAACGCCTATCTGCGATCGCAGCTGCAGGAGCGCTACCGGTTCGAGGGCCTTATCGGCCGGAGCCAGGCCATGCGCGATCTGTTTCAGCTTCTGGAGACAGTATCGGCATCTGCGAGCACGATCTTAGTGAGCGGCGAAACCGGCACCGGCAAGGAAGTCGTCGCGCGCG